>ERZ795051.2507-NODE-2507-length-20409-cov-4.853493_pt1 | contig 20409 bp, 17 predicted proteins | sample MGYA00375135_ERZ795051 | MGnify/ENA primary metagenome ERZ795051 (study PRJEB30180, sample SAMN05720222) | activated sludge metagenome | isolation source: Anaerobic digester | place: Japan | collected 2015-05-26 ... | reverse complement strand
ACCCGTTGCCAGGAGCCGTCGCGGTTCAGGCCTTCGACCCGGGCCGCGAACGTCGCGCCGAACCCCCGGCCGGGTTGCGCCGGTTGCGGAACGGCGTCCTCCAGCGCCAGCGCCACGACCTGGACGTATTCCATCGGGCGCGGAATCAACGCGGCCAGCGCGGTCGGCCCGCCGCCGCCCGTCGCCAGCCGCGCATGGGCGGCCACCAGGAAAAACGCCGCCGCCATCAAGGGCCAGACCGACCAGCGGTGGCGCACCCAGACGAACAGCGGCAGCAGCAGCAAAGCGCCGGCGCCCCAGAACCACGCCGGCGAAATCGTCGCGCAGATGCCCGTCGCGCTACCCGCGACGACCGGCAGGGCCAACCCCACCATCGCCCGCCGGCGCGGCAACCGCGGCGGCCGCCGCGGGTCTTGCCATTCCTCTTCGATCCAGTTTTCCACGCTGCGCGTTCCGGAGAATCCGCCAAATTTTTACTCTCCGGCCAGCCGCCGCACAAGCCGCAACCCGCCGGACGCAAAAATCGCCTCCCCTTTCCCCCGCGCAACCGCCATACTGCCCCCATGACCCGCATCGCGGACATTCTCGCCGCCCGCGGCCCGCTGACCGGCGCCGAACTCGCCGGCGCCGGCGAGTTCGCCGACGTGCTCGAACTCTGGCGCGCCTGCCACGCGCCCGGGCTCGTGCGGCGCCGCACCGGCCGGCGCTACCTGCGGCTCGATTCCGCCGTCGAGGGCTACGCGCGCCTCTCGCCCTCCATCCGCCGCGAATTCCTCACCTACACCCTCGTCGGTCTCGAAAACCAGCAGGCCGCGCTCGCGACCCGCGCCGCCGCGCTCGAGGCGAACGCCGCGGCCATCTCCCGCGAGAAAATCGACCTGGCCCGCGAAAGCATCTGCATGGCCGTGGCGGAACTGCCCGACGAAGCGCGCCTGCTCCGCGACGCCGCCTTCCTGATCGCCGGCGACGTCACCTACCAGATGGCCCACCGCGTGCCCCGCCCCGAAAAAAGTTCCGGCCGGATGGTCCGCGGCTCCGATCTCGACGTGATCGTGGTCGTGTCCGACGACCTTCCCGAGGCCGACCGCCGCACGCTCGACGAAGCCATCTACCGCCAGAAGCACTATCTCCTCACCCACCCGGACGTGCAGGAGGAAATCGACTACGTCCTCAAGCCCCTGGAAAAAGTCCGCCAGCAGCTCGCCTGCGACCGCTTCGAGCACATGGTCGCCTGCAAGATCCTCTGCGAATGCCGGCTGCTCTACGGTTCCCCCTTCCTCTACGACGAGATCCTCAAGCTCGTGGACGCCTCCGGCGCCCGCGCGAAACTCGCCGCCCTGCAAACCGCCGCCGAGACCGAACGCGCCGAGGCCGAGCGGATCCTGCTCGATCCCGCCGCCTGCGCGAAAAACCACCTCCATCTCTTCTACACGCGCGAAGAGAGCGAGGAAATCTACTGAGCCGCGGCCCCCGGCCGCGGCCGGCCTAGCCGATTTCCTTCTTCAGCGCCGCGGCGATCGACTCGCACAGGCGCGCCACGGCTTCGTCGGTCGGCCCCTCGACCATCACGCGGCACAGGTTCTGCGTGCCGGAATAGCGCACCAGCACCCGGCCGTCCTGCCCCAGTTCCTTTTCCGCCGCCGCGATCGCGGCCTGCACGCCCTTGAGCCCTTCCAGCGGCGGCCGGCTCGCCAGCTCGACGTTCACGAGCTTCTGCGGCGCCAGCTTCAGGATCGACGCCAGCGCCGACATTTCCTTGCCCGTCCGGCGCAACACCGCCAGCAGCTGGAGCGCCGCCACGAGGCCGTCGCCCGTCGTCTGCTTGTCCAGGAAGATCATGTGGCCCGACGCTTCCGCGCCGATCACGGCGCCCTTGGCCTTCATCGTTTCCAGCACGTAGCGGTCGCCCACCGCGCTGCACGCCAGCTCGATGCCCAGCTTGCGCATCGCCGCGTGCAAGCCGAAATTGCTCATCACCGTGCCCACGGCGACGTTGTTCTTCAGCTTCCCGCGCGCCTTGAGATCCTGCGCGCAGATCGCCAGCACGTGGTCGCCCGTCAGTTCCGCGCCGTTCTCGTCGACGACGATCAGGCGGTCGCCGTCGCCGTCGAACGCCAGCCCCACGTCGGCGCGCTCGGCCAGCACCTGCTCGCGCAACGCGTCCGTGTGCTGCGAGCCGCTGCGCGCATTGATGTTCAGTCCGTTGGGCGTGCAGTGCAGGCTCGTCACGGCCGCGCCGAGCTGCTTGAACACCGCCGGCGCCGCCTTGTAGGTTGCGCCGTTGCCGCAATCCAGCACGATCCGCATGCCCTTCAGGTCCAGATCGGCCGGAAACGTCTTCGCGCAAAACGCGATGTACCGCTCCAAGGCGTCTTCCACGCGGAACGACTTGCCGATGCCGCCCGCTTTCGGCAACAGGCTCGTCAGCTTGCCGTCGGCCATCAGCTTCTCGATTTCGGCTTCTTCGTCGTCCGGCAGCTTGTAGCCGTCGCCGGAGAACAGCTTGATCCCGTTGTCCTGGAAAGGATTGTGCGAGGCGGAAATCACGAACCCCGCGTCCGCCTTCTGGTCGATCGTCAGCACCGCGATGCCCGGCGTGGGCAGCGTGCCCACCAGCAGCGCATCGCCGCCCATCGAGCACAGCCCGGCCACCAGCGCGTTTTCGAGCATGTAGCCGCTCAGGCGCGTGTCCTTGCCGATGACCACGCGCGGGCGCTTGCCGCCCTTGCGTTCCTTCAGCACGTACGCCACCGCGCGGCCGAGGTTCACGGCCGTTTCCACCATCATCGGCTCGCGGTTCGCGACCCCGCGCACCCCGTCCGTCCCGAACAGCTTCTTGTCGCCCATCTTCGGCTCCTGGTTATGCCGGCGAACCGGCGCCATCCACGATCTTCTGCAGCCAGGCCGTGCCCGCCGCCTTCGCGGCCGCCGGCAAGCCCTGCACGCGCGCCACGTAGGCGTCTTCCTTGGCCGCCGTCCACGCGGCGAGGAACGCCGCCTTCTCGGCGCAGTCCACGTCGCCCGCCGCCGCCAGGCGCGCGCGCGCCGCGGGCCAGGCCGCGCAGACCCGTTCGTGCTCCGCGCGCAAGGCCGCATCCAAGGCCGCGCGGTTTTCCGCGGCGAGCTTCGCGACGACTTCGTCGAGGCGCTTCAAGCGCTCCGCGCGCGCGCTGGCCAACTGCTTGAGCGCGCCGGCCAGGCAGGCCTTGCCATGCGGCGTTTTTTCCAGCAGCGGTCGCCGGACTTGCGCATACCAGACTTCCAGCGCCGCGAGATTCCCGAGGTAGGCCGCGCCGTTGCGCAGCACGCGCGCCACGGACCGGTAGCCCGATTCGTACGGAAACGTGCCCGCGTGCGGCATCGCCGGCACCACGAGCTGCCCCGGCTTCTCCACGTCCTTGCGCAGCACGTGGCCCGCCGCCAGCACCGTGCCGTACTCCACCCGCACCGGCCCCGCGATGCCGCCCTGCCCGCCCAGAAAGATCGGCGCCTGGTCCAGCATGACCCCGCGCGGCACGTCGCCGAGCAGCGAGGCCGTCGCCTTGTCGCCGTGCGGCGTGTAGTTGAAATGAATGAACGACGAGCCGATTTCGCTGTGCGCCTTGCGGCTCGTGCCGCCGGCCATCAGCCCGTCGCAGAAATTGATCAGGCTGCCGCCGACCACGAACGGGAAGAAAATCGTCTGCTTCAGGCCCACCGCATGCGCCATCTCGGCGCCTTCCTCGAGGATCGTGCCCGGCCGCACCTGCGCGCCGCTGCCCATGGCCGCCCCGTCGAGAAAAACCGCGCCGCAGAACGATCCGCCCTTGAGCTCCACCTTTTCCCCGAGCTGGCAGTCGTCCACCGTCGCGGGTGCCTCGCGCCCCAGCACGCAGCCCGGGCCGATGCTCGTTTCCGCGCCGAACACCCGGCAGCCCGCGTGGATGACCACGCCCGGCGCGATCCGGGCCGGATCCACTTCGGCGCCGATTTCCACCGACGCCGGCGCGGCGATCTTCACCCCGCGCGCCAGAAGTTCCTCGACGCGGTTCATTTGCGCAGCAGCGCCCCCGCCACCACCCCGACGCCCGCCGCCGCCAGCAACGCGTACGACGTCTTCAGCGTCACCGTCATCGAAAACAGATTCACCGAGGTCCGGCCGGGCGTCATGATCAGCACGATCACGAACGCCGCCAGGATCAGCAATCCCAGAATCATGCCCTTGCTCATCGGACGCTCCTTTCGGTTCGGCGGACCAGCATGGCAGAAACCCCGCCGCGAATCACGCCCTATTTAGCGGCCGCCGCCCGTCGGACGGCGGCGCGCGGCAGATCAGCCTTCCCGGATTTCGGCGGGCAGTTGCGCCTTGAGCGCGGCGTTGACCTTCGCCTGGAAACCGTTCGCGACCTCGTCGGTCAGCGTGCCGGTCTTGGAGCGATACGTGAACGCATAGGCCATGCTCTTGCGGCCCTCGCCGAGGTTCTTGCCTTGGTAGACGTCGAACAGCTCGATTTTCTCGAGTTCGGCCGGCGCCGCCGCGCGCACAACTTCCAGCACGCGCTCGTGCCGCACGTCCGCGCCCACGATCAGCGCCGCGTCGCGCCGGATGCTCGGATAGCTCGGCGGCGGGACCAGCGGCTGCGTCGCTTCCACGTCTTTGACCAGCGGTTTAGCCTCCGCTTCCAGCAGGCCCACCGGTTCGTGGATGCGCCATTCCTTCGCGATTTCCGCCTTCAGCAGGCCCAGCCAGCCGACGACCGCGCCGTCCACGACGATCTCCATGCCGCGGCCCGGTTCGCTCCAGGGCCGGTCCGCCGGACGCAGCTCCGCGCCGCGCAGGTTCAGCGCGGCCGCGGCCTGTTCCCACAGGCCCTTGATCCACAGGAACATTTCCAGCTCGTCGACGGGTTTGAACTTGTCCAGCCCCGTGCGGCCCGCCGGGCCGAACAGGCCGACCGCCACGTGGTCGGCTTCCGTCGGCTTGCCGTCCGGCCCCAGCCGGAAGACGCGTCCCGTCTCGAAAAACGCCGTTTCCGCCACCTGGCGCGAGAAATTCAGGCCGATGGTCTCGGCCATCTGCGGCAGCAGCGCGTCGCGCATGACCGTGTGGTCGGCCGTCAGCGGATTCGCCAGCTTCACGCGGTTCGGCGCGTTGTCCTTGTCGAACAGATCCAGCAGTCCTTCCGCGAGGAAACTGTAGTGCATGACCTGCTGCAGGCCCAGGCCGACGAGCACGTCGCGCAGCCGCGCCTGAGCCTGCGCCGGCTTGTCGTCCGCGTCGGGCACGATGGTCGCCATCGAACGCACCGGCGGCAGCTTCTTCAGCCCGTAGATGCGCGCGTATTCCTCGATCAGGTCCGCTTCGCGCGTCAGGTCCTCGCGGAACGTCGGAACTTCCACTTCGATCGCGTCCGGGCCGGTCTTCAGCACTTTCAGTTCCAGCGCCGCGAAGACCTGCGCGATCTCCGCCGGGGCCGCCGCGATGCCCAGCAGGGCTTCCAGCCGCGCGGGACGGCAGACCACCTTCCAGGGCTTCTTCGGTTCCGAGCGCACGTCCACGACGCCCAGCAGCAGCTTCGCGCCGGCCAGCTCGCACATGAGTTTCGCCGCGCGCCGGCTGCCGAATTCGGCCAGCTCCGCATCCACGCCGCGCATGAAGCGGTACGACGCGTCCGACAGCATCCCCAGCTTCTTGCTGGTCGCGCGGATCGCCGCCGGGCGGAAGTTCGCGCTCTCCAGCAGCACGTCCGTCGTCGTCTCGTTGATGCCGCTGTGCTCGCCGCCCATGACGCCCGCCACCGCCATCGGCTTCTGCGCGTCGGCGATCACCAGCATCTGCGGCTCCAGCGCGCGTTCCACGCCGTCGAGGGTCAGGATTTTCTCGCCCGGCTTCGGATGCCGCACCACGATGCGGCCTTCCGCCAGCAGCTTCTGGTCGAACGCGTGCAGCGGCTGCCCGCACTCGAGCATGACGTAGTTCGTGATGTCCACGACGTTGTTGATGGCCCGGATGCCGGCTGCCTCGAGGCGACGCTTCATCCAGTCGGGGCTCGGGCCCACCTTCACGCCTTGCAGGACCCGCGCCGTGTAGCGCGGGCAGTCCTTCAGGTCCTCGATGACCACGCTCGTCGCCTTTTCCACCGCCGGATGCGACTCCTGCAGCGAGGCGTCCGGCACCTTGACCTGCGTGCCATAGAGCGCCGCGACTTCGCGCGCGATGCCCAGCAGGCTGAGACAATCCGGCCGGTTCGGAGTGATTTCCACCTCGACCACCGTTTCCGGCGGCCCAAGCACTTCGGAGAGCGCCGTGCCCGGCGCCCACTTCGCGTCCAGCACCATCAAGCCGTCGTGGTTCTTGGAAATCCCGAGTTCGTCCTCGGCGCAGAGCATGCCCTCGCTGAAGACGCCGCGCACCTTGCGCTTCTCGAGCGTGATCCCGACCGGCAGCGTGGTGCCCACGGGCGCGAACGGGTACTTCCCGCCCACGGCCACGTTCGGCGCGCCGCAGACCACGGTCATTTCCGCCGGCCCGCCGTAGTTCACCTTGCACAGCGTCAGCTTGTCCGCGTTGGGGTGCTTCTCGACGGCCAGCACTTCGGCCACCACCACGCCCGGCACGCCGCCGCCCAGGCGCTCGATGCCTTCGACTTCCACGCCCGAGAACGTCAGCTTGTCCGCCAACCCCTCGACCGTGTCTTCGAAATCCACGTACTCTTTCAACCAGCTCAACGGAATTTTCATGTCTGAATCCTAAATCCTATTCACCGCAAATGGACGCAAATCCACGCAAATGAAACCGGGGTTCTTCCCCATTTGTGTCCATTTGCGTCCATTTGCGGTTCATTCTCTCAGAATTGGGCGAGATACCGCACGTCGTTCTCATAGAGTCGGCGGATGTCGTCGATGCCGAACAGGATCATCGCCAGGCGTTCGATGCCCATGCCGAAGGCGTAGCCGGTGACTTTTTCCGGATCGTAGCCGGCCAGCTTGAACACGTTGGGATCCACCATGCCGGCGCCCATGATCTCGATCCAGCCGCTCTGCTTGCAGACCCGGCAGCCCTTGCCGCCGCACATGTGGCAGGAGAAATCCACTTCCACGCTCGGTTCCGTGAACGGGAAGAAATGCGTGCGGAAGCGCGACTTCACGCCCGGGCCCATCAGTTCGCGCGCGAAATGGTCGATGTCGCCCTTCAGGTCGGCCAAGCTGACCTTTTCGTCGACGTAGAGGCCTTCGATCTGGTGGAAGTTCGCCGAGTGCGTCGCGTCGGTCGTGTCGCGCCGATAGCACCGGCCCGGGCAGACGATGCGCACCGGCGGCTTGCGGCTTTCCATGTAGCGCGCCTGCACGGCGCTCGTCTGCGTCCGCAGCAAAAATCCGCCCGGCAGGTAGAACGTGTCCTGCACGTCGCGCGAGACGTGGTCCGCCGGCGTGTTCAGCGCGTCGAAGTTGTAGTACTCCGTCTCCACGTCGGGCCCGTCCGCCACGGTGAACCCCATGCGGCGGAAAATCGCCGACGTCTTGTCGATGAGCTGCTGGATCGGATGCAGCCGTCCGCGTCGCGCCCAGCGCCCGGGCAGGGAGAGATCGAACGCGCCGGCCTTGGCGACCTTGGCCGCCGCCTCCAGCGCCGCCTTGCGTTCGGCCACCGCCGCGGTTACCGACACTTTGAAGCGGTTGAGGGCCTGGCCCATCGCCGGCTTGTCCGCCGCGGGCACGTCCTTCAGTCCCTGCATCAGCGCCGGGAGCAGCCCGTTGCGGCCGATGTATTTCACCCGCAGCGCCTCCAGCGCCGCCAGATCCGCCGCGCCCGCCAGCTCGGCGAGCGCCTGCGCCGTCAATCCATCCACTTCCTTGATGTCCATGCCTGCTCCTCGAAAAACGCGATTTTCCACGCCGTGGAAAAAGTTTTCCACACTGTGGAAAAATTCCGGGGCATTTTTCCACACCGTGGAAAAATAGAAAGCACGAAAAACGGCTTTATCCGCGCGGCAGGGTCAATTTTTCGCCGAAAAACCGGTCGAATTCGGGCGGATCGAACCGCTCGAAGGCGCCGCCGTGGTAGAAGGTGATCTCCCCGAAATAGACCTTGCCGCCGCAATAGAACAGGTCGATGCGCGCGTACGGGAAATCGGCGGCGAGCGTCTCGGCCACCCGGACCATCTCCGGCAGCGCCGCCGGCCGCGCCACCGGCCGCCCGTTGGGCCACGCCGGTTTGCCCCTCTCCCATTCCGTCCAGATGAACGGCTGGAGGTTCCAATCCAGATCGTAGAAATTCCGCCGGTGGGCGGTCTCGCGGTCCAGATCCACCTGGATCGTCGCGACCTTTCCGCCGAAGCAGTGGAACTTGAAATCGCTCGGGATCTGGCCGTTCTCGTCGAGCAGCAGTTCCTCGACCACGATCGCCGGCTTCATCCCTTTGTACGGCCATTCGCGCGACGCCGCGTAATGGCTTGTCGCCAGCCATTCGCGGAACTGGCGGACGACCGCGCGTTCGTCTTCCCTGGACTTGTCCCGCACGATCCAGTTCTGCCCGCTGCCGTGGTTCGTCTTGAGCACGAACGCCGTCGGCAGCTCGGAGAAACGGATCTCCTCCGCGCGGTCGCATTTCCGGATCAGCGGGATCAGATATTGTTCGCCGACCTTCGCCGCCACGTGCGCCCGCACGGCGTATTTGTCCGCCACGATCTTCTGCAGCGGATCGCGGAAATGCAGCTTCATCCAGTTCAGCTTCTCGTTCAGCGTGCGGGGGTTTTCCCAATCCAGCCCATAGCCGAACGTTTCGGCGAATTTCCGCTCGATGGCGCTCCGGTCCGACCGCCAGCCGCCCCGCAGCCATTCCCGCCCCCGCACCAGCGGGAAAAACGCCCGCCGGCCCCAGTCCGTTTCGCGATAGATCCGCTTGAGCCACGCCCTCATGCGCCGCCATACTGCCCGCCGCGCTCCGCGAAATCAAGTCCGCCGCCCCGCCGCTTGTCTTCCCTGCGCCGCCCCGGTATAGTGCCCGACCGTTGACGCCATGACCGACATCGAACAACCATCTCTTTTCGGTTCCGACTCCGACGACGACGCCCCGCGCCCCGCCAAGGGCGCCAAAGGCGCGAAATCGCCTGCCGCGCCCGCCGAACCCGTTGCGCACGTCGACGAAAAAGACCTCGGCGACGGCCCGCTGCACCGGCTCATGGACGGCAATTTCCTGCAGTACGCCTCCTACGTCATCCGCGACCGCGCCATTCCCGAGCTCGACGACGGCCTCAAGCCCGTCCAGCGCCGCATTCTCCACGCGCTCTACGAAAAGGACGACGGCCGATTCATCAAGGTCGCCAACGTCGTCGGCCACGCCATGCAGTACCATCCGCACGGCGACGCCTCCATCGGCGACGCGCTGGTCACGCTGGTCAACCGCGGCTACCTCATCGAAGGCCAGGGCAACTTCGGCAACATCCACACCGGCGACCCCGCCGCCGCGCCGCGCTACATCGAGTGCCGCCTGACGGACCTGGCCGCCACCCAGCTGTTCAATCCCGATTTGACCGACTACGTCCCCTCCTACGACGGCCGCAACAAGGAGCCCGTCGTGCTGCCGGCCAAGCTGCCGCTGCTGCTGATGCTCGGCACGGAAGGCATCGCCGTCGGCCTCTCCACCCGCATCCTGCCGCACAATTTCGGCGAACTGCTCCAGGCCCAGATCGCCATCCTCCAGAAGAAACCGTTCAAGCTGGTGCCCGATTTCCCGCAGGGCGGGCTGATCGACGCCCGCGAGTACGACGAGGGCCGCGGCAAGGTCCGCCTCCGCGCCGTCGTCGACCAGAAGGACGAAGCCACCCTCGTCGTCCGCGAATTGCCCTACGGCGTCACCACCGAAACGCTCATCGCCTCCATCGAGGACGCCGCCAAGAAAGGCAAGCTCAAGACCAAGGCCATCCGCGACTACACCGCCGGCAAGGTCGAGATCGAAATCGCCCTCGCCCCCGACGCCGACGTCCAGCAGGCCATCCAGGCGCTCTACGTCTTCACCCAGTGCGAGGTCCCGCTCTCGCTGCGGCCCATCGTGATCAAGGAACAGCGCCCCGTCGAGATGTCCGTGCACGACGTCCTGCGGCACAATACCAAGCGGCTCGTGGATCTCCTGCGCAAGGAACTGCAGATCGAGCGCAAGAAGATCGACGAAGCCCTCCAGGCGGCCTCGCTCGTGCGGCTGTTCATCGTGCACCGCATCTACAAGCGCATCGAGGAATGCAAGACGGCCCCGGAAGTCCGCCAGGCCATCCTCGACGGCCTCGCCCCCTTCCGCGACCAGCTCCGGCGCGACGTGACCGCCGCCGACCTCGACATGCTGCTGGCCATCCCCATCCGGCGCATTTCGCTCTACGACATCAACAAGTCGCGCAAGGAAGAAGACGACCTCCTCGCCGACTTCGCCGCCGTCGAGCAGAACCTCACCGACGTCACCGCCTACGCGATCAAATATCTCAAGGGCCTGGTCCGCGACTACGCCGACCTCTATCCCCGCAAGACGCGCGAGGCCAAATTCGACGCCATCGAAGTGCGCGAACTGACCGCCGAAGAGCACGCCGTCGTCCTCGACAAGGAAAAGGGCTACCTCGGCTACGCCGTCGGCGGCGGCAAGCCGCTCTTCCGCTGCTCGTCCTACGACAAGGTCATCCTCGTCTGGGACGACTGCCGCTACCGCGTCGTGCCGCCGCCCGAAAAGCTGTTCGTGGACAAGAACCTCGTCTACGCCGCCATCTACGACCGCGACCGCGTGATGACCCTCGTCTACGAAGCCGACGGCATCACGCACCTCAAGCGCTTCGCGTTCGGCGGCGTCATCCAGAACAAGGACTACTTCTGCGTGCCCGAAGGCGAAACCGCCAAGGCGCTGTTCTTCTCCGACGCCCAGCCCGCGACGCTCTACGTGAAATACGCGCCGCGCAAGGGCCAGCAGATCCACCAGCAGGAATTCGAGCCCAAGAAGGTGGCGGTCCGCACCCCCAAGACCCGCGGCATCCAGATGACCACCAAGACCATCGCCGCCATCGAAACCCAGAAGCCCCGCAACTGGGACGACAAGGCCGGCCCCAAGGGCGCGCTGCTGAATTAGGGTCGGATATGGTGCGCCCCCCCATGGCCTTGCGCCATGGGAGGCAAAATCGGCTCCCCCGCCACGCAAGGCGGCGGGGCCCGCCCAGACCGAAACCGCAATCGGCTTGTTGCCGTCTCGCGCTACGGCGCCGCGGAACCGATCGCCTGGATCGTGGCCAGATCCAAAGGGCCCGGATACAGGGTATAGTACACCCGCGCGGGATTGCCTTGCCCCACTCCGGCCATCATCCACTGCCGCACGATCTCGGGCTGGCCCGGGCCCATCGCCCCGCCGACGTTGAGCTGGTTCAAGATGGTGCCCGTGTCGGAAACCACGATGGCTCCGGATGGCGGCACCTCGTCGACGGTCCACGGATGCCACTCGGCGTAATCCGCCCAGCCCGGCACCGGCCAGGTGCGGGCCCCCGTGTTGGCGCAAAGCTGGAAACCGTCCAGGCGCTCGACGCACTTGCGCTCGACTTCCAGGCCGCTGGCATCGCCCGTTTCGCGGCATGGCACCACCACGACGTTGGCGGGGCCGTGCTTGCGCACCAGTTCGATGCCCCAATCGATCAATTCCACTTCGGCCGGATCGCCCAGCTTCCGGCCTTGCTCGCCGTACTTGCGGCTGCCGCTGTTCTGGTTGTGGATGTCGATCAAGGCGATCATCCCGCGCGCGCGGCATTCGTCGAGCAATACCTTGTACGCCGCTTCCGTCTGGTCCCGGATCTGCTGTTCGGGCGCTCCGGGCATGGCCGTGCCCCACCAGCCGAGCAGCGACGCGGTATAAATGCCGATCCCGGCCTCGTCGCAGGCGCGCAGTTCGGCCTTGAGCAAGCCGATGTCGGCCGCCCAATACGAAACCCGGCCATAGCCCAGCACCGTGCTGCCCGAACGCAGGGAACGGGAGCCGCCGCCCGGCGAACCGGAAGCGTATGGATTGACCTTGTCCTCGCAGCCGCCGGCCAGCAGCAAGGGCACCAGCGCCGCCGCCCACGCCCCCTTGCGGAACCGCGCGGCCGCGCGGGCCGGTCGCCCGCAACTCCAAAATCCTTGAATGCCCATGATGGAAAATCCTTTCGATGCCTTTGGATCTGATTGCCAGTTTCCGTTCACGCGCGCAACTTCGAAAAGGATAAGTTTGCTTAACCTTCCGTTTCCCCTCGCTTTTGCGGCGCGAAGTCTTCAGATTGGCGCCCGTATGGCGGAACCGACGGACAAGCGCTCGAGCCGGCTGCTGCTGGTGGAAGACGACCCGCTCGTGGCGTCCAGCCTCGTGCGCGGCTTGCAGGAGGAAGGCTTCGCCGTCGCCGCGGCGGCGAACCTGGCCGAAGCGGACCTCCGGCTGGCGCAGGAAACCCCGGCGCTGGCGATCTTGGACCTGAACCTGCCCGACGGCGACGGCCGGACCTGGCTGCGGCGGGTGCGCCAGAACGGCTACCGGATGCCGGTCGTCATCCTGACGGCGCGATCCACCCTGCTGGAACGCGTGGCGGGACTCGAGGAAGGCGCCGACGATTACGTGACCAAGCCCTTCGCGTTCGCCGAACTGCTGGCGCGGATCCGCACCCGGCTGCGCACCGCCGTGCTGCAGTCCGAAACCGACGTCCTGCGCGTGGGCGACCTCGAAATCGACCGCGTGAACCGGCGGGTGCGGCGTTCCGGCCAGCTCCTGTCCCTGACGGCCTGCGAGTTCGACGTGCTGACGCTGCTGGCGAAATGGCGGGGCCAGCCGGTCTCGCGCGACCTGCTGGCCGACGAGGTCTGGAAAATGAACCGGCGCGTCACGCCGCTGGACAAGGTGATCAACGTGCACATCTCCCACCTGCGCGACAAGATCGAACGGCCCGGCGCTCCGCGCCTGATCCGCACCGTCCGGGGCGTGGGATTCATGCTGGGAGGCGACGCGCCGTGAACGTGAAGTTCCGCTCCCGGGTCTTCCTCTACCTGCTCCTGCTGCTGGCGCTGCTGCTGGCGAGCCAAGCGGGGATCAACGTCTTCGTCGAGTGGATGCTCAGCCGAGCCCATCCCGACGTGTCGCTGGCGGCCGCCCTGGAGCAGACGGCCCACGTGCTGGGCTTGTCGCTGTGGATCGTGCCGTTGCTGGTCGGCCTGGCGTGGCTCATTTCCCGCCGCGTGGTGGCCCCCTTGCGCGCCATGGCCGCGACCGCCGAGCGCGTCTGCGCCGGCCATTGGTCGGAACGGATCGATACCGGCGCGATGCCCGACGACGAAACCAGGCGGCTCGCGCAAGCGATGAACGCGGCGTTCGACGGCTATGCCGCCGTGCTCCAGCGCCTCGAACGCTTCAGCGGCGACGCGGCGCACCAGCTGCGCACCCCCATCGCCGCCATGCGCAACCTCGGCGAAGTCGCGCTGGCCCGGCCCCGGTCCGAGTCCGAATACCGGCGCACGCTGGGCTCGATGCTCGGCGAACTGGACCGCATGACCCGGCTCGTCGAGCAGCTGCTGCAGCTGGCGCAACTGGAAGCCGGCGCGCTGTCGCGCCGGTTCGTTCCCGTCTCGCTGCGCCAAGCGGTCGAGCGGGTCCTGCGGGCCTATGAGCCGCTGGCCGAAGCGCAGCGCCTGCGGATCCGCACCGTCTTTCCGGCCGCCGACCTGCAGGTCCCGGGCCTCGAGGAACTGCTGGTCGAACTGCTCGGCAACCTGCTCGACAACGCCGTGCGCCACACGCCCGGCGGCGGCACGATCCAGATCGACCTGGCGGAACTCCCCGACGGCGACGCCGGCGTGGCCGTCGTCGACGGCGGCCCCGGCATCCCGAAGGAATTCGCGCAATCCATTTTCGAGCGCTTCGTGCAGATTCCCGGCGCGAAAACGGGCACGACGGGCCTGGGCTTGCCGCTGGCCGCGGAGATCGCCCGCCTGCACGGCGGCAAGCTGGAGCTGGCCAATCCCGGCCAGCCCGGCGCGCGCTTCGAATGCCGCCTGCCCCGCGTCCGCCCCTGATCCGCCGCCGCGTCTTCAAGGCCAGCGATCTGCATCGCGCTCCGTTCTCTCGCCAGCACGCCAAGTCCGCCGAGAAGTTCCCGCATCTTCCTTCGCCTCTTCGCGATCTTTGCGTCCGTTGCGAGAGCCGGTTTCCCGGTTTTCCCGATTTCTGATATTTTCGCAAGCCCGGTCAAGAACCCGCGGCCGGCTTCTGGCGTACTGGCGGCACAACAAAGGGAAACCCCGATGGATGCGGAACAGATCAAGGCGGTGAAACGGATGCAGGACTTCGTCGAAGCGCATCGGACCGAACCCATCACCTTGGCCGGTCTCGCCCGCGCCGCCCGCTACTCGCCGTGGCATGCCGCCCGGCTTTTCAAGGAATATACGGGCCGCGCGCCGTTCGAGTACGTCCGCCAGCGCCGCCTGTCCGCCGCCGCGGACGAGCTGTGCGCCGGGCCGCGCAAGGTGATCGACGTCGCGTTCGACTTCGTCTTCGACTCCCATGCCGGCTTCACGCGCGCGTTCACCCGCCAGTTCGGAATTTCCCCGCGGCAGTTTCGCCGGAAAAAGCCGTCCGTCGTCCTGTTCATGCCGGACCGGATGCGCAGCTACTACCCGCCCCACCCGAAAGGAAACGCTCCCATGAAAACCCCAGCCGCCCAGCCCCAGTCCCAGGTCGTGTTCGTCCAGATCGTCGATCGCCCCGCGCGCAAGATGATCCTCAAGCGCGGCAAGAAAGCCACCCACTACTTCGAGTACTGCGAAGAAGTCGGCTGCGAAGTCTACAACCAGCTCGGCCAGATCCAGCAGGCCATCCACGAGCCCATGGGCCTCTGGCTGCCCAAGCGCCTTCAGCGCCGCGGCACCTCCGTCTACGCCCAGGGCGTCGAAGTTCCCGCCGATTTCGCGGGAACCGTCCCCGAAGGCTTCGAGCTGATCGACCTGCCGCCCTGCACCATGATGGTCTTCCAAGGCCCGCCCTTCGACGACGAGAACTTCGAGCAGGCCATTTTCTCGCTCTGGGACGTCATGAAGACCTACCAGCCCGAACTCTACGGCTACGAATGGGCCGACGACGACGCGCCGCGCTTCCAGCTCGAACCCGTCGGCTACCGCGGCTACATGGAAGGCCGCCCCGTCCGCCCCGTGAACAAGGCGAAAACAAAACCCGCCCGCCGGAAGGTCGCCGCCACGCCCCATCCGTCCCAGAAAAAAGCCCTGGCCAAAAAACGAACCCTCCAAGGGTAGGATCAACCGGCTGTATGGAGCCCCCGACGACCCCGTCGGGGGGCCGGGCCCACCGTGCCCGGCTACAATCGATCCGGCTGATCCTGTAGCCGGGGGCGATGACCCCGGCCGGTTGTTCGCCGCTTATCGCATCTGCGCCAAGAACTGGCGGGGATCGAAAACCGGGCAGGCGGCTTTGGCGAAATCCCGGACATTGCGCGTGATGACCGCATCTGCTCCGGCCTGGCGCGCGGCCTGGACCAGCACGGCGTCCTCGAAGTCTGCCATTTCGCTGCGCAAGGCGCCTTCGATCACCGTCCGCGTCACGGGCGCGATTTCGAACAGCCGCAACAGCCTGGCCAAGACCGGCCGGGCATCGGATCGGCCGAGGGATTGGGTCAGCAGGTAATCCAGCGTGGTCAACGTGGTGGCGCACAGTAATCCCGTCGCCCGACCCTCTTCCACCAGCCGGAAAATCCGGGCGGCATCCGCGACGTGCGGCTTGCGGTCGAGGAGCACGTCCAGGACCACGTTCGTGTCGAGCAGCACCTTCACAGGTGCTTCTCGCGCAGATGACGCTTGTAGGCGCCCTCGTCCACCGGTTTTTCGCGCAACACCCCCAGCAGGCTGGCCGTGACGGGCGGCACCTCCGGATCCGGCTTGGCCCGCCCGCCCAAGGTGCCGAAAAACTCCGCGACCATCTGGGAAACGGATTTGCCGCGCTGACCCGCCGCCTGCTTGGCCCGGCGGATCAATGCATCGTCCATGCGCAACGTCAGCTTCACGTTCATGCCGTATACTCCTACGATGTTTGTACGGCACCGTCAAGCCGCCGATCCCGCCCGGTCAAAACCCCCGACCAAGCAGGAAAACAGGAAACACACAGGAAAACACGAAGGAGGCCCGTTCCCTTCCTGTTTTCGTGCCAATTTCCTGTTTTCCTGCTGAAATTTCCCGCTTGGGGCCCCCATTCGCGTCCATTTGCGGTTCAACACGCCGTTTTTAGACCCACCGAACTCCCTCGGCGACCATTTTTCGCGATTTCAGGCTGTTTTTTGGCTCTTCGCTGATTTTCGTGGAGGATTTCGGGGATTGGCCGTGGCAAGGGGGCGGCGGACCGCCATACTGGGGAGATGGAAGCACTGGAAGAGCATTACGGAAAGTTGTTGGGGCTTCAAAGTCCCTGGGTCGTGGATGGCGTGGGCCTGTCGTTGAAAGAGCAGCGGGTGTCCATCGAGGTGGTTTACCGCTCCGAGAACGGACCTTGTCCGGTATGCGGAGCGGCCTGCGCGGTCTACGACCACCAGGCGCGCCGGACCTGGCGGCATCTGGACACGATGCAGTTCGAGACCCTTCTGAGCAGCCGGACGCCGCGCGTGCGCTGTGCGGAGCACGGGGTGCTGAACCTGTCCGTGCCGTGGGCGGCCAAGCATGCGCGGTTCACGCTGCTGTTCGAGGCGTTCGCCATCCGGCTGCTGCAGGCCGCGCGCAGCGTGGAAGAGGCGCGCAAGCTGCTGCGGCTGAGCTGGCACCAGGTCGACGACATCAAGTCTCGGGCCGTGGCGCGCGGCTTGCGGCGCCGGGCGGCGGCGGAGATCCCCTGGATCGGCATGGACGAGAAGTCCTTCCGGCGCGGCCAGAGCTACGTGTCGCTGGTCAACGATCCGGAGGGCGGCCGGGTGCTGGACGTGGCCGAAGGCCGCGGCGAAGAAGCCGCGCGCGGGCTGCTGGAGGCCGGCCTGAGTCCGCACCAGCGGGACATGGTCTGCGGCGTGGCGCTGGACATGTCGGGGCCCTTCATCCAGGCGGCCGAGGCCCTGTTGCCCCATGCGGACATCGTCCACGACCGCTTCCACGTCAGCCAGCATCTGAACTCCGCCGTCGATCAGGTGCGCCGCCAGGAACACCGCCGGCTCATGAAAGACCAAGACCGGCGCCTGGCCGGAACCAAATACCTGTGGCTGCGGGGCCCGGAACGCCGGCGGCCGGAAGACGCGGCCGGGTTCGAGGACCTGTTGCGCTCCGAACTGCACGTGGCGAAAGCCTGGCGCGTCAAAGAGCTTTTCCGGCACTTCTGGACCCGCGCGGATGCCTCGCTTGCCGAACGGTTCTTCCGGAGGTGGTTCCAAGACGCCATGAAAACCGCCTTGGCTCCGGTCCGCAAAGTGGCGCAGATGCTCCGGCAAAACCTGCCCCGCCTGCTGACCTACTTCGATTGCTTCATCACCAACGCGGTTTCCGAGGGACTCAACTCCAAGATCCAGACCGTCAAAGCCAACGCCCGCGGTTTCCGTTCCTTCCAGAACTACCGCATCAGCATCCTCTTCTATTGCGGCAAGCTCGATCTGCTTCCATGATTTTCAGCGAAGAACCTGTTTTTTGCCGATTTTCGGGCTATTTCGACCCTTTTTCAACGTTTTCGGCCGTTGGAACTCGAACTTCGGGCCTCGGGCGTGCAACTCAATCCCTGTAAGGGTCTTCCGTGTCCGCCATGGCGACGCCGATGGGGCGCAACGTGTGCAAGATCTGAATCGTGCCGGCGTGGGCGGCGAGAACGCCTTGGAGATCCTTGTAGCAGTGCGGAGATTCGTCGAGGCCGCCGCCGCGGAGTTCCGTGCCGAACGCTTCCACGCGGCGGCGCATCATCTCGGGCGTGACCTTCCCCGGCCGCAGGCAGCGGCCCGTCCGGCGGTCGTATTTGCCCTTGGCTTCCATCCGTCCCATCGTGCGGCCCGCACCGTGCACCGTGGAATAGAGCGACCATTTCGCCTGATCGTTCGCGACGCCTTCGACGATGACGCTGATGTCGCCCATCGAGCCGCCGATGAAACCCTTCTGCCCCGGAAACGCCGGCGTGGCGCCTTTGCGCACGACCCAGAGCTGTTCCCCGCCGTGGGTCTCGCGCCAGGCGAAGTTGTGGTGGTTGTGCACCTCTTCCAGGATCTTCCAGCCCAGCAGCCGCGCGGTTTCCGCGCAAACCCAGTCGCGCCCCGCGTAGGCGTAGCGTCCGGCCAGACGCATGCAGGCGAGGTAATCCGCGCCCAGCGCCGAGTTCGCCGGAATCACCAGCGGATCCACGTCCATGCCGTCCTTCGCCCCGCCCTTTTCGAGAAACCACGTGGCGGTTTTGTACCCCAGCCCGCGCGAGCCGAAATGGACGCCGATCCAGACCCGGTCCCGTTCATCCACCAGGACGTCCACGTAATGGTTCCCGCCGCCGACGGTCCCGAGCTGGTTGCGGGCCAGATCTTTCAGCGGCCGCACGGCGTCGAGCTTCCAGGCTTCGTCGTCGAACAGCTCGTGATCCACCCGCACGCGGTTTTTCTGGCCGATGCCGAAGGTCAGGTTTTCGAAGACCACGTCCATGATCCGGGAGATGTTTTTCCGGACGTCGTCGGCGTTGGCGTCGGTCCGGACGGCCTTGTTGCCGCAGGCGATGTCGAAGCCGACGCCGGAGGGGCTGATCTTGTCGGCATAGGCCACGACGCCGCCGATGGGCACGGCGTAGCCTTTGTGGTGGTCGGCCATGAGCGCCGCGCGGTCGGCCGTGCGGGCGCAGCGCTGGATCTGCTTCAGCGCATTGGGTTCGATCGGATCGCCCCAGACCGGAATGCCGTCCACCAGCTGCATCGCGTTCGTTCCCGACCTAGAACTGGAAATAGACGTAGGGCTGCTGGTTGTTGACCGACAGGAACACGAGCGCGAGGATCAGCGCGAACCAGCCGAGCATCCGGCCCCAGGGACCGAGCCGGCGGACGCGTTCGTCCAGCCCGTGGAATTCCTGGAAATACTCCACGGCGAAGACCAGCGCCATCAGGCCGACCATGGCCCACACGTCCCATTCGGTGGCCAGCGCCGCGCCGGGATGCCGGCCGACCAGGGCCCGGCCCACGGCGGCCGTGCCGGCCAGATCCTTCGCCCGGAACAGCGCCGCCGCCAGCGCGACGAGCAGGTTGGTGGCGGCGATGCCGGCCCACCCCGTCCAGCCGGGCGATCCGCCGGAGGCCGCGGCGCGGTCCGGCGCCGGACGCCACTGGCGCCAGAGATAGTACAGCGAATTGAACAGCGCGTAGTAGGCGCCCCACAACACGAAGTTCCAGCTCGCGCCGTGCCACAGGCCGCACAGGAGAAACAACACCCAGATATTGAACAAAGTCCGCATCCGCCCGCGCCGCGAGCCGCCCATGGCGAAAAACACGTTCTCGCGCAGCCACGAGGTCAGCGTCAGATGCCAGCGGTCCCAGAAATCGGCCACCGACCGCGCCATCAGCGGCCGGCGGAAGTTTTCCACGATGCGAACGCCGAAGAGCCGCGCGCTGCCGATGGCGATGTCGCTGTAGCCCGCGAAATCGAAGTAGACCTGCAGCGCGAAGGCGAACAGGGCGACCCAGACGGTGAAGGCGGAGTAGTCGTCCAGATGGGCGAACACGCGGTCCACCAGGATCGCCAGCCGGTCGGCCACGACCATCTTGCGGAACAGGCCGAGCAGGATGCGCCCGCCGCCGGCGAACACGTCGTCCCAGCAGAACGCGGGCGGCTTTTCGAGCTGGGGCAGCAGGTGGTCGGCCCGTTCGATGGGACCGGCGACCAGTTGCGGGAAATAAGCCACGTAGAGCGCGAAGTGGATGGGATGGCGGCAGGGCCGGATCTGCCGGCGGTAGATCTCGAGCGTGTAGCACATCGTCTGGAAGGTGTAGAACGAAATGCCGGCGGGCAGCAGGAAGTCGTACGGCGTCCACTGCGCGTCGAACCCCAGCAGGCGGCCGAGTCCGGCGAGGTTGCCGCCGATGAAGTCGGCGTACTTGAAGAAGCCGAGGATGGCGAGGTTGCCGCCCAGGCTGCACAGCAGTCCCAGGCGGCGGAGCACCGGCCGTTCCGTTCCGCCGATCCAGAGGCCGCAGCCGTAATCCAGCACCGTGGACGCCAGCAGCAGCAGGCCGTATACCGGCGTCTTCCAGCAGTAGAAGACGTAGCTCGCGACCAGCAGGAACAGCGCGCGTGCCGGCCGCGGCAGCGCCCAGTAGCCGCTGAACACCACGACGAGGAAAACGCCGAACGTGTAGGTGTTGAACCACATGGCCTACGGACCGCCTCCGGTTCCGGCCGCCAGCCAGGCGTCCAGGCGCGCGGCGAGTTCCCGGGCCAGCCGCCGATGCCCGCGGG
>ERZ795051.2506-NODE-2506-length-20410-cov-11.094866_pt1 | contig 20410 bp, 14 predicted proteins | sample MGYA00375135_ERZ795051 | MGnify/ENA primary metagenome ERZ795051 (study PRJEB30180, sample SAMN05720222) | activated sludge metagenome | isolation source: Anaerobic digester | place: Japan | collected 2015-05-26 ... | reverse complement strand
TCGAACAGAATCGCGTCGCTGACCGCTGGTCTGTTGGGCGGAATTGACAGGATCGCTGGAGCGGCCGCGATGCCGCCGAATGGGCCATCCACCGTGCCGCTGTTGCCATCGAAGCGTGTCACGGTCCCGCCGCCCTGACCCTGGCTGGTGCTCAGCACGTGCCGCCAGCCTTCCATCAGGTCGCCACCGTAATCGTTCGTCCAAAGCCACTCCTCGCCGACGCTGGCGCCGGCCGTGCGATCGGACCACGCCCCGAGGCCCTTGGCGTCCGGCCCTATGATTGCCGCATCGCCGCTGAGAATATCCGCCCCCGGTAGATTCATGCCCAGCGAGACCAGCAGCGAGGATGCGGCATCGAACCCGGCCGGTACGCCGGTGCTGGTGTTTTTCAGCAGGATGGACAGATGTTTGCCATCAATGTCGAACAGGGCCTGCGCCGCGAGCCCGTTCAAAGGCGACGGGTTCGCCCCTCCGGCATCATGTGTGTAATTCACGATCACGTCGCCTGTCGCGAGCGGCAGGCCCAAACAGCTCACAAACAACAGTGCTGAACAAAACGAACGCATCTAACGCCTCCTCAAGCTAACCTTCACTCTGCGCGCATACGGCCGCACATTCCGCTCCGCGGCGGAATGCGCGCCGATTGCGCCTCGCACGGTTTTCAAGCCGTGCCGGTTCAACGGTCCGGGTTGAGTCGGAACCCTCCCTGGTCGCCCCAAACGTACGGGGGTTGATCTTAGCTAATCACCGGGGCGGATTCAATACAAATTGAGCGGTAACGCGGTTTTCAGCTTGAGCGCTTCTCGGCAGCGCGCTCTACAAGGTCCGCAAACAAACACAGATGTTCGCGCCGGTCAATCAGGTCCTCAGGATGCCACTGCACGGCCAGCAAGTACTGGTTCTCACAGTCCTCGGCGCCCTCCAGCACACCGTCCGGCGCAAACGCCACGGGGCGCAACCCGCGGCCGGGATAATCGGGGTCTACGGCCTGATGATGCCTGCTATTCACTTCCAGCCGCGTGGTGCCAATAAGCTGCGCCAGGCGTGAGCCGGGCGCCAGCGTGACTTCATGAAAGGCCTGTCCGTGCGGCAGATGGTGCGCGATGGCGGGCGTGCGCGGCACATCGTCGAGGTGCTGAATCAGCCGTCCGCCGCGGGCCACGTGCGCCACCTGGTAACCCAGGCAGATCGCCAGAATCGGCAGACGCAGCTCGTCGGCGCGCCGAAAAAGCGCCAACTCAAAACGGTCGCGCCGTTCGTGCATCAGCTCGGCCTTGGGATGCCGCGTCTGCCCGTAACGCTGCGGATCCAAATCCAGGCCGCCGCTGAAGATCACGCCGTCAAGTCCGCTAAGCAAGTCGTCCAGCAAGGACGGCTCAGGTTCTGCCGGCAGCGCGATCGGCCGCGGCAGCCCACCGGCGGCGAAGACCGCGTCCGAGTAAGCTGCATTGAGCCGCGTTTGCAGGCGCGGGTTAGGCGGGTCAGTCTGCTGAAAGCTGCACGTTATGCCGATCGCCGGTCGTCGCATTTAGAGTTCCAGCCAAGCTTGTCGGCCGCGGCGGGGGAGAGCCCAATTGTCTTTGCCGCCATTGCGGACTCGCTTTCGGCTGTTATATTAGCACACAAGCGAGGCGCGGTCTCCGGATTCTGGCCCGGGACACAAACTTTCACAGCGTACTGCGTTGGTGGGTCGTGCAGGCTGTCTCCTCTAAATGGCATGGCGTTGGGTCGGCTTTGACGGCCGCCCTGGTACTCGGGGCGCTTCTCCTCATTACGCCCGTGGCACGAGCGCAAGAAGCCGTCGAGGGGATGGTAATCAAGCGCGTCGATGTTTGCGGACTGGAGACCATCAGCGAAGCCTACGTGCGGCGCGTTATCAAGACGCGCGAAGGCCAGCCCTTCCGGCGCGCCCAAGTCGAAGAGGACGTGCGCGAGCTGCTGCGCACGCGGCGCTTCCTCAACGCCTTCGCGGCCACCGCGGTCGAAGAAAACCAGGCCGTCGTAGTTTTCACCGTCCAGGAAAAGCCCGAACTCGTCTCGGTCGAATTGGAAGGCAACAAGGCCTTTCCCGACGACCAGCTTTTCGCCCTCACGCCCGCCGCGGGCGACGTCATCGATATGTATGAAGTGCGGCGCGGCCAGGACGAAATCCTCCGCAAGTACCGCGAAGCCGGCTACTACTACGTCGAAGTGACCTTCGATGAGCGCGCCCTGCAATATGAAGGGCGGCTGATCTACCGCATCAATGAAGGCCCGAAGGTCCGCGTGCGGCAAATTCTGTTCGAAGGCAACCGCTCGTTTCCCGACTGGCGGCTGCGTTCCAAGGTTCAGACCAGAACCGCGCTCTGGATTTTCCGCGTGGGGGCCTTCGACGCGGAAACCGCCGAGCGCGACGCGATCGAAATCCAGCGCTTTTATCGCGACGAGGGCTTCCTCGATGCCCGCGCTGGTTATCGGCTCGAATTCGACGAGGTCACGCGCGCCGATCTGACGGTCGTGTTCGTGATCGAGGAAGGGCAGCGCTACTGTATCCAGGACATCGTCGTCGAAGGCAACACGGTCTTTTCCGCCGAGCACATCCGCTCGTGCATGCAGCTTGAGCCCGGTTACCTCCTGCGCACCGAGGCCGTCGAGGAAGACCGCAAGCGCGTGCAGGACTTGTATGGCGAGGTCGGCTACGTTGATGCCCGCGTGGCGATCGACCACGAATTCCTGGAAGAGCCCGGCCTGGTCATCCTGCGCGTCTCAATCATCGAGAACAAACAGTACTATTTCGGCCGCATCATCATCCGCGGCAATCAGAGGACCAAGGACGAGGTCGTCCGCCGCGAGCTGCAGTTCTACCCCGGCGAGCTGTGGAACACCGTCGAGGCGCGGGCCGCCGAGCAGCGTTTGCGCGAAACCGGCCTGTTCCAGCCCGACCAAGTCCGCATTACCCCCCTGCCGCCCGAGGACAGCACGCGCCCGGCCCTGGTTGAAGTGCAGGAAGCCGAGACGGTCACCTTCCTGGTCGGCATCGGCGTGAGCACCGATGCCGGCGCCATCGGTTCGCTGACGGTCGAGAATCGCAACTTCGATCTGTTCGACTGGCCGCGCACCTGGGGCCAGTTCTTCCGCGGCCAGGCCTTCCGCGGAGACGGGCAGCGGCTCAAGTTCTCCGCCGAGCCGGGCACCGAGGTCAGCCGCTTCCGCATCGACTTTACTGAGCCGTACCTGTTCGACCGCCCGGTCCGCCTGGATACTTCGCTCTATCTGTTCGAGCGTGGGCGCGACGGATATGACGAAGAGCGGGCCGGCTTCATGTTTGCCTTAAGCAAACGTTTCCCGCGCGGCTTGCTGGCCGGCTGGGCCGTGGAAGGCGCGTTCCGGGTTGAGGGCGTCGGGGTCGACGACGTCGACGCACTGGCCTCGCGGCAAATCAAGGAGGTCCGGGGCGATAACCTGCTCACGACGGTCAAGGGCACCATTGTCCGCGATACGACCGACAGCCGCGTCATACCGAGCAAGGGCTACCGTTTCACGCTGAGCTGGGAGCAGGCAGGCGCCTTGGGCGGCGACTTCGACTTCGGGCGGCCGACCGCGGGCATCGCTTGGTATAAGACGCTGCGCACCGACATTTTTGACCGCAAGAGCGTCCTGGCGCTGCACGCCGACACGGGCATGATCGTAGGCGACGCGCCGGTGTTCGAGCGCTTCTACGCGGGCGGGTTCGGCTCGCTGCGCGGCTTCAGCTATCGCGGCATCTCGCCACGGGCCGGAATCATGAAGAACAAGGTCGGCGGCGACTTCATCTTCCTAACCGGCGCGGAGTATTCGTTCCCGCTGTACGGCAAGAACTTCCGCGGCGTGACGTTCCTGGATATGGGCACGGTCGAGGAGAATGTGACGATCACTACCTGGCGGGCCGCGGTAGGCGTCGGCTTGCGGATAAACGTCGACTTTTTCGGCCCGGTGCCGATCGTGCTCGACTTCGGCTTCCCCATTGCCGACGACGATCAGGACGACACGCAGGTGTTCAACTTCGCGTTCGGCGCCTCGTTCTAGGGAAGCGGTTCGGGAATTTAGCTCCGCCGGCTAGCCCTGCGGCTCAAACAGGTACAGGTCAATGGCCTCGATCCGGTCCTCTTTTTCCTTCAAGAAGAACCGCTGCATTTGTGGCTGCCCCAGGCGACGCGTCAAAACGCCGAGGTAGCCTTCGAGCTGCTCTTCCGGGAACGGAACCTTCCACCCCCGATAAGCAAAGAACCACACTCGGCCGCCCGGGTCCGGCGCTACCGTGTCGGGCAGCGGCGCCCAGCTCAACGGCACAGGATGGAAGCGCAGCACGTCGAACACGAATTGGGCGCCGGTGCCGCGCCAATCGCCCAGCCAAGGGGCGTAATCAACCCGCTCAGTCGCGTTGAATACCACCCAGCGATCCCCGGGCCGCGTTTGCTCCACGACGTAGTCCACCGCGGCGCGGCTGCGCTGCACCGGCCCTTCCTTGTACGGCCGAACCGCGTCGCCGATGGTGCCTCCTACCGCGATGAGCAAAAGAACGACTGCCGCACAGGTCACGTACACGCGACACGTCATGCCATGCGGCCACCTGAACATGATTCTGGCCAGTGCCGCCAAGTAATTGAGAACCCTCGAAAGGCCGAGCCCGGCCAGCAGGCAAAACGCCGGGGCCATGTAGAGCGAGGTCCGGGCCGACCCGCCGTACGGGTACTTCTGTGCGGCGGCCGCAACCATGGTGAATACGAGCGGCCCAAGCAGCAACCACAGCAGGTCGCGCCGCGTGCCCCAGAGGCGCACCGCACCGATAACGACGAGCAGAAGGCTGAACGCGCTTGCCGGTGCTCGCCCCCCCAACGGATACGCCAGCATGTAGTCGGTATGTATGAGCACCAGCCACAGGGGCAGCTTCCAGATTTGTGACAGAGCCAGCGGCGGAAAGGCCCGCTCCCACATGTTTATCTCGGTCAACCCCGACGCGGCCTGGGCGTGCGGCCGGCCATATAGAAAGTACATCAGGACAAAGCTGCCGCCGACCGCGATCGCGTAGCAGAGTGTTTGGAGCAGCAGGGTGCGCCGTGTGGGGCCGCCGCTGCACGGCTCGTCGCGGCTCGCCCGCTTTCGCCGGTCCGCAGCGACTAATCGCCAGGCCAGCAGCGTGCCGATCGCGGCGAGTACGAAGATCACCGGGTAAGAACACCAGACCGCCGCCGCTCCGCCCACGATCAGCGCCACCCAGGACGCGGGGCCGCCCCGGTTCTCGTACACGCGCCACGCCAGCATCAGCAGTCCCAGCGCCAGCAGCAGGTCGGTCGCGTAGGGCTTTACCTCGGCGGCGTGGCGCACGAGGTAGACCGAGGCGGCGAAGATGCCGATGGCCAGCAGCGCCGGACGGCGCGGCAGTACGCTCTGCGCGAAGCGCCAAAACAGCGGGAGGCTGGCAAGGCCGGCGGCGAACGGCAGGAGGCGCAAAGCCCACTCAGACAACCCCAGCATCCGGCTGATCGCCAGCTCCGCCCACATGAAAACCAGCGGCACGATCTGACCGTACGTCAACGGCTCAATCATCTCGGCGTAGCCGCGCTTGACGAAGTCGACCGCCACGAACGCTTCGTCGCCCCAGATTGGGAAGCCGAGCGCGTAGCGAACAATCCGCCACAGCACGCCGGCCGCCAGCAGCGCTACGAGCAGAATGCTCCACGTGCGAGCGTGTCGGCGAGCGGCGGTCCGTGCGACGCTGCTTGAAGCCTCAGCTTCGAGCAGCGCGGCAGCCGGCGCCGCGGTTGGGTGCACCCCTGTCGTGGTCTGCTGGTCCATCTCCTCTCCGAAGGCTGCGGTTCCGGCGTCGCCGGTGATAAGTCGACCGCTAGCTCGCGCCGCGCCGGCGCCGATTGACTTCTCGACGAGCCGCGGTTAGTCTACCCGGACTCAGGATTTTTGGCCCCCATCGTCTAGTGGCCTAGGATATCAGGTTCTCATCCTGGAGACCGGGGTTCGAGTCCCCGTGGGGGCGTGAGTGCCAAGCACCAGCCACGTCCGGCTCGGAAGAGCCGGACGTGGCGTTTTTTATTCCCCGCGGACGAATCCCGAGCACAACTCGTTAAACAGGCCATGGCAGGACGGCCGTAACCGCGATTCTCCATATCCGGACGGGCGGTAACCCCGATTCTTACATATCCATCCGGTCGGCGGGCTTGACGGGCGTGACTATATAGTTATATGTGAACGGAGCGTAATGCCGGCGCGTCGAGCCCGCCCGGTGACGGCCGTCGGAAAGATGCTCGATTACACCCCCGTCAGGGACCCGCTCCAGCGCTCCGCGTCTGAGTTACGTTCCGAGCTGCGCTCCGAGTGGATCAGTCTTCAAACAGCCGTCGAAGCGCCGGTACTCTCCCGCGCGGCCGCCAACCACCCCCGCCGTGAGCGGCTCAGTTTTTCCAACCCGATCGCGCGCGGCGCCGACCCGTGGGTCATTCAACATGCCGGCCACTATTACTACTGTGAGCCGGTTACCGATACCTCCATTGCGATCTGGAAAACCGACTGCTTCACGCGGCGCGGCACGCGCCAAATCGTCTGGAAAGCCCCGCGCCAGGGCTGGAACAGCAACCTGATCTGGGCGCCCGAGCTGCACCGTCTCGACGGCCGCTGGTTCATCTACTACGCCGCCAGCGCCGCGCCGCGCGAGAACGCCAGCCACCGCATCGGCGTCCTCGAGTGCCTGACGCAAGACCCGCTCGGCGCCTACATCGACCGCGGCATGCTCTACACCGGCGATGATCCGCTCTGCCGCTCCGACAATCGCTGGGCCATCGACGCCACCGTGCTCGAACTGCACGGACAACGCTACCTGCTCTGGTCGGGCTGGCCGGACGGCGCGGACCTGCAATACCTCTACATCGCCCCGCTTAAAAACCCGTGGACCACCGCCGGTCCGCGCGTCCGGCTGTGCGACAACGCGACGTTCGACTGGGAACGCGTCAGCGAAGACCCGCGCCAACGCGGCCTGCACGAAGCCCCTCAGGTACTGAAGCACAACGACCGCGTGTTCGTCATCTACTCGTGCAGCGCCTCCTGGCAGGAGACGTACAAGCTGGGTCTGCTCGAACTCATCGGCGACGATCCGCTTAACCCCGCGACCTGGCGCAAACATCCGCAACCCGTGTTTCGCAGTTCCGGCGACGTCTTCGGCGTGGGACACGCAAGCTTTGTCAAATCACCCGACGGCCTCGAAGATTGGGTGGTGTATCACTGCAAAACCTCGCGCGCCCCGGGCTGGCGCAGAGTGGTTTGCGCGCAGCGCTTCGGCTGGCGGCCGGACGGCCTGCCGGATTTCGGCCAGCCGGTCCCGTGGCGGCAACCGCTCAGCCTGCCGTCCGGTTCTGGCGGCGTCGATGTTCTGCTCGATGGTTCTGAAGACGGCATTTCCTACCCGCTACGTCAGCTGCGCTGTCCGCGCATGGAGGCGGCCAATTCGGCCCGCGTAGACCTGGCGGAATCGCGCTACGCCTGGCGCTTCGGCCAATGCCCGTGCGAGGCGCCAATATCGTTTGCGGGAGCAGGGGTTATTCGCGACTGCCGGTTGTGCCGCGCGACCTCAACGAGCGCTTGATTCGCTAAGGCACCGGCGACCGACAAGCTCACTCCGGAATTTCCAAAATGAAACCTCAACCACCCGTCGCAGGTCGCACTACGCGCCTATAAGTATTGTGCCAGCGGCCGGTTGCAGCGTCTGGGCGGCGGCCGGATCGTGCTTTCGATAGGATGGTGATGGCCCCCCACTACGAAGAAAAAATGAGCGGTCGATCCGGAGTGTTGGGTCCCTCCGCACCCGGCGGTCTTTTCCAGAGTTTCTTCATCGGGGGCTTCGAGTGTTCCTCGCACAAGCGACGCAATGGCCGCCGGCTCGACATGATCGCCGCCACCGACCATGACCGGCTCGCTTTGTACGACTACACCTCGCTGAACGCTCTCGGCATCCGCACCGTCCGAGATGGCATCCGCTGGCACCGCATCGAACGGACCCCCTACCACTACAGCTTTGGCGCCGACCTGCCGATGGTCCGCGCCGCGCGACAGACCGGCACACAGGTTGTCTGGGACATCTGCCATTACGGCTGGCCGGATGACCTTTCTCCCTTCGAGCCGGAGTTCGGCACACGTCTGGCGGCCTTGACCCAAGCCTTCGTCCGCCTCCTGCTCGAAGAGGGCGAAACGACGCCGATGCTGGTGCCGATTAACGAGATTTCCTTCCTCTCGTGGGTCGGCGGCACGGAGGGCAAATTCCCGCCGTTCACCCACGGCCGAGGTGACGAGCTTAAGCGCTGGTTGGTCCGCGCCGCTGTTGAGTGCATCGCGGCGGTGCGTGAGATCGCCCCGCAGACGCGCATCTGCATCACCGACCCGCTGATAAACGTGGTCGGAAACATCCGAAACCCAGACGACTGTCGCCGCGCCGAGGAGTACCGTCTGTCACAATACGCGGCCTGGGACATGATCGCCGGCCGCGCCGCGCCGGAACTCGGCGGCCGGCCCGAGTATCTCGACATCATTGGCGTCAACTACTATCCGCACAATCAATGGCTGCACGCCGGGCACGGCGAGTTCGTGCGCATGATCGGCCCCTCGCATCCCGGCTACCGGCCTTTCGCGGAAATGCTGAGCGAGCTGTACGCCCGCTATCAGCGGCCGCTCTTTATCGCTGAAACCGGAATCGAGGGCCGGCGCCGCCCCGCCTGGCTGCGACACATTTGCAGCGCCACGGAAGAAGCGCTTGAGGCAGGCGTGCCGGTCGAGGGCATCTGCCTTTACCCCATCGTCGACTACCCCGGCTGGGCCGACGACCGGCACTGCAAGGTTGGCTTGTTCGGCTTTGCCGATCGCCGAAACCGCCGTCCCATTTACCATCCGCTGGCGCGCGAACTCGCCCGCCAGCAGCTTAGATTTCAAACAGCGCAGGTCACCGGCGGCGTCTCGGGCGCCGCGGCGTCGTAACATGTGCAAACGCCTGGGGCCGCTGCGGCCTTGTGATAGTCTTCAGTTGTCAGTTCTTATATCAGTTCGTAGTTCTTAGTTATTAGTTTTTAGTGATGGGAACGGGGACGCATCATGAGAGCGGGGACGCACACATGAGAACGGAATGCAGGACGCAGCTAGTCCCTGAACAAGCGTGAAACGGCCATCTTTTCGCGGCGGGAGCGCAAGAAACACTCGAAATGCCTGCGTTTTACGCTATAACGAGCAGAGTCAAACGAACTACATCGTTAACGCACGGAGGCATTTCGAGTGAGCACCAATAGATACCAAAAGCTGAGTAACCGCAAGCGCCGCATTCAGTATCGCCTGCGCGAGCGTACGTGGGCTCCGCAGGACCAGCCCATGTTCCGCGGCATGAAAACGGGGACGGGCATGAAAACGTGTGAAAACGTGGACGACGTGTGAAAACGGTGTGAAAACGGGGACGCAGCTAATTACCCAGTAGAGAGTTCCAGCGCCGCCTCAAACCCTCACCAGCGGCGCTGGCCGACGACACTCGCCCGCTGCAAGCTACTTAGTTCACCGCATTGAGCGCTTTGCCGCTCTTCTTGAACTCGCGCACGATCCGCACCGTCTCTTCGGCCACCGCCGCCTGGGCCTGGTCGGTCGAGGCGCCAATGTGGTGCGTGCCGTACAGGTTTGGCACGTCCACCAGCGGCGAAGTGATTTCCTTCGCGTCCGCGGCCGGCTCGTTGTCGTACACGTCCACCGCCGCCGCCTTGAGATGCCCGCTCTTGAGCGCGGCGATCAAAGCCGGCTCATCCACTACCGACGCGCGGCTGGTATTGATGATCATCGCGCCCTTCTTCATGGTCGCGATCCGCTCGGCATTGACCAGGTGCTTGGTCTCGCCCGTACCGGGAACGTGAAGGGTGATGATGTCCGACTGCTTGAACAGGTCGTCCAAGCTGGCCCGCTTGCAGTGCGGATCGTCCGCGGGCTTGATATCCGGAATCACGTCGTAGTAGAGCACGTTCATCTCGAACGCCAGGGCGCGCTTGGCCACGGCGCTGCCAATCCGCCCGACGCCCACGATGCCCAGCGTGCGACCCTTCAGTCCGGCCGCCTTGCTGTATTCCTTCTTGTTCCACTTGTGCGCCCGCGCGTCGGCGACGTTGTCCGCGATTCGCCGGTCCATGTTGAGCATGTGCCCCATGACCAGTTCGGCGACCGCAATTGCGTTCATGCCCGGGCAATTGGCGACCTTGATCCCCTTCTTCGTCGCGTACGGCACGTCAATCGTATCGACGCCCGAACCGGCCCGAATCACCAGCTTCAGCGATTTGCCGGCGTCGAACTGCGGCGCCTGCACCTTGGTCGAGCGAACGATCAGGATGGCCGGATCGAACTCCGCGATGCGCTTGGTGAGCGTCTCGTCCTTCAATTCCGGCTCGCACACCACGCCATCGGTGATTTCCTTCAACTGTTGAATGCCGAACGCCTCGAACTTGTCCGCGATCAGAATCTTCATAAGTCTGGCTCCTGTATCAACTTACGCGAAGGACGCTTGCGTCTGCCGGTGTTCCTCACCGCCGCTTGAATTACGAGTAAGCAAGCTGCGTGCCCAAGCGGACGGCAGCGTCCGAGGCGCGTAGTCGCAAATGAGACCGTTTGCACCTAGACGGCGATTCTAAGGGAAATTCAGGAATGTTCCGCGCCGCGCGTCAAGTCGGGCTGAGTTTGCTCACGACGGACGAGCCGGAGGGCCGGATTGGCCCGGATTTGTCGTGGCTGGTTGGTCACAGAAATCCAGACTGTTGCCCCGGCCGGAGGACGGCGGTCGCGCTAGCTTGACGCGCAGGAATTCCCAGACCGCCGGCAGCACTGAGATGATTATGATCGCGATGACGACGAAGCCGAAATTGTCCTTGATCAGCGGGAGGCTGCCGAAGAGCCGGCCCCCAAAAACGAAAATCGCCACCCACGCCACCCCGCCCACGACGTTATAAACGATGAAGCGGTGATAGGTCATCGCGCCGATGCCGGCGACGAATGGAGCGAACGTTCGCACGATCGGCACGAACCGGGCAATGATGATGGTTTTACCGCCGTAGCGTTCAAAGAAACTGTGTGTGCGGTCCAGGTGGGCGCGCTTTATCCACCCCTTTTTGATCATCAAAGTACCGAACGCCTTGCCGATCCAGTAGTTGCACGTGTCGCCCAAAATCGCGGCCACCGAGAGCAGCGCGAACAGCAGCCATTCGTTCATTAAGCCGCGGGCGGACAGCGAGCCGGCCACGAACAGCAACGAGTCCCCGGGCAGGAAGGGCGTGAAGACGATGCCGGTTTCGAGAAAGATTATTGCAAACAGCAGCCCGTATATCCACGACCCATAGTTGCCTACGAGGTCACCGAGGTGCTGGTCGAGGTGGATCAGCGCGTCATAAGCGCCCTGCAAAAACTCCACTCAATACTCCTGGGCGGCGCCCCTGGCGGGCCATGCCGCAGTCGGAAGTGCGTGGGTTTTAAGCGGGCGTTACGGCGACCCAGCGGCTTACGCTCTGCAGATCGCGGAGGACGTCCGCCGAACCGTGGAGCGTATAGGAGCTGCCCGGCGTGAGCTGCACCGGGACCCGCGATTTCATGCGATGTTCCCACAGCCGGCCTCCACGGCGCGACTTGCGGAGCGAGGGCCGGTGCTGCTTGCGCCAGCGGCTTTGGCGTACCGCGCGGGGGTCCTTGCTGCAAACGCGGGTAAGCGTTTTGCGGGCCGCCTCCGAGCGAGGCGTCGCCGTTATCTCGACACGAATCTTGGTACCGGGCGCGATGTCCATCCAGCAACTCCGTCAAGCCTTAGGGAAATGGAATAGTTTACCACGCTTGGCCGAGGCGCTCAAGGCCCAGGCGCTCTTGGGTGCCACGGCGTTGGGTGCCATGCCCAAGCGCCCGCGACAGCGGGGCGCGGGCATGCGGTCACCAGTTGCCCCGCACCCCCCTTCCGGTCACCCCCTTCCTCCGCGGCCTAATTAGCGCAGTAGTTTGATGACGAGTACGGCGGCGATCGCGACCAACGGTCCGAAGGATGCCAGGCAGCCGGCCGCTGCGCCGATCCAGATGCGCCGCCCGCCGTACCAGTTGCCCGGAATGTCGCGCATGCGCTTGCGCGCCACGCGGGCGACGACCACGGCGACGATACCGGTTACGAACCCGCCCAGCCAGCCGAGGATCATGAGCACGGTGCCGATCACCATCCAGCGCGGAATGGCCTTGACCCGCTCTTGTGGCGGCAGAGATTCCAGATTCAAGCCGCTGGCTGCGACCTGCACGACCAGGCAGAAGATGATTGCCGCCAGAACCACAACCAGCGCCAGCAACCCGAGGATGAAGGCCGCATTCGCCCCGCGCGCCAGCCGGCGCGGGCCGAGATCGAGAGCTGAATCGGCGGGTTCGGTGGGCGGCCGCGCGACGGTGGCGGCGCCGCGCGACTCGATCGCCTCAGGCAGCACTGGCGCAGTGCGTCCGGCGCCGGGCGGCTCCGGGCGCTCGGCCGCGCGAATGGCCGCATGGCCGACAACTGCGGCGCCCGCGGTGGCCGTAATCGTGCCGGCGCCCGCTCCCGCCGCCAGTGTGGGGGCGCCCGCTCCCGCCGCCAGCGTGTGGGCGCTCGCGGTCACTGCGCCGCGTGCGGCGATCGCCGGCGCGCTCATCTCGAGTTCAACCGGCATGCGAATCTGCAAACCATCCAATCCGGCCTGCGATTGCATCTCGGACGTGAGCCGATCGGCGACGATCTTGCCGTCGCGCATCTGCACAATGCGCCGCGCTTGAATGGCCACTTCGTGCTCGTGCGTTACCAGCACGATGGTTACGCCTTGCCGGTTCAACTCGCGGAAGATTTCCATGATCTGCTGGCCGGTGCGCGAATCGAGGTTGCCCGTCGGTTCGTCCGCCAGCAGCAAGGGCGGGTCGTTCACGATGGCGCGCGCGATTGCCACACGCTGCCGCTCGCCGCCGGAGAGTTCGTTGGAACGGTGATGGGCCCGATGCGCCAACCCGACGCGCTCCAGGGCCCGCAGGGCCGGCCCGCGCGTATTGGCGCGCCGCGCGTAGAACAGCGGAACGGCCACGTTGTCGAGCGCGGTGATGCGGTTGATCAGGTTGAAGGTTTGAAAGACGAAGCCGATCTGGCGGTTGCGCATGTTGGCGAGCTGCCGGTCGGACAAGTCGCTGAAGTCGCGCCCGTCGAAGAGGAAGCGCCCGGAAGTCGGGCGGTCGAGCCCGCCGATCAGGTGCATGATCGTGCTCTTGCCGCTGCCGGAGGCGCCGGTGATGGCGACGAACTCGCCGCGCTCGATGGTCAGGTCTACGCCGTCCAGGGCGCGGACCAGCGTGTCGCCCATGCGGTAGAGCTTGGTCAGTCCTTTAACTTCGATCAGCGCCAACTTCGCGACTCCGCCCGCTTACGGCTCGGCCTTATCCGTACTCGCCGGCAGTTTTGTGTAGACTTTCTGGCCCACCTCGATCTTCTCGCCGCCTAGAGCCTCAACGACCTGCGTGTTCTGGCCGTCGGTGATGCCGAGGCGGCAATGGATGAATTTCTTGCCCCACTGTTCGTTCGAGCCCGGCTCCGGGGGACACTCAACGTAAATGCCGCGCTGGTCCATCTGGTTCGGGTGGCTCTTGACCGCTTCGGCCGGGACCAGCAGCGCGTCTTTGGCGCTCTCGACGGTGAACTCGACCTGCGCCTGGGCCCCCAGCGGCAGCTTGTGGGCGTTCGGGTCCGTGATGGCCACGTGCACGTCGTATTGAATCACGGCCGAGCCCGCGTTCAGCTTGCCCTGCGGCTCGACGCGCTCGATGACCCCGGTGAAGCTCTCTTCCGGGAAGGCGTCGACCGTGAGTTTGACAGTTCCGGAGCGGCGTTCCAGCTCTGCGGCGGTAGCGGCCACCGCTTCCTTGAGGCCGGGCATTTCGGGCAGGGCGTCGATGGGCGAGATCTTCAGCACACGACCGTAGTCGGACTCGTCCAGGCGCGCCACCACCTTCTTGCTCGACACTTCCGCGAGGTACATGACCGGGGTGCCGCCGGTGAGCGTGTTCATGCCGCCCTGAATGACCTCGCTCATTTTCACGCGGACTTCGGTGACGATTGCGTCGTACTGGGCAATCAGCGTGGTTTCATCGAGCCGTTGTTTTGCATCGCCGAACGAGCTTTCCGCCACGCGCAGGGCGGCCTCCTGGAGCTTGACCGCCTCTTCCGCTTCCTTCAGCGCGGCGTACGCGATCGCGAGGCGCGCTTCGGCCGCCTTTTTCAGCGCCAGATTCACCGTGTGCCGGCCGCGCATGGTGATCAGACCCTGGCTGGTCTCGTCCCCTCTTGCGTGGTTGGCCTCAACGTGCCTGAGATCCTCGGCGCTGACTTCCACCTCGGCCGTCAGGCGCTCGACCTCGGCTTCGGCGGTGATGATATTGGCCTCGGCTTTACTGACGCCCACCTTGGCCTGCTCGAGCATCGCCTTGGCGCGATCAACGTCTGCCTTGGCGGCATCGTAACGCCGCTGCTCGTCGTCCTTTTTGAGCACCAGGAGCTTGTCGCCCTTGTGAACGAAGGTCCCTTCCGTGACCGGAACTTCGATCACCTCGCCGGAGGCTTTGGCCTTGACCTCGATGCGCAGATTGGGCTCGATCAGACCCGCGGCCGTAATGGGCACGCTGATATCACCGCGCGTGACAACCCCGAATTTGGGCTGAAGCCAGACCGGCGTGTAGCGAATCTTCGTGCGGGCGATGTAATAGACGCCGCCGATCACGGCGACCACACCCAAGAGGATCAGCCATTTCTTCATGCTTGTGGTCCTGCTTTGAATGAACCGCAGGCGCAAAACCTCGTAGGACCGCAGGCGCAAAACCTTGCAGGACCGGTTCGAAGCCGGTCCCACACTGCACACGCTTGTGGCACACTTAGCGACACCGGCACCCGGCCGGCGGAATTACCGCGGGACGCCTGTGCCACCTCGGCGCGAGCCCCACTACACCTTGGGGTCGTATGGCTCGTACGGCAGGCCGAACGCCTCGGCGACGGCCTGGTTGGTGATCTTACCGTAAGCCATGTTGACTCCCGCCGCCAGTCCGGGGTCGGCCGCGATGGCTCTATCAAACCCGCGTTGGGCGAGCTTGACAAGGTAGGAAATTGTCGCGTTCGTGAGGCCGGCCGTGCTCGTGCGCGCGACCGCGCCGGGCATGTTGGCTACGCCGTAGTGCAGCACGCCGTCCACGACGTAAGTGGGATCCTCATGAGTGGTGGGCTTGGTGGTTTCGCAACAGCCGCCCTGGTCCACGCCAACGTCGACAATCACCGCGCCGGGCTTCATGAGCTTGAGGTACTCGCGCGGCACCAGCGTCGGGCAGCGCGCCCCGGGAATCAGCACGGCCCCGATGACCAAGTCGGCCCGCTCAAGATGATTGCGAATCGCCGCCGGCGTGCTGTAGACCGTGCGCACGTTGGCCGGCATGACCTCGGCCAGGTAGCGCAACCGGTACAGGTCAATGTCCATCATCACGACGTTCGCGCCTAGTCCCGCGGCGACCCGCGCGGCGCACGTCCCGACAATGCCGCCGCCCAACACAAGCACGTTCGCCGGCTCGACCCCCGGAATTCCGCCCAGCAGGATGCCGCGCCCCAGCATCGGCTTTTCCAGATACTTGGCCCCTTCCTGGATGCTCATCTTGCCGGCCACTTCGCTCATGGGCGCGAGCAGCGGCAGGCGCCCTTCGCGGTCCACGACCGTCTCATACGCGATCGCCACGCAGTTGGAATCGCGCACGCCTTCAGTCAACTCCCGATTGGCCGCGAAGTGAAAATATGTGAAAAGTACCTGCCCCGAGCGGATTTTCTTGATCTCTTGCGGCAGCGGCTCTTTGACCTTGCAAATCAAATCTGCCTGCTGCCAGATTTCATCGGCCGTCTCCACAATATCGGCGCCAAGAGCCTGATAATCTTCGTCCGCAAATCCCGAATTGACCCCGGCTGCCTTTTGGACCAGGACGGTGTGCCCGGAGCGACGCAGTTGCTCAACGCCCGCCGGCACCACTGCCACTCGGTACTCCTGCGGTTTTATCTCTGTCGGGACGCCGATGATCATGCCGGAAAACTCCTGAGTCGGGGCGCTTTAGTCGATATACCCGCCGGATTGCCCCTGGGCGCCGGCTGGGGCCAGTGAGACTAAGCTTGCCACGGCCCTACTGCAAGCTGAGTGCCAGCTTGGCGCCGCTGCTTGCTCGCAACGCACTGGTGCTGGCTGCGAGTGCGGCTTTGATCGGACTGACCGCCTGCGCGCCGGCAGCGCTCGGGCCCCGACGCATCGTAAGTCTCGCGGAGCTTGAGTCCTCGCCGCCACGCGCGCCGGCCGGACTCCTTTGTCGCGCGGTGGATGAACCGATCGCGCTGCAGCCTTTGATACATCCTCTGGGTCGCCGCTTGTGGTTTCTGGAAGTGACGAACGTCGAGCAGTGGCGACAACTTGCACAAGCGGTTCCGGAGGTCGGGCCTTGTCCGGATTTCAGGCGCGGCACCGTTATTGGCGTGGTCAGTAGAGGTACACGTCTGGACGGCGCGGCCCCGTTCTGGTTGCAGACAATCCGGGTCCACAATGGGGCCGGCTTAGTCGAGTTGAGCTTCAATCCAGGGACGTATCTGGCGGATGGAAGTGCGTATCTTGAAATGACTTACGTAACCGGGCTGCGAAATGTCCTGGTTGTGAACGTGGATGGTTTTGACTATGTCGCAAGCGGTTCCGCTCGCAAGGACACGGGTTCGCGGATCCCCATCCGTTGAAACTGCCCCCCCGATCGCTTATGTTGTTTTTGCGAAACAGGATCCCTGGTTTAGTCTTCGAGCAGCCCCTTCGTGATGCGTCCGGTTATCAGGAAACCCGGAAACGTCGTCAGGCCGGAGGACGTAGACGGAGTGGCGTCCATCACGTCCGTCATCAAGGCGCGCGACAACTCTTATCCGCATGATCCCCCCGGTCGCACTCATCGCGTCCTGGTGGTGGATGAGGACGCGATAGTATTGAGCGCGCTTGAGCGGATGTTGCGGGATAGCGGATACGGCGTCGCATCCGTCGCCCGGCTATCTGAAGCGCTCCACGCGCTCGAAAAGTTAGAGTTCGATTTGATTCTCGCCGATCTGCGGGTCGAGACCGAAGACGGTTGCCAGGTTCTGCAAACCTGGCGGCAGCGCTGGCCTGGCACGGGAGTCATCCTGATCCCGCGGTACGGCAGCATCGAAGCGGCGGTCAAGGCCGTGCGGCTGGGAGCGCTTGATTACCTGCCCAAACCACTGCGAGCGGAGCATCTGCGCGGCGTCGTGCAGACTGCATTGCAGCAGCGTGAACATGCGCGTCGGGCGCGCAGTCTCACGCGCCCGTACGACCAGCCCTGCACCCTGCAAAGCGTGATCGGCAGCACGCACCAGATGCAGCGTGTGTTTGACCTGATCGAAGCAGTCGCGGAATCGACGGCCACGGTACTCATTCACGGCGAAACGGGCACGGGCAAATCACTGATCGCGCGCGTAATTCACTCGCTCAGTTCGCGACGCGATGGACCATTCGTCGAGGTAAGCTGCGGCGCAATCCCGGAGACCTTGCTGGCTTCTGAGCTGTTTGGCCACACGCGCGGTGCATTCACCGGGGCAGTCGCGGACAAGGACGGCAAATTCCGTGCGGCCGAGGGCGGCACCATTCTGCTGGACGAGATTTCATGCGCACCGCCGAGCCTGCAAATGAAACTGCTGCGCGTGCTGCAAGAGCGGCAGTTCGAACCGCTCGGGTCCAACCGCACGCTGACGGCCGATGTGCGCGTGATTCTGGCCACGAACGTCTCGCTCCAAAAAGAGGTGGAGGCCGGGCGGTTCCGCGCGGACCTTTTCTACCGCATTAACGTGGTCAACATCGAGCTGCCGCCCTTACGCGAGCGCCTGGGCGACATCCCATTGCTCGCGACCCACTTTCTCGACCATTACGCGGCCAAGTCGCACAAGCGGCTGACCGGCTTTTCGGACGAAGCCCTGGCCACGATGCAGCGCTATTACTGGCCCGGCAACGTTCGTGAATTGGCCAACTGCATCGAACGCGCCGTCGTCCTGACGCGGCACGAGCAAGTGCTCAAATCCGACCTGCCGCCGGCCCTCGTGCAGGCGGTCGACGGCGATACGCCGCTGCACCTGGCGGCCGGATTCACCGGATCTGCCATGACCCTCAAGGAAGCGCTGGCCGAACCGGAACGCCGGATATTGCTGGCCGCCCTACGGGCCAACAACTGGAACCGCATTCAGACGGCGGAGATGCTCAACATCAACCGTACGACGCTGTACAAGAAGATGAAGCGCTACCGCCTCGACGAAGCCGAACCCCAGCGGCGCGAGGCATAATCAGCGACGGCCATAGCCCGACGAGAGCATCTCACGGTGCGTGTCGCGGATCAGCTTCCAGGCCGCGGCAAGGTGGCGCTCCTCGGTCCGCAGGCTGCCGATCGCGATTCGCATCACGTACCGGTCGTTGAGCTGCGTGTGCGAGACCAGTACCGGCCCCGCCGCATTGACGGTTTGCAACAGCCGGGCGTTGAACTCGTCCTGTTGCGCCGGCGGCAAATCGGGCACGGCCCGGAAACAGATCGTGCTGAACAGCACCGGCGCTATCAGCTCGAAACCGGGCTCCGCTCTCACCCAGTCGGCAAACATCCGCGCCAGGCGGCAGTGCTTGCGAATGCGCTCCTGCAAGCCGGAGACGCCGAACGCCCGCAGCACCATCCACATCTTCAGCGAACGGAAGCGCCGCCCAAGCTGAACGCCGTAATCCATGAGATTCGTCGCATCCGTCTCGCTCGTGCTCAGGTAATGCGGCACGATCGAGAACGTCTCGCGCCACTGCGCCGCATCACGCACGAATAGCACCGAGCAATCCGACGGCACGAACAGCCACTTGTGTGCGTTGGTGACCAGCGAGTCGGCCTCGCCCAGGCCCGGCATCAGCGCCCGCAACTCCGGGCACATGGCCGCCACGCCCGCATACGCCGAGTCGATATGCAGCCATAAGCCCTCACGCCGGCAAATCGCGGCTATCTCCGGCACCGGGTCGATGCTGGTGGTGGACGTCGTGCCGACCGTCGCCACCACTGCCATCGGGCACATCCCCGCCGCCCGGTCTTCTCTGATCGCCGCGGCCAGCGCGGCCGGCTGCATGCGAAACTCTTTGTCGGTCGGGATCTTGCGCAAATTCTCCAGGCCGACGCCGATGACGATGGCCGCCTTGGCGATGGACGAGTGCGCCTGCTCGCTGGCGTAGATTCGCAGCCGCGGCAGTTCGGAGCGCCCGGCCAGGCCGCGGCGGCGGACGTCGAAGTCGCGTACCCGCTGGCGGGCGGCGGTCAGCGCCAGCATCGAGCTGGTGGATGCGGTGTCGTTGATGTGCCCTTTGAACTCCGCCGGCAGGCCCATCATCTGCCGCAGCCAGTCGCATACGCGCTCTTCCAGCTCGGTTGAAGCGGGCCCGGTGCGCCACAGCATGGCGTTGTTGTTGAGCGCGGCCGCCAGTGCCTCGCCAAGGACGCCGGGGCCGGAACCGGTTACGGCGAAGTAGGCCATGAAGCCCGGGTGGTTCCAGTGCGTGGTGTTCGGCTCGATCAGCGAGCGGTAGTCGGCCAGGATTCGGGCCAGCGGCTCGGGCTCATTCGGCGGGGCCGGCGGCAGCGCGGCTCGCACGTCGCCCGGGCGAATCTTGGGAACGACGGGGTAGTGCTCCAGGTTCTCGAAGTAGTCGGCCACCATGTCGGCCACCTGGTGCATCGCGGCCCGCAGCTCGCTGACCGGTATGTCGCCCGGAGCCTTCGCGGCCGCCGCATGAGCGGGTGGCGGTCCGTCGCCCAGAGGCTTAGGCTTGGATTCATGAGCCGCGGGGTGGGGCGCGTCGCCAACCGTTTTGTGGCCACCGGTCGTTAAATTTGATGCAGGAGCTGCAGCGTCGGGCACGTCAGCCGAAGGGCTAAGGCCGCCCGGCGGCGTTGGGTTCGATTCACGAGCCGCGGGATCGGGTACGTCGCCCGCACGAGCGGATGGATCAGGTTTTTCTATCACAGATGAATCCCGTCAGTATGGAACGCATAAAAGGTCTGCTTCTCGATTATCTCCGAACCGGCGGGACCGTCCAGTATCGCCGAACAGCCAGGAGAGCAGAGCCGGGGCGTGTCGCCCCGGAATGATGCCAACGGCGTCGCAATTCGCCTTTGAGCGAGCAGAGCCGGGGCGTATCGCCCCGGAGCGCGCCAACAACCTTTCACACGCGCAGCGTGATCCGCGCCCCTCCGACCCGCTCCCCGCTACAGCCACTTTCCCACCTTCCCACGTTCCCACCGGACAGTGAACTGTTCCCGCCCGGAG
>ERZ795051.2505-NODE-2505-length-20414-cov-50.864925_pt1 | contig 20414 bp, 27 predicted proteins | sample MGYA00375135_ERZ795051 | MGnify/ENA primary metagenome ERZ795051 (study PRJEB30180, sample SAMN05720222) | activated sludge metagenome | isolation source: Anaerobic digester | place: Japan | collected 2015-05-26 ... | reverse complement strand
CTTTGTTTTTTCTAAAAACATTTTTCAAATCATCTTTTGATGATATAGAAGAAGAATAAAAGGAGGCTTTTATGAAAAATGATTTATCTTTTGATGAATTAAAGAAACAATTGTTGATAAACAAAAACAATTTGCACGAAGAATGCTTTGTTTTTCCAGAGTATTTTAGAATGGTGGCAGAAAAAACAGCAGAGGCTGTTTCAAGAAGGGATTTTCTAAAAGAAGAAAAGGAAAAATTATATGCAGAGTTATTTATAAATATAAAGAAAAGTGGTGAAAAAGTTACTGACAGTACAGCAGATAGTCTTACTAAAAGTCATCCTGATTATACACAAATTGTAGAAGACTTCCTTGATGCTAAAAAAGAAGTAGAATTGTGGGGTGCTTTAAAAGAATCCTATTATCAGAAATCACAGATGTTAAAAATTCTTTCTGATTTATTCTGTACAGGTTATTTTACTGAAATGTCTTTATTAAGAAATAAAGAATGATACCCTATTGACACAAAAATAAAAATATGCTATACTAAAGGCATAAAATAAAAATATAGGAGGAAGACATGGCAAAATTTGTTTACAAGCCAAAAAGAACAAAGGAAGATGTAGAAAGGGAGATGCAGAATAGTGGTTTTAGTGAATCTTATTTAAAAGAAAATATTCTTCTTTTTTCTCCAAAAGTTGACGCTTCCAACAGGATAAGAATACTCCCGCCTACATGGGATGATGCAAGAATTTATGGTTTGAATATTTGGGTTCATTATAAAGTAGGAGCAGATAATGCTACAGTATTATGCCTTAAAAAAAATCTTGGAAAACCCTGTCCTGTTTGTGAGGCTGTTGCAAAAGAAAATGACCCTGAATTTAAGAAAAATCTTTCTCCAAAAAGAAAGATACTTACTTATGTACTTGACAGACAGGATGAGAAACTTCAGCCAAGAGCATATCTTATGCCTACTACAGTTCATCAGAGCATTCTTGCACAGGCAGTTGATGAGGATACAGGAGAGCCTCTGATTATAGAAGACCCTGATAAGGGTTATGATATTATTCTTGTTACAGCAGGAACACCAGAAGGAACAGTTGTAAAGTTCACATATAAATCTGTTTCTTTGTCAAGAAGGGAATCACCAATTTGCACAGACCCTGATTTGTATGACAAAATAATTGACTTTATTGTAGAAAATCCTTTGCCACAAATTATAGTTTTTAAGGATTATGATTATATTGAGGCACTTTTGTATGGCAAAGCAACAAAACATGAAGATGAGGTTATTAATAAGGTAGAAGAAGAAGAAACACAGACTAATACTTCAGATGAAGAAGTAGTGAGGGATGAGCTTGTTTCTATGGGAAGAAAAGAGTTGATTGAAATAGCTGTTGGTCAGCTTGGTTTTGGTATGAAAGAAGTTAAAAATCTTTCAGAAGAAGGACTGAGAACATTGATAAGAGAAAATGCTGAAATTTCTGAAGCAGAGGAAGAAAAGCCAAAAGTAAAGAAAGTTAATGTAGATGATATAAGAAAAAAATGGGGCAGGTAAAAAATGACAGAAAAAAATAACTATTTTTTATCAGAAAAGGATTTGGAGTTTATACCCTCTGGGTGTAAACTCCTTGACCTTGTGCTTGGCGGTGGTTACCCGCTTGGTAGGATTGTTAATATTGTTGGTGATGCAAGCACAGGTAAAACACTGCTTGCTATCGAGGCTTTTATTAACTTTAAGAAAAATTATCCAGATGGTAAGATGTATTACCATGAATCTGAAGCAGCTTTTGATATTGGTTATGCAGAAGAACTTGGTATGCCTGTTGATTCAGTAGAATTTATTGAAGATGTAAAAACAGTAGAAGATTTCTATTCCAGTATTGAAAAAATAATAAAACAGCATAAAGAAGAAAAAGTTCATGGTTTATATGTTCTTGATTCACTTGACGCTTTATCTGATAGAGCAGAGCTTGAAAGAGGGATAACTGATTCATCTTATGCGATGACAAAACAAAAGAAACTGTCTGAAATATTCAGAAGAATAGTTGTAGATATTGAAGACACAAAAATATGTCTAATGATTATTTCACAGGTGAGGGACAATATTGGTGTTGTGTTTGGTGAAAGGTATAAAAGGTCTGGTGGTAAAGCTCTTGATTTTTATGCTTCACAAGTATTATGGCTTGCTGAAATCGAAAAGTTATATAAAACTGTTAAAAAGATAAAAAGACCTATTGGTATTATGATTAAGGCTAAATGTAAGAAGAACAAAATATCTCTGCCTTTTAGAGAATGTGTGTTTCCTATCATCTTTGGTTATGGTATTGATGATGCTTATGCTTCCTTAAATTTTCTAACAGATGTTGGTGTATTTGATGATTTTTGTAAAGAAACAGGTGTTTCTACTCCTAAAAATTTATTGAATGCTGATTTAAATGAAAGTGAAAAAGCTAAACTTGATGACTTTGTAAGCAAAACTTGGAGCAGTATTGAAGAAAACTTTGTGATTAAAAGGAGGAAGTATACATAATGGATGATATTCTCTCTTATGTCAGAAAGATAGTAAACAAAGACAGACAGGATTTATATGGTAATCCAGAAAATAGTTTCAGGATTATAGCTGATTTCTGGACGACCTATTTAAGACACAAGTATAATATTTTAACTGACTTAGAACCAAAAGATATTGCTATAATGTTGTCATTATTAAAACATGCAAGAATGGTGGTTCAAGGCAATTATGAAGATAATGTAGTGGATGCTATCGGTTATTTAACAATTCTTGGTGAAAGACTAATTGATTAATAAAAGGAGAGTGTTTTGAAAAAAATAGACAAGAAAAAAGCACAGGAGTTGTTTACTAAAGATGTAACTAAATGGTTAGACTTTTTTGGTTTAAATGATTGGTTTGTTAATATTTCAACTTCAGCTTCTTCAAAAGACTGCCCTGAAGATTCTGTAGCCTTCTGTTCATATGTTTGTGAAGGAAAATCAGCAGGTATAGCATTAATAGACAGAGAATCTTATTTTGAAGAACTTGTTAAAATTGCCGCTTTTCATGAAGTATGTGAGCTTTTGCTTGCAGACATTACTTTTCTTGCATCAGAAAGAGGTTTTAGTAAAACTATCTTTGATATAGCAAGACATTCTTTAATCAGAAGATTAGAATCGTCAGTATTCAAGACTCTTGATAAAAAATTAAAATAGAAGAATTAAAGTGATAAAACAACAAACAAAATACGTATGGACAGTTGTTGATGATGATATTGAAAAAGGAAGAAATAAATGAATAAAGTAATGGTGGATGTGGATAATATTTTGTATCCTTTTTATGAGATATTGTTTTTTTATTTAAAAAAGGAGAATGAAAAAATACCAGACTGGTTAAACTGGTATGAATGGGATTTTTACAGAAAATTCGGGATGAATGATAAAACATTCTTTAGAATAGTGAATGAAATTCATTCATCCCAAGAATTAAATTACAAACCATTTCCTTATACAAAAGAAATGCTTGATGTATTGCACGAAAAATTTTATGTGTTGATTGCTTCTCATAGGAGCAAGAAAACTTTACCAATACTGAAAGAATGGCTTGATAGTAATGATTTGTTTTATGACCAAATCAGTTTAACCTTTAATAAAACTAAATTATTTGATAGTGTTTCTATGGTTATTGATGATAGCCCTGTTATTATTCAAAAAGCAGTAGAAAAGAGTATTCCTGTTTTGACAATTTCTTATTCGTGGAATAAACATTTAAAAAATCTGAACAATGTCTATTTTTTTAATAGCATAAAAGAAATTTATGAATTTTTGAAAGGAGAAGGCTTTAATGGAGTGTATTCTAAAATTTAACTTACCTGAAGAAAAAGAAGAAATGGAATTAGCTCTTAAAGCTATGAATTATTATTCTTTTGTTGAAGACCTTGATGATAAGTTAAGAATATGGCTAAAGCATGGGCAACATGATTTTAAAACACCTGAAGATGTGATGGAATTTATAAGAGAATTAATCGTAGAATATAATCTATTAGATTAGAGGAGGGTTTTGTAGATGTTAGAACCACTATACGGTGAACAGATTTTTAAAGATAGGTATGCTTTAACTGAAGATGAGACATGGGAACAGGCGTGTAAAAGAATGGGAGTTTCTATAGCACAAGCAGAAAATGGTAATAAAGAATATTGGGCTGAAAAATTTGCAAGTATTATTTATGATGGTTATTTCATTCCAGGTGGTAGAATAATAAGAAATGCTGGCAGACCAAGATGTAACATGCTTAATTGTTATGGATTAGTATGTGAAGATTCTATTGAAAGTATTGGAAAAACATTGTATGATGCCCTTGTAATTCAGTCTGAAGGGGGCGGTATTGGAGTTAATTTTAATTTAAGACCAAAAGGTGCTCCAATAAAAAGAAAAGGGGGTGTTAGTAGCGGTGTAGTAAGTTTTGTTAAACTATTTAATTACATAACCAACGTAATTGAGACAGGCGGTTCAAGGCGTGGAGCTATGCTTGCTATGTTAAGAATTGACCATCCAGATGTTTCAGATTTTATTTATGCAAAATCAGAAGCTGGAGAATTAGAAAACTTTAATATTTCTGTAGCAATTACTAATGAATTTATTGACTCAGTTATTAAAGACAAAGAATGGACTTTGCATTTTGGTGGTAAAGTTTATAAAACAGTAAAAGCAAAAGATTTGTGGTTTCAGATAATAGAGAACATGATTAAACATGCAGAACCAGGGATTTTGAATATTTCTAATATGCAAATTAACAATTCATATTATTGTGCCCCAATAGAAACTACAAATGCTTGTTCAGAAATACCGCTTGAAAGATATGGAGCTTGTTTATTAGGTGCTCTTGTTTTACCTAAATTTGTAAGAAGTGATGGAAAAACAAACTGGAAACTGTTGGAAGAAGTTATAAACATAGCAGTAAGGTTTCTTGACGATGTTCTTGATATTACTGCATACCCTCTACCAGAGACATTATCGGCTGTTCTTAATGTCAGGAGAATGGGTTTAGGAACAATGGGCTTGGCAGACTATCTTTTTGTGAAAAAAATAAAATATGGTTCGTATGAATGTTTAAAAGAAATAGACAGACTTTATTCTACAATACAACAGATGGCTTATGATGCCTCTATAAAACTTGCAGAAGAAAAAACATCTTTCCCAAAATACGACCCTATTGCACTTTGTGATTCCAAAATAATAAGAAGACTGCCAAGATTTATACAACATGGTATAAAGAATATAGGTTTAAGAAATATTGCACTAACAAGTGCTCAACCAACAGGTACTACTTCGCTACTTGTAGGTGTTACAAGCGGTATTGAGCCTTTGTTTGCTAAAGGTTATTTAAGAAAGGATAGAATTAGTGAAAGAGTTTATATTCACCCTTTAACAAGGAAATATGCTGGTGACAATAATGAATTACCAGACTGGTTTGTAAGTGCTGAGGACATAACTCCTGATGAGCATCTTGAAGCTCAGGTAACTGTTCAGAGATATCTTGATGGTTCTATATCAAAAACAATAAACTTTCCTGAAACAGTTAATGTTGAAGCCATGTCAAATGTATTGCTTAAATATGTTAAGGATTTGAAAGGTGTTACTGTTTATGTAGATAAATCAAGAGAAGACCAAGTTCTTTTCTATTTGAACAGGGAAAAAATTATGGAATATCTTAAAAATGAAAGTGTAGAAATTGGTAAAGAAGAAAGAGATTGTAAGGCGGGGACTTGTGAGCTATGATTAAGATGAGAGATAAATGGGCTGTTGAGATAAATATTACTAATGAATGTCAGCATGGTTGTATAAACTGCACAAAATTTGTAAGACATTCATTGGACAAACATAAGGGTAGGATGACACTTGAACAGATAGAAAATGCCATTATTTCAGTAATAGAATTCCCTAACAAAATAGGGTTAACAGGCGGAGACCCTTTAAACCATCCAGAGTTTGAAGAAATATGCAGTTTGATTAAGAAATATATTCCTAAAAGTAAGGTTATGATTTTCACTTCACATAAAAAGAAACTCAATAAGTATAAAAAACTTATTGATGAAACTTTTGGTGAAGTATATCTTAATTTTCATACAAAAACACAACAGCTAATATGTTCACACCAACCAATAATGCTTGCTGTTGGTGATGTTGTTAAAGATGAGCTTTTAAGAAATATTTTAATAGAAAACTGTTGGTGTAATAAAATGTGGAGCCCAATTGTAGGAAGTAATGGTGCTTTCTTTTGTGATTGTGCTTTAGGTATTGATAACATTCTTGAGCTTGGTGGTGGGTGGAAAGTTACAAAGAATTGGTGGGACAGGGACTCCTACAAAGACCAGATGGATAAATATTGTAAATATTGTGGGATGCCTGTTCCTTTTAAACCACAAAAACAGATAGAAAAGAAAGAAATTATTTCAAGGAACTTGTATGAATTACTTACAAGTTTGAATTTGAGAAATCTTGACAGAATGGAAATATTTGATGGGGTACTTACCGAGCAGGATATTATTCGTAATATGAAAAATTGGACACCATGGAGAAATAGACCAGATAAAGTTGCTGAAGGACCAGCATACACAAATAAATAAAATAAGTAGGAGGTTTACAATGAAATTTAATAACTATTTAGAAACATCTCTTGAAAGTTTTAAATCCTTTCCAGAACATGTTATCAGAAAAGAAGTCATTAGTTATTTTGCAAGAGTGATTAATGAAAGTTTATTCAAAAACAAGCGTGATATTTTGATAGATACTACTCTTGGAACAGGCTCTTTTAATTTTATTTTTAGAATAGGAGACAGAGAAGAAAAAGGTTGTTTATATACTATTTTAGACAACGCAGACAGAACTTTTGCAAAAGCAAGTGACGCAGAAATTATTACTGATAAAATTAAAAAGTCTATGGTTACATTTCTTAACGAATTGTTTACCAGACATTTTAAAGAAATAATGACAGAAACAAGAAAAGGAGATAAAATTAGATGGGAAATAGATTTTGAAATAATTTCAGGGGAAGAAAAAGATGGACAAGACAAAGATAGTAAAAAGAAACAAAGCAAGGGGTAAGAGATTTGAAAAAGAAATAGAAAAGAGATATGGATTTAAAAGAATAGGTATTTTTGGTGCAGAGGATAATTTTGATACTGTTTTCTCTATTGAAGACAAGACAAGAAAAAATCTTGCTTTTATAAAATGGTATGAACAGGCTAAAGCTAATGCTAAAGGTAGAATACCTATTGTATTTGTGAAGAAATATCAATCAAGAGATATTTTTGTTATACTTAAAGCAGATGATTTTTTTGAGTTACTTGGAAAGGAGATTAATAAGTGAAAACACTAATAACTGCTGATTGGCATTTAGATGAAAATCCTATTAATGAATACAGATGGAAATTTCTTTCTTGGTTATCAGATTATGTGGATAATAACAATATTGAAAGAATAGTTTTTCTTGGTGATTTAACTGAAAGAAAAGATAGACACAGTTCAAAACTTGTTAACAAAATTTTTGATTATTTTGTAGAATTGACTAAAAAGTGTTATATTGTTTTTGTAAAAGGAAACCATGATTTTTCAACAGAAATACCTTTCTTTTCTTTTATTGATAGGCTAAATAATGTTATGTTTGTTAATAACTTTGTAAACAGGAATGGTTTTAAAAGCGGGTTAGAAGAATTGTTTATTGGTTACATGAATGAACAGGGGTGGGAAGAAAATAAAGATGTAATAATGAATTTGGTAAAAAACCCTGAAAAAACTATTGTTTTTACACATCAGCACTTAAAAGGATTGTTTATTAATAATGCAGATACAGGGGGTGATATTGATTTAAAATTTTTCAAAAACTTTAAATATGTTTTTTCTGGACACATACATCAGAATATGGAAATAGAAAATTTTATCTATGTCGGCTCACCCTATCAAGTAGATTTTGGTGATGAGAATAATGGCTTTATCTATATATTAGATGGAGACAATCTTGAAAAAATTAAGTATGAAACAATATCTAAACTGTCTATTGTATTGAATGATGTTTCAGAAGTTGAAAATTATAAGATTAAAAAAGATGATTTAGTAAAAGTAAAATTATACACTAACAGAACAGACTTATCTAAAATAAATGAATTAAGAAAAGAAATAAAGTCTCATATTGATAAAAATGGTGGCAAACTTGTTTCTTTTGATTTTGTAAGCGATAATAAACCCATTCAAATTGAAACAATTAAAAATGAAACTGACGAAGAAATTATAACCAAATTCTGTAAAAATAATAATCTTTCTGATGAATTTTTAAGAATAGCCTTTGATATGTTAAATGAATACAGGGGTGATTTATATGGAAATTAAGAAGTTGTCTGTAGCCAATTTTAAAAGTTTTAAGAAAGAAGAAACTTTTAGTTTCGATAAAGTCAATGGCTTGATTTTTGTATCAGGTAAAAACAATATTGATACAGAAATCGGCTCAAATGGCTCAGGAAAGAGTTCATTCTTTTCTGATGCTATAACATGGTCTTTGTTTGGAAAGACTGCCTCTGGTCTAAAATCCACTTCTGTAAAAAATTGGGATAGTGATTCTTGTAGAATAGTATTAGAATTTGATAACTATATCTTGGAAAGAATACACAAACCAAACACACTAAAATTAAACAATAAACCAATCACACAGGAAGAATTGGAAAAACTACTTGGTCTAAATTCTGAAATATTTAAAACAGCAGTAGTAATAGACCAATTTAGTGAAAAATTTATAGATATGACACCTGCAAAAAGATTTGAATTATTTACAGAAATAATGTATGATGAACTTAATAAATGGGATAAATTGAGAGACATTGCTAATACTAATAAAAAAGTAGCAGAAAATGAAATAAAGGATTTGAAAAATAATATTTCTTTTCTTGAGAGGGAAATAGAAACACTTAAAAATGATTTAAACAATTTAACAGAATTATCTAAAGGTTATAAAAGCGATATAGTGGAAAAGAAAAAATCTTTTGAGCAGGAAATAAATGAAATTGAAACTGAAATTAATAAGATTGAAAAAGAAATCAAAAACTTAAAATATGAGGAAACTAAGGAACTTGAAAAAGAAAGGAACCTTATAAGAAGTGAAGTTATAAGAAAGAATACAGAAATAAGTATTATTGACAAGGAAGTAAACAAATTTAAAACCATAGGAAATGTTTGCCCTACTTGTAATAGAAAGATTGATAAAGAATTTTTAGAAGAAAAGATTACAGAATTAGAAGAAGAAAAAGCAAAAATTGTAAAGGAGAGGGAAGAACTTGATATAATTGTTACTAAAATTAGTACAGAACTGGAAAATCTTGAAAAGATAAATAATGATATAGCTAAAAAAGAAAAAGAATCAATTCTTAAAAAGAAAGAATTAGAAACTAATTTAAAGAATGTTAAAAATAACCTTTCTAAACTTAAAAATACAAATCCTTATGAAAAGATGATTAAACAGAAAACTAAACTATTACAGGAAAAACAGGAAAATAAAATAAAATGTGAAGCAGACTTACAAAATAAGACAAGGTTTTATGAAATCTATAAATTCTGGATAAGTGGTTTTAAAGAAATAGGTCTTAATCTATTATACAATTCTTTAAAAGAATTAGAAATGTTTTCTAATAGAAACATTTCATTACTTGGTATTCCAGAATGGAAACTATCATTTGAAATAAATCATGAAACTAAAACAGGGGGGCTTAAGTCAGGTATATTCATAAATATACTAACACCTTCTAATTCTGAATACGTTCCTTATGAAGGTTTATCTGGAGGAGAGGCACAAAGAATAAGAATAGCAGTATCAGTAGCGTTATCAGAGTTTATTGAATATAAGAAAAATATGAAATACAACGTAATGGTTCTTGATGAGCCTTCGCAACATTTATCTGAAGAAGGAATTAATGATTTACTTTCATTCCTTAAATATAAATCAAACGATACTAAAATATTTTATATAGACCATAGAAATTTAGAATCTTCTGGTTATTTTGACTACATAATAAATGTAGTAAAAAACGAAGGGGGTTCAAAAATTGAACTGCAGTAAGTGTGGAAAAGAAATGATTCTTGAGGAAGATGTTCAATACAAAATTGAATTATGGCACTGCACTTATTGTGGTAATATAAAATATACTGAAAGACAAGCAAAGCCTTTAAGAAATGACATCTACATATTTGAAAATATAATAAGAAAAATGTGTGATTTAGTGGGCTTGTCTATATTAGATGTGGATTTTTCAGACAAAGAATTTAAAAACAAAACATTCTGGAGTGAAGTACAGAAACAGGAATTTAAAAGATGGTTATTAAAATACCTTGAAAAGAATAAGAAAGCACAAGTTTATTTATTCAAAAAAAGACTTTCAAAAAAAGATTTAGTGACTAAAGTAGATAAATTTATAGATAAGATTGGATGGCTTTCAGAAGAAGAATATTTGAAGTTAAAGGAAAAGATTAAATAGAGTATTGGCATATTTTAAGGTATGGTATAATTTTTTCCAAAATTATACAGGAGTTTTTTCTATGATTATAGACGAAAAAACAATGTTTGATTTACTAAACAACAGTAAGGTTGTTGCGTTGGTAGAGCCTCCTTATAAAAGGAAATACATTCCTTTAGGTCTTGCTAAAATATCTTCTTATTTAAAAAAGAAGAATAAGAAAGTTATATTTAGTAGAGGTATTACAAACTATAAGGATATACCAGACCTATTTTGTGTTACATCTTTATTTACATATTTTTACGAAGAAATAATAGAAACTATAAATATAATAAAATTTCTTTATCCTTCTTCAAAAATATTGCTTGGTGGTATTTCTGCTACTTTAATACCAAGACATTTTCCAGAAGATATTTACATTTTTACAGGTGTTTCTAAAGTTTTAGATAGAACAGTCCCTGATTATTCTATTGATTATAATGTTGAAGAGCCTTGGGATAATTTTTCATACACATTTACTACAAGAGGCTGCCCCAATAAGTGTCATTATTGTGCTGTTAGTAAGATAGAGCCAGAAATGGAGATAGTAGAAAATTGGAAGGAACATATTGTAGATGATAAAAAGTTTATAAATATTTTTGATAATAATCTTTCAGCATTTCCAGTATCACATTTAGAAAATATTGTTACTTTTCTTGAAAAAAGTAAGAAAAAAGTTTTATTTGATAATGGTTTTGATTGTAAACATATAAGTAATGAAGTAGCTTCTTTGCTTGCCAGAGTAAATTATTATGGAACAGGTTTAAGAATAGCTTTTGATAGAATAGAAGAAGATGGTGTTTTTCAAGAAGCAGTAAAAACATTGATTAAGAATGGTGTTCCTAAAAAAGCAATAATGTCTTTTGTTATATTCAATTTTAATGACACGCCTAAAGAAGCTGATTACAGAATGAGGGAGTGTGTTAAATTGGGAATAAGACCTTACCCAAAACAATTTGTTCCTTTAAATAATCTAAATAAGAAAGATATTTATATTAGTAAATATTGGACATTAAATCTTTTAAGAGCTTTCAGGTTTTTCTGGTTAATGGCTGGATATTATACAAAATATGATTTTGAGACATGGGCAAAGAACCAGAATGATTTTGTTTTAAATAAAGAAGATTGGGATACTTGGAATATGGAGAAAAATAATGCAAAAGTTAACCGATGAAGAATTAAAGAAAGGAGTATTAAAATGGAAATATCAAACAGAGGGATTTTAAAAAAGGTAGGTAAGGTAAATGTATCAGACATGTTTGGCAAAACATTGAAGAAAATCTGTGTGGATAGAGAAAATGATAGTTACATCATCTTTATAACTACAGGGAACGAGATATATAAAATGTGGCACGCTTATCAAGAATGCTGTGAGCGTGTTGAAGTTGATGACATTGTTGGTGACCTGGATGATTTAATCGGCTCACCAATCCTCATGGCTGAAGAAGTTACAGAAAAAGGTATATACAATGATGATGAGCGAGGTGAAATATTACATGAAAGTGGCAGAGATGTATTTTCTTTTACATGGACATTTTATAAATTTGCAACTCAAAAAGGTTATGTAACTATAAAATGGTATGGCAATAGTAATGGATTTTATAGTGAAAAAGTAGATGTTGAAAAATTCATTCTTTCAAGAAAGGAAAATCAAGATAGTTATTATTATGTCAAATGCAGTAATTGTAACAATATTATTATTAGTTATGTTTCTGAAATGATAAAATATGAAGCAAAAAGGTTTGGATGGAAATATGATGCAGAAAGGGATTTGTTTGTATGTTCGGATTGTTTTGTCAACTACCCACGTTGAATTTACAAGAGCATTAAACATTCTTCTTTCAAACATGCTTGCTAATGGAGAGCGACCCATCCTTGATTATTGCAAAAGAAGTGCAGAAGAGCAGAATAGGTTGTTCAAGGAAGGAAAGAGTAAATGTGATGGATATAAGAAGATTAGCAAACATCAGCAGGGACTGGCAGTAGACATTTACTTTGTTGGCTTGGATGGAAAGTTGACCGACCCAAAACTTGGTTGGGAATACTGGCACAATATCTGGGAAGGTCTTGGAGGAAGGAAGATGATTGAGTGGGATAAAATGCACTTTGAAGGTTGATATGAAAGACAATGAAATTTCTCTGAATGTGGAACTTGTAGGTCATGGCAAATGCAATAGAAAATGAATTGATAGAAAAATTAAGGAGTTTGAAAAATGTTTGATGAAGAATTATTTAAGGATATAGAGAAAAAAATTGTTGAATTTGAAAAACTAAACGACATTTCAAGATGGAGTGAGTGTTTCAAAAGATATGAAAACAAACCAGAACCGAAGATTATTACAGATACAAAGTTTGTGATAACTGATTTCAGAACAGGTTTAATAAACGATTACACATGAGGTGATGCATGAACAATCTTACGCCTATAGAGGCGGGGGCTTGTAAAAGCCATAGTTGATTAGCCTAAGCTGAAGGGTTTCTTTCAGCTACGTTACATAGGAATATATAGGCACCATGGGATGCTCCACAAGTTCCATGCTCTGCTGGTAGTGGTTAAACATCTCTAAGGGGTAGGAGAAGTGCTGCTACCATTAAACCTACTGTAACATTGGCGATGTGGACCTACAGGCTTTTGCCTGACTTACCTTTAAAGGAGGATTTTATATGGTTTTCGTTTTATCTATTGAGGGTCAACCTTTAATGCCTACTAAAAGGCATGGCAAAGTAAGACGACTACTAAAGCAAGGACTTGCTAAGGTAGTTAAGGCTAAACCTTTTAGCAATAGAAGCATTAGCTAATTTTGTCAGGGAGTATCCTGAGGGAATTCCGTATTATATAGAAGCAGAGGCGGCTTTTGATATTGATTAAACAAACAAAAAGGAGGTTAGAACATGAGTTCCGCAGTATATGATAATGGAGTAATAGCAACAAATTCAGAGTCTCTTGACATGAATATATCTAATGTTAGAATGCCACGTCCAATGGACAAACCCAGGTTTCTTACATCAGAGATGTGCAAACCCTGTGAAAAATGCTATGGTTTCACTTTTACTATTATCCATGACGATATTTTTGTGCAGTGTGAACTCACAAAGATCAAAGTCAGTTTGTTCAGCAGTTACGGTATACTTATAAAATATAACAAGGCATTAGAGGTATTGGAAAGTGTTGGTAGGATGTTTGCAGAACAAGTTATGATAGCAGTTAGGAAAGTAATCCCAGATGCAAAATGTAACATTGATGGGAAAACTATACAGATTCACGCCAAATCAAGACGAGAGGGAAGCCACGATATGAAAAAAGTTTTTCTGGCGGATGAACTTACTAAATTCTTTCGCAAGCAATATAAAGATATGGATATTCTATTTGATTTTGATAGTTTCTTCGGGACATGGATTACAAAAGAGGAGTGGAATGCAATTAAAAAGGAATTGAGAAAGGAGTTTTATGTGTAATTCATCCTCCACCTATAGAGGTGGAGGTCTTCTTACTATATTATTAGATAAAGGAGATTTATATGACAAAATTGTCAGTTGTTTCAGCTTGGTATAATGAAGATTTACTTGCAGAAATGTTTTTAAAACATTATTGGTATGCAGACGAAATACATATTATTCTTGATAGTGCTACAAATGACAATACTGAAGACATTCTTAAAAAAGATAGTAGAGTTTTAATACACAAAGTTACATATCCAGAAGGTTTGGTATGGGACGAAAAACAGGGATATGTAAACGAATGTTATAAAGCTATTGATGAAGGCTGGGTAATAGTTGTAGATGCAGATGAGTTTGTATACAAGAAAGGTTACCCAAACCTTAAAGATTATTTAGAGAAGAATAATGAATATGATATATTCTGGGCTTATTTATATCATGTTTATAAACATAGATTTGAACCAGAGCTTGAAAAATTTAACTGCGTATTTGAAAGAACACATGGTATAGGAGGACTGCCATTAGGTATAGTTTACTTACCAAAAGAACCTTACAGAAAACCAATAGTAGTAAAAGCTGGATTAAGCCCAGAATGGGATGCTGGTTGTCATACCTATTCCAATAAAAGTTTAAGGGAGTCTGATGATTTTTTTGAAGGTGCTCATTGGCATATGGCTGACAAGAAAATAGCTATAAAAAGAAGATTGCAAACTAAAGAAAGATTAGCTCCTATTAATTTCATACAGAAAAAAGGTGTTCAGAATTTCGATGTTAGTATCGATGACATTATAAAAGAATGTGAAAAAAATGAAAATCTTCCATTAGTAATTAACTTAGGTTTGCCTATTGAACAGAAAAAGGTTTCAATAGTAATGCCTGTTTACAATAACCTTGAATATACTAAACAATGTATGGAAAGTATTTTCAAAAATACTAATGATGTAGAATATGAAGTTATAGTAGTCAATGATAGTTCTACTGATGATACAATAAATTACATTAACAATTTGATGAAAACTAATAAAAATATTAGACTAATTAATAATGAGAAGAATTTAGGTTTTGTTAAATCCTGTAATAAAGGTGTAGAAAATGCAAAATATGATTATGTAGTAGTCATTAATAATGACATACTTGTGGCAAAGAACTGGTTAAGTGATTTACTTGATTGTTTTGGTATTGATGAAAAAATAGCTTTTGTTGCCCCAATGTTAAGTGAGTGTAGTGGTATACAGAAAATTGACTTCAGTTATGATGTGGAAGATTTTGAAAAAATAGCAAAAGACTTTAGATTAAATAATTGGGGACAGTTTGAATATACTTATAGATTAATATTTTCATGTATAGTTTTTAAGAAGGATATATTTCTAAAACTTGGAAAATTGGATGAAGATTTTTCTCCAGGCTGTTTTGAAGATGATGATATTTGTTTAAGAACCTTCCTTGAAGGCTACGATTTAGTAGTTTGTAAAAATGTTCTTGTCCACCATTTCTGTTCAAAAACATTTGGAGAAAAGTTATATTTACTATTTAACACAAATGTAAATAAATTTCTTAATAAGTGGGAAAAAGCTCTTAATAATAAAGAAACATTTAAAAATCTTCCTACTTTATCTGTGGCAATGATTGTTAAAAATGAAGCAGAAAATCTTAAAAGACTATTACCAAAGATAAGAAAAGTTGTTGATGAAATAGTCGTAGTAGACACAGGTTCTACAGATGGGACTAAAAAAGTAGCTAAAAAATATGCAGATAGAGTATTATTCAAAGAATGGGAAAATGATTTTTCAAAAGCAAGAAATTATAGTCTTGAAAATTGTACTTGTGATTATATTATATGGCTTGATGCTGATGATGATATTGACTACAGAACAATCTTTGATTTAAAACTACATTTAAAACTTAATCCCCAAACAGCAGTATTTATGCTTATATCAGACCCCAAACAATCTGTTTCTTATTTACAGTTAAGAGTGTTTCCTAATAGAAAGGAAATAAGATTTTCTGGTAGAATACATGAACAGGTAGCAAAAACTATAGAAAATTTAAGAATACCTCTTACTGTCACTAAATTACCTATCATTCATCTTGGTTATTCTGATAATAAAAATATTAGAAACAAATTATTAAGAAATTTAGAAATACTGAAAAAAGAGCCTGAAACATCTTATGTTTGTTTAAATCTTGCAAGAACTTATTTTGGGTTAGGTGATTATGAGGAAGCATTACAACATATTAATAAAGCAATTCCTCTTTCTCTCAAAGAAGAAGTATCTAAAGAAGTTATTGCTTCTTACTATTTAGTTAAAGCAGAGATATTGGAGAAATTAAATGTAAATCCCTTAGAAATTATAGAAGTTCTTGAAGAAGCACTTACTAAAACAAATTCACCAACAATAAAGGTGTTTCTTGGAATAATAAACTTTAGAATGAGAAAGTATAAAAGAGCCTATAATTTACTTGTAAATTTTGTAAATAAAGGAATACATCACAGTATGATACCAATGAATATGAATGAAACACAAACTTTAATGTTGGATGGGTTATTGTTTTCTTCACTATATGTTGGTGATTTTACAACAGCAGAAAAAGTTATTAAAGATGTATTAAATGACTCAGATTTTAGAATTGAAAAATAACAAAGGAGGTTATTTAGGTGACAGTAGAATCTTTTGTAAGAAGATTAGCAAGACCGAGATTTTCTGAAAGAAGAATTAAAGAACTGGCTTTAGAAAGATTTAAAAATGTTACGGAACTTGAAATAACAAACATTCTTAATAAACTTAAACTTGAGAAAAGCGGTGTTTCAAATATTGAATGTGAAAAACTGAAAAGAGAACTTGATTTCTATAAAAAAGAATATGAAGTATTTAAAGAAAAAAGAAATATTATAGATGAAGTTATCTCTCTATGCAGAGCAAACATTCAACCTTTAGAAGAACCAGCTAAGATAAAATTTACAGAAAAGGATAGTAGATTATTGTCAGAAACAGCAGTATTGCTTTTAAGTGATTTACACCTTGGTTTCAATGTTTCTGAGCTTGAAACCCCTTGTAAAGATATGGTTTATAATATAGAAATAGCCTCAGAAAAGATGATTAAACTAATAAAAAGTTTTATTGATATAATAACAGAAAAAAGAAATACAAGAAATATAAAAAATTTAGTGATTTGTTTTATTGGCGACATTGTAGAAGGCAACTGGTTAACAATAAACCAAACAAAAGATGATATTGTAAAACAGATTTTTAATGGAGTTAAAATTGTTTCTGGTATAATATCAGAAACATCTAAATACTTTGATAAAATTAATATATATTGTGTTTATGGTAATCATGGGGTTATTCAAAAAGGACAACCTGATTATGTTAATTGGGATTATATATTTTATAGATTTCTTGAAGAAACTCTTTCAGGATTTGAAACTATCGAAATAGAAATACCTACAATACCTTATCATGTATTTGAAATTTTAAATCATAAATACTGCATTATGCACGGTGGCAACATAAGAATGTTTTATAGAACACCCTATTATGGGATAGAAACTGCAGATATAAACTTGAAAGCGATACTTGGTAGGTTTGGGGTTAGTTATGATGTGTTAATTTTGGGTCATTTTCATCAACCTGCTTTCCTGCCAACACAATCTGGTGTTGTAATAATGAATGGTTCATTAACAGGTTTTACGCCTTTTGGTTTTAAAATCCAAAGATTTTATCCAGCAAATCAAGTATGTTTTGGTGTGCATCCAAATCATAAAATAACTTGGGTATATTCTTTAGAAGTTTAGAAAGATTTTGAGGAGTCGTTCAATGGCAGGACACATGGCTTTGACCCATGAGATAAGGGTTCGAGACCCTTCTCCTCAGCTTATAATAAACTTGCTTCAATATTTCTTCTCTTAACTAATCCTGATAGTTTTTTACCGCCAGCATAAACCCATCTCATTAACTCATTCTTTGCTTCTTCCCAATTTTCTTCATTAATTCTTTTTCTTAATGTTGAATACTGTAACCTACCAACACCAAGATTATAACAGAAATCAGTAATAGCAGCCCATTTCATGGGATATTTAGCAAGAATTGGACAGTATTTTACAGCACCCTTTGCACACTTAATCAATTCATATTCAAGATAAATTTCTGCTTGTTCTACTGTAATAGGCAAATCATCTTTAGTAACAGGTCTTCCATCTGGGTAATGAGTTGTTCCATATCCAATTGTCCAGACGCCTGCTGGACAAAGATATGGTTTAGATGAAAAACCTTCAAATGTTTTTGCTATTTCTTTAGCTTTTTCTATTACTAAATCTATCATCTCTTTCTTAAAACTCTATCAAGAAACCAGAAATTAATAATACCAGCACAAATTGCCTTTTCATTTTCACCAAAAATAAGAGGTAGAACAGTAACTATTTTTTGAAATGTTATAGGTTCATTAGTATAGAATAATAATATAAAGAAATGAGCAAGTATAACAGACGGATATAACAATATAACCCATTGTGTTGTAATTAATGGTCTCATTAATTTGGAAAACCCGTCAATCCATTTTATACCTGAAGGTGCTTCTTGTCCTTTTATTGCTTCGACAAGTGCCTGCATTGCTCCTTTGTCATATTCTAAATCAGCAGTAGTTTTTATTTCTTCTATCTTTTGAGAACCAGTAAGTTTTTGAAACTCCAGAGCCTTTTCTTGTAGAGCAAGTTCATGTTTTCTTTCATCTTTTCTGTCAATAAACTTGAATATTTCAGGGGCTATTCTGAAGATTCCTCCAAGCAAACCGCCTAAAAGAGTAGAACCTGCACCTAATATTTCTAACATATTTATTTCCCTCCTCTTTTACATTCTTCAACAATTTTAAAATCTTCACTTTTAAATCTTACCGAAACATTCTGAAATTTAAACTCATACTTTGCAGTTATAATACAATAATAATTACCAACGCCAACAGTTTGTGGTATTCTAACAGGAATAATGATTGTATTCTCCCCTTTTTCTACATTTGAATATTCTGATTTTACATTATAAACAGCCCCATTATTTTTGTTGTGCAGTTGATATATAATCATTCCTTCTTTTTGAAGGTATTTTTTATATGAAATATACAATAATAAATCTTTCCCCCTTTCAACAGTTTTGTTCTCGTTTAGCACTTTAACCTCTTTAATCGTGATAACACGATATGGGAAATAAGACATTGCCAGATAATGTCCAAGCATAAAAGACATCATACCAAGTGTAACTAAAGAAATCCAATATACCAGCTTAGTTTTGCATTTCTCTTTGAATTTTTCCGTCATTTCAAACCCCCAATAACAAGTTTTAAGATAGCGGTTAATATTCCCACAAGAAACAAACCAACCATACCATATACTACGTTTCTTACGGGGGTAAATTCAATCTTTGTAACATATTTATCACCAAGTTTATCAAATTTTTCTTTTAGTTCTTTTATATCACTTTTCAAACTTTCAACACTATTTATTAAAATACCTAATTGTATATTACTTTCTCTTCTTTCTAACTGTTGTTCCATTTACACACCTCCTTTACCAGAAAACGACGCCAGCAAAAGTAGCACCATGTTTAATAACAACATGGCTTATGGTCTTTATCATTATTTCCTTTATTTCCCTGTTTCTGGTCTCCATTCCTGCAATTAACATTTTCTCTATTTCCTGTCTTGTAGTCATTCCATCCACATCTTCTGTTGATAATTCCATAATCAATCCTGGTAAGCTACTATCCTTTGGTATTCCTACAGCTATTGCAGAACATATTAACTGATTCTGTTTAGATGAAATTTTACTTGCATAAGCAACGGGTAGTAGCTGTCCTCTACCAATAATTTTTTGTTCTTTGTATTCACAAAATGGGGGTAGAATACTACTCAATCTAACAAGATTAGTATCACCAATTCCTGCATTTATTAATGCTTTATCAAAAGCATTTAGTGGAAAATCTGCATCAGCAAAACCACTAACTAAACAAAACCTTGAAGGAATAGTTTTTAGGTAAAAACCCATGACAATCACCCCACTTGCTACATTTTTAAGCAATAGTTATGTTGACCATCGTAAAAGGTTATCGGGCAAGGGTAAGGGCGGGGATACAAAAATCTCCCCTCCAAAAAATTATCTTTAATTTTTAAGATTATTTTAATTTCCATAGTATACCTCTCCTTTACTTATGTATAATATAATTTATCATTACTGTCATAACTCCTCCAGCATGTGCTATCTGCTTGACTTGTAACTTTTCTGAATCTAATCTCACCTCAATATCATTTCCATTTGGTCTGCTTATGTATGCAGGAATGCAGGTTCCTTCATTATATCCACCTATGTGTGCTAAACAAGTTCTATTACCATTTTCGACCAATTCTCATATTTTTTAAACGGCAAATATTCTAATTCTTTTGCGAGCCTGATTTTTGTTAAGAGATGGGCTAATTCTATATCT
>ERZ795051.2503-NODE-2503-length-20426-cov-7.743262_pt1 | contig 20426 bp, 21 predicted proteins | sample MGYA00375135_ERZ795051 | MGnify/ENA primary metagenome ERZ795051 (study PRJEB30180, sample SAMN05720222) | activated sludge metagenome | isolation source: Anaerobic digester | place: Japan | collected 2015-05-26 ... | reverse complement strand
AACTTGTGATAAAATGTGTCCTGCCTACATCACTTATTTATTAGATAGTGCCCAAAACAGGCAATGAAATATTGGATAAAAGGACTTATGATGATATTAGGGACTTGAGGGCTCCCCCTCTCGGCCAAAATTCCCGAGGGGATTTGAATCTCTATAGATGGGGATCTCCTTTACGCTCTGGGCATACCCTGGAGCAGATGAATACCTTCTGGCATTCAAGATAATCACAGCTCTCTTTTTGGTCATGATCGCGGCATGGAATACTGCATCCCCGGTTGGCGCATCTGCTATTCGAGCCTACAGTAGCTCCATATCATACCTGACCTCAGTCACCTGCCGCCCCCACATCTCGTGAGTCACCCTCTCGGTTTCAACAAAGCCCGCAGAGCGGTACAGTGCAGCCGCCTCCGGCAGCCCCTCCACAGTCCAGAGGAAGGCCGACTGGTAGCCGCACTTCCGGCTGAATGCCAGCGCCTCGTCAACAAGCCACCGCCCCAGCCCCATGCCGCGCAGGTCCGGGTGCAGGAGCAGCCAGCGAAGCTGAGCCTCCTTCTCCGAAAACCTGACGATGGCCGCACTGCCCCTGATCCGGCCCGCCTGCTCGACAATCCAGATGCGCTCTTCCTCGCTGCTCCTCAGTGCAAACTCTGCCAGGGGCATTGCCACATAGCAGTCGAATGTGTGGTCCCAGCCCTGCTGAGAGTAGAGGCGGGAGTGAATGTATGTGATGCAGCCCACATCTCCGGGCTGCAGCCGGTTCCTGATGGCGATTGGAGGCTGGCCGGCCGGCGGGGATGGGGCGGGCTGTGGAGGGCTACAGGAGTTGTAGATCATGATTGCCGCCTCTATCGGCCCCAATCGGTAATGAATTTTGCCTTCTGCAGATAGCTTACAGAGAGGAGAAGGGCAAAAGATACGCACATCGCCAGGAGGGGATACCTCTGACCGAAGAATATTGCCGTCGCCCCCCCGCCCAGAATGGCCGAGAGAGCCCCTTCAGAGGTCAGAGCCAGACGCTCCCTGTAGAATCCGGCCACAACCGGCATGAGAAGCCCTCCGGTGAATATGGTGTAGGCGACGAGCAGCTTATTGATGATGCCTGGCATCCATACAGCCAGAAGGAGGGCGAAGAGGCCTGTGGCCAGCACGGCTGCCCTGGAGGCTGCCAGAAGATGCTCCTGCCCGCTCAGGGGCCTGGCCTTCCTGTAGAGGTCCAGGGTCAGTATGGATGTGACTGTCATAAGGCTGGTGTCGGCAGAGGACATGAAGGCCGCCAGTAGAGCTGCCGCCACCAGGCCCTCGACTGCTGGCGCCAGCCCCCCCATGAGCACCAATATGGCCTGCTCAGGCTGGGCAGAGGGATAGAGCGACCGGGAGAAGATGCCGAGGGATGTGATGAGAAATGCCAGTGGTATGAGGATTATGGCAGAGAGGAGTGCTGAGAGCCTGGCATCTCTTGGGCTCCTAGCCGAGAGAAGCCGGGAATACATGTCCGGCCCCACCAGATAGGCAGATCCCACAACAGCCACCATGGATATCACATCCCAGCCGCTCATCTCCGGCGAAGTGGGAAAGCTCTGGGAGAGCAGAAGGCCTGCACCTGCACAGCTGCAGCCTCTGGCGAAGAGAATTGCCATTCCGGTTATTATTATGAGGAGCTGAAAGAGGTCGGTCCTCACCACAGAGCTCTGGCCGCCGTGAGCAGTGTAGAGCACAAAGACAAGAGTGCAGGCGATCATGAATGCCGTGCCAGATCCGCCGAAAAGGGCAGAGAGGACAGTGCCTGCGGCCTCGATCTGCACTGCGATCACCCCCACCCAGGACACTGCGATGAGAACCGAGGCTGCCATCCTGGCACGCTCTCCGTAAAACGATCCCACCAGCTCCGGGAGAGTGTAGCACCCCCGGGCCCTGATCCTCTCCGCAAACAACAAGGAGAGTACCAGCATTCCCAGCGTCCCTGAGAGCATCCACCAGGCGCCAGCAAGCCCACTGGAAAATCCCAGGCCTGCCATGCCTATGGTGGTGGAGGCTCCCACAATCGTGGCGCAGAAGGTGCCGGTGAGAAGGAGGATCTGCAGCCTCCTGCCCGCCAGGTGAAAGTCGTCCAGCCCCCTCAGGCGCGGCCCCAATGCGCTGATGGCCAGCATTGCAAGAAGGTATACTGCTATTACTATGATCGCAGACATTGTAAACCTTATCATGGAATTTTGGTTGACAATTCTGTGGCCGGAATATAAACCTTTCTTGCAGCCTCATATCTGAGCCGTATCATTGACCGCATCTTTGCCTGCACAGGGAAACCAATATAATATAGAATGCGTAAGCATTTTAGGAAGATACCCCGAGGGTGATATCAGATGAAGATGCTGTCAAAGACCGTATTGGTATTGCTGGCGGCAGCCCTACTGCTGCCTTTTATTGGGATGGCCTCCGCCCAGGTGCCTGCAAACTTGAGCGATCAGGTGGAAAAGCGCCCCGCCGAGCGGGCCATGGAGGAGCTCTATAAAAAAGGCATGGGATGGCCCTGGGCGGGAGGAGAGCCCTTCGGATCAGATGAAGCTGTAGCAGGAGCTGCAGTCAGCGGCCCATCAGCCGCCATTCCCTATCCCGATTACAGGCTAATAGGCTTCCTGAATACGACCTCAGGCATAATCATAGCCAGCGACACGGGATCGAGCCTGCTCGTCTCCCCGGGCCAGGGCAGCTACCCTGTCTACGCATACTTTGAAGGAGACACCCTGTCTGGAATATTCATCGACTTCAATTCCAACAACCTGGGCATTTGAGCCCGGGCTGTTTCTACTTCAATGTCCTTGTTCTCCCTTTATCAGAAGCACGGGAAGGGCAGACTGCAGTACCACCTTCTCAGCCACACCCCCCAGCAGAACCTTTTCCAGAGCCGTGCGACCGTGGCTTCCCATGACCAGCATGTCTGCCTCCTCCTCGAGGGAGACCCTCAGGATCTCCGCAGCCGGGCTTCCCTGGGAGAGGATCTTCTTGCAGGGGACGGAGGCCCTCTCAGCGATGGCCTGGACATAATCTGTCGCCTCCCTCCCTTCATCCTCCATCAGCTCCAGTATCTTATCCTTCAGCCCTGGCAGTGTGGCGTACCCCGGGAGGTGAGCCAGACGGTATATATCCATGACATAAACGGCGATGATGCTCGCCCCGGAGCGGCGGGCTATCTCCACAGCGGCGGCGGCGGCCTTCCGGCCGGCATCGGAGCCGTCTGTGGCGATCATGACCTTCTTGATCATCATCACACCTTCCAGGCGCTCTCAAAGCCCTCAAAGTGCGGCAGCGGCGGAGCCTGGAACAGATCCGGCCAGCTTTCAGCCCGGCCGTCGCGCAGAGCCCCATTGAACAGAGCGGCACAGCATTGCATGAGCGGATATTGCCGCCCGTCTATTCTTAAAATTTCCGCAGACCGAAGTGCATAGGGACTCACTCTCATACGGCTGGAGCCAGCTGGTTACCAGCCATTGCGGTGGATCCTATCCTCCCGGAAGCGCTGGGGCTGAGCAGGGGCCTCATCCGGGTGTCCCAGAACCACGAGAGCCATGGGAGTAATCTCATCCGGCAGTGCCAGGCGTTTTTTTAGGGCCGAGATGCGGTCCTTGAAAGGATAGACCCCCGCCCACACTGCCCCAAGGCCCAGCGCATGAGCCGCCAGAAGCATATTTTCCACAGCCGCCGAGCAGTCCTGCACCCAGAATCCGGGATACTTTTCCAGCGAGGCATCACTGCAGACCAGAATGGCGAGGGGCGCCTGCCTGCACATGGACGCAGTGGCACATATGCGCGGAATCTCATCCAGGATCTTCCGGTCGTCCAGGACTACAAACTGCCAGGGCTGCTCGTTTCCGGCGGAGGGAGCAAACATGGCAGCCTCCAGTATATCCCTTATCATTTCGCTGGAGACGGGCTTATTCAGAAACTTCCTTACGCTCCGGCGAGTCTTAATGGCCTGCAATGTGTCCATCGATCATCCCTTCAAATGATAAAAAAAGTAGTATCTGCTCATATAAATCCATTGGTGAGATATTTATAACAATAGTTATCGGCGAGACACATTCGAAGCTTCGGATAAACTTAAGTAGCATTATGCCAGGATTGATAGCGGATGAACCTTATATTCCATTGAGCTTACGGGGCATGATGAATTTGGCACCTTTTATAGAGATACGGGATCTGACAGTTCGTTTCGGCGATGTTGTAGCCCTTCGCAATATTAACCTGACCATAAATGAGGGCGAGTCAGTGGGAATTCTGGGCAGGAGCGGCTGCGGCAAGAGCGTTCTGATGCACGTTCTGCGCGGCGTGGAGGCATTTCCGGGCCTCACGGGCAGCGTGATATTTCACGTGGCCAGATGCGATAAATGCCGCCGCATTGAGCCGCCCAGCCACGCTGGAGAGAGATGCAAGTGTGGTGGAGTTCTAAAGCCCCAGCAGGCCGACTTTGCCGTACTGGATATAAATGATCCTCTGCGCCGCGACATAACGAGGAGAATTGCCATAATGCTGCAAAGGACATTTGCCCTCTACGGCGACGAACGGGTAATCACCAATGTCATGCGAGCTGTGGAGGAGATGGGCACCAGCATGAGCGTTCAACGTGCTGCCGACCTGCTGGATGAGGTAAACCTCTCTCACAGGCTGATGCACGTGGCCAGAGAGCTCTCCGGCGGAGAGAAGCAGAGGGTCGTCCTTGCCCGGCAGCTGGCCAAGTCGCCCATGATCCTCCTGGCGGACGAGCCCACCGGAACCCTAGATCCGGCTACTGCCAAAGTGGTGCACGATTCGATCAAGCGCGCCGTCGAGGATTTCCACATGACCCTGGTCATCACCAGCCACTGGGAGGATGTCATGGTGGAGCTGGCTGACAGGGCCATACTGCTGGATAAAGGGGAGATCAAGGCGGAAGGCGATCCCAAGGATGTGGCCGCCCAGTTCCTGGCCATGGCTGGCAGCCTTGGCAAGAGGGAGAAGGCAGAGATAGGAGAGCCCATAATCAAGGCGGAAGGCCTGTCCAAGAGGTATATCAGCATCGACAGGGGCGTGGTCAAGGCCGTGGACAACGTCAGCTTCGAGGTTCGTGAAGGCGAGATCTTCGGAGTGGTGGGCGTATCTGGAGGAGGCAAGACCACCCTCTCCAAGATCATAAGTGGCATCATCACACCCACCTCCGGCAGCATTCTCGTGCGAATCGGAGACGAATGGGTGGACATGACCGTTCTGGGATCCAGCGGCCGGGGCCGGGCCACCAAGTACATCGGCCTCCTGCACCAGGAGTACACCCTCTACCCCTCCCGGAGCGTCATCGAGAACCTGACCGAGGCCATCGGCCTGTCCCTGCCCTTTGAACTTGCCGAGAGAAAGGCCATTCACACCCTGGAGACGGTGGGATTCACCGAGGAGCAAGCAGAGACGGTTTTGAACAAGATGCCGGATGAACTGTCCGAAGGTGAGAGGCACCGCGTGGCCATGGCGCAGGTACTTATTAAAGAGCCGAGAATAGTCATCCTGGACGAGCCGACAGGAACGATGGATGCCATAACCAAGATCGAAGTTACAAAATCCATACTTAATGCCCGCGAAGAAGTGGGCGAGACGTTCGTTATAGTCAGCCACGATATGGACTTCGTGAAGAACGTCTGCGACAGGGCCATGCTCATGCGCAACGGGCAGGCGATATTCACCGGTCTTCCTGAGGAAGTGCTGGCCAAGTTCACAGAAGAGGAAGAGAAGGAGATGCTGGGGAGTTAAATTTGAGGGTCTTCGTAGACGGCAAAGAGATAGAGCTGCCGGCTGGCTCGCAGCTTGCCGATGCCCTGAACCGGGCTGCGGCCTATCCCCTGGAGGGGGCCATCGTAGGCGTGGTGAAGGGCCGGGGCGAGAAGTCCCGCCAGACCAACTCCTACTGGCTGAACACCAGTAAAGGCAAATTGAGAATTGAGCTATCTGAGGGCGATCTGCAAAAGGTCTGGCACGAAAATATCGATAAAATCCCCGGACTTTCGGCACGCTGGGCCACGGCGGATGGAGCGGCCTTCGGACCGTTTGCCGCCGACATGCCCTTCGACCGGCAGGCCAGGGAGTACAACCGCTGGGAGATATTGCTTGGCGCGGCTGGATTTGAGGCTGAGGACACCCACCTTATTTTTGTGAGAAGGAGGCATACCGCAGCCTACGGAACATCGAAGGAGGGGGGCATCCTAGCCCATGTGGTTGGCGGCAAGAACACCCTGGACAGGCTGGAGACTGGCGACAAGATCCTGAGCATCGAGCCCATTGTGGAGTGGCAGGACATCACCGAGAAGCTGGCCACCCGGGACATGGCCATGCCCCTGGAAGAGGGCATGGAGATATTCACCAAAGTGGAGGCGGAGCTGATTGAGGACGCGCCGGCAGGAGCCGAGTTCTTTCTCTCCCTCACTCGAGGCGGCACATTCAATGTCGATTCAGTATCCAGCTCATACATCTCCTCCGACAGGCTGCTCACTGTGCCCGTAGCCTTCGAGCACCGCGAGCCGCGTCTGGAGGGTCTGGTGACTGTGAGGACTACCGGGAGAGGGCTGGGCCGGGTATTCATCTACAAGAAGGATCGCACCTCCAATCCCGCCCATTCCGCAGTGGCTAAAATCACCTCAGGAATGGATATGATAAAGCTGGCAGGCCCAGGCCAGTTGATAACGGTTAATGTTAAGCCTGACAGGATCATGCTTCTCGGCAGCAAGCTGGATGATGCCATAGCCCAGATGCAGAAGAGGGGCATCGATGTGGAGGTAAAGGGCCATACCGGTGAGGACGCTGTGGTTGTGGGCCAGGATCCGGCACAGACGATGTCCATTTTGAAGAACAAAAAGGTGCTCATCACCTCCATTCCCTCATCCAGGCTGGTGGCCGTAGAGCTGGATGACAGCCTGGCACCCAAGACTCTGGACTACTTCCGGCATGTGACCGGCCTCAAGGAGCGGCCGGTGGGGCCACTGCCCGTCTTTTTCGTCTACGAGAATACATTGCTCTTCAAGCCGGAGATCGATGCCACATCCTTTAAGGAACTCCTGCCCGAGAACAAGCCCACAGGGCCGGTGCCTGCCGGCTCGATAGCCGTGTCCAATACCATCTCCAAGAGGATCGGCCTCGTGGGCGTCAAGCTCAAGGAGGACAAGAGATACGGACCCTCTGGAGAGAAGTTCGAGGCCACGAACCTCATAGGCCGGGTGCTGGAGCCGGAGAAGCTCAAAGACGTCCGCGAGGGGGAGACGATTTACATAATGGAGGCGCGCTAATGCTGGTCACGAAGTATGTGATTACATCCCCGGAATCTGATATACTGCCCTCGGATATAGCCATGAAGATATACGGCTCCGGGCGCAATGTCAATGTCAAGGAAACCTGCTTCGGAGTGGTGATAAACGGTGAGGAGGATGTGATAAGGGAGCTGGTGAAGGAGATCCGTAAGCTGGATCCATCCGGCATATTCATAAAGGACCGCGGTTTTCCGCCAGGCGATCCAAGACGCTGCCGTGGCAGGCGGGGCGGAGGGGCCAGGCCTGGCTTTTATATGATAGAATCTGAGAGCAAACTTCTGCCCATGATCTCCCGGGCGCTGGCCTTTGAGGGAGAGGCAGCCGAGGTTCCTGAGAAAGAGAGGCCCCTCCCGTTGAAGAGACTGGAAGAAATTATAAAAGAAGATTTATCCTGAGGTAAATCAATGGCAAAAGTTATAGTTTTTCCTCCCACCAGCATGATACTCTCTGACCTTGTGGACAGATCGGGCCATAAGGCGCTTGTGGTTCCGGAGGCGGTGCGAACTCTGGCAACGGCCAACGATATCCAGTCGCCCCCCCTGAACATCACCCCAGAAGAGCCGAAGAAAGGGCTGCGCTATGCAGCTGTGGATGTTCCCTCAGGAGTGCGGGGGCGGATGGCACTCATTGGACCGTTAATCGAAGAGGCGGAGGCGGCCATAATAGTAAAGGATCCGGGGTGGCTCACCGGATGTGCCGGTTGCTCCAGGACCAATGAGCTGGTGAAGCTGCTCATCCGGGCCAAGGGCATTCCTGTGCTGGACCTATCATATCCCAATAATGATGCCGAGGCCAGGGCATTTGTAAAGAAGATCAAAGCCTTTCTGGAGGGGTTGAAGTGATTCGAATTGCACAGCTCTCCTGCGGTTCGGAGTACAGCGGCATTCAAAAGGAGATCGAGAGGGCAGCCGAGACGGTGGGCGCCAAGATCATCTATCCGGAGGTCTCCCTTGAGGACATCCTGAATGTGGAGAGCAAATTCGGCATCTCTGTCTCATCCGGCGATCTGAATGTGGCCATGGCCCGGGCCGTGCGCATAGTAGAGAACCCGGACCTTGCGGATGCCGTGATAGTCATGACCTGCTTCCGCTGTGCCGAAGCGGCCATCATCCGCTCCGAGATCCGAAAGTTCATTCATGAACACTCCAGAATTCCGGTGCTCAGCTACTCCTTCACAGAGAGGACAACTGCCGAGACGCTTCTAACCAGGATGGAGGCCCTTGTCACCACAGTAAAGTACAGAGGGCTTCTGGCAAGAGAGAAGCAGAAGGGCCTGACCGCGGGAATCGATTCAGGCTCCACCACCACGAAATCAGTGGTGATGAGGGACAACCAGATCATCGGCACGGGATGGGTTCCCACCACAGATGTCTTGAAGAGTGCAGATGATGCATTCAACGCAGCCCTCGATATGGCAGGTGTAAAGAGAGAGCAGATCCAGGCAATCGGCGTCACAGGATACGGCCGCTTCCTGGTGGGAAAGCATGTCGATGCCAGGCTGATCCAGGAGGAGATAACAGTCAACTCCAAAGGGGCCGTCTTCCTGGCCGATGCCCAGAAAGGGATGGCCACAGTCATCGATATCGGAGGAATGGACAACAAGGCCATCTCGGTGCAGGACGGCATCCCCGGAGGCTTCACCATGGGCGGAATATGCGCCGGTGCCTCAGGAAGGTTTCTGGAGATGACTGCAAAACGCCTCGGCGTTGACATAACTGAGCTGGGCAAGCTTGCCCTCAAGGGCGACTTCAGAAAAGTGGCCATGAACAGCTATTGCATAGTATTCGGAACTCAGAGCCTGGTCAACAGCCTGTCCCTGGGCAACAAGCCTGAGGACGTGGCCATGGCTGCCTGCCACTCGGTGGCCGAGCAGGTCTACGAGCAGCAATTGCAAGAGGTGGAGGTCAAAGAGCCGGTGATAATGGTGGGCGGAACCTCTCTCATCGAGGGGCTGCCAAAAGCCATGGAGGAGCTTTTACAGGCCAAGGTTACAGTTCCCAAGTATGCCCAGTACATCGGGGCGGTGGGCTCGGCGCTGCTGGTTTCAGGGATGCTGGAGGGCTGAGATGGACCCAATGGAGGTCTTCAAGGTAGAGGTCACTGGCAGCGAGGAGTACGGTGCCAGGAAGTACCGGGAGATCATCATGGACATCCTGCAGGATCTGGGCGTCATCCGCTCCATAGGCAGGCTCTATGTTTACATCGATATCTTAAAGCCGCTCTTTGCAGTCTACGGCCTGCTTCGCACCGGAATTCCTCCTCTGACTGTGAGGGACGTGGGCGATGTGATGCAGGTATCTGGCGGCTATCAGGTCAAGATCAATGATGAAGAGCATATGGCCGACCTGCTGCAGGCTCTCTGGATACACTACGGCCGGGAGAGGGTGGAGCAGCCCGCCAGGGATGTGGTCGTCATAGCCTCGGATAAATCGCCTGCGGAGATAGTGGTTACAGACCTTGAGGCCGAGTTCCTGCAGGACATGACAGACGCCCTGGTCAGAGTGGCTCCGGAGGGCTTTAGAAACCGGCGCAATGAGATGAAGAAGGACAGCTTCTTTTTCATAGCTGCAGAGGAGGGCCTCACGCCCGAGACCGTATCTGAGGTCAGGGCGAAGATCCGGGAGATGGAGAATGCTTGAGCCAGTGATGTTCACAGGGGGATTGTACAAGCACGACCTCGTCATCGAGCTGGTGGAGGACCTGGGCGGCTACGTCCTGCAAAAGAATGTGACGCAGACTGAGATCATCCTTTTGATACTGATCCCGTCGGAGGACATGCCGGTGCTACAGGCGCTGACATCTGAGCTGCGCGGAGAGCTGGTTCGAGCGCCGCTGGCCGGAACTGAGGTGGCGGTTGTGACGCCCACCCTGGCCATCCATCACCTGCCCCATACCGCATGCGACATAGCCGAGTACCTGAGAAGGCACGGCTCCAAGACAAATATGCTGGGCCTGGCCAGAGGCGTGGGCAGGGATATCGCCCAGATCAATGAGTATGAGACCGCCCTCATCAACGAGCACGATGCCGCAGTGTTCATATTCGGTAACTTCCAGGAGTGCATCAAGAGGAAGGAGAGCCTGTACAGGAACATCAGCGTCCCAGTGGTGGTCACAGGCGGACCGCAGATTGCAGCCGCAGACCTGCCATATGCCTTTGACTACGTGCCATCCATCGGCCGCGTTGCTCACCGGGCCAGGAAGGCCACTGAGATAGGCACACTGGACCGCATAGTCGAGTCCGTGGGGCGGGCGCTGGACAGGACCCGCGAGGCCATTGCCAAGGACCCGCTCACCACATCTCCCCCCAGGGTCATGGACGCCGTGCGCGAGCAGGTGCCTGATGTGGAGTACTCCTATTCGCCTCTGCCCGTAGCCCTCAATCTGAACGGAGTGCGGGTGAAGCTGCCCTACGATGCCTACAAAGAGGAGGTAGCGGCGGTGACATTCGATGAGGGTGTGAAGCTGGGAGAGATCGCCACCATCAGGCCATCCCGCATGAAGGATTATATACTGGTGAGGATACTGCCCGCCTCTGAGACAGGATTTGTCTTTTAAGAGGTATGATATGATGAGCTTTGAGGATGAGCTGGATGCCATCTTGGTCAAGGGAAAGGAGAAGGCTGCACAGGACATATTGAAGGCGGTAGAAGACGCTTACGGAGAGATTCCCTATGTCTTTCAGTTCATGAAGGACAACCCAGAGATATTCATCACCAAGGTGCTGCACAACAATGCCATACAGAGAAACTCCGGGCTGGATGCCAGGACCATCGAGCTGATATCTGTGGCAGTCTCCGCAGCCATGAGATGCAGCCACTGCCTCAAGCTGCACATTCGCATAGCATCCAATATGGGAATACCGGATAATCAGATTGCAGCCGCGGTATTTCTTGCCGCAAACCTGGTCAGCGCAAGCGTGCTGGCCACTGCCACCCGCAACATAGATGAGGAGAGAGATGTCTGCCGGGCCTGCGAGATCAACAGCCAGGCATGCGAGATTCACGGCGGAAGAAAAGGCAGCGAAAGATAGTTTTTTTTATGATAATTCGCATCATCGCCGTGGGCCGGCTGAGGGAGAGGCACTGGCAGGATGCGGCCGCCGATTTTGCCCGCAGGCTCCGCCCCTACACCCGGCTGGTGGTGGAGGAGGTGGCAGAGGCCCGCCTCAAGGAAACTGCCCGGGAGAAACAGGCACTGGAGGAGGAGGCACAGGCCATTTCAGAGAGGCTGGAGAAGCATAGCGGTCCGGTGGTGGTCCTGGAGAGGACGGGCAAAGCGCTGGACTCAGCAGAGCTGGCTGCCTGGATGAATGATGCCGCCATCTCAGGAGTCAGCGGGGCGGCGTTCGTCATCGGCGGGCCGCTGGGACTCTCCCCTGAGATAATCAAGAGGGCGGACCTGCTGCTCTCCTTTTCCAGGATGACATTTCCACATCAGATGATGAGGATCATGCTCCTGGAGCAGATCTACAGAAGCTACCGCATAATGCGGGGCGAGCCGTATCACAAATGAAATCAGCTGGACCGCCGGCCCGTGACGCCGCCGCTGTCCGCCAGATCACCGTCGATGTAGAGGCCGTAGCTGCCCTGCATATCGCCATCGACCACAGCCATCTCCAGCCGGAACTCCTTTTTCTGCTGGCTGAGCCTGACATCCAGGCTGACGGCTTCAGATGAGAGGGAGCCGGTGGCAGTGGCAGGAATGTCTGAAGCGCCCTGCTCAAGGGTTCCGTATCCCTGCAGCCGCTCGCCGGTCTGAATCAATATGAGATCAATGGCCCTGGAACCGTTCACCGCATTTAATGTGAGATGCCATCTCCCGTTCAGGTCAGGCACAACCTCTGCAGTCTCGTTTCCGGCTGCTGTGGAGTTTTGGGTGGAATTCTCCGGCTGGTTCACCCTCGCACTTCCGTCCGGATTTAATGTGGCGCTGCTTCCCGTGGAGGAGGCCACCGCCTCATCGAATATGGGGTCCTCAAGAAAATCTGTTTCAGCGTACCGGACCACCCATTTTCCACAGCCTGCCCAGGCGGGGCTCGAGAGTATGGCCAGGATCAGGATTATGCATATGAAATGAGCCTTCATCTTAGAGCACCTCAGGATGACAGCCTGCTGGCAGTGGCATTTCCCCTCTCAATGAGGTCGTCGCCGCTATACATCTCATAGCTGCCTGAGACCACCCTGTCCACCTTTACCAGCTCCAGGTCGATGCTCTTGTCGATCTGATTTCCAAATTCGCTGATCACAGTCCAGACATTGAGGCTCAGGGAATTGCCAGACACAGAGCCCTTTGCAGTGACGGCGAGCTTGCTGCTCTTCTCATTCAAGTTGCCGCTCCCCATAACGCTGGAACCTGTCTGGAAAAGGCTCAGATCCAGAGTCTCCCCGCGGCTGTCAAGCTTAACACTCCACTTCCCCTCCACATCCATGACCTCAGGCTCCTCCACCGCTGCCGCCTCCTGCACAGGCCGGGCTTCAGCATACTCTGTCGCAGTGCCAGCCAGGGGCTTTGGAGTTGGATCCGGCATATCCATATTGGGCCCGCTTTTCTCAGCCACTGTGGCCTTCCTTTCATCAGGCGCTACTCTAGGCTTATTGGCTATGGGCTCGGATGTCTTGGAACTGGGATGGCTATCGGAATTGGAAAAAGCTGTATCTGATGCTGCAGATGACGTTGTGCTCGACCCTTCCGAGCCGGCCATGGCAGAGACGGAATCTGCGGCTGGAGCAGATGGCGTCACATCCAGATCGGATGCAGATGAGGAGGAGCTGGCGTTTATGATATAGCTGCTCTCCAGGCTGTCTTCGTATTCGCTTGATCCGGCGCGCTTTACCCGCACCACGATAAGGCTCTCTCCTGCATCCTCAATGGTGGTGTTCCACGTCCAGGAGCTGGCCTCTATCCAGCCGGTCTTGTCGGCAAGCCTTCCCCCGGTCGAGGGACCGCTGAGCAGAAAGTCGTAATATATCTTTTCGTTGCCGGGATTGGATGCCACCGCAGTCCAGACCACAGAGGCCCCGGCATCCTGCGGGCTGGCCATGTCAGGGGTCAGGCTCTGTATGCTGGCATTCTTGCTCCGGGAAGCCGATCCCAGAGCCACGCCGGATTTGACGGCTGCGGAGCCGTCCGCCGCCATCGATCCGGATGTTGCCAAATTTTGATTCCTGCTCACATAAAATTCAGTGTCTCCCGATGTATCTCCCATCCAGTTGGTGCCGCATCCTACCCCCGCATATGCCGGCAAGCTGAGAAATACCGGAGCTGCAAGGCATAAGAGGAGAGCCAGGGAAAGGATCGGTCTCTTGTGCATCATCTAATCCAGAACCTCCACCATTCTCCCACACAATCGAACTTCAACGTTTTAAAGCTTGCCCCTGAAACGTCATTCAACGAATATATGGATCCGGCTGAGATGATGTGGCGAACTTCTTCCGGCCATCCTCTCGTTAGCTTTATCAATCATTAAAGATCTTGCGATAAGAACGGCCGGGATGGCCGAAGGTGATTGAGCATGAATGCGTGGGATCGCTTTATTTGGTAAAATACGTTTTCTAGACACCACATTGCGTGACGGTGAACAGACGCCGGGCGTCTCGCTCGGCATGGATGAGAAGCTGGCCATCGCCCAGGGGCTCGATTCACTGGGGGTGGATGTGATCGAGGCCGGCTCCGCCATGACCTCCGAGGGGGAACGCCTGTCCATAAAAGCAATTGCTGATTTTGGTCTTAAGGCGGAGATCTGCAGCTATGTCCGGGCCCTCAAACCGGACATCGATGCGGCCCTGGGCTGCGATGTGGACTCCGTGCATCTCGTGGTTCCGGTATCCGACCTTCATATCGAGAGGAAGCTGAAGTCCGACAGGAAGTCTGTGGTCGACCTGGCAGTACAGGTTACTGAATACGCCAAGGATCACGGACTTTTGGTGGAGCTCTCCGGAGAGGATGCCAGCCGCGCCGATCTGGACTATCTGATCGGCCTTTACATGGCCGGAATCGAGGCCGGAGCGGACAGGCTCGCATTCTGCGATACAGTGGGGGTGCTGGTCCCTGAGGTCACTGCGCATACATTCTCCAGGCTGTCTCAACTGGACGCGCCTGTCAGCATCCACTGCCACAACGACTTCGGAATGGCCACTGCCAACACAGTGGCTGCGCTTCGCTCCGGCGCCTGCCAGGCGCACGTGACCGTAAACGGCATAGGGGAGAGGGCTGGAAATGCAAGCCTCGAAGAGGTGGTCATGACCCTGGAATCCCTTTATAAGATCGATACGGGGATCAAATGCCAGGACATCTACCAGCTCTCCCGGACCGTCTCGCGCCTGACCGCCCTGCCCCTAGCTCCCAACAAGGCCATAGTGGGTGAGAATGCTTTTACCCATGAGGCGGGAATACATGTGCACGGCCTTCTGGCTGACACCAGCACATACGAGCCGATTCACCCGGAGAGTGTGGGCAGAAAGAGGCGCATAGTGCTGGGCAAGCACGCCGGCCGCTCCTCAGTGGAGCTGGCCCTGCGCGAGTTCGGCCTGACCGTCAGCGAGAATCAGCTCGCTCAGATCGTTGCCAGGGTCAAGGAGCTGGGAGACAAGGGCAAGCGTGTCTCGGATGCCGACCTGCAGACCATAGCCGATACGGTTCTCTCCATACAGATGGAGCCCAAGGTCAAGCTGCAGGAGGTGACTGTGGTGGCCGGCAATACCGTGACCCCCACAGCCTCTGTCAAGCTGCGCCTGAACGGAACGGAGAGGCTTGAGGCCGGAACGGGCGTCGGTCCGGTGGATGCGGCCATAAACGCAGTGAGGCGGGCCATATCCGGCGTGGCCGATGTAAGGCTTGATGAGTACCATGTGGACGCCATAACCGGCGGAACGAATGCAGTAGTTGAAGTATGGGTGACGATGGCAATGGCAGACAGAAAGATAACGGCTCGCGGAGCCGATGCCGACATAATCATAGCATCGGTAGAGGCTGTGCTGGAGGGCATCAACCGGCTGATGCGCCTGGAAGAGGAGGATAAAGCCAAATGTCGAGGATGACAGGAGCGCAGGCAGTACTGGAGAGCCTGAAGAGAGAGGGCGTGGATGTGGTATTCGGCCTGCCGGGTGGTGTGCTGCTGCCCCTCTACGATGCCATCCTCCAGTCGGACATTCGCCACATCCTGGTGCGCCATGAGCAGGGTGCGGCGCACATGGCTGACGGCTATGCAAGGGCCACTGGAAAGGTGGGCGTGTGCATCGCCACATCCGGGCCGGGAGCCACCAATCTGGTCACAGGCATCGCCAATGCCTACATGGACTCGGTGCCCATTGTGGCAATCACAGGACAGGTCAACACCTGGCTCATCGGAAAGGATGCATTTCAGGAGGCGGATATAACCGGTATCACCCTGCCCATAACCAAGCACAATTATCTTCTCCGCAGCGCCAGGGACATCAGCCGCGTCTTCAGGGAGGCGTTTTACATAGCCAGGACTGGCAGGCCCGGTCCTGTGCTGATCGACCTGCCCAGAGATGTGACTGTAGATGAGGTGGAGTTCTCGTGGCCTGAGGTGGACCTGCCAGGCTATCACCCCTCGGTGAAGCCTCACGAGATGCAGATCAAGAAGGCGGCAAAAGCACTGATGGAGGCTGACAGGCCTGTCATCTACGCGGGCGGAGGTGTGAAGTACTCAGGCGCGCACAGAGAGCTGTTCGACCTGGCTGTCAAGGTCAATGCGCCGGTCACCACAACCCTCATGGGCATAGGCTGCTTTCCAGAGGACCACCCCCTCTCCCTGGGCATGCTGGGCATGCACGGCACCAAATATGCAAACTATGCCGTACAGGAGTCCGATCTGATTGTGGCCATTGGAGCGCGCTTTGATGACAGGGTGACAGGCAAGACCTCCAGCTTTGCCCCCCGGGCCAGGATCGTGCATATCGACATCGACCCGGCTGAGGTGGGAAAGAATGTGCGTGTGGACATTCCCGTTGTGGGTGACGCCAAAAATGCCCTGCTGGGGCTTCTCAAGGAGGTCAGCCCCAGGCAGAGGAGCGTCTGGAATGAGAAGATCGATGGCTGGAAGAAGGACTACCCTCTGCGCTATATCCCGGACATGAACGTCATCAAGCCGCAGTACGTGATTGAGAAGATTTGCCAGATCGCGCCGGAGGCCGTCATCACCACAGAGGTCGGGCAGAATCAGATGTGGGCGGCGCAGTTCTTTGTTCACAGGGATCCCACCAAGTTCATATCTTCGGGGGGTCTCGGCACAATGGGCTATGGATTTCCTGCCGCCATCGGGGCCAAGATAGGCCGGCCGGAGTGCGATGTCATCGACATCGCCGGAGACGGCAGCTTCCTCATGAACAGCCAGGAGATGGCGACGGCGGTGGTCAACGACATTCCAGTGAAGGTGGCGGTGCTCAACAACGGCTGCCTTGGAATGGTCCGGCAGTGGCAGGAGCTGTTCTTCGAGAAGAGGTATTCAGCCACCATCCTGGGGCGCACGAGTCCCGATTTTGTCAAGCTGGCCGAGGCCTACGGCGCAGTTGGGCTGCGGGCTACAAAGCCCTCCGAGGTCGAACCGGTGATCAGGGCGGCTTTAGCCGTGGACAGGCCGGTGATCATGGACTTTATAGTGAGCCCCGCAGAGAAGGTCTCGCCCATGGTTCCAGCAGGAGCGGCGCTCTCCGAGATACTGGAGCTGGAGTGGTGCGATGAGGAGCAGGCCTGCCGGCTGGAGAGGATCTATGCCGAGGGAAAGAGAGAGGTTTTGGGGCAGGAGGGCTTTTAGATGAAGCACACAATTGCTGTGATTGTGGAGAACAAGTCTGGCGTCCTCACCCGCATCGCCGGGCTGTTCTCCCGGCGGTCCTTTAACATCGACAGCCTCTCTGTGGGCGCCACAGACAACCCCGACTACTCCCGCATGACTATAACCGTGCAGGGGGACAGGGATGTCTTGGAGCAGGTGATAAAGCAGCTCTCCAAGCTGATTAACGTCATCCGCGTAAGCGAATTGATTCCCGGGGAGTCGGTGGAGAGGGAGCTGGCCATCATCAAGGTCTCCGCGGACAGGGAGAGCAGAAGCGAGATCATGCAGGTCGCCAGCATCTTCCGGGCAAAGATCATAGACGTCTCGCAGAGGTCCGTGATCATCGAGGTTACTGGCGATGAGGAGAAGATCGACGCTATCATACAGCTGCTGCGCCAGTTCGGAATCAAGGAGCTGGCCCGCACCGGCAAGGTATCGATGGTGAGAGGGGCGAGGGTCATCAAGGCCTGATGGGCGTCTGCCTCTCATGTCTTTGTGGGCAGGGGAGCCCTCCTGAACCACAAAGACGCAGATGGATAATGATCATTTTATGGAGGAATGAAATTTGGCGAAGATATACCATGAAAAGGATGCAGACTTGAGGGTGCTGAGGGACAAGACCATAGCCATAGTGGGATGGGGCAATCAGGGCCACGCCCAGGGTGAGAACCTGAAGGAGTCGGGGCTGGATGTCATCGCCGCCGACCTGCCCGGATCGCGGGCCTGGAAAAGGGCTGAGGAGGATGGAGTGAAGGTGATGAGCGTCTCCGAGGCGGCTAAAGCCGCGGACTACATCCAGGTACTGCTGCCCGACGAGTACCAGGGCAAGATCTACAGGGAGCAGATCGCCCCCTACATGGAGGAGGGCAAGATACTGGGCTTCTCTCACGGCTTCAACATCCGCTACTTCCAGATTGTGCCCCCGGAGAACGTGGATGTGGTCATGGTGGCGCCAAAGGGGCCTGGGGATCTTGTTCGCCGCACATACCAGGAGGGAAAGGGTGTTCCGTGCCTGGTGGCTGTGCAGCAGGACGCCTCCAAGTCAGCCATGAAGCGGGCTCTGGCCTACGCCAAGGGCATAGGCGGCACGCGGGCTGGGGTCATAGAGACCACATTCACAGAGGAGACTGAGACAGACCTCTTCGGAGAGCAGGTGGACCTGTGCGGTGGCGTGACAGAGATGATCAAGGCCGCCTTCGAGACGCTTGTCGAAGCCGGCTACCAGCCGGAGATCGCCTACTTCGAGGCATGCCACGAGCTGAAGCTGATTGTGGACCTCATCTACGAGGGCGGATTCATGCGCATGTGGAACAATGTCTCCAACACGGCAGAGTACGGAGGCATGACCCGCGGCCAGAGGATCATCAACGAGGATTCCCGTGCCGAAATGCGGAATATCCTGGCGGAGATCAAGTCCGGAGTGTTCGCCCGGGAGTGGATTTTGGAGAGCCAGGCAGGCCTGCCTGTCAAGAAGTCCCTTGAGAAGATCGAGTCAGAGCACCTTATCGAGCAGGTGGGAGCTGAGCTGCGATCCATGATGCCCTGGTTGCAGAAGAAGTAAGCTTTATATCATGGGAGGTAGTAGCATGGTGTCTGACGGATGCGGCCGAAGGCGGCATCCGGGGTCGATGCCATGCAATAGGCGATTATAAAACCGAAGAACAAATACAACAACCGGAGGGAGGAGCAGTTCCAGAAGCGCGGCCCATTGAGGCCGCGTTTCGGGGGCTGTATGATTTTTATAAAATGACTCGCATTTGTTTGTTTTTTTCTCGCCTCCCCTAACTATTGCCGATAAACTGTAGCTTCGGGCGCGGCGGGAGAGATTGGCGGCCTCAAGCCATCCGTCTTTCACCCGAGATGAAGTACTCCAGCCAGGCGGTCAGATCCGCCTCGCTTCTGCCGAAGTAGTAGTTGTGATGGGGATGGACGGTCATAGCCTGCGGTAGCCCTGCAGTGTCTTTTGCATAATTTCACACGCCAGCCTTAAGCCCTCAGCGCCCCAAAACCCTCCCATGCCGCAAAGCCTCCGCATGACAATCGTCGTCGAGAACTCCGCCTCCAAGAGGGACATCCGCCTCTGGGCCCAGCACGGCCTGTCCATCTTTCTCGAAATCGAGATTGAAGGAGGCGAGAGAATGAACCTGCTATGGGATACTGGTGCCTCTTCTGAGGTGATGCTTCATAACGCCGCCGCCCTCAATATCGATCCGGATGCCCTCGACCTCATCTGTCTCAGCCACGGCCATTACGACCACACCGGAGGGCTGATGGGCCTGCTGCAGAAGAGGAAAGAGAGGGTGCCTGTGCTCTGCCACCCCGCGGTCTTTGCCCCAAAGCTCAAAGCCCGGCCGGCCCTCAAGTTCATAGGCCTGCCCTTCACCAGAGATCAGGCGGTGGGCGGGATCTGGCTGGAATGCAGTGGGCCTGTGCCGCTGGCCCCGGGCCTTTGGAGCACGGGTGAGATACCGCGCGTGGAGGCCTTCGAGGATGTGCAGGGCTTCTGGACCTTCCGGGAAGGCCGCTACTGCCCGGACGCAATCCCAGACGACCAGGCCCTGGCAGTCGACATTGCCGGAAAGGGGCTTGCAGTCGTCGCCGGATGCGCTCACTCAGGCATCATCAACACCATCAGGCACGCACTGGAGATAACAGGGGCCGAAAAGCTCTATGCGGTGATCGGCGGCTTTCACCTCACGGGGGCGGACGAGTGCCGCATAGAAAGGACTGTGCAGGCCTTGAAAGAGCTGCATCCGGCCTCCGTCCGCCCCGGACACTGCACTGGAGAGAGGGCCGTCTGCCGGCTAGAGGAGGCCTTTGGCGATAGATGCAGTCCGCTGGCTGTGGGAGACTCGATTGAGCTGTAGATAAGCGGGAATGAATGTGGAGCTTCTGGCCGGCTACTACGAGGGGAGACTAGCCTCGACTCCACCGGCGAGCCAGCAAAGGAGCTGCTTGCAATTGCCGCCGTCCACCCCAGGGAGGAGGTGGCAAGAAATATTCCTCTCTTCCCTCTGAATAACTTGACTAATTCACATTTGATTACTACTACTAATTAATTATATTTAGGCTCCTCGCTGTTTTGTGTGGGTAAACTGGAATCCCGAGACACAATCCAAGTTATAGCTAAATTGCCGGGAGACCGCCAATCATCATAATATCAATGCCAACCGCCTCTCAAGTCGGAGTAATAAGTGAAGTTGCATCATGATACCAAAATAGATATCATGAGGTTACCCACAGGAAATAGCGAAGAGCCTATATTTATTATAACCCTCCTTTCTAAAACTACAAGGAGGGTTATCTTTGAATTC
>ERZ795051.2495-NODE-2495-length-20448-cov-10.127936_pt1 | contig 20448 bp, 15 predicted proteins | sample MGYA00375135_ERZ795051 | MGnify/ENA primary metagenome ERZ795051 (study PRJEB30180, sample SAMN05720222) | activated sludge metagenome | isolation source: Anaerobic digester | place: Japan | collected 2015-05-26 ... | reverse complement strand
TCGGGAATTTTCATCTTGGATAAGTTCCTGTGAAGGTTTGTCGGGTGGTGAAAGGGCTTATCGTCTTATCGATGACGATGGTCGTGTTTTCCAAAGTGTTGCTATGGGTGCACCGGAAACACGTACCGATCCGAAGTTTCATATACCATTGATTCACCCTATCACAAAAAAACCTTGTCCTGTTCCAGGTAATGGGTGGTCACGTACTCCAGAAAATTTAAAAGAGCTGATATCGAATGGAGAGATAATTTTCGGGGATGATGAATCTGTTCAGCCAAGAAAAAAAGTATTTTTAAATGATGACTCTAAAAGACAAATATCATCTGTGATTAGTGATGCCTCTCGCGGTAAAATGGATGTTGAAAAGTTGGGTCTTGAATTTCCATATTGTCATCCAGTTTCATTATATGAAGAACTCTTAGGTGCGGCTACTCAAAAAGAAGGTGATTATGTTTTAGATTTTTTTGCCGGCAGTGGTTCGAATGGGCATGCTGTAATTAATCTTAATCGTTCTGATGGTGGTAATCGTCGTTTTATTCTTGTTGAGATGGCTGAATACTTTAATTCAGTTCTATTGCCTCGTATTAAAAAAGTCATATTCTCTCCTGAATGGAAGGAAGGTAAACCATTACGTGCTGCAACGAAAGATGAATTTATTCATAGTCCACGTATCGTAAATTATTCGTCTATAGAGAGCTATGACGATGCACTTAATAACATAATGTTTTCAGAAGCTTCTCAATCTTTGTTTTCCTATGACGATTATCTTATCAAATACATGCTCGAATGGGAAACCAAGGAAAGCCCCACACTGCTAAATGTTGAAAAGCTTTCACGGCCCTTTGATTATAAGCTGAATATCACTGAAGGCCTTGAAACGCGGGAAAAGATTGTTGATCTTCCAGAGACGTTTAATTATCTTCTCGGCCTTCACGTGAGAACCCGCCGGGTGTACCACGACGGTGACCGGCGTTACCTGGTGTACCGGGGCACAGTGGACCATCGGGAAATCGCGGTTATCTGGCGCACCACGGACAAATGGGAGCAGAAAGACTTTGAACGCGACAGGGATTTCGTAGCGAAGGAGAAATTGACCGAAGGGGCCGACGATGTTTTTGTAAACGGCGACAGCTATATTCCGGAAGCGAAAGCGCTGGAGCCGCTCTTTAAGCGCAGAATGTTCGGGGGAGTGTGACCATGCCCCCGTCGAACGGATCGGAATATGTAAAGCTTGAACGACGCCTGGTACTTCTTTCCTGGCTAAACAGGATGTTCGGGTACGCCGGAAACAAGGAATTGTTGTCCGACATCAGGAAAGCCGGTGAGGGTTACGACGCCCACGGGAAAAGTTATATCTATCACCACCTTGTCGGCCGTGGCGAGCAGGTGAAGTTCCCCCAGGACTCCCTCGCCCGGTACGATGAAAATATAAAATCATACGTGACGGCCATAAACGAGCGCCGCGCTGAGCCTGTTTCCCTTCGTTATTTTCAATACCTTTCTCTGCTTTATACCGAGGTCGTTCTTGATCTCAAGGCCAACCATACCGGGGAGCTCTTACGAATGTTGAACGAGTTCGTTGTCGGTCGCAACTCCGACCACCTTCCCGGTGAACCCATTATTCCCCCATACACCCCAGAGGACCTCTCAAAGCTCGCCTTCTGGATGGCCACCGGGAGCGGTAAGACGCTCATCATGCACATGAATTATCTTCAGTTCCTCCGGTACAACCGGGACCCTCTGGACAACATCATACTTATCACCCCCAACGAGGGCCTTACTGAACAGCATTTAATGGAAATGACCGCGTCCGGGATTCCCTGCGAGCGGTTCAATATCGAGGAAAGCGGCCTGGGCTTCTCCGACGGCAACACCGTTCGTGTTATCGAGATCACTAAGCTCGTCGAGGAGAAGCGCGGCGGCGGCCTCTCCGTGCCGGTGGACGCCTTTGAGGGGAACAACCTCATATTCGTCGACGAGGGGCACAAAGGCTCTGGCGGCGAATCGTGGAGAAAGTACCGTGACGCCCTGGGAAAGACCGGATTCACTTTCGAGTACAGCGCCACCTTCGGTCAGGCCCTCTCCGCGGCCAGCCGCGATGATCTCACCACGGAGTACGGGAAGTCCATCGTCTTCGATTACTCTTATAAATACTTTCACGGCGACGGCTACGGTAAAGACTTCCGTATACTCAATCTTCGCGAAGAAACGGCAGAGGATAAAACCAATCTTCTGCTTACAGGGAACCTCCTCAGTTTTTACGAGCAACATCGGTGTTTCTTCGAACAAAAAACGCTCCTCCGTCCCTACGGCCTTGAAAAACCTCTGTGGGTGTTCGTAGGCAGCAGCGTCAACGCCGTGTACAGTGAGAGCAAACGGAAGCGTTCAGATGTCCTTACTATTACCCGTTTTCTACACTGGTTCCTGGAAAATAAAAAGGATGCAGTCAAGGCTATCCGGAGCATCATACAGGGTAAAACCGGTCTCGTGAACGCAGAGGGTGATGACGTGTTCGCCGACAGGTTCGAATATATCAAAGCCTCGCGCCTTGCAGAAGATGAGTTATATCGTCTTATCCTGTCAGGTGTTTTTCATGCCCCGGCCGGCGGCTCTCTGCATCTGTGCGACATTCGCGGGAAGGCGGGCGAGCTGGGTCTCAAGGTGGGCGGGAGTGATACCTATTTCGGCCTCATCTACATCGGTGATACCACCGCTTTTAAAAACCTCGTCTCCGCTGATTCTTCCGGTATTATCGTCCAGGAGGATGTCCTAGCCGATTCCCTCTTCGAGGGCATCAACGATCCTGATACGTCTATCAATATCCTAATCGGGGCAAAGAAGTTCATGGAGGGCTGGAATAGCTGGCGTGTTTCCAACATGGGTCTTCTCAATATCGGCCGCTCGGAGGGCTCCGAGATAATTCAGCTTTTCGGCCGCGGCGTACGTCTTCGTGGGAAAAAGTCGTGCCTCAAGCGGAGTTCCTTCCTGGACGGCGCTCACCCGCCCTTTATTAAACTACTTGAAACGCTAAATATTTTCGCTATCAGAGCCAACTATATGGCCCAATTCCGCGATTATCTTGAGCGCGAGGGCATCGATGTTGACGGCATGGTTGAAATACCTCTCGCAATACGTCCAAATCATGATTTTCTTAATCAGGGTCTCTATGTTCCGCGTGTGCCCAAGGATCGCGTTTTTAAGGATGAGTCATATCTTGTCCTGGCTCCCCTTCAGTCGGCGAAAGTGTCCCTTGATCTTTCCATGAAAGCCTTTTCCATGCAAAGCTCATCAGTGGGCCTCAAAACATCGTCGCTTGCCTCCGGCCGCGACCTGCCCATCCCAGACGAAAGCCTTTCTCTCATCAACTGGGAAGATGTCTATCTTAAACTTGTCGAATTCAAGGAGGAAAAAGGCCTTACCAATTTAATCATTCAGCCCGGCGTGTTGCGGGCAATTCTCACCACGAAGCCTCGTATCTACAAATTGATCGCCGATGAATCCGTCGTCCGTCCAAATTCATTTTCAGATGTTGCGGTACTTCAGGACACTGTTCTTTCAATATTACGCAAATACATCGAGAAGTTTTACCATGTCTGCCAGGAACGCTGGGACTCCCGCGTCATGACATACGGCGCATTGTCCGTCAAAGACCCCAACTTCAAGGATTACACCATTCGCGTTCCGCGAAGTGAAAGTGATCTTGCGCGTGCGCTTGTAAAACTCATAGAAGCGGGTGATCGTTATTATAACTCCGAATTGAATGAACTGAAAAATATTCACTTTGATCGGCACCTTTACCAGCCGCTTCTTATCCAGCGAGGCGACAATGTGTCCTGTGACCCTCCCGGATTACAACCCAGCGAGCTTCAGTTCGTAAGAGACATTCGCGAGTACGCGCGCAGAGAGGCCTCCGCCTCCCTGGCTTCTAAAGAAATATACCTTCTTCGAAATCTCAGCCGCGGTCACGGTATCGGCTTTTTCGAGAACGAGGGCTTTTATCCGGATTTCATCCTCTGGATCAAGGAGTCTAATAAACAACGTATCGTGTTCATAGAGCCCCATGGAATGATGTTGGAAAAGTCTTATTGGGACAGCGACAAAGTAAGTCTCCATGAACGTCTTGCCGTTCTCTCCGGGGAATTGAGTAAAAAGGGCGGAATTAAAAACGTATCGCTTGATTCCTTCATAATTTCAAAGACACCCTATGATACACTCCGCAGTTTTTATGGAGATGAAGGCTGGACCGTCGATACTTTCGCCGAAAAACACATCCTATTTTTCAGCGACGACGTTGGATATTTGAAGAACATTTTCTAGCTCACTTCTCCACCTCCACGCAGGTATATTCAATCTCCGCATAAAGCCGCTCGATCTCGATTACCGTCTCGTTCTTCTTTACTTCCAGGGCGTCAATTTTCTCTTGCTTGTTTGCGGCTTCCAGAGGTTCATCTATGGACCTCACAATCTTCTTCATCTTCCCTATCTGATCCGTAAGCAGATATTTCCGGTCTATGAGCTTTTCGATATTAAACGCCAGGCTCTCTACTTTGCGAAGTGCTTTCCTCTTCTCCACCGCCTTTTTATCGTGAATATCAGCCAGGTCGAAGAACTGATTGAAGCTTATCGATGCCGAGAAATAGGTCTCGTTTGTGGGTTTGCTGTACTCGTCGTATGGCGCCCGCCGCGAAAGTGTCACGGTCGGCAAGAAGCGTAGGGCGTCGTTCCATGTGTATGTTCCCGCATCCTTAATACGTTTCTTCGCCTCATAGAGGGTCTGTTTTAGCTCTTTTTGCTCCTTTTCCTTCATTTTGTCATGAATTTCATCGGAAAATGCCGTTCTCATGGTAAAAAGTATTGAAATCAATGCCAAACTAACAGTAAATTTGCTCATAAACGCCTCTTAAATGGAGATAGAAAATGAAACCGATTGTCCTTCAGGCACAGGTAAAAGAACTCTTGACTTATATTAAATCTTGCGGTGATTTAAACAAAAATAGCCTTTTGGAAATCAATAAAAAGCTCTTAAAAATAATGACAGAAGTGTCTGAAAACCTCGAAAAAGTGAAATAATTTATTTTGCCTTTTCAAGCGGTTTTGTTGAACAAAGTATCCACCAAAATGGACCTTTTGTTGAAAAAACGCCCGGAATTAAGTGTGTGTGCCGTTGTGTTGTGTCCGTTATCGCTCGTTTTCAGTTAATTAATCATTTCGGTTGTTGCTTATATATTAATACGTTTTTAGCTTGTAAATAGTAAAAATATTATTCGGTAATAATGAATGAAAACAGAAAAAAAATCCCTCTGTATTTGTCGCAAAAAGAAATAGAATCATTAACAAAAAGCATTAAAAAAGACAAGCACAGACTGGGAATATTTCTTATGGCGTACGGAGGCCTCCGGGTTTCGGAGATGTGCGGTCTTCGCGTCAACGGCCTTCACCTGGCAAGGGGCTTTCTGGTTGTTCATGGAAAGGGCAACAAGGAGCGGATCGTCCCGGTCAACTCCCGTTTGCAGAAGGAGATCGAGAATTATCTGCAAAAGTACGGACACCAACTCGGCCCCGATTCCCTTCTCGTGGGCGGTGATCGTTCCTCCTGGCATTACGCAGTAAAGAAATACTCGTCCCTTAATCTCGGCCGTTCCGACGTTCACTGCCACACCCTCCGCCATTCCTTCGCTACTGGCCTTTATGAGAATGACGTGCCCATCGAGCGCATTTCGCAGATACTCGGCCATTCCAAGCTCGATACCACCATGATATATTCCCACATCTCGGTTGAGCAGAAGAAAGAGGCGGTAATGACGCTCGACAGTCCCCGAGGCCGCCTGTTTTCCTTTTTCGCTTCAATACGCAAGCGGACGGACATTTCCGTGAAACAATACAGCGGTCTGGTCGGCCGCGAAAGCGAGCTCGCTTTCATCAATAAGCATGTCTCCAACGGCGTTTCAGTCGTGCTCGTAGGCGCCAAGGGGTGCGGCAAATCCGCAATCCTGAAGGCCGTCGAAAATAGCGTGTATATCGATGAGTTCAAGAAGAAGCAGACGCTTATCCGGATTATTCTCTCGAAGGAAAACATTTACGATCCCGCCGTTTATAAGGAAGCGGAAAAGGAGCTTAAAAAGCTTTCGATAGACGAGCTCATCGATCAACTGAAGTCCTTCGAGCGTGTTATCGTCATCGACGACATCACTGACCTCTCAAAGCTGGATCGTAAGACCGTCGCCAAACTCTCGGAAGTAGCCACAGTGTTGGCCTCAAGCTCCCGGGCAGCCGACAAGAAGCTGTTCAAGACCTTTCTCGACGTAAAGCCCCTGAAACGTCATCACACCCGCCAGGTACTCTCTGAAATGATCCACCTGAACGACCCCCGCAAGAAGGAGCTTATCGTTGACGATATCCTCCACCAGTCGGGTGACAATCTGAAGGATGCGGAGTACATCGCGGGCCAGCTCACCCTTGGGAAATCCAACGAGGAGGTTGTCACTCCCGACCGGGAATCGAACCAGGTCTCAATCGCCCCGGTGCTCCTTATCTTTGTTCTGTTCTTTGTTGCCTACGTGCTCAAGTCCTATGCCACGTCGATGGTCGCGTTCAGTTATGCCCTTCTGGTGGTCTTCAGGCTCGTGTTTTACCGTTATATATTCATGCCTGCGGCCACAAACAAGAGGAAAGCATGACGGCGGCCACCCACTTCGCATTTTCCTATCTCCTTTGTTCCGCCGCCGGCTTCGAGCAGCCCACAGCGCTTGTGTCGTCCCTGGCGGCCCTCCTCCCGGACATCGATCACCCGGAAAGCCTGGTCGGTCGCATCTTTCTTCCGCTTTCGAAGTATATCCAGCGGAAGTACGGACACCGCACCATCACTCATTCTGTTTTTGCTATCCTTTCCGTATCCTTGGCCCTCTCCCCACTCCTCTTCCTGGGCCTGCTTCTTCAGGTGGGGAAATTCCCCACCTGGTATGCCGCGCTTATTCTCGCCTATGCCAGCCATATATTCATCGACTTGTTCAATAAATCCGGTGTTCGTCTGTTCTCCCCGTTTTCCCAGAAGGAATATATTTCCTTCCGTACCCCGGAACTTCGCGTTCTCGTTTCCTCTTGGCAGGAGTATGTCGTCCTATTCGTTATCGTCTTTCTTGCCTTCACCGTCTCCGGGGAGGCCTTCTCGATCCACAAGGCCGCCCGCACGGTCGGTCGCTTTTTCTACAAGACCTATGACGCCGCGGTGAAAGACTTCCAGGAGAACAGCCAGTACCTCTGCATCGCCCATGTCGATTACTTCGACCATATAGAACGCCGCAAGGTCGTCGAGGACCTTCCGGTCCTCACCATGTATCCGGAAAAGGCTATTTTCCTCCGTAACGGTGAGCGGTTCGTTCTCCGTAAGGATTACATCGAGGAGATCACCGTCGATAAGAGCAATAAGAAGGTGACCGTGAAAAAACTCTCCGGCTCCGATCTTTCACTTCTTCGCAAGGTACCGCCTGGATCGTACATTACCGGCACTATCGATATAAAGAACTTCATCCCCGATCTTAAATCCAGTGAGTTCATGTCCATTGAAAAGCGTGTCGATGGCGCCCTCATCACCTTAAAATGCGCCTCACCGCATGAGATCGCCGGTCTTGTGAATCTCGACAAGGAAATAGAAAGGGAACTCGAAGGCCTCAAACGAAAACTCTGCTCATATCAAATATCCCAGCTTCGCAATGAGGAATCGCGGGTTAAAAAGAGGATTGAAATTCTGAGGGATAAAGGCTTATATGATAATTACGGTAGCATCAACCATCTTACGTCCGAGTTGAAGAAAATACAGTCTAAGATTGGGTCTCTTGAAATCAAGGAAAGCATGGGTGGTGATTCAGAGATAGAGGAGAAATTGAGTAAACTTGAAAATGCTTTTATTCTTAATATTGATATAAACGTGTTCATCGTCTCAGGTAAAATATGAAACTCATTGAAGTCAAAATTGAAAACTTTCGTGGCATTCGTTCACTACAATTGCCTCTTGATAGCTTGACTGTACTCATTGGTGAAAATAATACCGGCAAGTCAACAGTATTGGAGGCTATTCGTCTTGTTTTAACACGTGGTTTTAGTGCCCGTCGCGGTGGTCAGTTCACTGAATATGATTTTCATTTGAAAGATGCCTCTTTTACGCCTCAAACATCTGGACCGATTATGATTACCTTGCATTTCGCCGAGACGCAGGATAATGAATGGCCCGATGCGGTTATCCAGCAGATGAGTGAAGTGATTCAGTTGGATACAACGATAGGACGTAATCATATCTGGTTACAATTAAAAGGGTCTTACCAAGCAGAAACTGGATCGTTTGAAACTAAGTGGGTCTTTCTCAATTCAAGCGGTGCGGAGTTGGTTCTCAAGAACGCGACGCCACTCAATTTGATTTCCCGTTTTGTGCCACTTTTCTTCCTTTCCGCGCTTCGCGACGCTTCGCAAGAATTTGGGCAGCGTGGTCAGTTCTGGAGCGGTTTTCTAAAATCAATTCAGCTTCCTGATGATCAACGAGTAAGGATAGAGGAATTGCTGAGTGATGTTAATTCATCACTGATCAGCGCTCATCCTGGGTTGAACGAAGTTACGAGAAAATTAGCTAACGCTGGTCGTCTCGTCCCGCTGGACTCTGCCGATCCCGTGGCCCTTGAAGCTTTACCAACCCGTATTTTTGATATAGTCAGTAAATTACAAGTACATCTTAAATCTAGTTATGGTGTCAAGCTCCCCTTATCTCGTCATGGAGAAGGTACTCAAAGTCTCGCTGTTCTAATGCTTTTCCAGGCTTTTGTCGCCGCTAATTTAGCTGAGGTTTACACCCCGGAATCGACACCAATTTTAGCACTGGAAGAACCTGAGGCGCATCTTCACCCCTCGGCCATCCGTTCACTAGGGTCGTTTTTAGGAACAATGACCGGTCAGATACTCGTTTCGAGCCATTCCGGTGATCTAATTTCGCGTGTTCCGGTCATGTCTCTTCGCAGGCTTTACAAACACAATGGGGAAACTAAAATAGGGCGGATTGTTATCGGTTCTTTTACGGATCGTGAGCTACAGGCAATCGACTACAGTATCCGTATCTCTAGGGGGCATTATATTTTTTCACGCTGCTGGTTATTGGTTGAGGGTGAATCGGATTTCCTCATCATGCCGCTTCTTTTCGAACTGATGGGTTATTCGCAGGACCAAGTTAGCTTCTCTGTTCTTGAAGTAAGCCAAGTCATAGACAAGGGCGAACCCCTTATAAAATTCGCTAAAAGCTTGGGCATTCAGTGGTTTATGATGGCTGATGGGGACTCAGCTGGAAGAGAGTATGTGAACCGCGCAAACAGCCACCTATCAACAGGCGAAAGCCTTCTTGATCGTGCTCGTACATTAATCCATGCAGACATCGAACATGAGTTCTGGCACAACGGTTATTCTGACTTCATACTAAACATGGTTCTTCCCCAAACTCAAAGTCAAATTGATACGCATGCTGCTGGTGATGATGTAAAAAAAACTAAAGGTCTCATTAACGCGGCCATTAAACAGGCTGGCGGCAAGCCGGCTTTCGCACAGGCATTGGTTTCTGAAGTCCAGCTGCGCGGAACAAACACTATCCCTCAGACAATCAAAGACATCATCGCTCGCGTTGTCCAACTTGCCGGTGATTGATATGGATTTATCCTCACTTAACGAAAACCAGCGTGAGGCCGTTTTATGGGATAAGGGTCCTCTACTTGTATTGGCTGGGCCTGGTTCTGGGAAGACACGAGTGTTAACCTATCGGATTGCCAGAATTTTAGAACAATCTGCCGGTCAGCATTTCCGGATTTTAGCGTTAACTTTCACTAACAAAGCTGCTGCCGAGATGCGTGGTAGAGTCGAAGAACTTGTCCCAAGCGAGCTTGGGCGTGTGCGGCTCACCACTTTTCATTCTTATGCAGCCGAGTTGTTACAGCAGCATGGTAATCATCTAAGTTTTCGCCCTGATTTTCAAATTCTTTCTAATGATCCCGACCGCGAAGCGGTGCTTGATAATGTTCTTTTGCAGTTACGCAAAGACCTTTCATATTCTCTCCCTGATCACTTCAAGGCCGCACCGCTTCTTCCTGCTGTCACTCGATTGCTTGATCAATGTATCCCACCGGATCAAGCAGAAATTTTTCTTCAGCAGGCTAATGTGGAAAACGCCATTCCTCTGGCCCGTGTCTATTCCGCCTATCGAGAAGCATTGCGCCGAACAAATTCTCTTGATTTCCCAAGTCTTATTGCTGAATCACTCGACCTTCTAAGTAGGTACCCTTTTTTAGTTAAGCATATCCGTAAAGTTTTCAAACATATCCTCGTTGATGAGTTTCAGGACACCAATCGTTCCCAGTACCGTATTCTCTCCCTCATCGCACAGCCTGACCCATCAACACTTTTTGTCGTGGCTGACGACGATCAGATCATTTATCAATGGAACGGTGCTAGTCCTAAAAGAATTCAATCGTTGCGAGATGACTTTGGTGTATCTGAGTTGCAGCTTCCAGAAAACTACCGCTGTCCGCCATTAGTCATCGAATTGGCTAATTCTCTTATTGAAAAGAATCTTAACAGATCGGCTGGCAAAAAACCCTTGAAGGCTATCAAGCAGGGTGTAAGTGACGATGTTGTTCGGGTTTTTCGTTTCGAATCTATTGAATTGGAAGCTGCTTGGATCGCGCAAGATATAGCACAAAGAGATCCGAAAGACAGGGTTAATTGCGTAGTCCTTGCCCGCACGAAAAGACTTCTTGATTTGGTGGGTGGTGTACTTGAAGAATCTGGGATTCCTGTTTATTTTGCGGCTCGCAAGGACGAATTTAAAAGCGCTCCTTTGAGAATGCTACATGCCATTCTTCGTCTGGCTAATTCTAGTGTAGACAAACAGTCCCTTGCACGTCTTTCTAAGGCTTTCTACGAAATTGAAGGCATTAGTATCGAGTTGGCTCCGGTTCTTTCACGTTCATCTGCTGATGGCAAGGATTTGCTTCGTTCATGGCTCGATGAAGTTAAACGCCGTGATGCTTTGGAAAAGGAAACACGGCAGCTTCTCGAAATTAGCATACAACCATTGCTTAACTCGTTGAATTACCGTGATTTCGCTGACAATCTTCTTAAGTGGGCTGAAGCTTGTCAGCAAACATCGAGACCAGATGAAAACGCCTTCAATGAATTCGAGGAGGAGTGTGAAGTTTGGAAGATTCTCCTTGCAGAAATAACTAAGAAATTCGAAGGTGAAGATATAAGTTTAAATCAGTTGCTTCACGAGCTTGATCTCACCTCAAAGACACCTCCGAAGCCGCCTGAAGCTATCCCCTGTTTCACCATTCATGCCTCAAAGGGTATGGAATTTGGACACGTCTATCTCATGGGCTTGGTTGAGGATCAGCTTCCCAGTTGGGCTGCCGTCAAGAAAGGCGATAATTCCCTTGAGATGCAGGAGGAACGCCGTAATTGTTTTGTTGCTATAACACGATCCCAGTTAAGCCTTACATTGACTTACTCAACTCGAGTTTTTGGTTGGAACAAACAGCCTTCAAGATTCCTTCGTGAAATGGGAATAGAGGAATAAAATTTTTTTACTTCCTCCCCCAAAAAAATTTTATTTTCCCTCCGCCAGAATCGTATCCCATATAGAGGCTCACATGTTCAGCCCACTTTTTTCAGTCACCGGGAAAAAATTTTGTCCCTCAAAGGCCCCTCTGGACATTTCTCTTATAGAGGAATGGGGTTAATGTGACATAAAAAAAGTAATTGATTAATTTTTAACATGTTCTACACTTCATCCGGTCGGTTTAGGCCCATTTTTTGCGGTTATGGTGGTTTGTATGACGTAGCGGATTGTTTAACGTGAGCCCATAAAATAACAAAGCCTGAAGGGTCCAGCTTCAGGCCTATTTCGGGGTGGTGCCCCTGTAATCATTTCCGTCTCGTTGGTTGGAATATACCAATGCAGTGATACTTTTGTCAACAGGAAAACACCCCGTTTTTTAAAATCAACGTTTAAAAGGGGTGTTTTTATGAAAAAAATCCAATTCTCTCCATCTTTCTGTTCGTATTCTGATCATTTTTCGTTCGCGTTTTTTGAAAAGGTAATATCCCCCTCTATTTTCGTTCGCCGTTAACCAGCGCGCGGTCATTCAAGGTACCGGTCGGTGGTTCGCGTCAGCAGGGGCATTATCAGGCTCGTCAAGTCGATGGGCGGCGATTTCGATGACTACCGCTATTACGTCATCGTCCGCCATCACTTCGCCATGCGCTCGGGGATATTCTCCCTCGATGAGCTTTGCGATCTCCTGCACTCTGAATACGATTACGCCTCGCTCCACCGCCGGCCAGGCAACGACCGCCGCCGATACAAGCGGCGTCTCGCCGCGATCCTCGGCGGCTCGGTCCTGTTCTCGCTTCTTCCCGACGGCCGCTACAAGGTTAACGCCGAAAAGTCGCTGTTGTCGAAGTATGGTAAGGGGTCTCGGAACGGATGGTACCTCCTGTCAGACGTTACCATACTTGCGTCTCGCCGCCGCTTTTTCGATTTCTGCGTCGGGACGCTTCTTTCCGGCAACAAGTTCCGCGCGAATAAAAACATAGCCTCTTATTGTGGGTGTTCCGTTCGCCGTGTCCAGTACGCCACGTCACGCAACCACAAAGAGGACCGTTTCTTCAAGCAGTACAATTTCGTAGAAGAATTCTCCGGCCCGTACGAGGAGGTCCTTCGGTTTCGCGCCGTTCTTCTCAATGTTCACGGGATCACCTCGCCCCTTCCCTCCCGCTACAAGGGGGAATGGGTGCTGAGGCTCAATGCTCCAAATTCCTATCGTTCCAACGTGTTGAGCGGGGTCAAAGGGGACAGGGCTTATCAAGCCCGTCAGGCTCAACCAACGGTGCGCCCGAGTCGGAAAGAGGAGTGCTGGTTTGTTCCCGTGCGTGAAAAGAAGGACAGGCAGTTGAAACTTTTCAAGGATCCCGAGTGTGGCAAACGCTGGTTTTTCAATACAAGGGTTTACGATGTAAACCGCTATGTCCAGGACCACAGCAGGTTTTTATAATGAAGCGCTGTGTTCAAAATTTTAGCGTTTTTGTTCATCCTAAAGGGGTCGTTGGCCGTGTGGGGCCTTTGCTCCGGCGGGTGCTTTGCTGTGTTGCCGTCGTCGGTTTGGCTGTTGCCGTTAGTGTCGTTTCCTTTTCGGTAGGGTGGTATAAACGTCTTTGTGTGTATTGTTGGGGCGCCAACTGGTGCTGTGGGCACGAGCTTTGGTGTGCGATCAAAGCGTCAATGGGGCACCCCCGCCGTCGGCCGCGCGAATTTCAACTTTGGAGCGTGTCATTGCCATGAAATATTTTCAGGTCTTTCTCATTTTTGCCGCTCTTTCCATTGCTTCGTCTCATGAGCGGGTCATTGTCTCGTATGTCGTTGATGGTGATACTATTGTTGTCCAGCGGGGTGTTCGTACTGAAAAGGTCAGACTTATCGGTATCGATACTCCTGAGAGCAAGGAGAATTCAAAAGCCTTCCGTGATGCCGAAAGAAAGGGTTCGGATATATCCGTGATTATTTCCCAGGGTAAAAAGGCAACATCCTTCCTCCGGGGAATTATCAAAAAGGGCGATTCCGTTTCCCTCGAGTTCGACGTGGTTGAGCGTGATAAATACGGTCGTTTGCTTGCCTATGTTTACCTCGGTGACGGTCGTTTATTGAATGAGCTTATTGTTAAATCTGGCTTTGCCTATGTTTTGACCATCCCGCCGAACGTGAAACACAAAAGCAAGTTCATCGAAGCCTTTAAATACGCGCAAGAAAACAAACTCGGCCTTTGGGCTGGTAAATAATTTCAGTGAGGTGATATTTATGTTTTCATCAGAAATGGTTCAAGATGTCCAGAAGTGCTTTCCCGATTTATATTCTCCCAACGATCCCGATCTTGTTTTGATTTCGGATTATTCGATTTTTCGTTCCGGCACATTGGAGTTAATCAATGACTTGTTCGAGGTGCTGGGAACTTACGGATTGATATCCGGCATCCCCTCGGATGTTCTTTTTGTTTTCCAGAAACGCTTTGAATCCTATTTGAATATTTTCCCCGATTTGCGTGACCGGCTTTCTTCCAGTGTTGCTGATATAACTCGTAAGCTTTCAAATGCTCGTGATGAAGTAGGTCCCGGCTCTTTTATCGAATGGCTTTATTCAAAAAAACGCCGGCGCACGCTTGCAAAGATTTCTTATTATGACTTCATCCGTGATCTTGAGGGATATATTCATCATTTTCTACTTTCAAAGTCCAACTGATGAATAAGGTCCTGGCCTTTTCTATTTTTCTTTTGCTTTCATGTTATGAAGGCGCTTATTATATAAATGAATATCCTTCTTGCGATCTTGAAATGATTTCCGTATCCGACGGTTCTCTCGAACCTTCGTTTCATAGAAATACTGTACGATACACGCTTTTCCTTCCTTGTGGCTTTGATTCAGTATATATTACTGCCATTGCTGAAAGTCCGGAGGCCTCATTTTTTATAGACGGCGTACTTCAGGGAAGTGGGAGGCCTCCGGAACTCGTCTCCTTTGATGAGTATAAGCTTGTTTCTATTAAGGTCCTTAATAATACAGGTGATGAAAAGTCATACTTCATCGAGATTATAGAACTTATCGAGGAGTGCGACATCCCCTCCCTGCATAGGTGAAAAATGCCCGCCTTTTTTCCCGTTCTGGATATCCTCGTTATCATAAACTTGCCGCATCGGAAGGGACAGACTGCCCGTATGTGAGCAATTGAAGTCGGTGCCGTCCTTTCGCGCGGCACACCGACGCCACCTCAGCTGATTTTCGTTTTTGCCGGTCCCGCGGGCAACTTCCGATCAACATGGGATTATGTCGCATTGCTGTCTTATTGGTTTAATGAAACTTTCTCCCGTTCACATACTTAATGTATCAGGAGACTTACTCCATCGAAGCCGCAATGTTCCCTCGCCTACGGACGCCGGCCGCACCCCCTCGGCATCGTGCCTCGGGGGCCGCTCGCTCGTCCTCCGCTCGCTGCGGCCGGCGTCCGTAGGCGAGGCGTACATAATCCATGTTATCGTAAGTTGCTGTGCGCTATTTTCGTTTTTGCTGTTTTGGTGCTTGTCCGGTGGTGGCGGTTTGCCTTGTGTGTTATTTACGCATGGGGCAGACTGTCCCCTGGTCGCTTTCATGCGGGCATTTTTTTTATCACCCGCCCTGGGCCTTTTGCTGTCATGGCGGCCGCCTTTGGCACGCTCCGTGCGAAAGGGCACGAATCGCGCCAATTTGACCCTCCCGTCGGTCGGGACAAACCGGCGGCCTTTCCTTTCTCCCTTTTCCTGTACTTTTCTCCGTTAGGTAACTGATCATCCCCAAGCCCCGCCCACCCTTTATTGGTAAACATAAAGAGCGACGGAGCGTAAACAGCCACGCACCGCCGCTCTTTATGTTTTTTATCTCCCCCGGGATCAAGAGAAAACAATTCCGAAAAAAAACCTCTCCGCATCAAACCCCTACGTCAACCCCCCTTTTTTTGAGGGGGTTGTCTCCGGGGTTTATTTGTCCTTTATCAAATTGGCGCCGCTGGTGCGCTTTTCGAGTTTTCGTCCGGATTTGGTGGAAGTGCCTTCTCTGCGCTTCCCAGGAGGCCCTGTGCGGTGTTTAAATCGACCTGGTAAGGGTTCCGGTTGTCGAATATTTTGATTTTATGTCTCTTTTACGCTTGACATTTGTACATATGTACATATGTAGTATTTCGATGCTTTAAGAGTAGATAAACCAAAGGGTTATTCCAATGCTACTTAAACTTGAAATAGATATACCAGAGATACAAGCGGAAGCGGTATCACAGGTATTGAAGCGCATAGGGTTTTCTTAAATCAGGTCATTAATCTATGATGAGGAAGAAGCATATAACGCCCAATATTCTTGAAAAGATAAGGGAGTCTCTGGCCGTACAGGGCTTTAATCCGCGGTAAACAATACATTCGGTCACTCGTCGAGGTGTTTTAATGGACAGAGCAATAATCAGCGCGAAGGATGAAAAGGCGCAGAGTTTGGTAAAGGAGGCTAAAAAGAAGGCCATCGATCTTGGCCTTACTTTTTCCGATGCCATGCTCCTACTCATCGGGAAATGGCTCTCCGGTGACGTTTCCATCCAGGAAAAAAAGGAGGTGCGGAAATGAGATCAATCGCGATCGTGAACCAGAAGGGCGGTTGTGGAAAAACAAGCCTCTCCGTTCTTGTTTCCCTTGCCCTGGCTTCCACTGGGAAGAAGGTCCTTACGGTTGACTGCGATCCCCAAGCGGGCCTCACCGCATTCTTTACCAAATCCACCCTTGAACGAGCTGGGGTTTTCGATTTTCTAACAAGCAGCAATAAGGCTATTGAGGACGTCAGGGAGTGCATAGCGAGGGACTCTCTGCGGGTCGATCTTATCTCCGCTGACTATCGCTTGGATGCAATAGCATCAAATCTCGATCCTTATATCATACAGAGGAAGTTTAAGGACATAAATAACTACGACGTTGTGGTTTTCGACACACCGCCGACCGTTCAGGGCATCTCTCGTTCCGCCGCTATGGCCGCTGATTTTATACTTATCCCCGCGGACATATCGGAGGCCACAAAAGGCCCCACGCTTTACACGCTCACTTCCTTGAAAGACATTCAGAAGGAAGGGCGTGTAATTTTCATCGGGTACAAGGACCCGAAGGAAGAAAGTCATTCATTTAAATCTGAGCTCTCGCGCGAGTTTATGAAAGCGGTGAAAAACCATTACTGCGGGACTATCCCCAAGACCGTGGGAATGGAAAAGGCCATCGCCGATATAAACTATAAGTGGACTCCTCAGCGTAAAGAGAAAATATTAAATCCAATTCTTGAAATGACGGGGTTGAAATGATGGCCCAGAAAGTATTCAAACAGAAATCAATCATGCCCTTTTCAATCAACGATCTGGGCATATCCCCGGAACTTACCGAGGTCCAGGCCCTCATGCCTATCGATCCGAAGGACCGGGAGAATCTGAAAAAGGACATCGAGGAAAGCGGGGAAATCCGGGATCCGGTGAAGGTGTACGTCAACGGGAACGGGAGTTACCTCATACTGTGCGGCTATAACCGCTGGCGGATCGCCCAGGAGCTCGGGTGGGAAAACGTACCCATCGAGGTCTTGAATTTGTCGCCTGCTGAACGCCAGGAACTTGTCTGGAAGGATAACCTCAATCGCCGGCACCTTACCAGGGAGCAGAAACAACGCCTGATTGATCATTTCCTTAAAACCGATCCAGAACAATCCGACCGCAACATCGCAAAAAAAACGGGATCTGATCACAAAACAGTAGGCGAACGAAGAACAAAGCTCGAATCAGGTGGGGAAATTCCCCACCTGAAAGCGGTCAAGGGAAGGGACGGGAAAAGCTATTCGAAAACTCCACCAACGAAGGCCGCTCCGGTCAAGTCTGAGAAAACCAGCCGCGATAAGGGCATTGCTCTTGTAAACTCGATCCTTGCGGCCGCCGGAGATCTCGAACCGTTGTACCTTCGTAAACTTGCTCTCACCACGGCAGAAGAGTGCCTTAGTCGTTTAAAGGGTACCGAGAGGTTAAAGGTCATCGGGGAATTGAAGAAGGTTATAAAACGTTATCAGTAATAATATAGCAGGTTAATCCATGAACGACACCCATGAAAAACTAAAATCTCTCCTCCGCGAGCTCTTCCAATTCGACTGCTCCGATCTTGATTTCGGCATCTATCGGATCATGAACTACAAGCGTGAGGCTATAGAAAAATTTATCAATGAGGGTCTCTTCGCGGCCGTCAGCAGTGATCTTGAAAACGGCATCCTTGCCAGCCAGGCGGATGTATCGAAAGAGCTTGAGGAAGTGAAAGAGCAGATACTAAAGACATTGGGAGCTGCGGCGTTAAATGGTGACGGCGATCTGCTCGAATCATATCATAATACACCCCTCGGCACGCGCTATCTTGATCTGCGCGAAAGGGGCCGCTTTGCCCGTTCTCGGGATGCCCTCGAGTCCGAGATATTCAACCATCTCTATTCGTTTTTCAACCGCTACTACGACAACGGCGATTTTCTTTCAAAACGACGCTATGGCCGCAAAGAGAAATATGCCGTCCCCTACAACGGCGAGGAAGTTTATCTTCACTGGGCCAACAGCGACCAATACTACATCAAAACGAGCGAATACTTCACGGACTATTGCTACAAGGCCCCTTCCGGGATCGCGGTTCACTTCAAAGTACGTGCCGCCGATGTGGAAAAAGACAATGTGAAGGGTGAAAAACGGTTTTTCGTTCCTATTGTTAAAGAATCGGAATACAATTACGAGGCACGCGAAATTGTTATTCCGTTCAACTACAGGCCTCTCACTGAACAGGAGCAAGTCAAATACGGTGTCCGCGGCCAGCAGGAAGCTATTTCAGCAGAGTGCGTCGAGGCCTGCAAGTCCCATTTCAAAAAAGAAGTCGACGCGCTCTCCGCGCTTTTCGCCGATCATCACAAAAGGTCGGACGGCTCCGTGGTTTCGTTTCTTGAACATCATCTCTGTCAGTACTCAAAGAGAAATACTTCTGATTTTTTCATCCACAAGGATCTTAAGGGTTTCCTCACCCGCGAGCTCGACTTTTATCTTAAAAACGAGGTCCTGAGTCTTGATGAAATGGAGGCCGCCGGCGAGGGCCGCGCGGGCGGCTGGTTTCAGATTATGCGTGTCATCAGGAGTGTCGGCGGTCGTATCATTGATTTTCTCGCGCAGATTGAAAACTTTCAGAAGATGCTCTTTGAGAAGAAAAAGTTCGTCATCGACACGCAGTATCTTATCACCGTGGGCAATATTCCGGAGGAGTTTTATCCTGAAATTGCGGACAATGAGGCTCAATGGAAGGAATGGAAAGAACTGTATCATATCGACGAGGATCAGACAGACCTTTTTACGAATGGGAAGAGTAAGAGAGAAAGGCGTATTGCATTTATTAAAGATCACCCCTCGTTAATTGTTGATACTCTATTCTTTAATCAAGTGTTTATTGATAATTATTTTAATGGTATAACAGATATAAATGAAATGTGCGATGGCATTTTACTAAGCAGTGAAAATTATCAGGCTATAAATTTACTGTTAGAAAATTACCGCAATAGAGTAAAATCAATCTATATTGATCCACCTTATAATACAGATGCTTCTTCAATTCTCTATAAGAATGATTACAAAGATTCTTCTTGGCTTTCTCTTATGGAGAACAGACTAACTTTATCTTCACTTCTATTAACTCGTGATGGCGTTATAACCATTGCAATAGATGATGAAGAAGTATCTGGTCTTCGTTATATTTTGTCACGTATATTTAATAAATTAATTGGTATAGTCGCTGTTCGCTCTAACCCGGCAGGTCGTAAAACTAAAGGCCGATTTGCACCTGCACATGAATATGTTCTGTTTTTTGGAAAGAGTGAAGATGCCTCACCAGGTAGTCTTGAGAAAACGGAAAAGATGTTAGCTCGTTATCCTAAAGAGGATGATAAAGGGAGGTATGCTTGGGCAAATTTTATTCGCTCTGGTAGCAATGATAAAAGAGAAGATAGGCCTAAGTTGTTTTATCCAATATTTGTTAATTCAAAAGATGTTATAAGAATACCACAACTGGAGTGGGATGATGATGCTGGTGAATATACACTTTTAGAAAAACCTCAAAAGGATGAAGTAATAGTATATCCAATAGATCGTAAAAACGGAAATACTATTGAAAAAAATTGGCACCGTGGACATATACGGGTTTCATCAGAATTAGATGAGTTCAGGGTTCGTCGTTCCACGGACGGTTTAATAAGTATAGACTTTAAAACAAGAATGGATGAAGAAGCACTACCGACAACCTGGTGGGATAAAAATGAATATGCTTCCGCAAATTATGGCGCTGCTGAATTAAAAAATCTATTTGGTTTAAAAATTTTTGATTTTGCAAAAGCGGTTCGGTTAGTTGAAGATTGTCTTTTATCATCAGGTTTAGATACATCTAATATGCTTGTGGTTGATTATTTCGCAGGTTCTGGCACTACTGGTCATGCAGTAATTAACCTTAATCGAAAGGATGGAGAAAATCGTAAGTTTATATTAGCTGAAATGGGGGAATACTTTAATACTGTTATTGTTCCCCGTATAAAGAAAGTTGTCTTCTCCCCTGAATGGAAAGATGGTAAACCTATGCGTCCATCAACCCAAGAAGAATTTCGGCGCAGTCCTCGGATTATTAAATATTTCAAACTTGAAAGCTACGAAGATGCTCTTAATAACATTTCTTTTTCTAGTGTCTCAGAATCCTTATTTTCATACGGCGATTACCTTCTAAAATACATGCTCGAATGGGAAACCAAGGAAAGCCCCACACTGCTAAATGTTGAAA
>ERZ795051.2481-NODE-2481-length-20534-cov-6.118267_pt1 | contig 20534 bp, 19 predicted proteins | sample MGYA00375135_ERZ795051 | MGnify/ENA primary metagenome ERZ795051 (study PRJEB30180, sample SAMN05720222) | activated sludge metagenome | isolation source: Anaerobic digester | place: Japan | collected 2015-05-26 ... | reverse complement strand
GGTGGCCACGCATCCACCCCGAGTGGGTTTTCGCGATACTCGCACTTCAAACCCTCGACTCGCAGCTCCGCCGCCCCCGCGGGGCGCACTGCGGCAGACCAGGTCAACGTCAGCAACCCCAGGGCCAGGAACCCTGCGAGCCGGACCTTCCACTTTTTCAATCTGGCATGCATAACCTCGGTGCATTAAAATCAGCGCGTCAACTCGTAACGACCCCGGCAAACGAACCGCTGCAAATACTGACGACGCCAGTCTAGCCATGGACACCAGCCGTTGAAAGCTCAAGCACACCCACCCCGCCATGAAATCCGCAACCCACATTCACCTCGCCCACGTGCAGTCCGTCTATTCCGGCCCGGAGGGCAAACTCTGGGAACTCCTGATGGGCCAGCAGATTCACATTGGCGGCCTGCAAAGCTCCACCGCCCTGGCCGACCGCGCCGGCATTCGCCCGGGGCAACAGGGCGTTGACCTGTGCTGCGCGACCGGCGCGGGCCATTGTGCCCGCGAAGGCGAAATCATCCGCCAACGAGTGCGCTAGGAACTCGGCCTCCCGGTCTTGGAATGGGATGTGCCATCGCTGGTTGACCCCGTCCTGCCCACGCTGGGCTGGTGCCTCCAGGCGCTGCACGTGCTGGACCGTTTCCACATCACGATGCACTTGAACCACGCAGTGGACCAGGTGCGCCGGGCTGAGGTCGGGCGATTGCAGGGCCGGTCCGTGGCCGAGAAGCTCAAGCACATGCGTTGGAAGCTGCTGCGCTGAGGCAGCCGGGTGCGCGGCCAGGCCAAGTGCCGACTCTACGGGTTGCTGTGCAGCCAGTTGGCCACTGGCCGGGCTTGGATGCTCAAGGAAACCTTCCAGGACTTCTGGCGTTACCGTTCTCTAAGCTGGGCGGCGGCCTTCCTGGACGTGTGGTGCACCTGGGCTCTGCGCAGCCCCTTTGAGCCGATGCAGAAGGTGGCGAGGATGCTGCGTACGCATGAGGAGTGGCTCTTGAACTGGTTCCGCGCCAAAGGGGAAATCTCCAGCGGTGCTGTCGATGGGTTGAACAACAAGATTCGAGCGGTGAGCAGACGTGCTTACGGCTTTCGCAGCTTCGATGCTATGGAAATAGCCCTGTATCACACGTCAGGCCGGCTTCCGGAGCCGGAATCAACCCACAGATGTTGCCGACGCGGCTACAATACATGGGTAGCCTATTCAACAACCTGACGAAGTGGGCCAACCAGGATGGCAAAATAAGGCAAGGAATTGACAAGTTATGTGTGGAAAGGTGGACGGCTAGCTGGTACAGACGAGAAAAGCAACATGAAGGTGATTCTCGGACATCTTATGAGGTCGAGCCGGAGTCACGGGGTTTCATTCAAGCCGTTGCTGTGCGGGCTTGGGGGCCAGGACGCAAGCCTTCCCGCCACACACACACACACACACACACAACCCCTCGCAGACTGACTTGCAGCGGTCAAATCCGTCGGTCGGTCTAACCGCTGCCGGAGGTGCCGGTATGACGACCGCGAGCTTCAAACCACTTTTTCCCGAACGCGTTTCGCAGTTCATCAAGTTCTGTTTGGTGGGCGGCAGTGGGACGCTGGTGGATATGGGCGTGCTGTTTGTCCTAGCGGATCCAAGGACGCTGGCTTTGAACATCGCGTTCAGCAAGGTCTGCGCGGCGGAAGTGGCGCTGGTCAACAATTTCCTCTGGAACGAGTTGTGGACGTTCCGCTCTCCGAATTTCCTCCCCCCATCGGATGGGGAGACGGCCAGGGTAAGGGGTTTTCATTTTGGTTCTCCGCGCCTGCGGCGGTTTCTGTTTTTCAACGCGATCTGCGGCCTCGGGATTGTGTTTGCCGTATGCCTGCTGCACCTGTTTCACAACCTGCTTGGCTGGAATCTTTACCTCTCGAACCTGCTGACCATCGGCTTGGTCACGCTCTGGAATTTCGGGATGAACGCTCGGTTCAATTGGAAGCAAAGGGCTGACTGAGGATTGAAAGGCAGGGGTAGATGAAAAGAAGCCAATTCAAAGAGCCAGCCTCGATGGGCGGGGATGGCGCGAATCCTATGGCCGCCTTTCTTGAGGCCGTTGTTGCCGCAGTGCTGACAACTACTAACTGTCTATCGCAAGATGTGTCACCACCGCAAAGTCGTCGTCGTGATCCCCGCTTACAACGCTGCCCGCACGTTGCGCCGAACGTACGACGAGATCATGCACCAGGAGATCGTGGACGCCAGCATCCTGGTGGACGACCAGAGCCGCGACGACACTGTGTGCGCCGCGCGGGAACTTCCGGGAGTCCCGGTCCACGTTCGCGACGTGAACAGAGGGTACGGTGGCAACCAAAAGAGCTGTTATCGCTTGGCGCTGGAAACCGGTGCGGACATCGTGATTATGGTTCATCCCGACTCTCAGTACACTCCAAAGCTGATTCCGGCGATGGCATCAATCATCGCGAGCGGCTTGCCCCCGTGCGCGCTCGGAGGCCGGATTTTGGGCGGCTACGCGTTGCGGGGTGGGGTGCCGTCGTGGAAGTACGTCGCGAACCGGGCATAGACCCTGGTCGGCAACCTCCTGCTCGGGGCGAAGTTGTCCGAGTATCACCCGGCAATCGCGCATTCTCTCGCGGGATTTTCGAGAAAATCCCTTGGCAGAACAACTCGGACGATTTCGTTCGACAACCAGATTCTTGCTCAAATCATCTGGTACGGTTACACGATTGCGGAAGTCAGTTGCCCGACGCGGTGTTTTCCGGAAGCCTCGTCCGTCACTCCCCGGTCCAGTATTCAGTACGGCTTCGGTTGCCTTGCCACCGCGCTTGGGTTCCGCCTGGCCAGGTGGCGAATCCTGCGCTCGGCGTTGTTTCCACGGCCCGGCACCTTCGCATCCGCCCGCCTGACCGCAACGACGCAATAGACGACAAGGTGCTTGTCCATTCAGTCTTCAATTTCGTCGTCGCCATGGGCGGCGGGCACCCCCTGCAAGCGGCTTCCATGAAGCCCTGGATTTCCTCCCGGGTGACGTGGCCGTTGGATAAGAGACGAGATGACATTCCGAAGCTCCAGATATGAATAAACTCGACCACCTCAGTGAAAGAGTTGCGGTCCGGGAGCCATGCTCTGGGTCCATTGGGCATTGCTTCGCCGCGCTTTTGCTGTTGCTTTTTGCCGCTTCACATTTTGCAGCGTTCAAGGTCCACCGCCTTTCTCAGCAAATGCCCAATGCAGTGTTCCCGTTTTTCACAAATCAGACGATGTATTTGTTGGCAGGAGCTTTGGAAACAGTTACAGCCGCAGTTTGTCTGAAGGGACGGGGGCGGGCCATCGCTAATCTTGGCATTCTGAATTTTATCCTGATCATCATCTGGTACCGATGGTCGCTATCGCATACTGGCGGGGGGAACTCATGCGAGTGTCTGGGTATACTTGGCTCTGTCTTGCACCTCAGCCGCGCTCAGGAGAAGGTCCTCCCAATCATTGCACTGGTTCTCTTGATAACCTGCATAATTCCCTGGCTCGTCCGCAGCCTTGCCAAACGCAAGGGTCTGATTTGGAGAAAGCTGACTGCGGCGGGCACTTCAGGATTGCTCCTCACAATATTCCATTGTCATGCGTGCTATGGCGAACAAACGATTGAAATCTCCGGAAATTATGTAACTGAGAGGTGCTCTGGCCTGACTGGTGCCGTCATAGCGAATGATGGCAGGAATATCCGCGCGGTTTTCACTTGCAAGTTTTCTGGTGCCGCGTGGAGCATCTTCGCGACCAACATTGCCACGGAAGGCCGAGTCCTGAAAACGCCGTGGGAAGGGCTGGTTTATGATGGTACCAATACTTACACATTCGCCCCGAACTACGAGCATCCGTTCGAAAAAAAAGTGTACCCCGTAAGGGTCACCATCTCTCCAGAGCCGCTTTTTCTTCGAGATTACGACGAGCGACTTCATATTGACGTGCTATGGCTGGCGTACGGGCTTTCGCCCCGCCTTGCGCCAACGAATCACAATGGGGCCATTGAAATACCCCTGCCTTGGTGGGCAGCCCGCCGGTCGGCACTGGCTCGCGGGTACGAATGGAAAATCACACCCTCTGCCGATGGAAGGTTCGTTTCGGAGTGTACGGTGTTGCGCAATACGAACCTGGATCTGAGCCTGCGTGAGGAACTGCGGAGGCCGGACATGGGTTTCACTTTCGGTGCGTTTGACGAGTCGGACAATGGATTTGTCGCAGGTCTCGATACCAGGCATTCCATTCCCCATGGCTGGCTTGAGGCGACATACAAATGCACTGACTGGTTCAACACCAATGGCGTGTTGCTGCCGAGAACGTCAGAGGAGCTTCGCTACTCGCACAGCGTAGTAACAGAATGGCTGCATCCGACTTTTCGGGCGCGCATCACGGCGTCGGCGCTTGTCGTGCGCCAAGGCTTGCAGCAACTGCTTCCGCCTGTAACGCAGCCGACCCTTGTAGCCGATTATCGCTACCGACGGGCGGACGAAAAGTTCGCGATTCCCTGCCTTGAATACGAACTATCCCCCGGCTCATCTTGGAAGTCAGACAAAGATGAGAAGCTCGTCAACCAGGCCAACATCCAGTTCAAGCGAGCCAGAAGCTTTCTTGCGCCTGAGCAACGGGCCAGGTATTTGGCATGGTTGGTACTGCCACTGTTTCTCTTACCCCTTGCGATTTTCCTCTTCCAAAAGAGGAAACGACAAAGTGCAACCAAAACAACATAGCAGAATAGAAAGGCATAATGAACTCAAAATCAAATCGGATGGTGCTCGGACTCACCGCGGTGGCTCTGGCTGTGGTCGTGGTGGACGTGCTCGCGAAAGGCGTCACAGCCGGCAGTTGTCAGGTGCAGATTGGCGGGCACCTGCCCGGCGGTTGTATCGACGAGGGGGGGGGAATGTACTGCGACCACAACCGCATGGACTCTCGGCTCCTACTATATTCCGAAAACAACAAGCGTAACAACACCTGGTATATGCAGGACCAAATTCGTCGCAGGGGACATCCACTCCACTGAGACCGTTACGGTCACTTATACAACTACAACAACTGGAGGGGCTTCCACAACCTCGGTATACACCGCATCATTGGGTGATTACTATTGCGAGTGCGTTTTTTGAAAACTTGCCAACGTTTCTTCACCCGCCAATAGCACACAGTCCTTGACTTCGGGCGCTTGCTCGTTCGGAGGCGGGACAGCGTGCCGAAGCCACCGGTTCAACAATGAGTACACGGAGGGGACGGTTGCGAACTCCGCCGCGCTCCGGCGGAATCGCTTTGTTGTGGTCATCGGTTCGTTCCTCGTAAGAGGCGCGTTCATTTGAATGCTCAATATGGCCGAAAAGCGACGGATAGCTGGTGCCGAGAGTCGTCTGAGTTCGGGCGTCACTTTCCTGCGTTTGTTTGCATCTCAAAACAAAACGGCCCTGCTGCACCTTGTTCTCTTTATCGCAGTGTGGAAGACATTTGTCCCTTGCATTTCCAACGGCTTTTCGAACTATGATGATCATGAGTACGTTTACGCTAACGATCATGTTACGTCCGGACTAACCTGGGAGAACCTCCTCTGGTCCTTTAGCAGTTCCACGGTGTGCAATTGGCATCCGCTTACGATGCTTACGCACATAGTGGACTGGCAAGTTTTTGGCGCGAGAGCGTGGGGACATCACTTGCTAAACGTCGTGCTCCATTGCTTGAACAGTGTTCTAGCCTTTCGGCTAATTAACAAGCTCACCGGCCTTCTCTGGAGATCATTCTGGGTCGCGCTCTTTTTTGGGATTCATCCGCTTCGTGTCGAGTCGGTCGCTTGGATTTCGGAGCGCAAGGATGTCTTGAGCACCTTTTTCTTCATTCTAACTGCTTTAGCCTATGCAAACTATGTCCTCGAGGCCCGAACCCGGAACAGAAACTCCAAAAGGCAATACTACCTTGCTCTGCTTTGGCTGTTCTTGGGATTGATGTCCAAACCGATGCTTGTAACCGTACCATTTCTATTGATCTTGCTCGATTTTTGGCCGCTCGGAAGGTGGAAAAACGAAGGGCTGTTCCGATTGGTCAAAGAAAAGATGCCCTTTCTCCTTCTGACTGCGGCCTTCAGCGTTTTGACATGCTTTACACAGAAAGGCGCTTTGTATCCGTTATGGGCGATGCCGTTGCACATCCGCCTTGAGAATGTCGTTGTTTCCTACTGCAGGTACCTGGCAAAGCTCTTCTGGCCCGTCGAGCTCGCTTGTCTTTATCCCTATCCGACACATTGGCCCGCTGGTTACGTGGCAGCGTGTGGCATTTTCCTGTTACTCACCACCGCTTTTGTTACCGTCGTGCGCCGGCATGCGCCGTTCGCGCTCGTGGGCTGGCTGTGGTTTGTCGGCACTCTAGTTCCAGTCATCGGTATCGTACAGGTCGGCACTCAGTCCATGGCGGACCGCTACTCTTATATTCCGTCGCTTGGGGTTCTTGTGGTGCTTGTGTGGTGCAGTTCAAACGTGGTGAGCGGATGGAGGTTCGGTTCAGCCAGCTTGGCTGTAGTTGCCGTTTGCCTTTCAATAGCGTCGAGCGCCCTCACCCGCCGCCAAATATCCTATTGGAGGGATGGCATAACCCTTTGGCGGCGCGCCGCAGCCCGCAGCCGTCACAGACCTGAATTACTCGGCCGCGACGATCATTGGTCTATGGGAGTTAGAAGCCGGAAACTACGATGCGGCCATCACCAACCTGCAATACGCAATAAAGTTGAAAGGCAGCTTATCGAAGGCGCGTATTGGATTAGGCCGCGCCTTGTGGAAGAAGGGTCGTGTTGACGATGCCATCAAGACCTTAAAAATATCAACAGCCATTGAGCAGACAAACGCATTTGCACATAAAGAACTCGGGCTAGCGTGGCTCGCCAAGGGTTGCACTAATGAGGCGATTTCACATCTCGCTTACGCACTCAGTCTGTGCGCGGATGTTCCTGAAGCTGCTCAACAATTAGCCAGGCTCACCAATTTGGTACCATCAGTTCACCCGGCGTTTGCATCTACTAATGGTGCGGCTGCTGAGGAAAAAACAAGCGCAAAATGACAGTGTCAGCGAACCAGACTCGAAGAAATGGTCAAAAGGGCCCCCCGCCAGAATTCGCCTCACCGCGCGCAATGGCCTATCAGGCTCGGATCCTGTTGCCGGCCAGTGTGGTGGCCAGGCTACTGCTGGCTGTGGCGGTCGTCGTCGCTGGCCCAGAGTTTAACATCGGAGAGTTCCGGTCGGCCTTCGCCACGTGGCCTCCGGGCGAAACCCCAACCCTAGCTACCCGGTTCGCCACATGGGACAGCGCGCATTACCTGAAATTGAGCCAAGAAGGATACAAGGCAGGTTCGCATTCGTGCGCGTTTTATCCGCTCTGGCCGCTTGTGATTCGCGCGACGACCGCGCTCACCGGAGGCTGGCCCGTCTTAACGAGCCTGCTGCTAGCAAACGCGCTCTCGCTGGTCGGCTTGTGGTTGTTCTATCGTCTTGTGGGACGGCATTGTGGGGCGGCGGTCAGTCGGCATTCGTTGATCTTGATGCTGGCTTTTCCGGCAGCGTTCTTCTTTTCGTTCCCGTACACGGAGTCCTTGTACTTGGTGATCTTGATGCTGTTGTTCTGGGGCTTGGAACTGGATCGCTGGGCGTGGACGGCGGTGGCGGGTTTCTTGTTGCCGCTGGCTAGACCTGTCGGGGTGTTCATAGTGCTGACCCTGGCGTGCTATTTGTATGAGCGCGGGCGCAGGGCGGCCGCAGAGCGCATTGTGATGGGTGGCGGGGGCGACTCGCCCGCGCTGGTCGGCGACCCGCCGAGCGAAACTGCGGAACACACCCTCACAACAAGGTCGTCCGCTTTGGCGCGAACCGCTGTCCCCGTTCCGTCGGGCGGGTCGCCCGACGGCACAGGCGGGCCGCCTGTGCTACCTCGGGCTGGGGATTGGTTGTGGGGATGGCTTTCCACAAATAGGGCGTCCTTGCGGGACTGGAAGGGCCGGCTCGCATTTGCTGCGACCGGGTTGCTGGGGACCATCGCACAACGGCACGCCTTGTTGCTGCTCTGCCCGTTGCTGGGTTGCGCAACGTATTTCGGGACGATGTATGCGTGGACCGGAAATGCGTTCGAGGGATTTGAGGCACAGAAGGCGTACCCGTATTCGCCTTCGATCAAGAACATGTTTGATTTCCCGGCGTTCTGGAGCGCGTTCATCAATGTGCGGAGTGTGGATGGGATGATGGACTCGGCGCTGGATCGCGGGTTCTTCCTGCTGTTTCTGGCGCTGTTGCCAGCGGTCTGGAAATTAAACCGGACATGGTTCTGGTACACGTTGCCCACTGGCTTGGTGCCGGCCCTGACGAGTTACTTCATGTCGTACCGGCGCTACGTGATGGTGTTGTTTCCGCTGTTCGTCGTGATGGCGCAGCGTTTAGCGAAGGGGCCGCGATGGATCTTCTGGTATTACGTGATTTTGATGGCGGCGTTGCAGGCGTGGGCGGTGACGCGGTTTGTGAATTTCAATTGGGCGGGATGAGGCGCAATGCAAACAACTGAGGAAGCAGCAATCGTGGCCCGCAGGACCATCGGGAGGAGCACTCTCATTGCTAGCGTCGTTCTCCCAGTTTTCAACGAGCAGCGGGGCATCCGGCCGTGCTACGCCGGCTTGACATCAGTACTCGGCGCTCTGCCGGGGACCGTGCAAATAACCTTCGTTGACGATGGTTCGCAAGACGGAAGTTGGCTCGAAATTGCGGAATTGGGCAAGGCCGATAGTAAGGTAGGCGCAATGCCGTTTAGGAATTCAGGCATAAATCTCGCCGACGGAGTATTGGACGGGCCCGTTCTGGTAGGTGTCTTTCCGCAAGCGGGGCCAGATGCTCACCGGTTGCCGCAGCGCCCGGGGGCAGGACCGTTGTCGGCGTCTGGGAATCGCCATCTGGCCAATCTGGCGCAGCGCCCGACGCACCAGCAGTCGGATTTTATCCGGGCCCAGCAAATCAGCCGACAGCTCCATAAATTGCCACAGACCTTGAATCAGTTCGAAGGTCTTCAAGAAACTGATGCGCAGCACGCCCACCTCACCCGCCTTCGCGGCTGTGATGCGGTAATCTCCCAAAACTGCATAGGCGATAATCAGCGCCGCGATCTCCTGCATCGCCGTCAAAGGCGTGTGGCTTTGCAGGTAAGGCGTCGAGCGCATGTCCACCTCCAACTCTTTGTAAAAGAGCTCCTGCTCCCAGCGCTGGCCGTACAGGGCCAACAACTCCGGGGCCGGATGGCGCTGCCAGTCCAGCAAACTGGTCCACAGGCGCACGGGGGTGAACCGGCCGCCCCGTTGCACGCGCCCCGAAATCTCGCGAACTTGGCGCGTCTGGTCCCCCGAACCAATCTCGACCAACGCGCTGCCATCGGGATAGACCTCCAGCAGTCGTCGCTTCAGATTGCCTTTGACCCGAACCAGGAAATGCCGCTGTCCTGCAGCCGGCAAGTCCAGCAACAGGGCCGGCGTCCCGCAATAGCGGTCACTGATCAGCCGGCTCTTCTCGGGTTGTGCCGGCACCAGACGCTTGGCCAAAACCATTTCCGATTCCCCGTGGGACCCCAATGCCGCCGCCAGGGGATTGTGCAATCCCAGTTCGACCAGAACCGCTACGCCCACCTTGGGAAAAGCGGCGCGGCCCCGCCGACTACGCGCCTTGCGCATCGACTTCTTGACCTGGGGCGTGTTGGTGACCGACAAGGTGCTCCCATCAATCCCACACAGACGCAAACCGTGATAGAAGGCCTCCGGATGCCGGCTCGGCTCGGCCTTGGGTTTGAGCGCGGCGCTCATCATCCTTTGGAAGATCTCTATCGGCAACAAGGCCCGGCGTTGGGCCAGAGCCCCGTCGGTAATGTCTTTGCCCGTGAGTTGTTTTACATGTTGCGCCAATGTGCCCTTGCCAGCCACCACATGGAAGACCAGACCGCAGATCAATTCGGTCGGGCTAAGCCCGGGAGGACGGCGGCGGCGCGGGCCCAGAGCACGCAGCAAGGCGCTGAGAAACTGCCAGGAGATAATCTGACGCAAAAGAGCCTTGAACGGAGCTGCCGGGACAGTGGTTTTGGTTTGCATCCCCAGCTTAATGGGGTGCCCGGCGGAAAAGTACAAGCCTACAGTGCTTTATGTTAACAACTTACACATTCGCCGCACGTATGCTGTGTCTGGGAATTCCTAAACGGACTTGAAAAACCATCTAACAACGGCTCAAAAACCGTCCAAACGAACGGGGCCACCTCAGAACGGAAGGTGGAAGCCGGAGGTCAGATGTCTGGGGTTTGAGGCCCGCAGGCTGAGGGGAGAAAGTGGGAAAGGGGGCGGATCAGTGGGGCGATGAGTGAGTGAGAATCGTATTCGCGGACGGAGTATTTGCGCGGCTGGCGCCGCCACGAAAGATGATCGCCACCAAAGAACAGAAAGACCGCAAAGACCGCATTCCTAGTCTTTGTGTTCTTTGGCGGCAAAGATTTGAGCGCAGGGCGCTGTTGAATGTGGCGGTGTGGGTGGGGCTGCTGGTGGGCGCCGGGGTGTTGTGGCCGGAGGAGGCGGGCCAGGCGCACGGATTCAGTGCGCTTAAGGTTTTCGCGTTGCTAGCGTGGGGTGTGGGTGCGTTTGCGCTGGCGGGGCGGCGCGGTTGCGCTGCGTGGGTGGGATGGCCGGTGGCACTGGCAGGATTTCTGGCGCTTCAATATGTGCAGGTCACACCGCCTTCAGTGCGGCAGCACGACGTGGGCGGACATCGGGAATACATCGACCATCTGGCCAAGGAGCGGAGCTTGCCTGCGGTGCGGCAGGGATGGGAGACGTGGCAACCGCCGTTGTATTACGTGGCGGCGGCAGTCTGGCGCTGGCCCTTTTCCGCTGTTCCATTTGCCGATCCGTTCCGGCCGGTTCAGTTTTCCGCCGCAGTCTTGTATCTGACAGTCATCGTCGCGGGGCTGCTTATGTTACGACGGCTTGGATTCAACGATTTGGAGACTGTCGGCACGCTGGGTCTTTTGGCCTTGCTGCCGGGGCACGTGTTCTTCGCGGCACGAATCAACAATGATGTGTTATTGCCGTTTCTGGGCGCGGGTCTGTTGTTCGTCACAGCCGAGTTCGTCAAAGCCGCCTCACCCGTCACGGGTCACTCGGCACCGGAAACGCGCTGGTTATGGTGGCTGGCGGTGTTGTTGCCGGCGTTGTTGGCCACGAAGAGTTCGTCGCTGGCAGTCGTCGGCGGGGCGCTGGCACTCGTGTTTTTTGCGGAAGCGCGGCGTTCGGGCTGGCAGGTCGCGTTGGTGCGAGCGTATTGGACAGGCTTGCCAGCGGTACTCTGGCAAGTGTTCTGGTGGGTGCGCACGGCGGCGCAGACCGGCAGTCCGTTTTATGTGAACGCGGCGTTGCCAGACAACTTGCGCGTTGACGCGCCAGCGTGGCGGCGGTTGTGTTCGTTTGACTTCGCGGCCTTCATCGGCGGCGGGTTTTATTACGACGAGCCGATGCGGCAATCGTATCCCACAGCGCTGGCCGCGAGCTTGCTCTATGGGGAATACGGCATGCACGGCTACGCCTTCCGCTGGCCTGAATTGCTGCGTTGGGGTTGCTTGGGAATGCTGCTCGTGCTGGCGGCGGGCGCGCTGGTCGTGCCGCGCGCGGAGTTGAGGCCGGTGTGGATTACGTGTTTGGTCCTCGTGGCCTGCCAGTTTGCCATCACCATGACGTACGCGGTTCAGTTCCCGTTTGCCTGCAACCAGAATATGCGCTTTTTCGCGCCGGCATTCGTGCCGTTGTGCGGTTTGTTCGGCTTGGGGCTGGCTCATTTCTGGGAGCGTGGCGGGCAGCTGGCGCGAGGCGCGTTGGCGGTGATGCTGACGGCGTTCGTGCTTGGCTTGACGGATTTTTACCGGTGTGTGTTGTTTGGTCCAAGCTCTTGAGTCAGCAGTACCAGGTCGGCCGCGAAAGGTGAGATGGAATGCGTAAAGCTGCATAACAAAGCGTATGAAAACTCTTAAGCTACGGTTGGCGCAATGGTGGCGCTCCTCATGCGTGCCACTTGTCGCCCCCTACTTGTCACCTGAACTGAATGCGTTCACAAAGCGGCGGTGCGGCGCGCACGCAGTGGCGCGCCCTACTGTTGCCTTTACGCTTTTGGAGTTGTTGGTGGTGATCGCGATCATCGGGATTCTGGCGGCGCTGTTGTTGCCGGTGTTGGCCCGAGCCAAGGGAGCGGCGCAAGGACGTTACTGCATGAACAACGGCAACCAGTTGATCAAAGCCGTCCATCTGTATGCAACGGATTACGAGGACTGGCTGCCACCCAATCCGGAACACGGCACCAACTCCAGTTGGGTTGCCGGCACTATGAAAATCGCAACCCAGGCGACCAACACGCTGTTTCTGACCGATCCGCGCTTCGCCAAGCTCGCGCCTTACACCGGCCGTTCGGCGGCGATCTATCGTTGTCCGGCAGACAAAAGCACGGTGACCATCGCCGGGGTGAAATATCCGCGTGTGCGGACGTTTTCAATGAGCCAAGCGGTGGGTACAAAACCGCTGCCGCCGCCGCAAGCGGTGGACGGGCCGTGGTTGACCGGTACGTACGGTCACAAGGCGAACCAGCCTTGGCGGACGTACGGAAGGTTCGCGGACATGGTGAAACCGCCGCCTTCGGGTTTGTGGGTCCTGCTCGACGAGGATGAATACGGGATCAACGACGCGCAGTTTGCGGTTTCAATGCGGATTCCGACGCATTGGGTGGACATGCCGGGCACGTATCATAACTTCGCTTGCGGCATTGCTTTTGCCGACGGGCATTCGGAGATTCACAAGTGGACGGACCCGCGCACAGCGTTGGGGCCGAAGGTCAATCAGCAGGGCAGCCGGGATCAGACCGGGAACAAGGACATTCTGTGGCTGCAAGGGCGGACATCGTCAACCGTGCTTACGGGAGCACCGTGAAACGTGACGCATGAAACCTAATACGTGATGTGAGACGGAGCGTCGAGGCAGCAGTCGCAGGATCATCAATCGCGCCCCAAGGCTCGGCTGAAAAGGACACATTCGGAAATGTTCCCTTTTGGTCGCCGACGCGGCGCAAGTTGCTTTTGGCGGTTCTGGGCATTAAGGCAGCGACTTTCCTAATCGCCTTGGGCGCGATCACCTTTTTCCCGGCATTTAACCAACGCGAATACCACAACGACATTCACTGGCCGAGGGAAGGGCCGCCGACGCTGGCAACTTATTTTGCGACTTGGGACGGGGCGCACTACCTGTTCTTGAGTGAAGAGGGATACCAAAAGGGAACAGCCTCGTGCGCGTTTTATCCGCTCTGGCCGTACCTGATTCGCGCGTGCTCCTGGCTGACGATCGGCAATCATTTCGTCGCGGGGCTATTGCTGGCCAATCTGCTGTCACTAGCTGCGATACTAGTTTTCCATTATTTCGTCGCACAGCATCACGGCCTGGCAACGGCGAATGCGTCCGTCGTCTTGATGCTGGCTTATCCCGGAGCGATTTTCTTTTCGTTCATTTACACCGAGTCGCTGTTTCTCCTGCTGGTGACGCTGTTCTTTCTGTGCCTATTTGCGGAGCGGTACGGCTGGGTGACGGTGATCGGTTTTTTGCTGCCGCTGACGAAAGCCGTCGGGGTGTTTTGCATTTTTCCGCTGCTTGTTCACCTTTGGCTACAGCAGGCGCGCTGGAAAGAGTATCTGGCTTACTACGGGCCGATTCTCGGTTATGCGACCTATTTCGGAATCCTGTACTCCACGACCGGCAACGCGGTGGAAGGGTTTGAAGCCCAGCGGTTTTATCCCAACCAACCTTCGATCGCGCACATTTTCGATCCGCTGGGTTTTCTGGCTCATCTGTTCATGCCGCTGAGGTTGCACGGGATGTTGGACTCGGCCTTGGACCGGGGACTGTTCCTGCTGTTAGTGGCATGCTTGTATCCGATTTGGAAACTGAACAAGGTCTATTTCGTCTATGCCTGTTTCATCGGGCTGGTGCCGGCGGCATCCTCATGGTTCTTGTCTTACACACGGAACGTGATGATGTGCTTTCCACTGTTCCTTGTGCTGGCGCGATTCCTGGAACGCAGGGACAACGGCTTCTTGCTTTGGTACGTGGTGGCGCTTTCGGGCGCATTCCAAATCTGGTTTTTGTTGAGGCACATCAATTTTGTATGGACGGCGTGAACGCAGTGGGCACCGGAGTGCAGCCTTCTGGCGCACGGGCTCGCCAGTTGTGGGAAACGCTTGCCCGCTTCGGTGCTCGGACACTTGCCAACATCTATCACAGGCGGGTCCGTCTCGACCTGTGGTTGTGGTTGCCCAGCTTGGTTTACTACTTCTGGCTAATGCGATTGATCGTGTTGAGCACAGCGTTCGCCGCGCCGGCCAGCCAGTTGAGGGCAGTATTTTTTGTCGTTTGTCAGGGCGTGCTCTTGTTTCTGTGCGTGCTGGCGGTGGACGGCGCGCTTGCCGCGAAGGCTCGACCTGCGTGGAGACTGGCCTTTGTGGTGGTCGCCCACTCTTATTTGGCAAGCCTCTATGTGGACTGCGTTCTGTACCGGATCATGGCGCTCCACTTGGGGCAGGGGCTGGCCATCCTCTTTCAGGGGGGTATATCCCGCTTGGGCATCAATTGGGCGCACACGGGCATACCGTCCGAGATGGCGTGGCCCTACGCTGCGCGTGGCGCCGTCGTGGTGCTGTGCATTGTCGGCTACTCCTGGGTGATGGTGGAGCGACGGAGCCTGAATCGCGAACTCTGGATAAGACTCGGCCGCCTAGGCTTGCTCGCGGGTTATCTGTTGGCTGTCGGCCAGATGCTGAGTGTCAGCGATGACCACGATTACCGGACGGCATTCTCGGATCTCAGGAAATCCATGCCAGTGTGTTTCGGCAGTCGTGGCGCCCGACCCGGCCTGCGCTTGGTGGTTTCTCCATTGCGTCCGCTGCGTGACCCTGCAACAAGTCTCAAGGCATTGGAAACGCTGCGCCTCCAACCAGGGACGCACCCGGACGTCTTCATCTTTGTGCTGGAAAGCGCGCGCGGAGATTTTATTGACCCGCACATCACACCGAACCTGGTACAGTTGTGCGCAGAGTGCCTGCCCGTTCGCACTGGGCTGGCCGCCGCCAACGCCAGCCACGTTTCATGGTATTCGTTGCTGACGGCGAACCACGGCCTCTACTTCGGCGCCGAAAAGCGCGCCCGCTGGCACGAGGGCAGTGTGCCGCTGCATCTGCTCCGGCGTCTCGGCTACAAAATCCACGTTCTGTGCAGCAGCACGCTGGACTATCACGAGCTTGACCGCATTGCGTTTGGAAGCGACCTCCAGCTTTGCGACTCAATGTTTGACGCGCAGAAATCCATGCTGGGCGATGCGCCGTCGCGTGACTTGGCGCTCAATGAGCGTTTGTTGCAGGCGCTCGACCAACCTTCGGGCAATCGGCTGTTTCTGGTGTTCTACCACTCGACGCACCATGATTACGACTGGCCGCCAGGCGATTCCGCGCCATTCACGCCTTACGCGCCCACTTGGAACTACGGGAATTTCAACATCGGCCCGAAACAGCTTGCCCTGATTATGAACCGCTACCGGAACGCGTTTCATTTCCAGGACCGCTTGATCGGGCAGGCCGTGAGCCGGTTGAGGAAGAAAGGCATCTATGAAAACAGCATTATCGCGATAACGGGCGACCATGGCGAGGAGTTTCTGGAGCACGGAAAACTGCTCCATGCGAGCAATCTGTACCGGCCGCAAACCTGCGTGCCATTTCTCCTGCGGCTTCCAAAGGATCCACTCCACCACCGCGCCAGCGCGTTTCCCGCCGGGACACACGTGGACTTGCTGCCCACCGTGCTCGACTTCCTCGGTGTTCACATCACTAACCTGTTCGATGGAGAATCCCTGCTTAGGAAAACTTCAGACGAAGTCGTTATTGCGGCCGAAAATCGGGACTGGGACCCAGCACGCTTTTGTCTGCAATCGCCGAACTACAAGGCTTTTTTCGATTACGAATATGAGCGTCGGCCTACCACGGCGCAACGCGTCCTTTACCTCAGGCAAATTACCGACCCAAACGACGTTGGGGTGAAGCTTGATTTAGCCAGCCCTGAAGCCACTCTGCTTTTACGGACGAACTTCGGCACGACATTCCCGTCGTTGTACCCAGGATTCAAATTCGCAAAAATCGGCGAGCCTGACTGAGCATCACGCTCTCCTCCTCAGCGGGCCTCGCGAACGACACCGTGGGGAACACTCACCAACGCACCTCGATAGGCAAGGCCGACGCGATGCGATGCCGAATCCGGGGTGAATGGTTGAACCGCCTGGCGTCGTCAACCTCATTGAGAATCTGTGCTGTGTTGCCATTGGCTTTCGCATAGGGGGAGTCCTCTTCAAAGCGCTCGATGACAGAAAGTCGATCTTCACGTTGACAAAGCAGTATTTCGCCCGGGTTGAGATTCAACAGCACCGTAAGCGTCACGCGTAGTCCCTCTATCAATTCGGGTCATAGGCGTCGTAGTATGTCCCGGTATGGAAACTACGAAGAGCCTGGTTAGGACTTCCGCACCGGAGCCTGTACTCATAAAGACCGATGTCCTGGGCCGGGTACATCACACCGCCGAGCAGCGGGAGAGGATACTCAATGAGTTCGAGCGGAGCGGATGGAGCGGCCCCAAGTTCGCGTTCTTGGTGGGCGTGAAGTATCAAACGTTGGCCGGCTGGCTGCAGGTCTGCAAGCGCCAGCGCCGCGCCTACCCCAAGGCCAAGCGCTAGACCAAGACACCCGCGCAGCTCAAATGGATCGAGGCGGTGGTGCGGCCAGGCGCGGTACCCGCCGCAGGTCTGCTGCTGCATCTTCCCGGCGGCGTTCGTGCGGAGATCACGAGCAATCCGCAGGCTGGCCTTGCCGCCGCCCTGGTGCGCGCCCTGGAGAAGCCATGCTGAGCTTCTCCGGCAGTCTCAAGGTCTTCGTGGCCGTCGAGCCCTGCGATATGCGCAAAGGGTTCAACGGGCTGCACGCCCTGGCCAGCGAGCGCTTGGGAGAGGGTCCGCGACAAGGGGCCTTGTTTGTGTTCACCAACCGTCGGCGCAACCGGCTCAAGATCCTCTACTTCGACGGCACCGGGTTGTGGGTGATGAGCCAGCGACTGGAGCAGGGCACTTTCTCCTGGCCCAAAGCGGTCGAACCGGGAACCCCCAAGCTGGCAATCCGGCCCGAAGCTCTGGCCCTGCTCACCGATGGAGTCGATCTCAAAGGAGCCCAATTGCGCCCGTGGTATGGGCGCGAAAATTGAGGCGAAGGGCGTTGGAAAAACCGTTGCGAAAAATCTGAACATTTTTTGAACACCGCTTCGTTGCGAGGCGTCTGACCAGCAACTCAGATGACACCTCGCGAAGCGGAACTCACCCCGCAACTGGAGCAGGCGCTCCAACGGCTTGCTTCGCTTCAGCCGGAGAACAAATTGCTGCGGGAAAAAATCCATCTTCTGATTCGAAGGATTTTCCGCTACAGCAGCGAGACGATCGACGCCGCTCAACTGGAGCTTTTGCTTTCCGGGGTGGAGGGGGTTGAGCCCGCTGTCGGGCCACAGGCCCCAGCCCCCGTATCCCAACCGCGCGAGTCCTCTCCGCGCAGGGCCAGGACGCCGCGCCTTCCCGAAACTCTGCCCGTGGTGGAGGAAGTCCTCGACCCGGAACCGGTCAAGGCGGACCCGGAGCAATGGCATCAGATTGGCCAGGAGATCAGCGAGCAACTCGATTACGAGCCGGCCCGTTACTTTCGCCGCCGGCTGGTGCGCCGGACCTATGTCTCGAAAGCGCAGCCGGAGAATGCTCCGGTCACCGCACCGCTGCCGGCGACGCTTCAAGAGCGCTGCATTGCCACGCCGTCGCTACTGGCCCACCTGCTGGTTTCGAAGGATTGCGACCACCTGCCGCTCTGCCGGCAGGAACAGATTTTGGCGCGGCGGCACGGCATCAACCTGCCGCGGCAAACGCTGGCCCGGTGGGTGGAGTTGGCGGCGCAGTGGTTCACGCCGGTGTATCAACAGACCAAAACGGGGGTCATGGCCGGCGGATATGTGCAGTTGGACGAGACCCCGGTTGATTATCTGGAACCTGGAGCTGGCCGGACCTTGAAAGGCTATCTTTGGATGGGGAGTCGTCCTGGCGGAGACGTGTTCTTTGACTACCACGCCAGCCGTGCGGGGGAGTGTTTGGACACCGTCGTGCCCGTGGACTTCCAAGGCACGGTGCAGTGTGACGGGTATGCCGGTTACCATCGGCTGGCCGCCCGTCCCCGTAGTGCGATCAAACTGGCCTATTGCTGGGCGCATGTGCGCCGGAAGCACAACGACGCGTTGGAAGGTTCTCCCCGGACTGCGGGCTGGCTGATCAAGCAGATCCAACTTCTCTACCGGATCGAGTCCCGGCTGAGAGAACAGAAAGCCGGTCCGGCGCTGCGGCAGGCGGTGCGCGCCAGCCAGAGCCAACCGATTGTGGAGCGAATCAGGAAAGCCTCCACGCTACTGGTGCGCACCAAACGGTTCCTGCCCAAAAGCGCGATGGCCAACGCCTTGGAGTATACCCTGTCGCAGATGCCTGGCCTGATGGTGTATCTGGAAGACGGCAGAATCGAGATCGACAATAACCTCGTCGAAAATGCAATTCGACCCACAGCCCTGGGCAAGCAGAAATGGTTGTTCATCGGCGAGGCCGAGGCCGGGGACCGCAGCGCGATCATCTACACGGTTATCGAAAGCTGCCGGCGCCGCGGCATTGATCCCTTCGCTTACCTCCGGGACGTCCTCACCCGCTTGCCGCAGATGACCATCCAACAAGTGCCCAAGCTGCTTCCGGCCGTCTGGGGCAAACCTGTCGGCGAACTCCTTCGCAAAGCATCATCGTCGTCGTAGGTAGTTTACCTCTGACCTCTACGGCCTCCTGAAAACTCAGGCTATGTGCATGGTGCTTGGCGTGACGCTTACATTCAATTGCTTCTTCAAGCCACCCAATGCTCAAAGCCTTTTATGAAGAGTTGAATGCCAGTTTCAACAGGACGGCCTGAAGCTACGCAAAGCGAGCTGGCAGCCGACCCTGGCCGGTTGCCAGCTTTTGTGTGAGCCCAGCAGGACGCACTGACTAGTTGGTTAAAGTGCAATGTACACCCGGCAAGGGGAGGTGCTAGTGTGCTGTCCCTCATATAGCTAGACATATCCTGCCTCGCATTCTATTCTCGGCTTATGCCAAGATTCGCCCTGGCCGTGAGCCTCTCGGATACGGATCGGAACCAGCTTCGTCTCTGGTCGCGGGCCCCTTCCACCCCGCAGCAAGTGGCCTTGCGCTGCCGCCTGGCCTTGTCGGCCGCCCAAGGCATGCAGGATTTGGAAATCGCCGCCGAGCACGCCGTCAACCGCCACACCGCCGCGCTGTGGCGCCAGCGGGTCAGCACCGAGGGCATCGGCTGCGTCTGGGAAATCGCTCCGGGCCGAGGACGCAAGGCGCGCTATGACGCGAGCAAGCAACAGGCGGTTATCCAGGCCACCCTCCAGGGCAAGCCCAAGGGCATGACGCACTGGAGTTGCCGCCTCATGGCCCAGGCGCAAGGGGTGAGCAAGAACACCGTCCAGCAGCTCTGGCAACGGCACAACCTCAAGCCTCACTTGAGCCGCACCTTCAAGCTCTCCCGCGACCCACGCCGCCTGGAAAAGCTCACCGATGTCGTGGGGCTGTATTTGAACCCGCCGCAGCAGGCGCTGGTGCTTTGTGTCGACGAAAAGAGTCAAATTCAGGCGTTGGACCGCACCCAGCCGGGGCTGCCGCTCAAGGCCGGCCGCGGCGGCACGATGACGCACGATTACAAGCGCCACGGCACCACGACGCTCTTTGCGGCGTTGAGCGTGTTGGATGGCAAGGTCATTGGCCAATGTGTGCCCCGGCACCGGCATCAGGAGTTCCTGAAGTTTCTCCGCCGCCTGGACCGCGAGTTTCCCGAGCCGCTCGCCTTGCATCTGGTCATGGACAACTACGGCACGCACAAGACTCCGGAAGTGCAGTGCTGGCTCAAAATGCACCCGCGTTTTGTCCCTCGCCTCATTCCGACCAGTTCGAGTTGGGTGAACCTGGTGGAACGTTGGTTTGGCGAGTTGACCCGCAAGGCCGTGCGACGACGTGCTTTTATCAGCGTGCCGGATCTGATCCAGGCCATTGAAGCGTTCTTGGCCACCTGGAATCAGCAGCCTCAACCGTTTGTCTGGACGGCCAAGGTCGAGGACATCATGGCGAAACTGGAGCGAGCCAGGACCAAACTGGAAAGCATCGAACCAAGTTGCACGCAGCCCCGGAAACGGCCCAAAAATAAAGAATAATAAGCCTATGCATTTCAGTGACACTACACTGGCATGCATAACCTCGGTGCAATAAAATCATCTCGTTAACTCGTAACGACCCCGGCAAACGAACCGCTGCAAATACTGACGACGCCAGTCTA
>ERZ795051.2476-NODE-2476-length-20563-cov-6.578945_pt1 | contig 20563 bp, 15 predicted proteins | sample MGYA00375135_ERZ795051 | MGnify/ENA primary metagenome ERZ795051 (study PRJEB30180, sample SAMN05720222) | activated sludge metagenome | isolation source: Anaerobic digester | place: Japan | collected 2015-05-26 ... | reverse complement strand
CACATCGGACACGCCAAGGCGATCTGCATCGATTTCGGCATGGCGCAGGAGTTCGACGGGCGGTGCCACCTGCGCATGGACGATACCAATCCGTCAAAGGAGTCCGACGAGTATGTCGAGAGTATCAAGCGCGATATTCGCTGGCTCGGGTTTGATTGGGGCGAGTGGTTTTTCAGCGCGGCCGACCGCTTCGACACAATGTACGAGATCGCCGAAAACCTGATTCGCAGCGGCCATGCGTATGTCTGCGAGTTGACGCAGGAGGAGTGGAAGGAGTACCGTGGTATCCCGACCGTTCCGGGTAAGGAGAGCCCGACACGCAACCGCGCTCCCAAGGAGAATCTCGCGCTCTTCCGCCGCATGCGCGCCGGTGAGTTCCCCGACGGCTCGCTCTGTCTGCGGGCCAAGATTGATATGGCGTCGCCCAACATTCATTTCCGTGATCCAGTGCTCTACCGCATCATGCATGTGCCGCACTATCATGCAGGCGATAAATGGTGCATCTATCCGATGTACGACTTCGCGCATCCGATCGAAGACGCGCTCGAAGGGGTGACCCACTCGATGTGTACGCTGGAATTTGAAGTACACCGTCCGCTCTACGACTGGGTGGTCGACCGTATGGACGAAATGGGCATGCTGGTTGTGCGCAACGGCGTCAAGATCCGTCCGCAGCAGCGCGAGTTCGCGCGTCTGAATCTCACCTACACGGTGATGAGCAAGCGCCGACTGCTGCAACTGGTGGAGGAGGGGCATGTCAGCGGTTGGGACGATCCGCGCATGCCGACAGTGTGCGGGTTGCGGCGCCGCGGTTACACGCCGGAGGCGATCCGTGATTTTTGCGAGCGAATCGGTGTGTCCAAGTACGAGAGCGAGACCGATGTGGCGCTATTGGAATACTGTCTGCGCGACGATCTCAACAAACGCGCGTTGCGGCGTATGGCTGTGCTCGATCCGGTCAAAGTCGTGATCGACAACTATCCCGAGGGGCAGGTCGAATACGTCGAAGTGCTGAACAATCCCGAAGATCCCGCAGCCGGCACACGCCAAGTGCCGTTCAGCCGGGAGGTCTACATTGAGCGTGAAGACTTCATGGAAGTGCCGGTGAAAAAGTTTTTCCGCATGGCACCCGGTCAGGAAGTGCGGTTGCGCGCCGCGTGTCTCTTCACCTGCACGCACGTCGTCAAAGATGACGCCGGCGTCGTGACCGAAATCCACGGTACCTACGATCCCGTTTCCAAAGGCGGCAACGCTGCCGACGGGCGCAAGATCAAAGGGACTATGCACTGGGTATCGGCGACGCATGCGGTGCCGATCGAGGTGCGGCTCTACGACCGGCTCTTCACGGTGCCTAATCCGATGGCGGACGACACGCGCGACTTCACCGCGTTTTTGAATCCCGATTCGCTGACATGTGTGACCGCATGGGGCGAGCCGGCCTTGGCGCAGGCGCAGCCGGGCGAACGCTTCCAGTTCGAGCGTATCGGGTATTTTTGTGCTGACACCGAAGACACCCAACCGGACAAGCCGGTTTTCAATCGCACGGTCCCCCTTAAAGATTCTTGGTCTAAAGCGGCCCAAAAATAAAAGGATAGACTTATTATGCAGACGACAGTCAAAGTGAACGGACAGGTGATTTCTCGGGAGGCGATCCAGTTTGAATTGGAGCGACTGGTGCGCTTCTACGCTGAACACGGCATGTCTCAGGAGGAAATCAGGGAACAGCTTCCTGATCTGGTAAAGAAGGCGACCGATCAGGCCATCGGTGCTAAACTGTTGATGGATGAGGCCGCCAGACTTGACCTTCAGGTCACCGATGAGGATCTCGATGGAGAGGTGGCGAAGATTGTCGATCAGGTCGGCGGCGAGGAGGCCTTCCAGCGCGCGTTGCAGCAGCAGAACACTTCCGTGAAGGTGTTCCGCGAACAGCTTAAGCGCGGTCGACGCGTGGACAAGCTCATTGAAAAGCTCGTTGCGGATGTAGCCGATCCTACTGATACCGAGATTGAGGCCTATTTCAATGAGCACCAAGACGAATTCACCAAAGGGGAGCGTGTGCTTGCGCAACATATTCTGATTTCGCCGGATGGCGACACGCAAACATCCAAGGACGAGGCCCGATCCAAGATCGCCGCGATTCGCGAACGCGTGCTGGCGGGTAAAAATTTCGCCGACGAGGCCGCCGCGCACTCCATGTGTCCCAGCGGCAAAGAGGGGGGGAGCCTCGGTTGGTTCAGTCGCGGCATGATGGTGCCCGAGTTTGATAAGGCCGCTTTTTCGATGCAGGTCGGGGAGGTGAGCGATATCATCGAAACGCAGTTCGGCTATCACATCATCTACAAGACCGACCACGAGCCGGCCGGCGAGGCTGATCTTTCGCAGGCGAGTGACAAGGTCCGTGATCTGTTGCGCCATGCGCGTCGCGGAGAAAGAATAGGTGCTTTCGTGAGCGAGCTACGGGAAAAAGCGCAGATCGAGTTCGTGTAGGCGAAAAAAATGATCCTCCTACTTGACATTCGTTCAAAGATTCAGTCAAATGGGGGCGCTTTCAGATGAAAACCAACCGAGTCAGTTTTTATTTTAGCTACTTTAGGTCGCCGGACACACGGTTCGGGTCGGCCCGTTGAGCTATTGTGATTCGGGAATAGACTTTAAATGAACCGCGTGTCCGGCTGAAGGACTCGCGGTTTTTTTGTTCTCCAATTCTCCAACTCTCCAATCCCCAACGAAAGAAATAGACATGATTATCGTTTTGAAACGGCACGCTTCTGAGACCGACATCGCGACCATCAGCGATCTGGTCTGTTCGCTGCGTTATCAGCCGCGCATCATCCGCGGCGTCGAGCAAACTGTGATCGCCTGTATCGGCGACGAGCTCAGTAATCGCTCGCTTGAAGTACTTAGTAGTCTGCCCGCAGTGGAATCGGTTTTCCCGGTGCAGAAAAAGTTCAAGTTGGTGTCGCGTGAGTACCACCCGGCAGATTCGGTGGTCAATGTAGGTGGGGTGTTGATCGGTGGTGGCAACATCCAGATCATCGCTGGGCCTTGCGCGATTGAAAGTTACGACCAGTTGCGCGCTGCGGTGAAGGATCTCACGGCATGCGGCATGAAAATCATTCGTGCCATGCCGTTCAAGCCGCGTACCTCACCCTATGATTTCCAAGGGCTGAAACTCGACGGCGTCAAGATCATGCGCGATGTGAAGGCGGAATTCAATGTCGCCATGGTGGCCGAAGTGCCGGGACCGGCGCAGATCGAGATGATGCGCGACGTGGCCGACATGTTTCAGGTCGGAGCGCGCAACGCGCAGAATTACGATCTGCTGGAACATCTCGCGCACGCCGGCCGACCGGTCTTGCTCAAACGCGGCATGGCCAGCACGGTCGAGGAGTGGCTGACCGCCGCGGAATATCTGGTGGTCAATGGTTGTCCGCAAGTCGTGCTCTGTGAGCGCGGGCTCCGTTCGTTCGACAAGACGACGCGCAATCTGCTGGATCTCGGAGCCGTGGCGGTGGCTCGTCAGCTCTCGCATTTGCCGGTGGTCGTGGATCCCAGTCACGCCACTGGCGTGCGTAACCTGGTTCCGGCTTTGGCACGGGCAGGGCTGGCGGCGGGTGCGGACGGTCTCCTCGTCGAGGCGCATCCCGATCCAGTGAATGCCTTCAGCGACGCCCCGCAGCAGCTTGAATCCGCGTCCTTCGGCGAGTTCCTCAAAGAACTCGAACCGTGGATCGAGTTGGCGAAAGCCACACGTAAACGGGCTTGAATCAGGAGACACTGAACCAACAAAGACGCGCGTTTATGGATATTCCCGTTCTTTATCTCGGTCCGGAGGGCACGCATTCGCACGAGGCCGCGTTGCGGCACTTCGGCAGGCGGTGCCGGCTGTTGCCGTGTCTCTCGCACTTCGACGTGGTCGATCGGCTTTGCGTACGGTCTGCGCGACCGCGGCCACTGGCGGTCATGCCGGTCGAGAATTCGAGCGAAGGTCCGGTCACGCAGACGCTGGATGTGTTTCCCGCGCATCCAGAGATTGCGATCCTCGAAGGCTTTTCAATGCCGGTCCGCCATCATCTGCTGGCGGATCGCGCAGTGAGGCGACCAGAAGCAATCGAGCGTGTCTACAGTCATCCGCAGGCTTTGGGGCAGTGTCGTGCCGCGTTGCGCAAACTGGTGCCGCAGGCCGAGTTGCTCGCCGAGTCCAGCACGGCCGCTGCGGCGCGGCGCGTGGCGGCCGAGCCGGGCAGCGCGGCGGTGGCCACTTTGGCGGCCGCACGCGTTTATCGCTTGGCTGTGATTGCCCGCGATCTACAGGACAGCGCCGCAAACGTCACACGCTTTTTCGTGATGCGGGCCAGCCGACGGAATCCGCAGCCGACCGTGTCGCGCACCGCCGAAATGCGCTCCCTGCTCTATCTGGTGCTCGGTAACCGTCCCGGCGCACTTCTGCGCGCGCTTGCGCCGTTCGATGCCGCCGGGCTCAACCTGACCTTTATCCAGAGCCGACCGTTGCCGGGACGGCCGTGGGAGTATGGTTTTTTTATCGAAGCGGCTACCGACTGGAAAACACCCGCTGCCGAGGCCGCCTGGCGTTTAGTGTTGGCACTGGCAGAATCAGGGCGTAAACTAGGCACCTATCCGGTCAAATAATCCCCAATACACACATGAACAAGTTGGCACAACTCAGAACGATCATTGCGTCCCTTGACGAAACGCTGGTCAAGGCGCTCTGTGGGCGCGCCGCCTTCAAGATGAATGCAGGGCTCTACAACGAGATCCGGCGCCCGCTTCCTATCGTGGAAACCGCGAACCTCTTCGGCGCGGCGTCGACCATTGCCGGACGTGTCCACATTCTGCGACCGTTTTATGTCAATACGTTACTGCCCGCGTTGTGTGAGGCGGGGGAGGATGTGGACTGCCGCAAGTGCGTGACGGCAGACGCCAGTTGCATGACCGCGCTGGCGCAGCGCCTCAACCTCTCGGTGCATGTGGCCGCATTGAAGTTGGAAGAGATTCCCGAGGCGTTGCGGCAACCGTTGATCGAGCGTGACCCTGTGCTGTTGGAGACGGCGATTACCAACCACACGGTGGAGGCCGATGTGATCAAGCGCATCCTCGATATGTCGCATGAACACCATGCGGACGATACGCTTTCTGAGAAGATCGCCCACATCTACGAGAGGTGGATCATCCCAATTTCGCGGAAGATCCAAGTGCATGACTTGCTGGTCAAGTATCGGCAAGAGGAGCCTTATCAAGGAGGTTCTTGAAAAACCATCGTGGCATGGGCGTCTCGCCCATGAAACACGGGCAAGATGCCCGTACCACATCTCGAAACACGGGCAAGATGCCCGTGCCACATCTACCCTCCAAGGAGAGAGCCATGGCAATATTCGATGACAATTCGCTAACGATCGGGAATACGCCGCTGGTGCGTCTTAATCGGCTCGCGTGTGGTTTGGGCGCGACGGTAGCGGTGAAGATCGAGGGGCGCAACCCAGCCTATTCGATCAAGTGCCGCACGGCGGCGTCGATGGTCTGGGAAGCTGAGCGTGACGGCACGCTCAAGCCCGGCATGGGGATTGTCGAGCCGACCAGCGGCAACACCGGGATCGCGCTGGCGATGGTTGCGGCCGCACGCGGTTACACGGTCACGCTGACGATGCCGGAGAGCATGAGTCTTGAACGGCGTCGCGTGCTGGCCGCGCTGGGGGCCGATCTGGTGCTGACGCCCGCATCTGCGGGTATGGCCGGCGCGGTACAGCGCGCCGAGGAGATGGCGCGCGAATCGCCCGGACGCTTTTTCATGCCCGATCAGTTTTCTAATCCCGCTAACCCCCTGATCCATGAACGGACAACCGGCCCGGAAATCTGGGCGCAGACTGATGGCAAAGTCGCTGCCGTGGTGGCCAGCGTCGGGACGGGCGGCACGGTCGTCGGTATCGGCCGTGCCTTCAAAAATCTCGGTGCCACCGTGCAGATGGTTGCCGTCGAGCCGACCGAAAGCCCATTGTTGACGCAGTACAAGGCCGGTGATGCACTCAGGCCGGCACCGCACGGCATTCAGGGCATCGGCGCGAACTTCATTCCGAAGGTGGTGGATTTCTCGGTGATCGACCGTATCGAGACGGTCGGCACGGATGAGGCATTCGAGGTGTCGCGCCGACTGGCGCGCGAAGAGGGGGTGCTTTCGGGAATCTCTTGCGGCGCGGCTGTGGCGGCGGCGTTGCGGCTTGCCGCCGAGGACGCATTTGCCGGCCGGTTGATTGTCGCGATCCTGCCGGATTCGGGTGAGCGCTATCTTTCCACGTCGCTCTTTGACTGAGTGGCGGAGGAGTCGGCATGCGGACTGTCGCCTTTAAAACGTTTGGTTGCCGCTTGAATCAGGCCGAGACGGTTGCCTTCGAACAAGCCTTTGCCGCAGCCGGATTCCGCCGCGTGCGATTCGGCGAGCCGGCCGAGGTGGTGGTGGTGCACTCCTGTGTCGTGACGCAGACTGCGGAGAATGAGTGTCTGCGTCAGTTGCGGACGCTCCGTCGTAAGTGGCCAACGGTGCGGCTGGTACTCTCCGGTTGCGCGGCCGAGACGGTACCGCAGGAGCGTCTGCTGGCGGCTGGCGCGGATCTGGTGGTTGGTCGTGCGCAGCGTGAGGTGCTTGTGCAGCGGGTGCTGGAACGCTGGCCGACGCCGCCGGAAGGTTTGGAGCGGCAAATGCCGGTTACACGCGCCTCCCCGCCGCGCCGGTCGCATCGTGCGCTTTTGAAGGTGCAGGACGGCTGTGATTTTTTTTGCACGTACTGCATTGTGCCACACACGCGGGGCGGGCCGGTCAGTCGGTCGCTTGAAATCTGCCTACGTGATGCGGCGGCGATGATCGCGGAGGGCTATCGCGAGATCGTGGTGACCGGCTGTAATATCGCGTGCTACGCCGACGGCTCGCGCGGTTTGGTCGATCTTCTCTCTGCGCTCTCCGCGCTACCGGGGCTGGGTCGCTTGCGGCTGGGGTCAATCGAGCCTGGCACCGTCGAGGGCGCGGTGGCCGAGTGGATGGCGGCGTCAGAAAAGATCTGCAAGTTTTTGCACCTGCCGATTCAAAGCGGAGACGACGGCGTGCTGGCGCGTATGGGACGACGTTACACGTCAGCCCAAGTGATCGATACCGTGCGGCGTGCGCGGGCACTCATGCCGGATGCTGCGTTCGGAGCGGATGTGATTTGCGGCTTTCCGGGCGAAAGCGACGACGCCTTTGAACGGACGCTACATGCGGTGGCTGAAGCAGGCTTCAGCAATCTGCATGTCTTCCCGTACAGTGAAAGGCCGGGAACGCCCGCCTGCACATTTGACGGGAGCGTGCCGGTCGCCGTGCGCCGTCAGCGAGCCAAGCGGTTAATCGCGCAAGGTGACGCGCAGCGAGAAGCTTTCGCGCACCGGTTTCTCGGCCAGCGTGTCGAGGTGTTGGTGGAGCGTTTCGATCGCGAAGGACGCGCCTGTGGCTGGAGCGGGGAATACCTGCCTTGCGCAGTCAGCGGCGTGCCGCGCGAACGGGTGGGCGACCTGTGCGTGTTTACAGTTGAAAAGGTGTGCGGTACGACACTGGTCGGGTCGGCAATCGGGTGATGAGGGGCATGGCCCGGTTTTATTTATCCACCATGCTTTGATCCGTTAACGAACGGTAATCATCAGGTCGGTCAGTTTGCCCACGCGCAGAACGCTCGCGCCCATGAAGAGGCCGTCGCGCACGTACTCCGTACATAGTTCGTCCCGTCTTGTAAAATGTCCCTAAAAATGTGTATGCTGTAGGCACGAATTCGAAGGAGTACAATATGGTCAGGTATGCGGGGATTATATGCGTGATGGTAGCGTTAGTGTGCAGTGGTGCGGATGAGCGCCCCTCTGTCCGATGGCGCGGCTTCAATCTGCTTGGGATGTTTATCAACCATGGACAGACCCCGCACTTTGAAGAAGAGGACTTCAAGCTCATCAGTGAGTTGGGCTTCAACTTTGTGCGGCTCCCGATGGACTATCGGTTCTGGATTAAAGACAAGGACTGGACCGTCATTGACGACGAACGGCTGGTGCCGGTGGATCAGGCGGTAGCGTACGGCAAGAAATACGGGTTGCATGTGCAGCTCTGCTTCCATCGCGCGCCGGGTTACACCGTGGCCAAGCCGCCGGAACCCCGCGACCTCTTCACCGATCCAGAAGCGCTGCGGGTCTGTTCGATGCATTGGGCGCATTTTGCGCGGCGCTACAAAGGCATTCCCTCCAGTGAACTGAGCTTCAATCTATTCAACGAGCCGGGCGATGTCTCCGAAGAGGCGTATGAGCGCGTTGCCACGGCGTTGGTCGCCGCGATTCGCGAAGTGGATCCTAAGCGCTTTATTGTCGCGGACGGTTTACGTTGGGGCGGACGCCCGGCAGAAAGCCTCTTTAAACTTGGTATTGGACAAGCCATGCGCGGGTATGCGCCGATGTCGATCTCGCACTACATGGCGAGCTGGGTCGGTACGCCTTCGGACGATCCGGTCTGGCCGCCGCCACAAGCGGTGAGCCCACTCTACGGGCCGGGCAAGAGGCCGTGGAATGTGCCGCTTGTCATTGAGCAGGTGCCGGCGGGCACGCTGTCCGTGCAGCCGGGCATGGTGTCGGGCAAGGTGCGGCTCTGTGTCGATGCTGACGGTACGCGCGTGCTCGACCAAGTGCTGGAGCCGCTTCAAGACGCGCCCGGCTGGACCAACGTGGTCTACAAGAGCGAGTGGAAGATCAATCAGGGACGTTGCGTGAGCACCTTCAACGCCACGTTGCCGCGTGATGTGCGTCGGTTGCTGATCAGCCTGCCGGAGGGCGACTGGGCGCAACTTTCAAAACTTACGCTGACCGGTCGTGACGGTCAGACCGCCATCATGCCCTTTGAACAGACGTGGGGCCGCACGAATGAGTTGTTCCGTTTCGCGGGGTTCGGCCCAGGCAAGGGATTTCAATCCGCGCAGGGCCGTCTGGACGGACCTGCCTACTTGAAGAGGACATTGATGGATGCGTGGCAGCCTGCGTTTGATGCCGGTGTCTTCACAATGGTTGGCGAATTCGGCTCCTACAACAAAACGCCGCACGCGCTGGTACTGGTCTGGATGGAAGACTACCTGCGTCTCTGGAAAGAGCGGAATCTCGGCTGGGCGCTCTGGAACTTCCGCGGCTCGTTTGGCGTGCTCGACAGCGGCCGCGAGGATGTAGAGTACGAGCCGTTTCACGGCCATCAGCTCGACCGCAAGATGCTTGATCTGTTGCTGAAGTTCTAGGGCTGTAAGGCTGTGAGACCGTGAGGCAGTAAGTTCGCTCCGCCGTCTTAACTCCCTACAGCCTCACAGCCTTAACACCAACGCCGACTACTTGAACTCTTTGATCCGCAGATTGCGGTACTGAATCTTCATCGGCGGCCCGGCATGCATCTGCAGGGTGATGAAGCCTTTCGTTGGCATCATCGCGGGCCGATGGTCGGTCAACTCGCAGGTCTTGATACCGTTGACGAAGAGCGTCATCGTCGGGCCTTTGGCGATGATGGTGTATTCGTTCCAGTCATCCCGCTTGAAGACCCGGTTGCCCAGCTCCTTGGCATCGGCAAAGCGGTCGACGGTCTTCTTGCCGTCAGCCGCGATCGTGACCTTGGCGCCGCGCTCGCCGACCAGATGCTGCTTGGGGTGATAGAGGAAGCCGACGTAGTTGCCGCCGCCATCCATGTCGGCCTGATAGCCGCTATCGCCAAACTCCTGATCAAGTGCGCGGAGTTGGATGCCCGAGTTGGCCGTGGGGCTGAGCTTAAACTCGGCGCGCAGTTCAAAGTTAGCGGGCTGACTGGCGGTATAGATCAAGTGGCTGTTCTTTTTGCACGGCTTTTCTGTAGAACTCTGAGCCTGCAAGATGCCGTCCTTAACCTCCCACCAACCATCGCCGCCCTTCCAGTTTTTCAGGCTGACACCATCGAACATCGGCGTGAATCCCTTCTCCGCCATAAGTCCCTGCGTGGCCTTGATGGATGCGGCAAGCAGCGCTTTGTCTTCATCACGCAACGTCCAGGCCTGCGCCTGTTCGAGACGCGCGAGCTGCGTCTTGAGCGGAATCGTGAAGCTCTGTTCAAGCTGGCGCACGAAGCCGCGCAACGCCAGAATCTTCAGGCGGTCGCTCGGTGCGTTCTGCGCAAAGTTTGCGGCATCCTCAAGCGCGTCGGGTGTCCGCCAGTCTGCCAGTGCGCGGATGGCGGCCTCGCGCAAGGGAGCGTCGGTCGTCTGCTTGGAGGCGGCACGCGCCACGGCGAGTCCTTGATCGTTGCCGAGCGAGGTCAGCACTTGGAAGAGCGCCAGTTTTTCTGCGCCGGCAGCGCTGTCATAGGCAGCTTGGATCGGGGTCATCGCTGACGGCAACAGCGTGACGCCACTCAGATGAACCGAGTCGTTTTCACGCACCTGCACGCTCTTTTCCACACCGTCAAAGGTGTAGACCATGCGCAGCGTCTTGACCTTGCCCGGCGCGGGGTCTTCACTAAAGCCGTCCCGCTTGCAGAGTCGCCCCGAGGACTGGATGGTGATGGAGCCCGCGTCCACCAGCTTCTGAACGTTGTCGGTGACATCCTTGACCAGTTCGTTCTCGAAGCTGCCATACACGGCGCTATGGATCACGGTCTTGCCGGCGCGGGGCCGTGCGTAACGGGTACAGAGTGATGACAACGCACGTATCGCGGTCTCGCTCTGCGGGGTCTTTTTGATTACGGTTAGTAGCGCGGGAATCTCCTTGTCGCTGCCGAGGTCGCCCAATCCTCTGACGGCGGCGTCGAGAACCTTCGCATCGCCGTCGTTGGTGAGCTTGACCAGCGCCGGGACAGCCACTGCCATGCGGCGGCGCATCGCCATGTCAATGCCGGCCAGCCGCGTTGCGGCATCGCCGTCAGCCATCATGCCCAGCACAGCGTCATCAGCCGCCTTGCCGGCAAATCCCATGATCTCATTCTTGGCGGCGTTAGCGATCGTACCGTCAGCATGCTTGGCCAGTGCCATCAGCGGCGGCAGAGCGGCCGGGTCATCAAGGGTGGCCAACGCGGCAGCGGCGGCCAGACGGTTCGCAAGCGTGACCTTCTCGTCCTTGGCCAGGGCGGCCAATGCGGGCACAGCGGCCTTGTCGCCACGCAGACCAAGCACTTTGGCTAGACGCGTTTGGACGGTTGGATGTTTGGCCAGCGCGGCGGCGAAAGTTTGCGTGGCTTTCGCGCCCTTGGGCGTATCGAGCACTGCGCGCAACGCGGCGTCAACAGTATCACTGTTGGTTGCGCCGATCGCTTCCTGCCAGAGTGCCAGGCCGGCGTCGCCGCCGGTTACGATCGCGCCGCGCAGGGCTGCATCACGCACAGCCGGCGAAGCCGCTGATGTGGTGCTGCGCAGGTCGGCATAGCAGGCTGCGGCGCGGGCCGCATCGGTGCAGGCCAGCTTTCCTGCGCCGTTGAGATATGCCACCGCCACGTCGGGCGACGTGTTGAGTTTGGCTTTAAGCGCAGCCATCGCCTCGGGCGTCGCCAGTTTGCCCAGCGACTGCACGGCGGCTGCGGCAACCGCCTTGTCGGCATCGGTCATGCGGCTGATGAGCACGGTGACCGACTGCGCGTTGCCGCGGTTGCCCATCGATTGCAACACGCCCACAAGCGCGGGGCCGGAGAGCTTGCCCGCCGCTTCGCACAGCGTGGTCTCGACGGCGGGGTCGGAGATCATCTCCAGCCCGTAGCGCGCTGCGTGGCGCAGGTGCGCCTTGTCGCTCGACAACAGCGCAGCCAACGGCGCGATGGCCGTTTTCGTGCCGCACCAGCCGAGGTTTTGGCAGGCGGTGACCTTATCATTGTCAGTGGTGTCAGCTTTCTGGATAACCTCGATCAACTTGGCTTCATCCATCAGGATCGCTTTATCCAACTCGGCACGCACGGTGAGACCGGCCGCTAAGGCAAGAAACAACAGAACATTTTTTTTCATTTTTTGCATCCTCGATCGTGTACCGTTACCGTTTAACAGATCTGCCAGCCTTCGCGGGCGGCACGCGAACGCAGGCGGTTGGCCTGCTCGTCGTTGACAAATTCTTCCTTCACCGGATCCCAGGTGAGGTCGCGCTTCAACCACTGCGCGATGTTCGCGCAGTGCACGGTGCTCATTGAGCGGTGCGTGAGCGTTGGACTGGCCACCGCGACCGTACGGTTTTTGACACTGGCGAAGAAGTCTTTCATGTGGCCGACCAGATGCCCGGTACGGGTCAGGTAGTCCTGCAGGATCTTGTTGTAGTCCGCCAGCATCGCCGGGTTGGAGACCTCCGGGCGCGCATAGCCGTCGGCGCACGCGCACCAGCCTTCGCTACCCACGTAACGTATGCCGCAGGTGCCGCGCCAGCCCTCCTGCTTCTGGATCATAGTGACACCGTTGGCAAACGGCATTTCCATGCCGTCCGCCGTGGGGGTCGGCACGTACGGATAGCGGATAGGGGAGGTGTCCTGCATGCCAAGTGCGTCATGGCACTGCGCGAAGGTATGCGAACCCCACTCACCGATCACGCTGGTGTAGAAATCGTGCTGGTGGTGCCAGCCGCCGTGTACGTAGGACTTGTTGTACGGACGCCAGGGACAGGGGCCCAGCCAGCGGTCCCAATCCAGTTCCTGCGGATCGGGCAGCGGCTGCTCCGGAAGCCACTCGCGGTTCATGTTGACGTTGCCCCACGGCGCGAGATGCGCGTAGACCGTTTTGACTTCGCCCAGACGGCCGAGACGCAGGAGTTCGTTACAGACGATGAAATTTGCCTCGCTGAGGCGCTGCATGCCGGCCTGATAGACACGGCCGTACTCACGTGCGGTGCGCACGACGACCTGCCCCTCGGCAATGGTCATTGTGGCCGGTTTCTCAGTGAAGACATCCTTGCCCGCACGCATGGCGCGGATCGAGATCGTGGCGTGGAGCCGGTCACTGGTGGCCGTGATGATCGCGTCGATGTCCGGGCGCGCCAGCACATCCATCATCTCGATGTAGGTCTTGCAGTCTTGATTACCGTAATGTTTGTCGGTCATGGCCTTGACCGTATCGCGCCGATCGCGGCGGACGTCACAGATCGCCACGAACTGAGCTTGGGCGTCCGGCAGGATCCAACTCCGCAGATCGCCCATACCGCGCCCGCCCAAACCGATGCCGGCCATGACGATACGCTCGCTTGGCGCCACCGCGCCATTCAATCCTAACGCCGACCCCGGCACGAGCGTCGGCATGGCAACTGCCGCAACGCCCGCCTGGGCCATCCCCCTCAGAAACTGCCGCCGGCCAATGCCTTGCCGTCCTGATTTCGACTGCCGATCCCTCATCTTCGTTCCTCCCTAATTGGTTAACTGATCGTTCCTCAGTCCTCTTACAATCCGCAACAATACACTATCCATAATACGCCGATCTTCCGCATCTGTCTTGTAAAGCGCCCCTAAAAATGTGTACACTATAAGCATGAATCCGGAAACACTCCAGAAACGATTCCTTGCGCAGATCGGGGATTTGGCCTCGATCCGCCGACTGCTTGACCTGCTGCCGGATGTCGGGTTCTTCATGAAGGACAAACATGGGCGCTTCATGTTGAACAATCAGCGGGCCTGCCAGTTCTGCAACGCGGAAAACGAACAACAGACGATCGGCAAGACCGATTACGATTTCTTTTCCAAGGACCGCGCCGATTTTTATGTCCGCGGCGACCACGAGGTGATGGAGAGCGGTGTCCCGGTCATTAACCAGATCGCGCCCGCACCCGAACATTCGGACCGTCTGATGATCCATTCCAAGTTTCCGCTCTACGACAAACAAGGCCGCGCGATCGGAGTCGTGGGGTTTCACCGCATCATCGATGACCTGCGCGACACGCCCCGCTGGCACGGGCGCTTTGCACAGGTCGTGACGCACATCCACAAGTATTACGGGCAGAATCTTGAAATGAAGAAGCTGGCTCAGTTGGCCGGCGTGTCGCAAAGTCAGTTCGAGCGTCGCTTCAATCGCATCTTCGGCACCACGCCCTACGAATACCTCCTGCGCGTGCGTATCACGGCTGCGCGTGCCCTGCTGGAAACGACCGAGCGGACAATCGCGGACATCGCCTGTGAGACCGGCTTTTACGACCACAGCCACTTCACGCGTACCTTCAAGCGGGTCGTGGGACTTTCTCCCGGCCGCTACCGCAAGCAACATCTTGATGCCGGATTGTGAGGTTCTGTGACCACCCCGCTTACCCGTTATCTCGAACTCATCCCGCACATCGGTGCCGGGCGCGCCCGCGCTTTGCAACGTGAAGGATGTCTCTGTTGGCGCGACCTGCTGGATGCCTCGCGCCCGCTCGCCGGACTTGATCCGACGCTCTGGGACACCGCGCGTGCTGCCGCCGAAGCGGCGCAACGCGCACTCGAGGCCGACAACGCCACCTACTTCACGACGCGGCTTCCGCCCCGCGAGCAGTGGCGTGTGCTCGTCCAATGGCTCGACCGCGCTTCGTTCTTCGACATTGAAACCAGCGGGCTTGAGGCCGACAGCATTGTCACGCTGATCTGTTGTTACCATCGGGGCCAGTCACTCTGTTTTCTGGCCGATGAAAACCTTGATGATTTCTTGGAGTTGCTCGATGAAGTCCAACTGCTGGTCTCGTTCAACGGATCGAGCTTCGATGTGCCGCGTGTGCTCGACCGCTTCCACATTCCTCAATTGCCCTGCGCCCATGTGGATCTGCGCTGGCTCTGCCATCACGCCGGTTGGCGCGGTGGCTTGAAGGCGATCGAGTGCGCACTCGGCATGCGGCGTCCGCCGGATCTCGAAGGCCTCGGCGGCGCGGAGGCGGTCTGGCTCTGGCAGACGTGGCGCGACCACCAAGACGTCAAAGCGCGCCGCACACTGAAACGCTACTGCACGGCCGATACCGTCACGCTCTACATGCTGGCCGCCCACCTTTGCCGTCACCACGGTGCCGACGTGACGTTGCCGGTGGAGGCCGATCTTTGGGATGCGGTTCATGCGGCATTGCCGGACCTAGGCCGCCCGGACGTCTGCGCTGAGTTTGCCGATCATGCACAGGCGGTGGCCGAGCCGCCACCACCCAAACCCGCGCCCGCACCGGTTGTCGCGGCCGACCTCTTCTCCATCGCGCAAATGGTCGGCGGCATGACCGATGGTCTGTCGCGCGCGGAAAAGCAGGCGCGGCTGCGCGAACGCTGGCGTGCCTTTCGGACGGAATGAATTTTTTTTCGTTCGGGCTTGACCCCCCTTTGTCGATCCCCTATAGTTACGGTATGGTAATGATCGGTTTGATACTTGGCGTCGTCTGACGGGTCTGGGGGATTCTCTTGGTGCGCGTCATGCCGTGTTGATCTGATGCGCGGGAGAACCCGAGGGTGCGTGGAACGCCTGGTGAACATCACAAAAGGAGGACGAAAGTGGCTACACCAGTCAATGAGGTTCTGATGAGGAAAGGGCGCGAATTCATAACCATTGCCCCGTCGGCAACGGTGTTCGAGGCCGTTCAACTCATGGATGCCAAAAACATCGGATCCCTCATCGTGCTCAACGCGCAGGGGAAGATCGCCGGCATCTTTGCCGAGCGCGATTGCTTCCGCAAAGTGATTTTGGCGGGCAAATGGCCCCAAGATGTACAGATCAAGACGGTAATGACTAAAAAGGTCATCTATGTCACCCCAGATATGACGGTGGACGAGTGCATGGCCTTAATGACGGAGACGCGCATCCGTCACGTGCCGGTGTTGGATCAAGACGAGAAGATTCTGGGGATCATCTCGCTCGGCGATCTGGTGAAGTTCGTGGCCTCTGAGCAGGACGCGATGATCCGGAACCTCGAAAAGTACATCGAGGGTTCGCTTTAACCCGTTCCTGTCCAGACGGAGGCCGTCCAGCCGACTCGTTTGAGTGTGCGCTAAGGCAGGCACGGACGGCCTCCTCTTAGGTAAACCGCCCCCTGCGGGGCATTGGAGGCCACCATGACTGAATTGAACGCAACGGTCGCGTCTTGCGACTGCGCGTGTGATGATGCAGTTTCAGAAGAGGAACTGAACGCGCGCCTCGATGAGGTGATCTGCGAATATCGTGACAAGCCCGGCGGGCTGATTCCCGCCTTACAGACCGCGCAAGCCCTCTTGGGTTATCTGCCCGAACCGGTCATCCGCAAGATCGCGGACGGGTTCGGCAAACCCATCAGTGAAGTCACCGGCGTGGTGACCTTCTATTCCTTCTTTACGCTCCACCCGCGCGGGAAATTCCTGGTGCGCGTCTGCTTGGGAACGGCCTGTTATGTGCGCGGCGGCAAGGAGGTGCTCGACGCACTGAAAAAGAAGCTGGCCATCGATGTGGGTGAGACCACGCCCGACCGGCTCTTCTCGCTGGAGGTGGGCCGTTGCTTCGGCGCGTGCGGCATGGCACCGGTGGTGATGGTGAACGAAACGGTTTACCAGCGCGTCAAACCCGCCCGCGTGGGTGAGTTAATCAATCAGATCATGGCCGATGCCGGCATCACCGGAGAAGAAAAGGAGACGGCATGAAATCCCCCGCATTAAAGAAGATCGGGAACGTGGCCGCCCTGAAGGCCATGCGTGATCAAGTGTGTTCTGGCAAGCCGAACCGCGCAGACGGCGCACAGCGCCAAATCCTGATTTGCTTCGGCGGCAGTTGCTTGGCCTCTGGTGCCAAGGAGGTTCGCGATGCGCTGCGCGATGCGTTGGCGCAAGAGGGGCTGGCCGATGAGGTCGCCCTGGTTGAAACCGGCTGCATGGGGCCGTGCGTGATCGGACCGGTCATCATGGTGGGCGAAGACCGCACCTTCTATCAGGGGGTCAAACCCGAGGACGCGGCGGAGATCGTCGCCACGCATCTGCGTGACGGTCGCCGTGTCGAACGGTTGCTGGTCACCGACTCCTCCGGCGCGACGCCCGCGCCGTGCCGCGACGACCTTGACTTTTTCAAGCGGCAGACGCAGGTCGTGCTGCGCAACTGCGGCTGGATCAACCCTGAAAAGATCCAGGAGTACATCGGTCGCGACGGGTACGCGGCACTGGCCAAGGTGCTGACCGAGATGACGCCGGAGGCTGTGATCGAAGAGATGAAAGTCTCCGGTCTGCGCGGTCGCGGCGGCGCAGGCTTCCCGACCTGGCGCAAATGGCACCTTGCCAGCCAGACGCCGGAGGGCATGCGCTATGTGCTGTGCAACGCCGACGAGGGCGATCCCGGTGCCTACATGGACCGCAGTGTGCTGGAGGGCGACCCCCACAGCGTGATCGAGGGCATGGCGATCGCGGCGTACGCTATCGGCGCGCCGCAGGGCTACGTCTACGTGCGGGCCGAATATCCGCTCGCAGTCGAACGCCTGTCGCACGCGATCGACGAAGCGCGCACCTGCGGCCTACTGGGCAAAAAGATTTTGGGCAGCAAGTTCTCATTCGATCTGGACATCCGTATGGGGTCCGGCGCTTTTGTGTGCGGCGAGGAAACCGCGTTGATCGCCTCCGTGGAAGGCAAGCGCGGTGAGCCACGCCCGCGTCCGCCCTATCCCGCGCAAAAGGGGCTGTGGGAGCGCCCGACCGTGCTCAACAATGTGGAGACGTATGCCAATGTCGCTCCCATTCTGCTGAACGGCGGCGCGTGGTATGCCGCGATGGGAATGCCCCGGAGCACGGGCACCAAGGTGTTCGCCCTGGCCGGCGCCGTGCGCAATACCGGACTGGTCGAAGTGCCGATCGGCACGCCGCTGGGCGAGGTCATCTACGACATCGGCGGCGGCATCCCCAAAAACCGCCACTTCAAGGCGGCTCAGATTGGCGGTCCCTCAGGCGGTTGCATCCCACGCGAGAACCTGAATGTGCCGTTGGATTATGAGGCGCTCGCCGAGCTTGGCGCGATCATGGGATCCGGCGGATTGATCGTGATGGATGAGGACACCTGCATGGTGGACGTCGCGCGCTTCTTCATTGAGTTTGTGCAGGAAGAGTCGTGCGGCAAGTGCGTGCCGTGTCGTGTCGGGACCCGGCGCATGCTGGAAATCCTTGACCGCATCTGCGCCGGCCAAGGCGAAGAGGGGGACATCGAGCGCCTGATCGAGTTGGGCGAGTTCATCAAGACGTCATCGCTCTGTGGACTCGGACAGACCGCGCCGAATCCGGTGCTCTCGACCATCCGCCACTTCCGGCAGGAGTACGAGGAGCACATCCGCGACCGCCACTGCCGCGCCGGCGTCTGCGCCGGGCTGGTGCGCGCGCCGTGCCTGAGCGCCTGCCCTGCGGGCGTCGACGTGCCCGGCTTCGTTTCGCTGGTAGGCGACAAGCGTTATGCGGAGGCACTGCGGCTGCACCGCGAGCACAACCCCTTCGCCTCGGTCTGCGCGCGCGTCTGCTTCCATACGTGCGAAGAGAAGTGCCGCCGCGCGTCGCTCGACGAACCGGTCGCGATCCGTGCGATCAAGCGCTTCATGGTCGATCAAGAGGTCACCATTCAGGTGCCGGAGGTACGCGAAAACGCGGCCAATGCGGCCCGCAAGATCGCGATCATCGGCGCGGGTCCCGCCGGTCTCTCCTGCGCCTTCTTCTTGGCGCGGATGGGCTACAAACCGACGATCCTCGAATCCGAACCGCGCCCCGGCGGCATGCTGGTGCAGGCGATCCCGGCCTACCGGCTGCCGCGCGAAGAGTTGGCGCGCGAGGTGCGTATGATCGAAAACCTCGGCGTGTCGATCGAGACCGGGCGTAAGTTGGGGAGCGATTTCACGCTCGCCGATCTGAAGGAGCAGGGCTATGACGCGGTCTTCCTGGCCGTCGGCGCGCCGCTGGGCGTGTCGCTGAATATCCCCGGCGCGACGGCACAGGGCGTGACGGAAGCCATGTCGTTCCTGCGCCACTACAACATCCGCGGCTCCGTGCCGGTCGGCAAGCATGTGGCGGTGATCGGCGGCGGCAATGCCGCGATCGATGCCGCGCGCACGGCGGTGCGGCTCGGCGCGCGCAGTGTGACGGTCGTTTACCGCCGCACGCGCGAGGAGATGCCGGCCTATGCCGAGGAGATCGACGAGGCGTTGCAAGAGGGAATCATCCTGCGGACCTTGGTGCATCCGGAGTCGTTTGTGGTCGATAACGGCTTTGTGACCGGCCTGCGGCTGCGCCCGATGCATCTGGGTGAGTTTGACCGTTCGGGGCGCAGACGTCCCGAAAGCGGCGACGATGCGTGCGAAATTCTGCCGGCCGATCAGGTGATTGTGGCCATCGGCCAGGCGCTGGACAAGGAGGCGCTGGCCGGAGGAGTCGAAATAGAATACAACGAACGCGGCTGGATCAAAGCCGATCCGCGCTCCGGCGCGACCTCGGTGCCGTGGCTGTTTGCGGGTGGCGACGCTGTGATCGGCCCCTCCTCCGTGGTGGAGGCGATCGCCGCCGGCGAACGTGCAGCAGTCGCGATCGACGCCATGCTCACCGGTGAGACGCACGCCTTCTGGCGGGGCTATCAAGATGCCGGCGCGACCTTCGATCCTAACGCAGACCCCGTGCCCTACGCCCGGGAACGCCTGCCCACGATCGCGCTGGAAAAACGGCGTCAGAACTTCAACGAGGTCGAGCAGCCGTGGAATGAGAGCACCGCACTGCGTCAGGCTAAACGTTGCCTGCGCTGCGACTACGGCAAACAACCCTGCGGCTTAGAACACGCTTAATCCGGAGAGACACTCATGGTCAACCTGACAATCAATCTGCAAAAAATCCAAGTGCCGGAGGGTACTACGATCCTTCACGCCGCCCGACAGATCGGCGTGAAAATCCCCACGCTCTGCAATCTGGAAAACCGCGAGGCGATCGGCGCATGCCGGGTCTGCCTGGTGGAGGTCGAAGGCGCCCGGACGCTCGTGGCGGCCTGCTCGACGCCCGTCAACGAGGGTATGGTCGTGCGGACCCACAGTGCCCGTGCACGGGCAGCGCGGCGGCAGGTGGTCGAACTGCTGCTTTCTGAGCATGACGGCAACTGCCAGACCTGCGATCGCGGCGACGACTGCGAACTACGTGCGCTGGCCGCCGAAATGGGGATCGAGTGCGTGCCCTTCGAGGGGGTCAGGGCCCGTGCGCTGCTCGATGATTCGACACCCGCGCTGGTTCGCGACAACGCCAAGTGCATCAAGTGCCGACGCTGTGTCACGATATGCGGTGAGGTGCAGGGCGTCGGGGCGCTTTTCCCGCAGGGACGCGGTTTCCAGACGGTTGTGGGACCGGCCTTCACGCGCCACCTCGACAGCGTGGCGTGTGTGCAGTGCGGCCAGTGCGCCGCGATCTGCCCCGTCGGTGCGATCGTCGAGAAAAACAGCATCGCTGAGGTCTGGCAGGCGCTGGAGGATCCGACCAAGCATGTGGTCGTGCAGACCGCGCCCGCGATCCGCGCCGCGCTGGGCGAATGCTTCGGCTACCCGCCCGGCACGCGCGTCACTGGCAAGATGGCCGCCGCGTTGCGCCGGCTCGGCTTTGACGGGGTGTTCGACACCAACTTCACGGCCGATCTGA
>ERZ795051.2474-NODE-2474-length-20568-cov-6.815727_pt1 | contig 20568 bp, 17 predicted proteins | sample MGYA00375135_ERZ795051 | MGnify/ENA primary metagenome ERZ795051 (study PRJEB30180, sample SAMN05720222) | activated sludge metagenome | isolation source: Anaerobic digester | place: Japan | collected 2015-05-26 ... | reverse complement strand
GATGCTCCAGATGAGAGACGCTTTCTCCGTCCGCGGTGCGGCGCTTTTCGGCTTCCAGTGCGGCCAGAGCCAACGGCGCGGCTTTCACAATGCGTTGTTTGGGGATGTTTTCTATGGCCTTGGCGATGATCGCTGCCTGCTGGTTCTTTCCGCCGTAGGTGATGGCTTCCTGGCTATTAAGGGGGCGGAATTCAAAGGGAATGGTCAGGTTCCTGGCGGATTCGTCCCAGACCATCTCATCCGGCTGCGGCAGAAAGAAGCGCTTGTCGCCCTTCACGTTGTTCTGCTCTACATCGGCGGCGGTCAGCTTGAAATGCACGGTCACGCCGTTCGTTGCTTTCCAGGTGTAGTCGGTAAAGTACTCGCCAGTCTTGATATAGTACTGGTCGTGGTTGGCCCAGTAAAGCGTCACTTCCTCGCCGTTGTAGGGGATAGCGTAGCGTTCGCGTTTGGAGTACCGGCGCTTGGAGATAAAGTCGCCGTCATGCCAGTAACGGCTGAAGAAGGCGTACAGGTGATTGTAGATGGCGGCTTCAAGCGCCTCGTGGCCTTTGGCACATTTTGCTTTTTCCAGCGCAGCCAGATACTCTTTGCCGGGCTTCGTGTCGTGGTACTTTATCAAAGTGCCCGCCGCGTCAATGGCGTCGTCAAATATCTCCAACACCTTCTTTTTGGCGGCTTCCAGCTCTTTGGCTGCTTGTGTCTGCCCCGCCAGCGCACCCTGCGCCAGTTCTTCGGATATGGACCTGGGCAAATCTTCTTGGATGAAGCGTTCGATCCCACCGCGTTTGTAATTCATGATGCGGTAGATGCCGAAGTCCAGATCCGCGGCATCGAATTGAAAAAGTTCTTCAAGAAGTCCCTGAAATTTCTGAATGTTGTCCATTTTCACCTCGTGCGGAATTGATCCATAAAACATGGTAGCTGTTTTATGCCAATATCCAGTGGAATGCAAATGCTCTCTCGGTATTTGCATGATTATTCGAAGAGAATCAGTACATCCTCCTTCCTCACGTTCAGCATATACCCCACCTTCGGCCTGGTGAAGATCAGGGTTACGATTTAATCACTTTTTATAAGCCCGCACATTTAACCCCTTCCATTCAAGCAGGGGATGCTTTCTAATACGATACTGTAGAGCCTCATCGTCGGTCAGTAACTCGGGGGTTATCTCTCCTTTGTCCAGCACCCGATTGAGAAATTCCATCTCCGCCTCTGTGAACGGCAACAGCCCGGCCAGAAAATTGCGGCAGTCCTCGACCAGCCCTTTGCCGAAATGCGCCTGTTGGATCCTTTCTATCCCTGCGGCACGCAGCGTGGGAATCAGCCGTTGCTCAAGATCGGCGATATCAAAATCCAGATCGCCCGGGGTGACGGTTCTCCAGTCCTTGCGGCTCATGGCGCCATAAACGACAAATGCCAGGCGCAGGCGTTCCCGATCAAATCCGCCTAAACGAGAGAGATTGCTGCAATCAAACAGATCCCTCGCCTGACGCCGGGACAGAAGCGCAGAGAGTTTGCCCGCCGCAAGCTCATGGATATCAACCACTTGAATGCCGACAGCTTGCCAGATTCCTACTGGTCGCGAATCCATATTCTTTACCGGCCACAAAGGAATTCGGAACATGAAGTTGACATCCACTTCCAGGTTACCGCCCTGTCCGCCGGCGCTCGGATAACGGAGTTGCCATTTCCCTCCTGCATGCTCCGCCGGCACGCGCCGGACTGTAAAGCCTTCGCGGAAAAAGACGGCTTGCAGTGCTTCCTCAATCTTGGGCCGTTCTAAAAGCATGGCCTCTCGTTCCGCTCCACCCACATAATTGAGATCGATGTCGATCGAGAGGCGTGGGACATCGAAAATAAAAAGGTTAAGGGCTGTGCCGCCCTTGAGAACCAGCTTGTCTTTCAGAAACGGATGACTACGGATAGTATCGAGCAGGTGCAGCAGCAGACCTACTTTTTCGAGCATGTCCGGCCGAAATCCGGTGGTCTCCGCTTGTTTGATGAGCGTCTCGGGAGAAAACTTCACAGTTGTTCCTCCCATGATCTTCTGTAAACCTCTTCGGGCACGACAAGGTTCCAGTCGGCAATGAAACGCCCCGCTTTCCGCCGGCTGCGTTCCAGGTAATGCGGACGGCGCGGCCGCCGATCTCGAAATATTTTCAGATGAGTCTCATCGACCATCAGGGTGTCTCTGTGTTGTTCCAGGAAGAAGCCGACTTTAGCGGCGGTGGTGGCGTTACCGAGGAGATCGACGTATAAGCCAACCTTATCAAGGTCGAAAAATTCGACGGACTCAAGGGAGCGCCATATTTCCTCCCAGCTACCCGATAAGTCGGGACGGTTCAAGACATCTACGAAGGTTCTCTCAAGACCTGTCACCGATATTGCCATTCCGGAACGATCGCCTTTTATCACATCAAAATATTCCGCTTTCTTTCGCAAAAGGGCCCGCGGGAACCGTAACCCTTTGAACAGATGAGCACGAAAAGTTATGCGGGGCATGGGTTTGTCGGTGAGATAAGTGAACTGTTCATACACTGAATAGGCCTTGCCGTGAAACTCCAGGGCCGTATGGTAGGCAATGACGGCGTTTTTTGATATTCGGGCGGCAAGGAGAAATGGGTCCATCGGGAAACTGTCCGGCGATGTCCCCGGGGGAACAGACGCATAGAGACCACGGCGCACCCGGACAATATTGCCTGCTTTCACATGGTAGGCAAGGAGGGATTCTTGGGTCCTTACATTATGAGTTCCATCGGAAGAAAGAAAACCGGCAAAGTCTTCAACGGTAAAAACAGGATGTGTTCTGAAAAAAGCTCGCAGCTTCATCATCGATCACTTTTGACATTTATTCATTTAACACGTAATTCTTTTAAGTGTAACAAATACTATTGTCAAGTAGATTTTGAGGACAATTTTTTAGGTCCATGCTTAAAATTGACTTTGGTTACTATAATCCGCCCGGTTCTTTCACCAAAACACCCCGCTTCACCAGATCGTCAATGTCCCGCAGGGCGGTATCCTGCGAGCATTTGGCCAGCTTGGCCCATTTGGAGGACAAAAGAGTTTGATCAACTTGTTTTCTAAGGCTTTAGTTTCCTCTGCCCCCGCCTGTGACGATGACCTTGCCGCAATTCGGACCCTGGTAGCATTTCATGTCGCCGGCCCGCCATCCCGTCACGATGACATGATCGCCCGCCTTGGCATTGCCCAAATCCTTGAGTTCATAGCATCCGGACAGTCCCCAGCACGATTTGGGTTTCTCGTCCCGCTGCAGCTCTTCCAGGCAGATGCGGCCTTCCTGAAAATTCTGGACCACGCAGACGCCATGAATCTGCTTTTCGGTCTTGCCGATGCAACAAAGGTCTCTGGCGCCGGCGAGCGGGGATGCGGCGAGAACAAGACTTGCGGTAAGGAAAGCAAAGACGAAGATTTTTCGCATAGGGATGACCTCCCGAATAGTAGTTGGAGAACATTCTATGGGTTTCCGATGGGCCGGTCAATGAAAAATAGAACCGTCCCCTTCATTTGGTCTTTCGGGGGTGGCGTGGTGAAGGATCGATGATTCGGGGTTTTTGCCATCCAGGGGTGAGGAGCTCATACCCCTGGATGGCCTTGTCCTGCGGTTGACCCACTGTTAATTCAGAACCCAGACGTACTGCTTGTGATTCTCCGGAAGCGCGGACGCTTTCGGCTTTCGAACCAAAGTGTATTTCCGTTTTCCAAATTTTAATGCGTCTTTGTAGGATGTCATGTAAATGTCGATGTTTCCTTTTTTCTTGCGATTCATGCGGTCTTTGATGACGAAAGTCCCCTTATTGCCGATTTGAATTTTGGTTCCTAATGTCAAACCGTTTCGTTCCAGATCCCGCGAGACGGCCACGATGCCGTTTCGAACGGGTTCTCCGGAAGCGGTTACGCCTTTGTTATGGAAACACTCCTTTAACGTGTACGCGGTTACCGATATTTTGATTTCTTCCGCCCATACACTGCCGGAAGAAACACACCAGATGCAGATTCCTAAAAGCACCGCTTTTGCTACTAATAGGTTTATTCTTGTCATAATGACCTCCTTGTGTTGAAAAGAGCAGAATCGCTCTTTTGCACAGATTGGGTTATGGCTACCTTTGCCTACCCGTAGCTCCTCTATGTAAACACTCTCCGTTGAGAGAGTGGGATATGTGGAGATGTTCTTATTGCCTGATTCTGATCGGGTCCCGGTGATAAACGAGAAAAACAGACTGAAGATAAGAACAAGATTTGAGTTGCGCAGAACATAGTGAAAGTGACCGCGTATGTCAATCATTATTTTGGATGGCGAGCGGGCGGTCAAAATGAAATGATCCACGGGGACAAATCCGTCGGCAGTCAAAAAAGCGTTGCCCGCAAAGCAGGCAGTATTCATCTTGACAGTCAAGGTATTAATTTATAAGAGTGACTTCAAGCATTCTGGACTCTTCCGGGAGAGGAATTTTGCAATATAATCCGAGCATGAAGCATAAGCTGATCCGCGCCTCCACGCGCAGCTTCGCCGAAGCGGAGCTGGCGCCCATTGCCGCCGAAATCGATCAGCAGAGGATCTTTCCCCGCGACGTCATCGCGAAAATGAGGGAACTCCAATATTTCGGTCTTCAGGCGCCGAAAGCGTATGGCGGAGCGGAGCTGGATTCAATCAGTGCCGCCATCGTGGTGGAAGAACTCTCCCGCGTTTGCGCGGCGGTGGGATTGTGCGTGACCGTCCACAACGGCGTGGCGGTTTATCCTTTTCTTCGTTTTGCCAATACCCGCCAAAAGGAAATCTATCTGCCCAGGATGACCTCGGGAAGCGCAATCGGTGCGTTCAGTCTGACGGAGGCCAATGCAGGCTCCGATGCGGGGAGCGTGGAGACCACCGCCCGCAAGGAGGGATCGAACTATATTTTAAACGGGACGAAAATTTTTGTGACCAACGGCGGGGTCTGCGACGTGGCGCTGATTTTTGCGCTCACCTCCTCGCCGGATCACAAACTGCAAAGCAGCGTGTTCATTGTCGAAAGCAAATTCCCCGGATTTTTGAGAGGAGAGCGCGAAGATCTTTGCGGCATGCGCGCCAACCCGGTTTCCTCGCTGTTTTTCGAGGACTGCTCCGTGCCGGAAGAAAACCTGCTGGGGCAACTCGGCGACGGGATGAAGATCGGCCTGGCCACGCTGGACAACGGCCGGCTCGGGGTGGCCGCCCAGGCGCTGGGGATTGCGCAGGGCGCGATGGAAACGGCGGTGAAATACGCCCGCGAGCGGCAGCAGTTCAAAAAACCGATCGCGTCTTTGCAGACCATTCAAAATTACATCGCCGATATGGCCACCGAGATCATGGCCGCGAGACTGTTGCTTTACCGCGCCTGCGATCTCAAGGACGCGGGAATGCCCTTCGGATGCGAAGCCTCGATGGCGAAGCTCTACTGCAGCAGCGTCGCTTCCCGGGTTTCGTCGCTGGCCGTTCAGATTCACGGCGGCTACGGCTACAGCAAGGAATATGACGTGGAGCGGTACTTTCGCGACGCGAGAGTAACGGAAATTTACGAGGGCACCAGCGAAATCCAGCGCATGGTCATCGCGCGCGCCATTCTGTCCCAGTCCATTTTGTGAGAACCGATGCTGAAGATAGTGGTTTGTATGAAACAGGTGCCGATGGTCACCGAACTGCCCTGGGATGAACAATCCGGAACGCTGCGGCGCGACCTGGCGGCGGGTATGATGAATCCCGCCTGCAAACACGCGATGGAAGCGGCGCTCCGGCTTCGGGAACAGTACGGCGCGACCATCACGGCGATCACGATGGGACCCCCGGCGGCCGAAGAGGTCCTGCGCGAAGCGCTGGCCATGGGCGCGGATCGCGCCGTTTTGATTTGCGATGCCGCGCTGGCCGGCTCCGACACGTATGCCACTTCGTATATCCTGGCCCGGGCCATCCGGAAAGAAATTCCCGGCTGCGACCTGGTCCTGTGCGGCGCCTACACATCCGACAGCGAAACGGCGCAGGTGGGCCCGCAACTGGCGGAAGAGCTGCAGGTGCCCTCGGCGGCCTATGCCGAGCATTTGGAGATTGCCGGGCGGACGCTGCGCGTGCGGCGCCTGGTGGATAATTTCCGCGAAACGCTGGAAATGGAATGTCCGGCCCTGATCACGGTTTCCATGGAACGCTACGCGCCGCGCTATGCGTCCTTTGCCGGTCTCAATGATGCCTTTGCCCAGACGGATATTTCCGTCCTGAACGCGGAGGCCCTCGGCGTCACGGCCGCCGAACTGGAAGCGTACGGGTCTCGCACCCGGGTGCGCAGGGTTTTTGTCCGCAGCGCGCAGAAGCGGAATGTCGTGATCACGGGGGCGGCGGCCAATGCCGCGGCCGAATTCCTGGATAAATACCAGCGCAAAATCAGCGCGGTGATCGGGAAATCGATTGAAACGAAAAAACAGGCGCAGTCCTGAAGCGTATGGCCATGAAAAAGAAAAGCATCTGGGTATTCGGCGATTACCGCAACTACTACCAGAACCGCGTGACGCTGCAGTTGATCGCGCGCGCGGCGGATCTGGCGCGCGAGATTTCCGCGGAAGTCTGCGCGGTGGTCGTCGGCCACGACCTGGAAGAATGGATTTGGGAATATACTTCGCACGGCGCGGACCGGATCCTGGCCGTTGATCATCCGTCGCTGACCAGCTACAGCACGGAGCATTATCTGGTGCTGATGGAAAAGCTGGCCCGGGAAAGGGATCCGGACATTATTCTGATCGGCGCGACGGATTTCGGCCGGGAATTTGCGCCGCGTCTGGCCAAACGGCTGAAAACCGGCCTTTCCGCGGATTGCGTCGGCCTGGATATTACCCCCGACGGTTTGCTGGTGCAGACGGCGCCCTCCTTTGGCGGCAACATGCTGGCGGAAATCGTCACGGAGCACCACCGGCCGCAAATGGCCACGGTGCGGCCAGGCACTTTCCGTGAAATTCCCCACGACAATACAAGGACCGCCGTGGTCGAGCGTCTGCCCCTGCCCGACCATCTGCCCGCGCCCCGAGTGCGCCTGGTGGAATATGAACGCGCCGCGCAGAAGGAGCATACGATTGAGAACGCGACCGTGATGGTCTGCGGAGGACGCGGCATGGGCAACAAGAAGAATTTCAAAAAGCTCGACGAGCTGGCCCGGCTGCTGGGCGGGGACGTCGGGGCGACGCGCCCCGTGGTGTTTTCCGGATGGGCCGGGCATGAATCCCTGGTCGGCCAGGCGGGCAAACACATCAAACCCAAAATTCTGTTTTCCTTCGGCATCAGCGGAGCGATTCAGCATACGGCCGGCCTGGGGGAAGCGGATTTTATCGTGGCGATCAACAAAAATCCCCAGGCGACCATGATGAAGATGGCCGACGTCGCCGTCGTGGCCGACGCCGGGGATTGGCTCAACCATCTGATCCGGGAACTGAAAAAACGCATCCGGGAATAAAGAGGCCGCGAAAGGAGCGAGGACGACATGGCGTGGACGGGGCTTTTCGAAACAGTCTATCTGGGCAATTCGCTGCAGCACTGGATCATCGGTGTTTGCGTCCTGATGGGCGTATTCGGCATGCTGAAAATCGTTCAGCGCGTCGCCATTCACAGGCTTTCCAAGCTGGCGGCGGCCACGGACAACCAGGTGGACGACCTTCTGGTCAGCATGCTCAAAGAGACCAAGTTCCTCATTCTGCTGGTGGCCTCCGCGTATGTGGCGTCCCAGTTCATCACCATCAAGCCGTCCGTCGAGGCGGTGTGGCAGAAGATCGTCGGCCTGATTCTGATCTTCCAGGGCGGGCTGTGGGCGAGCGCCGGCGTTACTTTTGCCCTGGGCCGCGCGATCGAAAAGCGGATGGACCAGGACGCCTCCAGCGCAACCACCCTGACCCTGATGGGTTTCATCGCCCGGCTGATTTTATGGGTCATTGTGCTGCTGCTGATGCTGGACAACGTGGGCGTCAATATTACCGGCCTGGTGGCGGGCCTCGGCATCGGCGGCATCGCCGTAGCCCTGGCGGTTCAGAATATCCTGGGCGATCTGCTGGCCTCCCTGTCCATCGTTCTGGACAAGCCCTTTGTGATCGGCGATTTCATCGTCGTGGATTCCCTCTCCGGCACGGTCGAGCACATCGGTCTGAAAACCACGCGCATCCGCAGCCTGAGCGGCGAGCAACTGGTCTTCGCCAACAACGATCTGCTCAAAAGCCGCATCCGCAATTACAAGCGCATGCAGGAGCGCCGCGTTGTTTTCGGATTCGGCGTGGTATATTCCACCCCGCCGGAAAAGCTGACGCTCATCAAAAAGATGGTCGGCGACATTGTGAATGCAACGGAAAACGCCCGCCTGGACCGCGTTCACTTCAAGGAATACGGAGCTTCCTCCCTGAATTTTGAAGTGGTCTACTTTGTGGCGCAGCCGGATTTCACCCTGTACATGGATATTCAGGAGGCGATCAATCTGGAAATTTTCCGTCGTTTTGCCGGGGAGGGAATTGAATTTGCCTATCCGACGCAGACCCTTTACATCCAGAATTCTTGAGGAAGGTGCCCGCGCGATTTGAAACCAACATATTGGATTCTTCTTTTTTCAGTTTGCATGGCGCGGATATTGGCGCCGGATCTGTGTCTTGCCGCCGGTCCTGCCGGAAATATCGGCGCGGTTCTGCCGCTGTGGTCGATGCTGCCGTTTGCGGGCATTTTGCTCTCGATTGCGCTCGTCCCTCTCGTTCTGCCTCGCTTCTGGCATCGCCATTTTCCAAAGGTTTCCGCTTTTTGGGCGATGGCCTTTGCCGTTCCGTTCCTTTATTTCTTCGGCGAAACCGCTTTGTATGAAATCGGCCACATTATGATCGTGGACTACATTCCCTTTATTCTGCTTTTGTGGGCTTTGTTCACGGTTTCGGGCGGCATCTATATCAAGGGAACGCTGAAGGGAACCCCCGCCGTCAATGTCTTGATTCTGCTCATCGGAACGCTGCTGGCATCGGTCATCGGCACAACCGGCGCTTCCATGCTGCTCATCCGGCCCATCCTGCGATCGAACGCCTGGCGGGTGTATAAGGTGCATACCGTTGTATTTTTTATCTTTCTGGTCTGCAATATCGGCGGCTCGCTGACGCCGCTGGGGGATCCGCCCCTGTTTCTGGGATTCCTGCACGGTGTCCCGTTCTTCTGGACCCTGCACATCCTGCCGGAAACGGCGTTTGCCGGCGTGATTCTGCTGATTTTATATTTTCTGATGGATTCCTACTACTTCAGAAAAGAAAGCAAGATTGCAGCGCCGGACGAGGTGCCGGAGCCGCTCGGCATCGAGGGGAAGCGCAATTTTATATTCCTCATGGGCATCATCGGGGCGGTGCTGTTCAGCGGGTCCGTGAAACTGGGCGAGGTGAGCATTCTCGGCATTCACCAGACGGTGGAAAATTTAATCAAGGACGCGATCCTTGTCGTCATGGGAATCCTATCGCTTTGGCTGACCGGGCGGGACGTCCGCAAAGGAAACGATTTCACCTGGGCGCCCATTTTGGAAGTGGCCTATCTGTTTGCCGGAATCTTTATCACCATCATTCCGGCGCTGGCGATTCTGAAAGCCGGCGAGCAGGGAGCGCTGGTGTGGCTGATTCGGTCGGTCAACACGCCGGCCGACTATTTCTGGGCGGTGGGAATCTTGTCCAGTTTTCTGGATAACGCCCCGACTTATTTGACGTTTTTCAACAGCGCGCTGGGTAAATTCTATCCCGGCATGCCGGAGGCTCAGGCGGTTGCCGGCCTGATCGTCGACAAGATTCCCTACCTGGCCGCCATTTCCGCCGGAGCGGTTTTCATGGGCGCCAACACTTACATCGGCAACGCCCCCAATTTCATGGTGAAATCCATCGCGGAAGAGGCCGGCGTTAAAATGCCCAGTTTTTTCGGATACATGTTCCGCTATTCCATTCCGATTCTGGTGGTTTTGTTCATCCTGATCACACTTGTTTTCTTCTGAGATTTGACAAACCCCCGGGCGTATAAATATTGCTTGAAGATGAGGCGTAAAGCGGATAAGGTGAAGTCCGCCTTGCATGAAAAAGCTGCTGTCGTTTTGCTTGAAGCGCTGCCGCCGAAAATGGTAAAGACGGAAAAAGATGAATGATGGAGGACATTTATGGGTTCAACCCTGCGCAAATCTTTGAAGACGATCGAGGAATACAAAACCGCCAATCCGCATTACACGGATCTATTGGATATTATGGCGGATATCCTGATTTTGCGTGAAGAATACCGAAGAAAGATGACCAAGCCGATCTTTTCTGTGGAAGACAAGCTGATTGCCGGAAAAATGGAAGGGGGCCTTCCCCTGATTGATCTTGCCGGGCAAAAGTATGATTTGACCCGACCGAAGCAATATTTTGATTCTCTGATTGCCATCGCATCAAAGAGAATGCCTGCCGAAGCAGAGCGGTTTCTGGACGTGATCAAACATGAGAATTTCGACTGGGAGGCGATCATTCGGGAATCTTTCAATCCCTCTCCCGATGTCGACGAAGTTCCGGAAAACGAAACCAGAGAGGCAGGCGGGCGCGAGGAGCAGATCGACCTGATCGATTTGTTCATTGAGGAAAGCCTCCGCCCGGAGCTGGAAGTGGTGGCTGAAAAGTACGGGGCCCTGGTGGAGAAGTCGGGCTGGACGGAAGGCTACTGCCCGATTTGCGGCAAGGAGCCGAAAATCGGCGAAATCCGGGAAAGCGAAGACGGAAGGCGGTATCTCTTCTGCCATCAGTGCGGATATAAATGGCACTTCCGTCGGATCAAATGCCCCTTCTGCGGGAATGAAGAACAGCACTCCCTGGCGTATTTCGCCGTGGAGGGCGAGGAAAGCCACCGGGTGGACGTCTGCAACAAGTGCCGCCGCTACATCAAGATCGTTGAGCTGCCCAAGTCTTCCGAGGAAGTGAACCTGGATGTGGAAGACATTGCCACGCTGCATCTGGATATGCTGGCGTATGAAGAAGGATACAACTAGGCCGAAGGCCGACCCCCGGAAGGGGGCGTGTGGCTGAAGGAACAGGAATCCCTTTGGGGCAAACCCAAAGGGATTCCTGTTTGTATACTTTCTTGAGTGACACAGGAGCGGTTCAGCAGAAGAGTTTGCGCTTTCGCGGCAGACCGGCCGAAAAGAGAGCACCGGAAAGTTTGGCCTGAGGCAGGAATTGTTGCAGCCAGGCGCAGACGTTGAGGAGTTTTTTCAGATTCATTCCCGTTTTGATGCCCATGGATTCAAACAGGTATACCATGTCTTCCGTGGCCACATTGCCGGATGAACCGGGTGCGAAGGGGCAGCCGCCCAGCCCCCCCGTGGCGGAATCGAAGGAGCGAACCCCGACGTCGTAGGCGCGCAGGGCATTGGCCTGCGCCAGCCCGCGCGTGTTGTGGAAGTGGGCGCCGAAGCGGATTTCGGGGAAAAGCCGGATGCATTCGCCGAATTTTTCTTCCACGGCTTTCGGATGTCCGAAGCCCACGGTGTCGCAAAGCGTGATTTCCCGGACGCCCAGCGCCGCGACTTTTTCCGCCATGCGCAAAACGGCGGCCGTCGTGACGTTGCCCGCAAACGGGCAGCCGAAGGCCGTGGCCAGATCCACCCGAAGGGACGTCAAAGCGTCGGCCGGAAGCGACCGGCAGATACGCTTCAGCTCCTTCAGGGAATCCTGCGGCGATTGTTTCACGTTGGCGTAATTGTGTTTTGAGCTCACGGAAAAGAAGAAGATCTGCCTGGAAATGCCGCAGGCAAGGGCCTTTTCCGAACCGCGCTCATTGGGCACCAGCGCAGAGGGCACGACCCCCTTCAAGCGGCGGACGGACCGGGCGACCTCGTCCATATCCCGGAACTGCGCGATGGCCCGAGGCGAGACGAAAGAGCCGATCTGGATTTCCTGAACGCCCGTGCCGGCCAGCTTTTTGATCAGGGTGATTTTCCGGTCGGTCGGGACAAACGTCGGAAGATTCTGGAGGCCGTCGCGCGGGCCGACTTCAATGATTTTCACTTTTTTCATCATCCGTTTCCGCAACTAACAAATAAGGAAGCTCACCGCAAGGCCGCCGGTGAGCTTCCTTATTTATTGAGGGGTTACTTTTTCCAGATGGGATCCGCCGGCCCCCACTGTTCGGGAAGGACCGCCTGGGCGCTCCACTCCGCCGGGAACTGCTGGCCCGGTTTTTCTTTTTCTTTTTCAATCAGCTTCTTCAGGCCGGGACGCGCGTGCTCCATGTGCCCTTCCTTGACGGTGCGGCCGTTGATGATCGCTTCGGAACGCAGTCTGGCGCCGATGGTCTTTTCCATTTTTCTGCCCAACTGCAGGATGCGGTTGACATCGTATCCGTGCCGGATGCCCAGTTCGTCGATCTGCACCACCAGATCCTCCATGCAGATCAGGCCGACATAGCGGGGATCGTAGTAATATTCCCCCGTGCCCTTGATCGGGCAGTCGTCGAGGAAATTGGCCGGCTGTCCGCCCAAGCCTCCCAGCGTGGCCTCGAACCGGCAGATGCCGGCCTGCAGGGCTGCGAGGACGGTGGAAGAGGCGATCCGTTTGGTTTCATGGAGGTGGCACAGATGCGCCTCGGGGTTGGGCATGGCGTCCAACACCATGGAAAAATACCGGTAGGCATCGGCCGCGTTGGCCGAGCCGTCGTGATCGGCATGTTCGATGTCGTGCGCCCCGATCTGGAACCATCGCCTGGTGAATTCCACCGCGTCTTCCAGTTTGGTGGCGCCGCTGATCGGAGATCCCCAGATGGTGCTGACCGTGCCGCACATTTTGATGCCCGCGTCGCGCGCCTTCTGAATGCAGCGTTCGGCTTCCCGCCAGTACTGGCTCAGCGTGGTTCCGGAGTTGGCGAAGTGATGCTCCGGGTCGGTCGAAACCATCATCAGGATCCGGTCGGGTCCGTAGCCGTTTTTTCGCATTTCAATGGCCCGGTCCACGGCGGGTTCCCGGATGGTCACGCAGGTGAGCGTGACGTCTTTGTCCACGTCGATGCCGGCTTTGCCGCATCGTTTTCTGAACTCGTCGCTGCGCATGGCCTTCATGACTTCGTCCGCGTCCTTAAACTGGGGCATGGCCCTGGGGTTTCCCAGATTGGTGACTTCCAGCTCCCGGCAGCCGGCGAGGATCATTTCCTGCCCGTAGTATATTTTGGCCTGCGTGGAGATGAACTTTTCGCAATGCTGGAAACCGTCTCGAATGGTGATGTCTCCAATGGTTACTTTCTTCGGCATCCGGGGAAAAATTTTCCAGTAATCATACTCGCTCATACCATCTTCTCCTTTTGTCGATTTATTTACGGTTTATTCACCTTTGAACGCCGGTTTCCTTTTTTCGGCAAAGGCGGCCAGCGCCTCCAGCCGGTCTTTGGTGGGGATGGTGATTTCATACGCCTTCGATTCCAGCGGCAGGGCGACCGACAGCGGTGCATCCATTCCGCAATTGATGGCGAACTTGGCCTGTGCCACGGCGATCGGGCCGTTTGCGGCGATTTCCCGGGCCAGTTCGCAGGCGGCATCGATCAATTTTTCCGGCTCCACGACCCGGTTGACGAGCCCGATTTCGAGAGCGGTCTGGGCGTTGATGCGGCGGGCGGTGTAGATCAGTTCCTTGGCTTTGGCCAGGCCGATAATACGGGGCAGCCGCTGCGTGCCGCCCGCTCCCGGAATGATCGCGAGCGAGGTTTCCGTGAGCCCCATCACCACGTTGCTGGAGGCGATGCGCAGATCACAGGCCAGGGCGAGCTCCGTCCCCCCGCCGAAGGCAAATCCGTTGACGGCCGCGATGACCGGAACCCGCAGCTGCTCCACGGACGTAAAGAGGCTTCGGATGGTAAAGATAAAGCGGCGGACCTGGTCCGGGGACATCGTCCGCCGCTCGATGAGATCGGCGCCCGTGGAGAAAGAGGCCTTTTTGGGATTGTCGGCAGGCGCTCCCGTGATGATCAGGCACCGCAGACCGGGATCGAAATTGGCTTCCCGGACGGCATCGCCCAGCGCGGCCAGCAGTTCAAAGTTAAAACAGTTCATGGCTTCCGGACGGTTTAACGTCAGAAGGGTAATTCCTTCGCCTTTTTGCTCCCGCAATAATACCTCTGCCATAAATGGGCCTCCTTGAATGGTGAACGGTTTAGAATTTCAGGTCGCCCCAGTCGGATTCCCGGACCGGCACACGCAGCGCGATTTCAAAGGCGCGGGCCAGTTTGTCCCGCGCTTCGGAAAACGCGATCACGCCGTCGTGGAACATCAGCGATCCGGTGTAGAAGGGGTGGCCTTCGCTGTTGTAGCGTTCCCGCATCATCTGGCGGAATTTTTCCATGTCCTCCTCGTTGACGGCGCCGCCCTTGGCTTCGATGTTCTTGCGGCGCACCGTCTCCAGAATGAAGCCGGCCGTGTTGCCGGACATGACGGATGTTCTTCCCCGCATGTTGGTGAAGGCGAACCGCGGCTTGAACGCCCGGCCGCACATCCCGTAGTTGGCCGCGCCGTGATCCGGTCCGATCACGTAGGTGATTTTCGGCGCTTCCAGGCAGGAGCAGGCCCTGACCATGTCGGAGCCGTATTTGCCGATGCCGCCCCATTCTTCGGCCTTGCCGACCATGTAGCCGGGCGATCCCTGCAGGAACAAAACGGGGAGTTTGGAATTGCCGCAGCGGATCATCCATTCCGTCGCTTTTCGGGCCGCTTCGATATAAATGACGCCGTTGGCGTTGGAGGCAATCACGCCGACGGGGATCCCCTTGAGCCACATTTTGCCGCAGATGATCGAACTGCCGCGGCCCGGGCCGTAGGTCGGCTTGTATTCATGGAAGTAGCTGTCGTCCGCGAGGCATTTGATCGTGTCCTTGATGTTGATCAGGTGGTACGTGTCCGCGGGGCTGCAGCGCATCATTTCCTTGTAGTCATACCGGGGCTCGCGGGATTCCCGGCGGTCGATGTGAAGCGTCTGCGACGGTTCAAATTCCATCATGGCGCGCAGCTTTCGGATGCCTTCCTCCTGCGACTGAACGAAATGATCGCAACCGCCGGAATGCTGCGTATGGACGTATGCGCCGCCCAGGTCTTCCTGGGAAACGGTTTCGCCGATGGCGGACTTCACCATGGGAGGCCCGGCCAGAAAGGCGAAGGCCAGCTTCTCGATCATGATCGATTCGGTGGCCAGATAGACCATGTAGGCGCCGCCGGCCGTGTTGCCGCCGGTGGACAGCGTGTACTGCTTGATGCCTTTGGCCGACATCCGGCACATGTTGTAGAACATGGTTCCGAAATGACCGTCGTCGGCGAAGCAGCCCAGCTGCAGCGGAAGGTTGATCCCGCCGGAGTCCGCGATGTAGATGCAGGGAAGTCCGCACTGCTCGGCGATGGCCTGGGCGCGCATGTGCTTTTTCAGAGTGATCGGGAAATAGGTCCCCGCGGCATAGCGGTTTTCGTTGGCGAAAATCATGCAATCTTTTCCGTAAATGGTGCCGATGCCCGTGACGACGCCGCCGCCCGGGATGTGCCCGCGCTTTTCTTCTTCGTAAATGGCGCCGCCGTAAAGCTTTTTCTCGCCGATCTGGTAGCCCGCGTCCAGCCCCACCTCAAAAAATTCCGTGCCGGGATCGATCAGCATTTGAATCAGGTCGCGCATCGGCTTTTTGCCCTGCTTGGCGAGCCTCGCAATCTGATCTTCCCCGCCGATGTTGTAGGCTTCCTGCCGGTGTTTCATCAACAGAGCATCCTGTTCCTCCCAGAATTTCAGGTTGGTTTCCCTCTCTTTTTCCAGCCGTTCCGTTCGGGTCATTCTCTTTGTTTCTTCCGCCATAATCCCTCCTCCCTAAAAGATAAACATTGTGCCGCGGAATCCGGAGATTCGCTCTTAATCCGTCTCGTAGCAGCCGATCCTCCGTGAAATGACGATGCGCTGCACTTCGGAAGTCCCCTCGCCGATGGTCAGGAGCTTATAGTCCCGGTAAAACCGTTCGATGTTGTATTCCTTCATCAGGCCGTAGCCGCCGTGGATCTGCAACGCTTCATTAGTCACCCGGCCCATGACTTCCGAACAGTAAAGTTTGGCCATGGCCGCTTCTTTTCCAAACGGCTTGCCCTGATCTTTCAGGTAGCAGGCTTTGTATAATAAATTGCGCGCGGCTTCGATTTCCGTGGCCATGTCGGCCAGCTTGAAGGCGTTGATCTGGAAAGTGGAGATCGGCTTCCCGAATTGTTTCCTGGCTTTGGCGTATTTCATGGCCAGTTCATAGGCTCCCTGCGCGCCGCCCAGCCCCATGGCGGCAATGGCCAGACGGCCGTTGTCCAGCGTCTGGAGCATCTGGTGAAATCCTTCGCCGCGCTTTCCCAGCAGATTTTCCTCCGGCACCCGGCAGTCGTCGAAATACAGTTCGCCGGTATCGGAGGAGCGCCACATCATCTTCTTCGTCATCTTTTTCGTCGTGAACCCCGGCGTTCCGTTCGGGACGAGGATGCAGGACACTTCCTTGGTTTCAATCGAACCGTAGGGGCCGACCTTCTGTCCTTTTGTTCCGGTAATGGCCTGCACCGTACAGATGCCGGCCATTCGGCTGGTGGAATTGGTGATGAAGATTTTGCTGCCGTTGAGCACCCACTGACCGTTCTCCAGCCGCGCGTTGGTCTTGCTGGCTCCGGCATCGGAGCCGGCATTGGGTTCGGTGAGCCCGAAAGACGCCAGAATTTCGCCGGAGCAAAGCCGCGGCAGCCATTGTTCTTTTTGCTTTTTGCTGCCGTAGTAATAAATCGGGCCGATGCCCAGAGAATTGCCCGCGGCCACCGTCGCGCCCTGTGAACCGTCGATCCGGCTGATTTCCTCCACCGCGACGATGTAGGAAAGGTAATCCATGCCCGCTCCGCCGTATTCGGCGGGCACATAAATGCCGAAAAGACCAAGCTTGGCCATTTTCCGGGTCAGGTCACAGGAAAATTCTTCATTTTCATCCAGCTCCATTGCGATCGGCGCGATTTCCTGTTCGGCGAATTCTCGGATGTTGTAGCGAAGCATTTTCTGCTCGTCTTTCAGCCAGAAATCCATAGTAAGCCCTCCAGTGAACGGTATTTTGTATGTATGATGACATGTAAGGCACCCATAACGATTCCATCAAAACGCCAGGCGGTGCAGCTTTGACGATTCCACGGCGTGCAAGGATTGGACGGTTGATCCAAATATTGATTGGACGGTCAACCAATATGTTTTTCAATACTCCAGCGCGTAACGGCTTGTCAAGTGGAATTTTTATTTTCACCGGCCGTTTCGCAAAACGGGGCATTCTTTCTTCTTGACAATGAGTCGCCCTATCGGGTTTAAGGTTTTCAAGGAGGCGAAATGTTTCCAAAACAAGCAAACGAGATTTTGATCCTGTGCATTGATGACGATCCGGACGTTCTGAATCTGCTCCAAAAGATTTTGACCGGGGCCGGCTATTCGGTCATCGTTGCCGGGGATGGAAAGCAGGGGATTGGAGAGGCCCGCAGCAAGCAGCCGGATCTGATTCTGATGGATGTGATGATGCCGGGAATCGACGGCTACGTGGCCTGTTTTGAACTGCAGGCCAATCCGGAAACAAAATTCATTCCCGTGATTTTCCTCACGGCCCTTGACGATGAAGTGAACCGGACCAAAGCTTTTGCAGTGGGCGCGGCGGACCACCTGTCCAAGCCGATCCGGAAAGAAGTTTTGCTGCGCAAGATTGACGAGCAGATCAAGACCAGTTCCCGCTGGCAGAAGCTGAAAAACAAGATCGCGACCAAGGGTGAAGTCGTACAGCCGCCGGCGATCTTTGCCCAGTTCAAGCAATCCCTGCTGAACTTTGTGGAGCCTGCAAAGGCCGCCCGCATTCGGGACCGGCTGTCCGCGCTTGCGCCCCAGAACCTCTACAATATCTGCGAGCCGATGGGCATTCCCCAGCGTCAGATGACGGAGTGGATTTCGGAATTTCTGTCCATCCCCGTGATCGAAAAAATCGACCGGGAAAGCCTTCTGCTCGGGGTCATTCCCGTTTCTTTCGCCCGGGAAAACCGGGTTGTGGCGAGGCTCGACGAGAATCACGAAAGATCGTTCATTCTGTGCAATCCCTTTGACTGGAGCCTGATGGACGCGCTCAAAAAATTGTTCGGTCTGAAGAGCAACGCTGGCCTGAATCTGGCGGCGCCCGAAGACATCGATGCCCTTTTCCAGCAGTCGGATGTCGAGTCTCTGATGAAGCCTCCCGGGGAAACGCAGGCCGAATCCGCCGAAAAAATGCTCGCCATCGACGATGCCGAACAACAGGAAGAAGAAGGGGAAATTACCCAGGAAATCAACTCCGAAATCGTCGCCCTGGTCAACCGGATTCTCGTGGACGCCTACAACAAGCGGGCATCGGACATTCATTTCGATTCGGGCTTCCGGGGGCAGCCGTTCAAGGTCCGTTTCCGGATCGACGGCGTTTGCCAGTCGGCTTATTTCATTGCGGAGAAATCCAAAAGAGCCATCATCTCAAGGATCAAGATCCTCTCCAGCCTGGATATTGCGGAGCGGCGAAAGCCGCAAAGCGGCAAATTCATGGTGCGCATTCGTGGCGACAAGGTGGAATTCCGCGTGGAAGTGACGCCGACGGTGGAAAATAACGAGAATGTTGTCCTGAGAATTCTGGCCAAGTCAAAGCCGGTCGCCATCCATCAGCTCGGGCTTTCTCCCTACAATCTCGAAGTTTTTGAAAAGATGATCACGAAGCCGCAGGGCGTCGTGCTTTGTGTCGGGCCCACCGGTTCCGGCAAAACGACCACGCTGCACTCGGCGCTCGGGCACATCAATAAGCCGGAGATTACCATCTGGACGGCGGAGGATCCCGTGGAAATCCAGCAGCCGGGCCTGAAGCAGGTGCAGGTGAACAGCAAAATCGGCTTCACGTTCAGCGAAGCGCTGCGGTCTTTCCTTCGGGCCGATCCCGACGTGATCATGATCGGAGAAATGCGCGATGAGGAAACCGCCAAAATTACGCTGGAGGCGTCTTTGACCGGCCACCTGGTTTTCAGCACGCTGCATACGAACAGCGCCGCGGAAACGATCACGCGCATCATCGACATGGGCATTCCCGTTTATAATTTCGCCGATGCCCTGCTGGGCATCATCGCCCAGCGGCTGACCCGCCGGCTGTGCGAAAAGTGCAAAAAGCCCTATCATCCCGATCCCGAAGAATATGAAAATCTCATCCATTATTATCATCCCGTCTGGGCAAAGAAGCACGGGCTGCCCGAGTATTCGCCGGATTTGACCCTGTGGATGCGGCAGGGCTGCAATTACTGCGAAGGCAAGGGGTATTATGGACGGGTCGGGATTCACGAGATCATCCTGGCGACGGCGGCGGTGAAGAAAGCCATCAAGCAAAGTCCGGACGTCGATCATTTGACGGAAATTGCGCTGGAAGAAGGCATGAGAACGCTGCGGATGGACGGCGTGATGAAAATCCTGCAGGGCATCACGGATTACGAACAGGTTGCCAGAGTGTGTCTGTAGGGTTTTGGGAGGCCGCCCGGTAGGGGAGCCGTCCGGAAGGTCGTGCCGAAGCCGGGTATTTACGAGGAAATCATCACTTCGACATGGTCCAAGTAGTGCCTTAGCCGCCGGATCTCCTCCCGGATTTTCTCGGCCTGCGATTGCTTGGCGGCATCCTCGAGGGTGCGGCCGATTTCGCTGATTTCATCAAATCCGTAGCCCCCGCCGGACCCTTTCATCTTGTGCCCCAGAACCCGGATGACTTCGAAATCGCTCCGCTCGAGGGCGCCCTGCAGCTCTTCGACGTCCTTTCGCCGGTTTTCAAGGTATCCGGGAATCAGATCCTGCAGGTCTTCATCCACGATGACGATAAATTTTGCTTTTTGGGCATCCTGTTCCATGTCGGCCATTTGTGAAGCATCCTTTCACCGTCTTTTGAAGAACGCATAGCAGAGGGTTTTGATTTTTGCAAGGGAGTCGGCGCTTCGGCGAAAAACAAGATTCTGTGCACTTGCCCGGCACCCGTGCCGGTCATGGCACAGGGCGGCGCCGTTGAGGCGTTAAACCGCCGGTTCGGGTCTGGCCTGTTCCTTCAGGACGGAATGGCCGTATTCCCTGCCCGTGTTGAAGGCGCGGAGGTTGTTGTCCCTTGTCGCGGCGGGGACGGATTCCAGGACGGCCTTTTTGAGCGCTTCCGCATGGACCAGCGGCTCCACCGCGGAAAGAAAGCCCAGCATGACGATGTTGGCCATCATCTTGGTTCCGAGCTGCTCCGCAAAACGCGTGGCCGGGATGTTGAACGCCTTGAAAACCGCGTCGGTTTTGCGCGTGCGCACCAGGTCCGTGTCCCAGATGAGCGTCCCTTCCGGGCGCAGGGATTTGATGTTTTTTGTATAGGCTTCCTGGCTCATGCAGACCAGGATTTCCGGCTCCTCCACGCAGGGGAACAGAATTTCCTCGCTGCTGATGATCACCTGGCTGGAACAGGCGCCGCCCCGGGCTTCCGGCCCGTAGTTCTGCGTCATCGTGGCGTGTTTATGA
>ERZ795051.2465-NODE-2465-length-20606-cov-29.695003_pt1 | contig 20606 bp, 14 predicted proteins | sample MGYA00375135_ERZ795051 | MGnify/ENA primary metagenome ERZ795051 (study PRJEB30180, sample SAMN05720222) | activated sludge metagenome | isolation source: Anaerobic digester | place: Japan | collected 2015-05-26 ... | reverse complement strand
AAATAATCGCCGTTTATACCGATAGCCCGCTCATATTCCTTAAGGGCTTCCTCTTTTCTACCCAGGTCTAAAAGCACATTACCCCGATCCATGGCTACCCAATAGTCATGAGGTGCAAGTTCCTTCGCCTTGTCCAGATCTGCCAGGGCCTCCCTGAGGAAGTTGTTTTCCCGGTAAAGCCGGGCCCGTTCCTGCAAGGGTAAGGCCCAATCGGGATTCATACTGATCACCCGATTAAATGCTTCTTCCGCAGCCTGGGGGTTCCGGTTATACCGGTCTACTTTTCCCTTACCAAGCAGGGCCTCACTGTTATTGGGATCTATGGACAGGGCCTTTTTATAATAGGCTTCGGCCAGTTTGTAGGTTTTTGCAGCATAGGCCACATCACCGAGACTTGTCAGGGCCTGGGTGTTTTTTGGGTTGATGGACACCAGCTTTTCCAGCAGCTGTTTCTGTTCTTTAGTGTTACCAGCCAGGCCTTCGATATTGGCAAGTAACAAGAGGCTCTCCTGGTCTTCAGCATTTGCAGTCAATATGTTTTGCAGGGTACTTCTGGCTTCAGCTATATTGCCGCTTGCGGCGAGAATTGTGGCCTTCATTCGCTGCATATCGCCTGAGGCGGCCACATCCTTGTTGAGCTGGCTGAACAGATCCAGCGCCCGAGTAAAATCGCCCCGCTGCATTGCGGTTCTTATTGAAGAAAGTATCTGTTCTGTTTTTTCCTGTTCCGACAGGGGTTTTTCCGCCGGAGGTTTCACTGCAGGAGACGTTTCTGCCGTTGTTGTTCCAGTTACCGCAGGAGCCTTTTCTGCGGGAGCTATAGAGGTTTTTGAACTCGTTGCACAGGAAGTAATTATCCAAGGGAGTGTTAAAAAAACTGCTAATACAATGATATACCTTGGTATGTATTGTAGACCTTTGTTCTGCATATAATCCTTGACCATGGATGCTATAGTATATGATGGTATAAGAATCGGCAAGTTGAAATTAAACTAAAGGATAGGGTATCCTGCAATCAATGAAAAGACGTGTAGTATTACGGACAGTCGGCCTCATAGGTCTGTACATGGCGGTTTTTATTGCCCTCGTGCTAATTCAATATGTACGTAGGACTAGTTTTACGCTGAACCTTGGTTCTATGGTGGTATCCAGTAATTACCTGGATGTCAATGAAATCAGAAAACAAGCAAAAAATGAACCGGTGCAGATTACCGGGCGTTTTTCCCTATTCTTTGGTGGAATGGAGTTCAGGCTTGCAGAAGAGGATGGGTTTTCGGTGATTAAAACCAATGGCTCTAAAAGTCCCCTGTCTGGCCGTTCCTTTTTAATTTCTGATAATACGGTCCGGCTTGAACTAAGCGATGGAAGCGCCCTGGTGTTTAAAACCTTTTTTGCAAATGGGGTCGAAACCCTGAACATTCAGGCCATGCCTGCATCTACAGCTCAGGAACTGCGGATTCCTTTCCGGCCCCTCAGGTCTTCTCATATCACTACGGATGAAAAAAATAGAATTATGATTGCTGCGGGTGGAAAAAATTATTCCTTCAGCGGATCTGCCGTTGACTATAAGAATAAATTGGTAAGCCTGAAGGGAAATGCTTCCTTGGCTTCTTATGGGCAGATTCCTGAAAAGAAGGGCTTTAATCCCGGAGATTTTGTGCTTGCAAGTGCGTTAGATACACAAGCCTATGGAACGGCTATCAGCAGGTGGCAGGCTCAGGCTGCAAGTGCATGGGAACGAAGCATGGCAGGAAATCCCAGTGAGGATACGGTGCTGGCCTATGTGTCTCAGGCAGCAAGAGGGGGAAACTATCGTAGCGCTACCGGTACAACCCCGGCGGCCTTTCTCGAAGGGAATCAACGAACCTATCGGTCAGCACCCTTTTTTGGTCGCTTGGACATAGCCTTACGGGGCCTTATTGCTTCGGACCGGGAATATTTGGGTCGCCTTTCCCGGATGATCAATGAAAAAACATCGGATGTTCTTGCGGAGCCCTCATTGGTGCGGACCCTATCAGTTCGGGGTTCTAAGGCTCTGTTTGATGAACTGGTCAATCTGGTTAAAGCCCTTGATCCCAGTACTTTAACCCCGGCGACTGCGGTTGGTGTGATCGAAAATACGGCCATCTGGAAAAAATACCGTGTAAATGAAGACAATCCTTTTGAACGGCTTAAAGATCAGGCCCTCTTTGTTGTTTCTAGCAGCCTGAAATCCAGCGCCGACGGAAAGGTTCTCGCCTGTCCCACCGGCCAGGGGGATCTTGCATATAGCATCCGGCTTGGAAATGCCCTCATCCAGTATGGTTCTGCTTCTGGTCTTGCGGACTGGACTGGTCTTGGGAAGTCCCTCATTCTTTCAGTTCTGTCCCTCTCTGATGCTAATGGTGCTCTGCCTGCTGTTGTAGAACTTGCTAAGGATGGTTCTGCCTTTGTTCCTGCAGGGGATAACCGTATACAGGCTGCTCAGATCTACAACCAGATTACGGGGGATCTCTATTATCCGCGAATAGAAGAATTGGGCTTAATAAACTATTCCGGACTATGGGCATGGACTGCGGCAGGCTCTCTCTCCGCAACTTTTGATGGATCGGTGCTCGATATTACGGTCCCCTTCTTCGAAGGAGAAACCCACTACATGATGATAAAGGGAGTAAAACCCTTTAGGAAAATTCAGCTCTACAATATCGATTTTAGGACCGATCCTCGCTTTGAACGGTATGACTCATCCGGATGGGCCTATTCTGAGTCTGAGCAGACCCTGCTGTTAAAAATGAAACATCGGGCTAAGGAAGAGCATATTAAAATCTTTTATCAGGAATCGGAGCAATAGTGAACGCTACCACAGAAAGGGTTGATGGGACTTTTTTCCAGGATCTTATACAGCCAGTAGAGTTTGTGTTTATCCGTCATGGGGAAAGTGAGGGTAATGCCAATGGGGTGTTTCAGGGCTTGCTCGATTTTCCTCTCACAGACCGGGGCCGTGAACAGGCCCGGCTCCGGGGTCAGCAGCTCCGATCCCTTCCCTTTTGTTCAAGATCTGAATTAGTTGGACTATACACATCCCCCATGGGCCGGGCCCGTGAAACCGCCGAACTGATTGCTGAAACTGCTGGCTTTGCGAGGCCTCTGGTGGTTCCCGCTCTTACTGAGCTGGACACGGGGGTCTGGACGGGAAAAGCCTGGGCGGATGTTCGATCTGAAGCAAACGAGCTGTGGCCCCGCTTTAGGGCTAAAAGCTGGGCTGCGATCCCTCAGGCTGAATCCGAAGAAGCGCTGTATCAGCGGGCCCTTTTGTCCTGGAGTTTCTTGCGGGATCAGGCAATAGAGCATAATCTCCATGGAGTTATCGCAGTAAGTCATGCAGGATTTCTGCAGTGGCTTTTCAGGGTTACCATGGGGTGCAAGTCCTGGTTTCCCCTTATTCCGGTGCAGAATTGTGGTATGTTCCGCTTTAAGGTAGAGCCTATTGCGCATCACCCCGCTTATATAGCCTGGGATACCATCAATGAGCCCCTACCCCCATCATTGTAAGGATTCAGGGCCAGCCCGCTCCATGAGATCATCCCGCTCCTGTTCGCTGTCGGCAATGATGCTTGCGGCGAGGAACCGGGCCACCACCGTCTCAGTGGTATAGACTCCCATGGGTACTGCCCCTTCCTTCCAGAGTTCCTTTGAGGTGCTATAACCGGAAAAATCTACCAGCCCTTCCTGTTGTGAGGTGCAGTAGAACCGGGCCTGTTTTCTTCTTCCAATCGAAAAGGCCCGTTTCAGTGAATAGGGGCCTTCTCGGAATCCCGCAGTTCCCGTATCATACAGTTCAAGGAAGAAATAGCGTACCCCCTGGTCCATCAGGGCGGTCAGGTAATCTGAACGAAGCCCAGGATAAATGCGGATAACGCACATGGAATTAGCCGCTTCTTCCAGAAGTTGGGTGAGGACATACTGGTCCGCTTCGAGCATTCCATTTAAAAGAGAGGACCCAAAATGAATGGGTTTTTGCATATTCCAGTTTCTGAATCCATCGGACCCGATACGTTCAAATTTTAGGTTCAGTGGTGACAGAACCCTGCCGCCATAGACTACATAGACCCCGGTTTTTTCCTCTGCAGCCAGATTGATGGCCTTCTCCATTGTTTCGGCAGCCTCATTTGACATACCCGGAGCTGTGGATGATGCGGCGAGTACGATGGGGACCCCCGCATCAGCAAAGAGCCAATACAGGAGCGGTGCCGTATAGGGCAGGGTGTCGGTTCCGTGGGTAACCACGATACCGTTCGCGGTACCAGAATTGATCCGTTCAGTAATAGTGGTGATGAGGGCTGCCCAATCTGAAGGAATTATTTCTTCTGAGAGGATCCTGCCGACTTGAATTGATTCAAAGCGAATCTTCGATTCCAGACCATTCATCCTCTGGTGGATCAGTTCCTTAAGGACCCGTTCATCGCCGCTTTCTACCATCCCATCTTCGGCAATCCGACCCGAAATGGCCCCTCCCATGGATAAAACATATACCAACGATACTGAAAGCTGCTCCCTGAGAATTGCCTTAACAATGTTCGGTTCCGCTAGCCCTCCGGTTTCCCGCATAATCCGGCCCGTTAGGAAACGGATAGGCCGGGCATCACCCTCCCGGACCCGTTTTACTTCCAGAGGATTTTCTTCTATTATCCGTTTGACTATGTCGGAAATAACCTTTTCATCGGTAAGCTGTTCCCAGCCCCGTTCTTTTACAATGAGTTCTGGTTCTTTGTTTTCTTCCAATACGGCGCTTATGGTCTGTTTTGCAATTCCTGTGTGGATACGGCGTTCAGTCAGCATTTTCAGTATGCTTGCAAAACGATGGGGTGTTAAGGGTGCATCGAGTGGGGTCATCTGAAGCCGTTTGAATTCTTTTATTATATAAGAAGACATCCATTGGGCTGCTTCTTTGGGACTGGCTCCAAGTTCTATGGTCTTCTCAAAATAATCGGCCCGGCTTTTTTCATCGCAGATGAACTCTGCCTGGGGCAGGGTAAGTCCATATTGGGCCATCACCCGGTTGCGGCGGGGTTCCGGCAATTCAACGGTAAAGGATTCCAGGGCTTCAAGGATTTCAGGTCCAGGAATAAAGGGCGGAACCCCCTGCAGGGGGGTAAATTTGGGCCGGTTTTCCAGTTTGCGTTTTTGGAACGATTCGGTGATGTTTTTTGTCTCATTCCAGATACGGCTTTCGGGAAGGATCGTGCCCCCATGTTCAAGAATTTCTTCCTGGCGGTTCAGTTCTGTGTTAATAGCCTTTCGGACAAAGTTAAAGGAATTGAGGTTCCTCAGTTTAACAAAACCTTCGGGGTCTTCTGGATAGGGAGCCAAGGCAACATGGGCATTGCATCGGATTACACTTTCTACCGGAACACCAGGTATAACCTCCAGGTACTGCAGCCTGCGACGCAGGTCCGATAGGAATACCTCTGCCTCTTCTCCGATTTCAAAATCTGCTTCGGTTCTTAGTCTGAGGCTTGGCATACCGGCGGTGGAGTAATCCATTCGTGTTTCCTTGCCTGAATGGGTCAGCCGGCCCGCATCCTCTTCAATGCGGAGTTCTGCAATACGGATGTGTTTTTTCCTTCTATGAAAGGTTATATCCATAAACCCATCTGTCCCAAGTTGTAAAGAAAGGCGGGACAGGGCGTATTCAGGTGGCAAGTCCGGTGTGCTTAAATTTTTTTCATAGAGAGGGTTTTTAACAAGATTACAGTTCAATGCTTTAGCGATAGTATAGGCCTTGCGGGCGGCAATCTGGTTTAGTTGAGGTGGCAGTGTCCCTTCACCTCTGCAGATAGGGCATGAGCCAAGCATCCCATTATCTAAATAGGTACAGTTACAAAATGTTTTTACCCCTGTAAGGAGGAGTATTCGAACTTCCAGTGCAATATAGGATTTTAACACGATAAACCCGCCTTACTTCGTACTATGCTTGGCATGGCCCTGCCTGTCAAGGTCTTGCCAAGGATGAATATATTTGACATTTTATCTTCCTTACGTTAATTTTGTAAGGATGTAAAGGAGACTGTGTGATAAAGCGTGACTTTCCAAAAATCCACTTCTATGATCAGGATTTTGTAGACATATACGACAGAACGTGGGCTTGGATACAGGATAGCTGGCTTTCGGGCCCAGAAAAGGGGGCCATTAAGGGTAAGTTCTTTGGATATCCCGGCTGCACTAAGGTAACACAGCTAGAAGCTATATTATCATCCTTCTTTCTCGTTTACTCAAATAGAATATATCAGGCCCATCCTACGCTGGATATTTTTTATGAACGGCAGGAACCAAATGGCGCAATTCGGTGGGCCTATGAAATCGAGTCAGGTAACCCAGTTGTTAGCCCGGATAACCCTGAAGGGCTTGGACTCCCTCTTTTTGCCTGGGCAGAATTTAATCTGTATCACAAATCTGCGAATAAAAAACGGGTCAAGGAAGTAGTCCCGATCCTGCATCGGTACATGGCCTGGATCGATTCCCTTTATAAGAAGCCCAATGGTTTATATGCGGTGCCCCTGGCTGCAACGGGAATGGACAATGCCCCCAGGGAAGGGGCGGTGTACCCCATCGACTTTAATACCGTCATGGCCATAAACGCCCTGTATATGTCTGCCCTGGCGGATATTTTAAACGATAAAGAATCCAGTTTTCAGTATAAACGGCAGTATTTCTCGTTAAAGACCAGGATAAACTCCCTCATGTGGGATCCGGATTCGGGTTTTTACTATGATCTGGACGAACATGAACACCGTCTTTCGGTAAAAACGATTGCCGGTTATTGGCCCCTGCTCGCAGAACTCCCGAACGATGATAAGGCTGAGCGTCTTATAGAAAAACTTACCGATCCAGAATATTTTGGCACCCCCCATCCATATCCAACGGTAGCCAGGAATGAACCGTCCTTCTGTGAAAACGGCAATGGGTATCGGGGCTCCGTGTTTCCCCATTTTACCTTTATGGTTATCAAGGGACTTGAAAAATACCAGCGCTGGGATCTTGCTCGGGAATGTTCGATACGGCATCTTTATTTTGTACTCGATTCTATGAATCCTGAGGGGAATCATCATAAGGGGAATTTATGGGAAGCCTATCTTCCCCTTAAGGAAGGTCCCTCCCAATGGCCTGACCGTGAGGGTTTTCCCCGTCCTAATTACTTGAGTTATATTGCCCTTTCCACTATTTGCCTTACCATAGAGAATATCATCGGGCTTGCTATTTCTCTGCCCCGAAAGACCGTTGACTGGATTATTCCCAACCTGGAAATAATGGGAATAGAGAACCTGTCGCTTAAGCGGAATATGATTACCATACTCTCTAACAAGAGTGGTCGGGGCTGGGAAATTCACATGGAAAGTGAAAAGTTATACTATTTTACTATCAATATACTTGGAAAGAAAAAGAAAACCCTGCCCATACCCTCAGGCAAATGCTCCATGCTGATAGACAAGTTGTAAGCAGGCGATTATGGCCAATAGGGACTATCGCCTGGTGGCGGTTATTGAGATTGGTTCTACCGGTATTCGACTTGTTGTAGCTGAGTTAAACCCATCCAGCGACTGGCATGTGGTTGATCGCTCTGGAAAGCCCGTAGCCCTTGGCCGGGATGTCTTTACCAGAGGTATTATATCCCGGGAATCAATGCTAGCTAGTATTGCGGTTCTTCGTAATTACCGGGAACTGCTGAACGGTTGGGGCATTGATGACCCGGATATTCATGTCATTGCTACCAGTGCCCTTAGAGAAGCCCGAAATCGGGATATGTTTATTGACCGGGTATTTCTTCAGACAGGATTTAAGATTGTAGTAGTAGAAGGGATTGAAGAAAACCGGCTTATGTACCTGGCGGTCCGTTTTGCATTACAGGATGACCGGCCACAGTTCAGTCGATCTAACTCGGTTATTATTGAAGTCGGAGGCGGTTCCACAGAACTGATGCTGTTGCGCCGGGGGAAAATGGTTGCTGCCCATAGTCTCAGGCTTGGAACTATTCTGGTAGATCAGCAAGTACGGCAGACTATGGGCGCTAACATCTATCTTCAGCGCTTTCTCACCGAAAGTGTGAATAATACCTGTGAATCCCTGAATGTAGAACTCGATTTAAGCCATATTAAAATTTTTATTGTAGCCGGATCAGATGCGCGCCTCGTAGCCAGCCGTTTCGGGGTAGAATTAAATAAAAATTGCTGGGTTGTGGACCGGCGGGTTTTTATTGAATTTGTGGACCGCATTAAAGGGTACAGTATCGAAGAGTGTGTCCAGAAACTCAGAATTCCCTTTGCTGAAGCGGAGGGGATTATTCCGGGGCTGCTTACTTACAAGTTGTTTCTTGAAAAGACCGCTGCCACAGAACTCATAGTTCCCAATGCTTCGATCCGCGAAGGGATGCTCATCAACCTGTCCCAGGGTGTGGATCCGAATCTGCAGGAAGAGTTTTATTCTCAGGTTATTGCGTCGGCAATCAATCTGGGGAAAAAATACCGTTTTGATGAAAATCACAGCCGTCATGTTACCGCCCTGGCCCTCAACCTCTTTGATGCACTCCTTACCATGCACGGCATGGATCGTCGTGCCCGGCTCCTTTTGGAAGTGGCGGGGCTGCTCCATGATGTGGGAATGTTTATTCGCAGTTCCGGGCACCATAAACACAGTCAATATATAGTAGCTAATTCAGAGATTTTTGGTTTGCATCAGGAAGACCTGGATGTTATTTCTAATGTGGTCCGCTATCATCGAAAGGCTCCTCCCAATGCCACCCATATTGCCTTTATTGCGCTGCAGCGGGAGGATAGGGTTCTTGTATTAAAGCTCGCTGCTATTCTTAGGGTTGCCGATGCTCTGGATAGAGGTCATGCTCAGCGTATAAAGGACATTAAGGTTGAACAGCGGGAAGATGCTATTCTCATTACCGTTATGGGAAGCCACGATCTAACCTTGGAACGATTAGGTCTTGAGGAAAAATCTGATATGTTCCAGGATGTGTTTGGGTATAAAGTTATTTTGTTGTAGGTGGTTTATGCAAACCGTTCCATTTCGTTATTTTAACCGGGATCTATCCTGGGTCGATTTTAATGCCCGTGTTTTAGGTGAAGCCCTTCGCCGGGATCTGCCGGTGCTGGACCGTTTAAAATTCTTGACCATAGTTGCATCCAATTTTGATGAGTTTTTTATGGTCCGTGTAGCGGCAATAAAACGGGCCCAGCGGATGAATCTGGGACGGGATCCCGCAGGACTCCTGCCGGAAGAACAGCTTCGTTATATTGCTGAAAAAGTTAAGCATATAACCAATGAGACCTATAGATGCTTAAACGAAGAGGTCCTGCCTGAGCTTGCGAAGGCGGGACTGGAACTTATACGGCCCGCAGCTTATAGCCAGGCCCAGTTTGAGTATCTGGAGAACCTGTTCCTAAAAGAAGTCTTTCCTATTTTAACGCCCCTCCGTTTAGAGGATGATGCGGAACCACCCAGTATGGGTAATCTGAAACTCCATGGGGCGTTTCTGCTTGATAATGGAAAGGTTGCCATTGTTCAAATTCCTACAGCCCTAGACCGTATCATCTGGCTTCCCCCGGAACCAGACCAGGTAAAGCCCTGGGCATTACTCGATGATGTGGTGATGCTGTGGGCTTCCCGTCTTTTTAATGGCTATACCATAAAAGAAGGGATGCTCTTTAAAGTCACCAGAGACGCGGATTTTTCGGTAGACGAAGAGCGGGATGAGGACTTTGTAGAAGCCATGGCCGAGGTTCTTCAGAACCGGGAGCATTCCTGGCCGGTCCGGCTTTCCTGTACCGGCAATAGTCCTGTATTAAAGGAACGGATTGCACAGCTCCTTAAACTTGATGAGTTGGATATTTATGAAATGCCCGGTCCGATTGACCTCCGGTCCCTTTCTGAACTGGCTTTTATCAAGGGGTTTGACCAGTTTCGTGAACCGCCATGGCCTCCGCTCTGGCCGGTTGAACTGCCTGAGGATGAACCCCTGTGGGAAACCTTACATGAGAGAGATGTGCTTCTTCAGCTTCCCTATCATACCTTTGATCCTGTGGTACGCTTTATCCAGGATGCATCGGTAGATCCCCGGGTATTGTCTATAAAGATTACCTTGTACCGTACAAGCGGCGAGTCTCCCATTGTAAAAGCCCTGGAACAGGCTGCCCGGAACGGAAAGCAGGTAACGGTTCTGGTGGAACTTAAGGCTCGTTTTGACGAGGAACGAAATATAACCTGGGCTTCCCGCTTGGAACGGGCTGGGGTCATCGTGGTCTACGGTATTGCCCAGCTCAAGGTGCATGCAAAGATTTGTCTAGTTGTAAGGCGTGAAGATAATGGGATTTGCCGGTATGTGCACCTCTCTACGGGTAACTATAATGATAAAACTGCCCGTCTTTACAGTGATCTAAGTCTTTTTACCATTAACCAGCAGATAGCCCAGGATGCAACCCTCTTCTTTAATATGATCACGGGCTATTCGGTGATCCAGAGTATGCAGCAATTGGTAATAGCACCGGTGAATCTGAAGCGTCGGCTTATAGAACTCATTGACCGGGAGGCGAAACGGTCCAGCCAGGAATACCCGGGTAAAATTGTTGCTAAGCTCAATTCCCTGGCCGATGTAGAAGTGATTAATGCCCTCTATCGGGCTAATCAGGCTGGAGTTTCCATTCAATTGAATGTACGGGGTATCTGCATGCTGGTCCCAGGGGTTCCTGGGCTTTCGGAACATATACAGGTGGTGAGTATCATAGACCGATATCTGGAACATTCCCGTATTCTGTATTTTGCAAATGGTGGTGCCGAGGAAATTTATATTTCCAGTGCAGATTGGATGAGCCGAAACCTGGATCGCAGGATAGAACTCATGGTGCCACTTCTGGATGCTTCTGTTGCCAATACGGTAAAGGGTATTCTGTTCAGTTTCTTTAAAGATAATACCCACAGCCATGTACTAGCACCGGATGGGGTCTGGTCCCGGCGTCCGCCAGAAACGGATGAAGAGGCTTTCCGTGTTCAGGAAGCCCTGTACACCGAGCTAAAGCTTGCCAGTGAACTTTCCCGTACCGCACCCCGGCAGGAATTTATAGTCCGCCGTCGTCCTCCAGCTGAATAAGGGATACCCAAAGGATAGTCCATGAAACGAATCATTTTACAACCCGGACAGGAACACCGCCTGCTTGCGGGTCACCCCTGGGTTTTTGATAACGAAGTAAAGAGTGTTGTAGGCCCCGATGGCATCCCTAAGGTTTGCCCCGAAGGACTTGCAATCCTTGAACCGGGAGAACTGGTGGATGTAGAAAGCTCCCGGAAAACCTACATAGGCCGGGCCTTTGCCAATCCCCACTCTAAAATAGTAGCTCGATTGTTTTCTCCATCCAAAGAAGGGGTGGATAAGGGATTCTTTAAGGCCCGGCTCCGCAATGCGGTAGAGCGGCGCCGACGGAATTATAATCTGGAAACTGAAAGCCAGCGGCTTGTATTCGCTGAGGCGGATCTTTTGCCGGGGCTTATTATTGACCGCTTTGTTGGTTGGCCTGCGATTCAGGCAGAACCCTTTATTTTAGAGAACAATGAATCTGGTCAAACCATACATTTTGATATGCTTCGGGATGCCCTTGGCGCTCCTGGAATCTGGCTTTCGGTGCAGTTTCTTTCCTATGGGCTGGATATACGCAGGGACCTTATTTTTTCCGCACTGGAAGAAGTTATAGGACCTGTTCAGGGTATCATTGAACGGGACGACAGCCAGGTGCGCAGTCTTGAGGGGCTTCCCCGTGTATCGGACATTGTCAGCGGAACCTTTCCTGAGGGCGGAATCTGTATACTTGAAAACGGCCTGCCCTTTATAGCCGACCCTGTGGAGGGCCAAAAAACCGGGCACTTTCTTGATCAGCGGGACAACCGGCGCCGGGCCGCCAGATACACAACGGGGAAGCAGGTGCTTGATATGTGCTGCCATACCGGCGGTTTTGCAATCCATGCGGCCAGAGCCGGTGCGGCTTCGGTTCTGGCTGCGGATATTTCTCCTCAAGCCCTGGACATGGTTCGCAGAAATGCCCTTCTTAATGGGGTTTCGGACCGGGTCTCTGTAGAAGCGGGGGATGTGTTCGAGCTCCTGCGTTTCTACGAACGAAAACATTCCCAGTTTGATGTAATAATTCTGGATCCGCCGGCCTTTACAAAGTCTCATAAGGCCATAGAGGGGGCAATCCGGGGCTACAAGGAAATAAACCTCAGAGCCCTTTCGCTGCTGCGGCGGGGTGGTGTGCTTGTTACCTGTTCATGCAGTCAGGCAATGACCGAAGGCCGGTTTAAGGCCATGATCCAGGATGCCGCTATGGATGCGGAAAAACGGCTCCATCTGCTGGAGTTTGGATACCAGGCACCTGACCACCCGATTCTGGTGGGGTATGAAGAGTCATTGTATCTTAAGTGCGGTGTATATCAGGTCCTTTAGGATAAATCTTTATAACAGATGCTCTAAAAGTATCTTTATTCCGATAGCGATTAGAATGATGCCGCCAGCAAGTTCTGCCCGTTTTTCGATAAGGTACCCAATCCGTTTGCCAAATTCAAAGCCTAGAAGGCATACCGTAAAGGTTATGGCCCCAATGACTGCCGCTGGTGAAAGTATGGGTTTCCCGAGCAGGCTATAGGAAAGACTAACCCAAGTGCATCGATGCTTGTGGCTACAGAGAGGGTAAGGAGGGTCCTGGTATCCCGTACATCGGTTTTGCTTATCCGCTCTGATTCTCCGTTATCTTCACATGCTACTGGTTCAGCTTCAAAAGATTCTTTAACCATCTTTCCGCCAATGAAAGCCAGCAGGATAAAGGCAATCCAGTGATCAAAATTTTGTATCACCGCGCGGAAGTTCATCCCTAACAGCCAGCCCAGAATCGGCATGGCAAACTGAAACATCCCAAAGAAAAAGGAACCGCGAAGGATATGACGGGGTTTTAGCTGGTCCGTACAAATCCCGGAGGAAACAGAAACTGCAAAGGCATCCATCGAAAGCCCAAGGGCGATGAGAAGGGTCTGAAACATTGGTCTCAGTATGTGCGAATCAGGAGCTTTTTGGCAAGCTGTTCCATGTTTTCTTTTGCCTTACCCTTTGGCAATTGGCCGATTTCCCGTAAAGCCCGATCGGTATACATCTGGGCAAAATCGCGAGCATCAGCAACACCGCCGAGTTGTTGGGTAAGGGATAGTATGGCAGCTATGTCACTTTTAGGGAAATTTTCAGTCTGAACAAGCCGGGTCAGGGTTCCCTCTGTATCATGACGCAGGGCACATATAAGCGGCAGGGTTACCAGTCCAGATCGGAGGTCGTTCCCCACAGGTTTTTTTAATTCCGATTCATTACCCGTATAGTCCAGAATGTCATCTATAATCTGAAAGGCCATCCCAATATTGTAGCCGATCCGTCTAAGCCGCTCCGTCACCTGTTCAGGAGTCTTGGCTTCCGCCGCTCCGACATGGCAGGCGAGAGAAAAGAGCAGGGCTGTTTTACCAATGATTTTTTTTACATAGTTCCGAACTGAAAGGGATGGCCTCCAGCGGTCCGCATCCTGATCCAGTTCCATGGCACAGATAACTGAAATGGCCTTGCCAAGGTTGATAGCATTCTGTGGAGTAGTATATTCAGCAGCCACAAGAAAACAACGGGATAACAGGAAATCCCCAATCAGAACCGCATCCTTTTTCCCAAATTTTGTATGAATAGCCGGCAGTCCCCGGCGTAATGGAGAATCATCTATCACATCATCGTGAATCAGGGTTGCGGTGTGCAGCATTTCAATGGCCGCCGCTAAAGGGTAAATTCGTTTGGGGTCCGGAGTCCCGAACTGGGATGACAGAATGAGCATCCCAGGCCGGAGCATCTTCCCCGGGTACGCAAAAAGGTCTGAAAGAGCTTCCTTGATAATGGGATTCGAAGATGCGGTTGCTCCCTTGATATACTCAGACACAGCCCCCAGGGCTGTGTCCATTCCGGGGAAGGATGTCCAAAAATCTGCCATTTGGGCTGTTATCAATCCTTTTTGCTTGGGTTATCCAGATATAAATAGTGCTTACGGGCAAAACGGGTACCGTTCCACCACTTTTTAAAGAAGGGAACCACCCAGCAATCGAGCCCAAAGGCTCGGCCAGCACCGCCAAGCATCAGGAATCCGACGAAAATAAACCATACCTGGTCCCATGCAAACATACCAGACAGGGTAAAGACGATGCACATCACAATGGAAGCTGCTGCTGCCCACCAGGTAAAGAGTCCCCCGAAAAGTGCAAGCCCTATACCGATTTCTGCAGCTACTACCATAAGCTGGAAAGCCTGGAAGGGAATATGGCTTGCTAAACCATCCATAAAGGTTGTCCTGAACCAGGTTGCTACAACCCCCTGGGGATTAAAAATCGGTTTGCTCAAATCCCAGATTTTCCCGAACGCATGGGTCACCGCTTCGGTCCCGGCCGATACCGCAGTCCCTGCGGCATCGGCTACCTGTTCGGAAGCGGCGGCCACAGCGTCATAGGCAGGCTGTGCCGCCTGTACAGCAGCGCTAGCTGTGTTCGCTACCTGCTCAGAAGCTGCTGCTACCGCATCGGCTCCTGCTGAAGCTGCTGCCTGGATCGCCTGAGCTGCGGCAGTGCCGGCCTGTTTAACTCCGGGGCTGAACATCCAGGTAGACTTGCTTCCTGTACTTCAGGCCAGCCAGCCCTCACCAATCTTGTTTACACCCTCCATCACCCACATGAGTCCCAACCAAAGCCTCAGCGGCAGGAGCCAATAGCCCCGGGTCCGATAGGAGCCAAACCCGTGTACAATATTTCGGTGATGCTCCATGTTAAGAAATTCATGTTTCAGGTATTCCCAACATTGGTTAATCCCCGCTACACCGAGAAGATAATGGAGATTGATAAGATGCTTCATGGCCATGGCAAGCAGGCCCGATAATTTCATGCCCCCTGCGTTGGAAACAGCGTATTTTCCGCCCACAGAAACCATAAAGCCATGATAGTTAGACTTGAATGTCTTTGTAGGAGTACCATCGATCATGGCAGCAATATTGTGGGCTGCTACATCGGCGGTCTGCAGGGCCGTTTCGACAATCTGCGGCAGAGGTTTATTGTTCTCGATAAACCAGATATTGTCTCCCACCAGGAACACATTCTGATAATCGACGGAGCGCATTTCTGCGTTCACCAGTATACGACCCTTCTTACCGGAAATATCCCGGTGTTCCTTTTTAAACTTACAGTCCGCCAGGCCGCAGGTGCCATGGGCCTTCATGATTTCACAATCCCTGTTACCACAACGCCCCTTGGTCAGGTCCAGCATTCCCGCAAAATGGCAACCCTGCACACCGGCGGTCCATACAAAGGTGTCGGTTTCGATGGTAGATCCATCCTTCAGTTTTACGATTCCCGGTTCAGCCCCGACAATGGGGGTATTGGTTTTAAGCTCTACCTGGTGCTTTCTAAGATATGTCTCCACCTTGGCCCGCAGGTCTTCTTCCAGAATGGGGAGTATGGTGGGAAGGGCTTCTACGACGATTACCTTTACTTCATCCCGGGCAATGAGCCATTTTTTGCACATCTCGTCCCGCCATTCAAGCAGCTCACCCGCAAGCTCAATCCCGGTAAAGCCAGCCCCGGCAACAACAAAGGTCAGCATCTTTTGCCTCTGTTTAGGATCCTGGACTGCCACTGCCTTCTCAAAGGTTTTTTCAATATGGTGCCGAATTTTAACAGCATCATCGAAGGACCAGAGCGTAAAGGCATGTTCCTTAATGCCCGGTACTCCAAAAAATTCAGGTTCAGCACCGGAGCCTATGACCAGGTAATCGTAGGGGTAACGATTAGTTGGGGATATAGCCACCTGTTCTTTGAAGTCTATGGTTTCTATAGTATCAAGGACCACCCTAACTTTGGATGCCCCAAAAATCTTCGCAAAGGGGATCCGTACCGAATCAGGTTCTACCCGGTGTCCTGCTACCTCATGCAACTCGGTCATCAATGTATGAAAGGGATTTTTATCTATCAAGGTGATGGAAATATCGCTGCGTTTCTTATACTGTTTTGCCAGTTTCTTTGCAGCTTCTATACCACCATAGCCGCCGCCGACAATCAGTATCTGTTTTGTTTCGCCCATTGTGGTAACTCCTTAGGAAATAAGGTTGCATAATCGGTGAAAATTTTATCGTTATATAAAGTTTAAGTTGTGAAGTAACCGATTAGTTTCATATAAACCACAGTATATGGTGATTTTTATATTGTGGCAAGGGTATGCTGACTGGATAAGTCAAATACTTTTAATAAAAATATATCCATAAGGATTGATTCAATAGCATTGCCTATGGAACGCAATTGTATATCCCATTCTGCTAAGGTTGCTAAAACAAGCATGGTACTGTGGAGGGTATACCGTTTTGCCGCTTCCTTATAGTCCCGTTGTGCCCGGGGGGAAAAGAGTCCAATTTTTTTTAATTCAAAATCATTGAGCTGTCTCGTATGAATCAGTTCCAGATAGTCCGACAATTTTCGGAATGACCAGGTAAGACCAGCAATGATTGCCTGGGGACTTTCCTTTGCATCAAGGAGTGTATGGAGTATTTCCAGGCCCTTTTCACGGTCTCCCAGGGCAATTTGAGTAAAGAGGGTAAAGGCTGATTCCTGCCTAGTATGGGCCAGGTACTGCTCCACTATTTCAGCGCTTATGGGCACCTCTTTATTAAGAAAGAGGGTAAGTCGGCTGCATTCTTGCCTGAGGGCTTCCGTATTATTTTCTACCAGTTCTAAAATAGTTTCTACCGCATCTGGTTCTATATGGAAGCCTGCCCGCTTAAAAAAGGCGGTGACCCATTCGGTTTTTCGGTTTTCAAAAAGTTCCCAAAAGATTTTTTTCTGTTCCTTGGGGATTGCTGCTTCCAGTTTTTTATCAATCCCAATCTCATCGGAAATAAGTATCAGTGTGGTGTCTTCCTGCGGCTGGGCTACATAAGCTCCCAGTAGTTCAACATCTTCCTTTTTTTTAATCGATTCAGCATTTTTAATCAGGATGAGACGGACCTCTGAGAAGAGGGATCCGTTGCGTAAGACTGAAACGATGTCGGAAACTGCTGTCTCTGAAGCATAAAAGGATTGTTCTTCAGGGCTGGCTCCATATTTTTTGGTAAGTTCCTGCCGAATTCTCTGTATAGCATCCTGTCGTTCCCCAATTTCCGGGCCAGTAAAGAGATAACAAAGTCCTTTTGCCATGGTGTATCCTAGCTATATGAGCGGATGATGCATGAAAGCTTACCCAGCAGACGAACATCCTGACAATAGATGGGTGAATAGGCTGAATTTTCTGGCTGCAGTCTAATCCGGTTGCTTTCTTTAAAGAAACGTTTCAGCGTGACCGCATCATCGACAACTGCGACAACAATATCGCCATTATGGGCTGTTTCACGTTTTTCGATGACCGCTATATCCCCATCCATGATACCAGCTTCGATCATGGAGTCGCCCCGGATGTGTAATGCAAAATATTCTCCCTGTTTTTTTACCATAGCCGGAGGTAATGAAATGGTCCCCTCCCAATTTTCTTCCGCCAGGATAGGTTTACCAGCTGCTACGGTCCCCAAAATAGGTATTTCTAAAAGCTGTTTTGTTTTTTCCAGTTCGGAATCATTATGTACTACCTCGATTGTCCTGGATCGCTTGTCCTCAAGCTTCAGGTACCCCTTTTTTTTAAGGGCATTAAGATGATCATAGGCACCTTTGACCGAAATAGAAAAATGATCCGCAATTTCGCGGATTGTGGGCGGGTAGGTGTGGGATTTTGTAAACGCACTGATGAAGGACAACACTTCCCGTTGCCGTTCCGTGAGCTCTTTCATCGTTCCATCCTTATACCATGCTTCTTAATCTTTGCATGGAGATTACTGGGATACATACCAATTAGTTCTGCTGTACGGGATATAATATACCCGTTTTCAGAAAGTTTGTACTCTAAATATCGTTTTTCGAACAGATCTTTTGCCTCATTGTAATCCAACGCAAGGATATCTTCGGGAAGCCCGAACTTATTTCCGCCTTTTATTGCTTCAGATTTTAAAGGAATTTTCCCGGAGGAGGTGTTCGATACCATCCCTAAAATATTTTCTACCACATCCTGTTCAATCCGATCGGTTTCGCAGAGAATGGAAAGCCGTTCGGCAAAGTTCTTTAGCTCCCGAACATTGCCAGGCCAGGAGTACCGTTGAATATAATCCATTGCGCTGGGGGATATTTTAATATCCCCAGATCCAAAACTTTTCAGAAAATAGTTTAATAATTCAGGAATATCCTCAGTCCGTTCCCGGAGGGGGGGGATGTGAATCGGAATGACATTAAGACGGAAAAAAAGATCTTCCCGGAAGCGGCCTGCACGGCATTCGGCCTCGAGATCCTTGTTCGTAGCGGCAATAATCCGGACATCGACCGTGAGAGTCTGTTCACCCCCAAGACGCTCTATTTTTTGTTCCTGTATAGCCCGCAGGACCTTGGCCTGGGCTGTAAGGGTCATGTCACCAATCTCATCAAGAAAGAGGGTCCCGCCGTTTGCCATTTCAAAACGGCCCCTGCGGCTCGAGACCGCATCGGTAAAGGCGCCCTTTTCATGACCGAATAGTTCGCTTTCTATGAGTGTATCGGGAATGGCGGCACAATTAACCTCCACAAGGGGTTTATCTGCCCGGTTGGAGGTATAGTGGATTGCCCTGACAACGAGCTCCTTTCCTGTTCCGTTTTCCCCGCTTATCAGCACCCGGGCATCAGACTGGGCTGCCTGCTCAATCCGGTCCTTTACCGCCTGTATCCCCGGACTGTGACCAATAATTTCATCAAAGGGTAGTTTTTTTGCCTTTTTAAGGCTGATATTCTCATGTCTCAGTTTCTGGATGGTAAGGGCATTTTTTGTAACCGTCAGGACCTTATCCAGCGAAAGAGGTTTTTCCAGAAAATCAAAGGCTCCGAGCTTTACGGCCCTGACTGCCATGTCCACATTGGCATGGCCTGAAATCATGACGACCTCAATCCCCGGCCATCCGGTCCGTATTTTTTCAAGAGCTTCAAGTCCGCCCATCCGTGGCAGGAGTACATCGAGGAAGATTACTTCAAAAGAGCGCTGCTCCAAAAGCGAAAGTCCAACCAGCGCATCCTCTGCGGTCTCTACCTGGTACCCCTCATCCATTAAGATAGAAGAGAGGGCGGTGCGTATACCTGATTCATCATCAATTACTAAAATGGTATTCATTACCCCTGTATGCCCTCATCGACCGGTAGATCAATATAAAAGGTGGTACCCACACCTACAGCAGAATCGAACCAGATGGCTCCACCGTGGTCAAGAACGATCCGTTCCACAATTGATAGACCCAATCCTGTACCGGCTGCTTTGGTTGTAAAGTAGGGTGTGAAAATTAGCGGTCGATTTTCTGCTGGAATGCCGCATCCGGTATCCCTAATACTTATTCTACAATAGCGGCAATCCTGCTTTTTGACAAGATCGGTTCTTATTTCTAAAAGGCCGCGGCCATGCATCGCATCGATGCTATTAACGATTAAATTGCTGAGTACCTGATTGATATGCCGTCGATCTACCCGTAGATACATATCATGCTGGACCGCATCGGTAATAAATTGAACCTCTGGATAGGAATTGCGGTACAGGGCTATTGCTTCTTCGACCAGGGGCTGCAGGGCAGTCCGTTCCATGACCGGAGACGGAAGCCGGGAAAAGGTTCGAAATTCGGTGAGCAGGTTGGTAAGCCCGTCGGTTTCCTGAATAATTGCCATCATGGAGCTTTCCAGTATATCTCCGAGCCGTTCCGGTTCGGTTTTCCACCGTCTTAGTACCCGTTCGGCTGAAAGTTTGATGGGAGTTAAGGGATTCTTAATTTCATGGGCTAGACGCTGGGACATATCTTTCCAAATGTTTTCTTTTTCGGTCTGCAGTGCCCGCGATTGGGCTCTTTCCAGATTTCTTACCATGGTGTTAAAAGAATCGATAAGAGCGCCCAGATCGTCCTTTGTGGTGCTGATCACACGGATAGAAAGATCACCCTCCGCAACTTTGCGGGTCGCCTGTACCAGGTTGCTGATGGGCTGGCTTAAACTTTCACTGAGTGATATGGCTATAATAACCACCATGAGCAGAATGGGCAGGTAAAACACCAAATAGAATCCCCCAAGAAGGGGGACTATCTGAGACTCCAGTGTAGAAAGGGTTTGAATAATGGTTTGTCCAGCCTCGATTCTGGCCAGTTTTTCATCAAACCCTGGCCCAAGACTGAAGGTTATCAGTATGAGGCTGCCATTTTGTTGTGGAGCTATATAACGGATGCAGTCCCGGTCCCTGGATTCATTCCTGGTTACAAAACCCTTTTCGGTGGCCGGAAGCTGGGGTAAAAAAAAGTTGGTATCGCCTACAGAACTTCGTTTGCTGTATTGCCCATTTGGCTCACGGGCAAATTCTTGAATAGCCAGCAAGGCGGGGTCATATTCGGAAAGTTTCTGGCCTTGTGCAAGAGCGAGTCGCAGCTGGTCCGATTCGGCAAGCCGCTGCAGCA
>ERZ795051.2457-NODE-2457-length-20654-cov-4.500898_pt1 | contig 20654 bp, 11 predicted proteins | sample MGYA00375135_ERZ795051 | MGnify/ENA primary metagenome ERZ795051 (study PRJEB30180, sample SAMN05720222) | activated sludge metagenome | isolation source: Anaerobic digester | place: Japan | collected 2015-05-26 ... | reverse complement strand
CCTGTGCGGCGTCTCCCTCATCCGTGAAATCCGCGGTCCCTTCTTTGCTTGGTCACGCGTAGGGCATCCTTCTTGGGCTCTGCGCGCCCCTCCCTGTCTCGGAGCGACAACCGAGAATAGCCCGGCGGTGCAACGGCGGGGGCCCGCAGACCACGCAGACAGACGCAGAAGTTTCCCGGTGCGCTTTGCGTCCCTGGCGTGAGGCCAATAGACGCGAGGTGAAGACGCAAAGGGCAGGACACGATTCCAAGACCGCTCAACCACCCGACCCAGCGACGGACCACTGGCCTCCTCACGCGAAACCTTCTTACTTTCCCACCTTCGCACCTTCCCACCTTCCTACTTTCGCACCTTCCTACTTTCTTCCCTTCCCACCTTTCCACCTCACCCTCCCTTCAGCCGCCTCTTCGGGACATCGTCAGGATCGGCCCGCCCTCGGAGGACGCCGTTACCGGCAGGTTAGAGACCTGGCCCACATTGGCGGATTCCTTGGAACGGTCGCTGCGAGTGCGGGCACGAATGGCTGCGCTCGGTCAGACGCGCGGGTGGCTGGCGTGACGGGCGCGGCCTTCGGCCCAGGAGCGGAGGGCCTGGATTTGTTCGTCCATGGTGCGGGCGAGGGGGACGGACTGTTTGAGGGCGGCGAGGACGGTGGGGGTGTCCAGCTCGGTTCCGGCGTAAAAGGCGTCGTAGAGGGCGCTGATGATGGCCTCTTCAATTTCGGCGCCGCTGAAGCCGTGCGTGGCGTCAGCCAGTTGGTCCAGGTCGAAACGGCCGGGGTCGCGTCCGCGACAGGCGAGGTGGATGCGGAAGATGTCGGCGCGCTCGTCGCGGGTGGGGAGGTCCACGAAGAAGATTTCGTCGAGGCGGCCTTTGCGGAGGAGTTCGGGGGGGAGGTGCTGGATGTCGTTGGCCGTGGCGACGACAAAGACGGGGGCGGTTTTTTCCGACAGCCAGGTGAGGAAGGTGCCGAAGACGCGGGCGGTGGTGCCGCCATCGGTGGCGCCGGAGGCCTGGGTGCCGGCGAAGGCTTTGTCAATTTCATCCACCCACAAGACGGCGGGGGCGACAGATTCGGCGACCTGGATGGCGCGGCGGACGTTTTCCTCGGAGGAGCCGACGAAGCTGTTGAACATGCGCCCCATGTCGAAGCGGAGGAGCGGGAGCTGCCATTGGTTCGAGACGGCCTTGGCGCAGAGGCTTTTGCCGCAGCCCTGGACGCCGAGGAGGAGGATGCCGCGGGGGGCGGGCAGGCCGAATTGGCGGGCCTCCAGGCAGAAGGCGCGCCCGCGTTTCAGGAGCCATTGCTTGAGCAGCTCGAGACCCCCGATGCGGTCGAAATCCTCGCGGGCGGCAAAGTACTCGAGGAGGCCGCTTTTGCGGATGATCTGCTGTTTTTCGGCGAAGACCTCCGGGAGGTCCTCGCCGCTGAGCCGGCCGTGTTTGACGATGATGCGGGCAAAGACATTTTCGGCCTCGCCGAGCGTGAGGCCCAGAGCAGCCTGAAGGAGGCGGTCGCGGGCGGCTTCATCGAGGTCAATGCGGACGTCCTTGCGCGCGCTGACTTCCGCGACGATTCGGTCCAACAGGCCGGCGAGGTCGTCGCGGGAGGGGAGGGGAAAATTCAGGACGGTGATTTCCTTCTCCAGCTCGGTGGGGATTTCCATCACCGGGGAGACGAGAATGATGGTTTTGAAGCTGTTTTTGAGGTGCAGGGCGATTTCCTTGAGTTTGCGGATAACGGCGGGGTGGGCTTTGGAGAGGAAAGGATGGAAATCCTTGAAAAGGTAGAGGGCCGGTTCGACCTGCTCGATGACGTGGTCCAGTGCGGCGAGGGGGTCTTTGGTGCCCGGGTTGCGGGATTTCTGGGATTGGATGGAAGCGCCGGCCGGGACAATGCCGATGGTGCAGCTCCACTCGAAGACCTTCTTCTGGCGGCGGGCGGCGATTTCGAGGACGGTTTCCTGGACGCGGGTTTCCTCGCTGGTGACGATGTAGAGAACGGGGTAACGGGCCCGGATGAGGGTTTCGAGTTCGAGTTGGAAATTCATGGGAGTCAGCTTGGGGCGGGCGAAGTTCAAGAGCGTTTGCCGCGGAACCAGCGGCGCCACCAGGGGCCGGCGGGTTGGGGCGGCGGGGCCGGGAGCGCGCGGGCGAGCCGATGTTCAATGGCTGGGGGCACGGGCGTGTGAATGGCGTCGTGTCGGAGCAATTCCTCGACCGAGTTGAATTCCAGGACAGCCGGCTGAGTTTCCTGCCGGAGGGCGGGCGTTTGCCGGGTCTCGCTCGCGGTTTGGTTTTTCGTCTGGCGTTTCATGGCACTTCATCACCGGTTTTGCGGAACAGGGCGGTGAAAGCTTTTCTGGCGCGGTGCAATTTGCCGCGCACGGCATCCGGCGATTGGCCGGTCAGCGCCCCGACTTCCTCGTACGTGAGCTCTTCGTCGGCGACCAAAAGAAGCAGCAGGCGGTATTCGGGGGAGAGTCCATCGAGGGCTTCTTGGATGCGTTCGCCCAGTTCGCGGGTTTCCAGCACCCGCAGGGGCGAGTCGGAGGCGGAGGGGGTGGTTTCCCAGAGGGCGTCGTCCACGCCGCTGACCACATGGCGGTCATGCCAGGATTGGAGGAGGTTGCGGCAGTGGTTGATGGTGATGCGGTAGAGCCACGTGCGCCAGGACGATTCGCCGCGGAACTGGTCCATTTTCCTGAACGCCTTGAGAAACACATCCTGCGTGGCGTCCTCGGCGCGCTCCGGATCGCCGAGATAGCGGAGCGCGAGATAGTAGATGGCGCGGCTGTGTTCGCGGTACAGGTCGGCAAACGGGGACGCCTCGAGTGTGGCTCGCGGCTCTTCAACGTCCGGACGCTCTGCCATGGGTTCGCTCACAATCGCCTTCACCGGTGATTAGGCCGGAGGCGAAGGCGGTTGTCACGCGGAAAATGGACCGCGGGGGGCGGCCTTGCGGGTCGGGTGCTCGAACGGCTCCGGCTTGCGAAAAGGCGGCAAATGAGCATCTTTAACGCCTATGAATAATAAATCGAATCATCTCAGCACGATTTCGCTGCACGCCGGGCAGGCGCCCGACCCCACGACGGGGGCCCGGGCGGTGCCGCTGTACCAGACCACCTCGTTCGTGTTCAAGGACACGGACCATGCGGCGAACCTTTTTGCCCTGAAGGAATTCGGAAACATTTACACGCGCATCATGAATCCGACGACGGACGTTCTTGAGCAGCGCGTGGCGGCAATCGAGGGGGGCACCGGCGCGCTGGCGCTGGCGTCGGGCCAGGCGGCGAGCACCTTTGCCGTGCTGGGGGTGACCCAGGTGGGGGAGGAAATCGTCTCGGCCAATAATCTGTATGGCGGCACCTACCAGCTTTTCCATTACACACTGCCCAAGTTGGGGCGGACGGTGAAGTTTGTGGATTCGCGAAATCCGAATGCTTTCAAGGAGGCCATAACCCCGAAAACGCGGGCGATTTTTGCCGAAACGATTGGCAATCCAAAGCTGGACGTTCCGGATTTCGAGGCGCTGGCCAAAATCGCCCACGAAGCCGGCGTGCCGCTGATTGTGGATAATACCATCGGGGTCGGCCTGGTCCGGCCGATTGAGCACGGGGCGGACATTGTGGTGGCCTCGGCGACCAAGTACATCGGCGGGCACGGCACCTCGATTGGCGGCGTGGTGGTGGATGGGGGGAAGTTCCAGTGGAACAACGGGAAGTTCCCCGAGTTCACCGAGCCCGACCCCAGTTACCACGGGCTGAAGTTTTGGGACGTGTTTGGCAATTTCCCGGGGCTGGGGAATGTGGCTTTCATCATCAGGTTGCGGGTTCAGTTGCTCCGGGACATTGGGGCGGCCATGAGCCCCTTCAACGCCTGGTTGTTTCTGCAAGGGTTGGAAACCCTGACCTTGCGGCAGCGGCAGCACTCGGAAAACGCGCTGGCTGTGGCTGCGTTTCTCAAGCAGCACCCCCTGGTGACCTGGGTGACCTACCCGGGGCTGCCTGACGACCCGAATCACCCCCTGGCGTCAAAGTATCTGAAGAAAGGCTTTGGGGGCATTGTCGGCTTTGGCATCAAGGGCGGGCTCGAGGCGGGCAAAAAGTTCATCAACTCGGTGAAACTCTTTTCGCACCTGGCCAATATCGGGGACGCCAAGAGCCTGGTCATCCATCCGGCCTCCACAACGCATCAGCAGTTGACCGCCGAGGAACAGGCCGAAACGGGCGTGCGGCCCGATTATGTGCGGTTGTCCATCGGGCTGGAGGCGGTCGAGGACCTCAAGGCCGACATTGATCAGGCGTTGAAGGCTTCCCAGCAGTAGGCCGGGTTGCAGCGCCCCGCCGCCGCCGTTTCTACTCTTGGGTTGCGAGACGCCGGGCGCGAAACACGACGCGAAGCGGTGTGTTGTCGGAAACCTGCGGCCGCGGCACGAGAATAAAGTTGTCCGCGATGACCGGTTGAAGCTGGGCGCCCTCGACCACTTCCGCCGGGCCAATCCGGCACGGCAGGAATTGCACCACGGGCCGGCCGCCGCGCTGAGAGCCGTTTCGATCCGCCAGGTCGAAGCTGTGGGCGCCGCGTCGTGGTGTGACCTCGAATGTAAACAGGTCTTCGAGGACGGTGAGTTGCTGGTCAAAGCCGCAGGGTTGGGGGGCCAGGCGCGCCTCCCAGGCGGGGTCCCCGTAGAAGGCCAGCACGTCACGGTCGTGCAGAAGCCCGGCGCCATCCTGCGCCTTGAGGCCGGCCGCGGCGGCCTTGTCTCCCGGCGCGAGAGGGTTGCGGGAGACGCGCCCCGGTTCCGGTTCGCGGGCGGCCAGCTCCGGAAAAAACTCTGCCAGGCGATGAATCAGCGCCACGTGGTTGGCAAACACCGCTTCGGTGAGAGTGTAGCGGCCGGGCTGCTCGAGGAAATAATCGAGCACGCCCCAGCCGGCGTAACCATACCAGGTGGGCACGGTGTAGCCGATCATCTGGCAAACGCCTCCGCTGTTCAGAAACGCCAGCGCCATGGCGTCCGGCCCGTCAATGTGGCCCATCAGGCAATTGCCAACGGGCAAATACACCTTCGGGTTGGGGGACTGGATGGGCAGGCGGCGGCCGGCGGTGTCAATGCCGTAAAGCCTTCCGTGCTCGCAGCGGAAGAAGCCGTTCTGGTACCGGTAACCGATCTGCCATTCGCGCTCGGTCGCATGGCCGGAGGTGATGAACAGGTCGGCCTGGTAATCCGTCAAAGTTCGGACCAAAGCCTCGGTGGTATCCGCCGGGCCTTCGAATTCGCGCGCGACGCCGTTCGGCTCCTTGCGCACTCTGCGTCCGGCTTTGAGTTCGCAATACCAGACTCCTTCCTCAACCCTTTCGGTGGCGAACGCCGTGCCGGCGGCGACTTTCCGGATGGTCAGCGGTTCCCGCAGCCGGGCAATTCGCAGGGCATTCGTCGCGTCGTAACCCGTCAGAATGCCCCAAAACAGGTCGGGGTAGGGGTCATCGTCGAGGCGGCGCATGAGGCGGTGGACCTCGGCGACAAACTGTCGGGAGACCTCACGCGGCGTGGCCACGAGGCAGGCGTATCGAGGGAACAGCCGCCGCAGTTCAGGAAGCAACGAACTGACCTGATTGGAATAAGTCAAAATCGTGGCGTGATGCTTGGTTCGCAAAGCCTCGGCCACCTCCCGCCATTCGGGTGATCCGTAAGTGTGCTGGGAGATCAAGACGGCGTACTGTCCCTCGGCATGGCAGGTCCAGGCGGCTAAATTCAGCCCCGCCATCCACACGGCGCACCACAAAAGCCATCGCTTCATTGGCGCACAGGGTAGTGGAGCGGCGGAACGGCGCAATGGCTTTGGTGGGCGCGGGCCGGCCGGCCAGATGGCGGGGCAGGGTGGGGGAGACCGATGGCGCCTGGATTGCCGCTTGACGTGCGGTTGACGGTTCCCCCTAGCATGGGCGGAGCAGATGCGATTTCTGACTCCGAACCGGCGGCGCTGGGTGATCATCGGGCTGATCTTTTGCGCGATCGTGTTGAATTATTTCGATCGGCAAATCGTTTCAGTCCTCAAACCCACATTGAAAGGCGAGTTTGGGCTCAACGATCCGGGGTATGCGCTCCTGGTGAACATCTTTGCGGTGTGCTATGCGGGGATGTATCCCGTGGCCGGCTGGCTGGTGGATCGGTTTGGCGCCCGGCTGATCATGCTGGCGGGAATTGTCACCTGGTCCACGGCCTGCCTGGGCGCGGGGCTCACGCGGGCCTTTGGATTGTTTGCCTTTTTTCGAGGGATGCTCGGCGCGGCGGAGCCGCTGGCGTTTCCGTCGCAGTTGCGTGTGGTTGCGACGTGGTTTCCGGGCACGCTCCGGGCCACGGCAAACAGCTTGAGTGTGGCGGGGAGTTCGATCGGGGCGATCATCGCTCCGCCGCTGGTGGCGTGGCTGACGTTGACATTTAACTGGCATGCGGCCTTTCTGGTTCCGGGCGCCTTGGGGCTCGGCCTGGCCGTGCTATGGTGGTGGATTTATCGTGATCCGCCGGCGGAGATGGCGGCGGAGATGCGGAGGTCCAACGGCAGGGAAGCGGACGGGAGGTTCACCTGGCCGGAATTGTGGCGGACCCGGAGTTTATGGGGTATTTTGTGCATCCGGTTTATCAGCGATCCGGTTTGGTATTTCTGCCTGTTCTGGCTGCCAGGTTACTTGCAGGAAAAGTCGGGATTGACGCTGGCGCAGATCGGGATGGTGGGCTGGATTCCCTTCCTGGCGGCGGACTTGGGCGGGGTCGGCAGTTCCGCCTGGTCGGACTGGCTGGTGAAGCGCGGGCTGGCGCCTCTGCGGGCGCGCAAGGTGATGCTGACGGCGACGGCGCTGTGCGCGCCGGTCTGCGTCCTGACGCCGCATCTGCCGCATCCGGCGGTGACGCTGGCGCTGTTTGGCATCGTGGGCGCGGTATGCCTGAGCTGGCTTTTTACTCTCAGCGTCGTCATCGCGGAGACGTTTCCGGTGGGCAACGTCGGCAGCGTGATGGGAATCGCCGCCGGATTCGGGGCCGCGGGCGCGATTGTGTTCAACACTTACGTCGGGCAGGTGATGGAAACGCTGGGTTCGGCGCAGGTTTTTGGCGTGATGGCCTGTCTCCACCCGCTTGCCGCGGTGCTGTTGTGGACCGTGGTGCGGCCCGAGCGGCCAAAGAACCGAATGAATTCGTCGTGCAGCCCGTCCGCAGCTTGAGATGAAACGAAGAACGTTTATTCAAAGACTGGGGTTCACTGCTGCGCTCCCCTGGCTGGGCCCTGCGGCGACCGCGGCTTTGGCTGCGCCGCGGACGGCGGAGGGCGGCCATATCATTCTATCCTGCAACATCCGCGTGGCCCTGCCGGAGGATGAGCCCACTGGCAACGGATGGCGCGCCCGCCGCGACCTGTGCATCGAGGTGATTCGCAAGCAGGACCCGGACCTGGTCTGCCTGCAGGAGGTGGTCCGTGAACAGATGACGGACTTGGAACGCGCCTTTCCCGATTTTGGCAGCTTCGGTTTCGAGGGGCCGGAAATGGACGCCCGGCCCGAAGGTTATCAGGGTATCGCCAAAAACCCGATTCTATTCTCCCGAAACCGCTATGACCTCGTGTCCGCAGGCGGATTCTGGCTCTCGGAAACGCCTCATCTGCCCGGCTCGCTCTCCTGGGAATCCGCGCGCGCCCGGCACGTCAACTGGGTGCGGCTGAGGGACAGGGGCTCTCAACGGCAGTTTCGGGTCCTCAACACGCACCTCGACCACGTCAGCCAGCGCGCGAGAGAGGAGCAGTTGAAAATGATTTTGGCGGAGGCCGCCCTTTACCCGAAGGACTTTCCTCAATTGCTGGCGGGCGACTTCAATGTGGACGCCACCAACCCGGTTTTGAAACTGGCCTTGGACGCGGGCTGGATCAACACCCGGCAGGCCGCGCCGGAGCCGCGCGACGACGCCCCGACCTTTCACGGTTTTCTGGGCGAGGAATACCAACCCAAAACCGCAGCCGCCCGCCGGCGAGGAGCGATTGATTTCATTCTCGCGCGCGGCCCGGTTTCGACCCTGGCTTGGAGAATGGTGCGTGACTCGCGCCAGGGGCGTTATCCAAGCGACCATTACTTCATCGCAGCCAAAGTCGCTTTTCCATCCTGACCCCATGGACTTGATCACCATGCAGACTCTTCAAACGGACTTCATCCAGGAACCGGCCCGGAGCGTTCCGGTGGTTAAACAGACGGATGTGCTGGTCGTCGGCGGCGGCCCCGCCGGCATCATGGCGGCCCGGGCCGCCGCGGAAAGCGGACTCTCGGTTTCGCTGGTCGAGAGCCGGGGTTTTCTGGGCGGGAACCTGACGATTGGCCTGCCGGTTCTGGGCTTCCTCGATCAGCGCGGGCGGCCCATCATCGCCGGCCTCCCGCAACAATTCATGGACCGCTTGAGACGCCGCGGGGCGGCCAGCGAGCACCGGCCCTGTCCGTTGCATATCAGCCTCACCTTGGTGGATGCGGAGGCCGTGAAGGCCGTTGCGCTGGAGCTGTTGCTCGAGAAAGGCGTGGATATCCGCCTCCACACGTTTTTCGCCAGCCCGATCCTGGACGGGGAACGGGTGTGCGGAATCCTCACCGAGAGCAAAGCCGGCCGGGAGGCAATCCGGGCACGGGTGGTGGTGGACTGCACCGGGGATGCGGATGTGGCGTATCGCGCGGGGGTGCCGTGCGAGAAAGGCGACGCCCGGGGCGGCCTGCAGCCCCCCACGCTCATGTTTGCGATGAACGGCGTGGACACCGAAAAGCTGCGGCTGAGCCTGAGCCGCCAGCCGAAAAACTACGTCGCCGATATCATTCCGCCGGAGTATTTCGGACGCAACCGCCAGTATATTGTCGTCGGGCTCAGAAGACTCATTGCCCAGGCCCGCGACCAGGGCCTGGACCTCCCCACCGAGCGCGTGATTGTCATCACCGGCCTCCGGCCGGGTGAAGTCTGGGTGAACATGACCCGCGTGAAGGGCGTGGATGGGACGGACCCGCGGAGTCTGACGCACGGCGAAATCGAGGCACGGAGGCAGATTGAAACCCTGGTGAAATTCCTCGTCCAGTACGTGCCCGGCTTTGAAAACTCGCAGTTCACGCGCACGGCTCCGTTCCTCGGCATCCGGGAGACGCGGAGAATTGTCGGACGCTACGTGTTGACCCGCGAGGACATCCTGGGTTGCCGGCGATTCGAGGATGCCATCGCGGTGGGGAGTTACCCGGTGGATTTGCATCGGCCCCATGACAACGACTGCACCCTGGAGTATTGCGGCGACAGCTATGACCTGCCCTATCGGGCGCTCGTGCCCCAGCGCGTGAGCCACCTGCTCGTGGCCGGACGTTGCATTTCGACGACGCACGAGGCCATGGCCGCCATCCGCGTGATGAGCACGTGCATGGCTTTGGGCGAGGCCGCGGGCCGGGCTGCCGCCCTCGCGGTGCGCGAGGGGGTTGGGCCGGGGGAAATTGACGTGGCCGTGCTGCGGGCCGAGCTCAGACGCCGGGGCGCGTATTTGAACGGATAGACGCAGACCCTGCCGGGCGGGTTGAACCGGCCGCAGCGCCGGGGCCACGGCTGCCGCGGTTCTCCTCCAGCGCTCGAGATGGAATGGGCCGGCCGCTCTCCCGGGTGATGGACCCGACACTCCAATTCTATGGAAGGAGCCGGAGGCGGAAGAACCGTTGCCCGGCTGATTCCCACGAGGCGCTGAACGAGAGGACGCCGCCAGTACCGGTCATCACGGCGCTGGCCGCATGCCACTCAAGCTCATTCAGGTCGTTTTTGTAGTCCACCTGGTAGAGCTGGCCGGGGACGGAATTCCATTGGAAAACGAGGTTCGGCCCGGCGAAACTGTAACTCAGCGCCGGCGGAGGAACGACAATGACGGTGAAGGTCTGGCTCGCAGTGAGCGGCGGCAGGCCGCTGTCGGTAACGACCACCGTAAAACTGTTGGTGGCCGGCGCGAGGACCGGCGTCCAGGTAAACAACCCGCTGGAGGGGCCGATGTGTGCGCCCGGCACAGGGTTGGCGAGACTGAACAGCACCATTTGCGGCGGAACATCGGCGTCCATGGCGCTCACGGTGAATGCGACCGTCTGGCCCAGGGTGACAAATCGGTCAGGAATGGGCGCCAGGCTGGGCGGTGAGTTCGGAAGCAGGTTGGGCGCGCGCGGGGTCGGGGTGGGCATCGGGTGGATGGCCGCGGCGCCGTCAGGGAAGCGGCCCTCGCTGACATCGGTGGTTTGAGGGCCGAACGTGACGGCATCAATCGGAGTGCCATCCGAGGCAAAGAGGCCAATGGCTTCGCCACCCTTGCTCAGCGCGAAGGAGACATGGAGGTCGGACCGGTTGGTGGAGTTTTGATTGTCCTCGTTGTCGGCCCAAACCAACAGGTAGCCGCCGGGCGGAATGACGTAATGGCCGTTGTCAGGAATTCGGAACTGGAACCGGTTGGTCAGGTTGTCGGTGAGGTAACAGCCGCCCAGATTGGCCGCATTGGTGCCGGGGTTGTAAAGCTCGAACCAGTCCTCGAAATTGCCATCGGCGGGATCGGCGAGGGTTCGGCTGTTGTCGGCAAGCCATTCGTTGATCCCCACTGCAAGCGGCGCCGGCGCGCCATTGTTGGTGGCTCCCGGCGTGGCGAAGAACATGGACTCGCGATAAAACGGCTGGGCATCCGGAAGGTCCCCGTAGCTCCAGTTGGCGGGCAGGGCGGGGTAGTTCAGGTAATCAACGATTTGGACCCCGCTGCCGAGGGCGCGGGTGAGGACAAGGCAGCCGGCATCCGCACTCAGGCGAAAGCTGGTGTGCAGAGCGTTGCTTGCGGTTTGTTCCGGAGCGCCATCGCACCAGACGACGAGGAACCCGTTTGACGGGATGAGGGCATTGGTGGGGAACGGCCACTTGGTCAGTTGCTCATAGGAATCCGTCAGGTAATAACCGCCAAGGCCCAGGTCGGTGGCGCCGGTGTGCCGGAGCTCGGCCCACGGCTCGCGCTGGCCGAAATTGTCGAGCGGACCGTTCAGATTCCAGGTCTGGACTTCATTGAGCCAGAGCGGCGGGAAAGGCGGCAGGTTCGTGGCGACATTATTGGGCTGGCCGGGCGTGGCGCCGGGAATGAAAGTTGGCCCGCCAATGGGCAGCCGCGGGTCCAGGGAAACGTAGAGGCCGCTGGTCGAGGTGGAGTTTTGCAGGCGCGCGATGAACGGCGTGCCGTTGGTGTTTTGCAGGTACCAAAAGCTCAGGGAATAAACACCGCCGGCGGGCAGGGTGGCGCCCAGCGTCTGGTAAACCGAGTCGTTCCCACCTGACCCGGGGGCGGTGGCCACCATCCGGAGGCTGGAATTGCCCGAGTGTTTCACCGTCGTACTGAGAGTGGAACTGGCAAAATCCGCGGAGAGCGACCAGGAGCCGCCGAGCGCAGTCTCGAATCCGCCGTTGGTAATGAGATTGGGCCCGCTGCCCGGAATGCTGCCTGAAACCAGGGCAACATCATCAAGATAAATCTCGCCGGCCGAACCGAGATACAGATACAGGCGCGATGCGGAACTGGCGAGCGTGGCGGTGGTGCTCGCATAAACCCATTGGGGGCTTGCGGCCGGGAGATTGGTCGGAAGGCGCACGGCCCAGTTGGCCACGCGGCTGTTGTCCTGGCCGGGGTCCACGAGCTGGAGCGAGATGCCGTTGGTGGCGGCGGGCCAGGGCGTGGCCGCTTCGTAGCGAACCCGGTCAACCACGATTTGATTGGTGCCGGCGCCAGGCCGGAGCAAAGTCAGCGTTTCGCCGTCCTCGTCCAGCCTGCCGTCAAAGGCGCCAAACGGAACGTTGGTCAGCCCATAAGTCTGGCTGAAGGCGAACGGATCGCTGCAGAGGACCCGGAAGCCGCGGGGAGGAATCGTGGACCCGGGCGGAAAAACATAGGCCAGGCCGTTGATGCTCCAGCCCGAGAGGTCGAACGCGAAATTCGAGTGAGTATTGAACAGCTCGACGAACTGGGCGCCACCGGCAACGGGCTGGGGGAGAATCTCGCTGAAGACCACGTGGCCTTCGGGCGCGACGGCGGCGCCGGTGTAGTTCGCGGTGAGGTTGAGACTCGCATTCGGGATGGGATTCCCCTTTCGGTCCGTGGCGGTGACCGTGAGGAAATTGGTGCCGGCGGCCAACGGCGCCAGCACGCGCCAGGTGGTGGTGCCGGTCCAGGTCACGGGGTACGGGATGCCGTTGACGAGAATGTGTTCCACTGAAAGCGGCGCGCTGCCGGTCAGGGTGAGCAGATTGGTGCCTGAAACCGCCTGGTAGGCGGGGTTGTTGACGGAGAACGTCGCGGAGGGAATGACGGTAAGGAGATAATTGCGCCGGGCCGCGATAAAATTCTTGATGAACTGGGGAGAGACCATCGGCACGTTGTTTTGGAGGAAACTGGCGTAACGCTCGTCCAGCAGCGGGTCAGCCGCGCCGGGCTGAAGCGGGGAGTCGAGCGCTTCCTGGAACGCCCGGAGGTATTCGCGGTGGAAGCTGGGAGTGTTGGTAATCATCCGCAGGAGCGTCTGATCGAACATCCGGTAGATGCTGTCCGAGGGGGCGTTGCCGCCGGCCCCGAGGGCGAGCTCGATGTCCCACATCAGCAGGCGCCAGGGCTCCGTGTCGGGTTTGTAAGCATACATGTTCTTGCCGCGGTCGTAGGCGTAACTGTCCCAACTGCCGCAGATGTGGTGAACGGCCACCGGCCGCAGGAAATTGGCCACATCCATCCAGGTTCGCACCCGGCCTTCATAGTCGGGGGCCAGCGTGTCATTAACCACCGCAATCAGGTTGGTGAGCGCAGACCAGTCGTCGGGATTGGTGGTGGCGCGGGGGCGCCAGTTCCAGCGATAGCGGCCGGTGTCAATTTCACCGGAGCTGCGGTTGACCCGCGCAAGGGTGGCGTAGGTGCTGGCCTGGGTTAGCGCGTCGTCGGCAAACTCGAACCAGCTTTCGATCTTGCGCAACTGGCCGCGCTCATCCTCGGGGAAATACTCGTCGAGCATCTCGCGGTTGGGTTGCTGGGCGTCGTCGTAAATGGTGCCGCGGCGCAAGCCGTTGACGAAAACGTGAACATGCCGGCGGTAATTGTACGGCTGGCCGAGCTGGCGCCCAATCCACGTGCCGGTGAGGTCCACCTGGCCGCTGTCGTCGTTGAAAAAGAAGTTGCCCGACACGACGTCGTAAGCCGTCAAGACGAACGGCTGGGACCCGAGGAAAGGCTCGTCGGGGGCGAAATTGACCTCGTAATCGCAAGCCATGCTGCCAACGGGGCCATTGTAGTTGGGGACGTGAAAGGGGCTCCCGCTGTAAAGCGTGTCCACGTTGTAAAAGGCGCGGAAGTTGCCGTAAACGAAGGTGGCATCCACGGGGTCGTTGGCGTTCTTTTCGCGGTTGGTCCAGAACGTGACGTTCGAGGAAGTCAGCCACAAACGGTAACTGCCAAGGGTGCCCGCCACCGGCGATTCACCCCAACGCACCAGGCATTCGCGGCCGGGCTCGGGTTCCGGAAACCGGGCCGTAGCGCCGAGGCTGTCGGTGGCGTGGACTTGAAACGCCACCAGCGCGCCGCTCCCCAGTCCCGGCAGGGTTGCGGAATAAATCCCGTCGCCGGCGACGGCATCGCCGCCCGTGCCATTATCAAGCATGGCGAGCGGGGTGAAGGTGGTGCCGGGGTCCAGGCGATAACGCAAGGTGACCGAACCGATGCCATCGGGGTCAATGGCGCGCGCGGACACCCGCACGGGCTGACCGACTGCCGGCAGGACCGGCGTGTGAGAGACCTCCACCAGTGCCGGCCCGGCATTGCCTACCCGCCGCGAGTTGGGCAGGCCCGGGGTCCCAAGGTTGGCGGGGAGATTCAGGCGTTGCGACACTTCCATCCAGTTGCCGCGAATGCGCAACAGGATATGGGGCGATCCTCGAAGCCACCGGGCCCAGGCGACAATCCGGCCGGTATTCGGCGCGCCGGTGGCGGCGGTGGCGGTCAGCGCGGCGGCGATCTTGTTCGGGCCGGTGTCGCCGCGGGCAGTCGCGGCCAGGTGCAGGGCAGGGGTGCCACCGAGACCCACGCCCGCCTCCACAAAACTGCCGCGCAGCACGCCTCCCAGGGTCCAGCCCGTGGCGCCGGCGTCGAACGTGCCGTTGGCAAGGAGGTTGGCTCCGCCGTTGCTGTGGAATTCGACGTTGTCCAAGAGCGCCTCGCCGGGGCCCTGGAGGAACACTTCAAACCGGTTGGCGGTTCCCAACGTGGTGGCGGATCGGGATTCGTCGTTATAGACCATGCCGTTTTCCATGACGCGGGTGACGTCAATCGGGGTCCAGGGCGCCTTGTTGGATTCGTCGCTGTCGGCCCAGTTGGCGGCCAGCCGGTTGTCTGCGTCCGGGTCTTTCAGCTCCAGCGAGCTGCCGCCGCCATCGCTCCATTTGCCCCAGCGCCCGCCATCACGGTAGGCGACCTCGTCTTCGACGATGAAATAGAGGTTTGTGGTGACCACGCCCTGGGAATTGGTGCTGACCAGGTCCTCCGGCCGGGCCAGGGCGATGCGTTCGCCGCGGTTCCGGAGGGAGCCGCTGTAGTTGCCCCATGCGTTGGTGAGATTGAGCTGGGCATAGTGCTCAAGCAACCGGGCAAGGTTTTTGCCCACCACGACATAGCCGTCCGCCGGAATCACCGCATGGGGGGGAAAGGTGAAGCTCACGCCGCCCTGCAGCCGCCAGTTGGCCAGACTGACCGCCTGGCCACTGCGGTTGTAAATTTCGACATACTCGTCGTCGTCGGACTCTGAAATGGGGTGGTACATGATCTCGTTGATCACCACGTCGGGCACTCGGGGGCGTTGGTTGGCCGTGCCCGGCGTCACGGAAGCGAGCGGTTGAAAGCCCGGCGCGCCGTCCGGGTGGCGGCCGGCACTGACGCCGTTGGCTTGACCGTCAAACGCCACCGCGTCAATCACGCGGGTCCGGTTGGAATTAACGAGCAGGATTTTTTCGCCGTCCGCGGAGAGGGAAAAGCCGAGCTGCGTTTGGGTGAAAGCCAGGAAACCGCGGGCCGGGATGGTGGTGCCGTCGGGGATGCGGAACTTGTTCGTGGCGGCCGTGTCGCTGAGCCACATTCCCGATACATTCACGGCCTGGGTGCCGGTATTGAACAGTTCGATGTAATCCTCCTGCGGTTCGTCGGTATGCGCCAGGAACTCGTTGATCACCACCTGGTCGGCCGGCTCGGATTGATAATGGTCAAACGCGCCGGGCGACCCGCCAATGGCCGGGCTGGCGGACCAGGCGCGGGGGTCCTTCTCCCCGAAACTGGGGCGCGAGAGCACCAGCGAGTGGCCGGCGCCGTCCGGCGCCGCGTGCCAGGGCGGCCGGTTGTCATATTCGGTTTCCAGCAGACGTCCGCCCAACTCGTTCAGCAGCCGCAGGACGCCGCCACTGTTGGACAGTTTGTTGGTGTAGGGGCCCAGGCAGGTCACGCCATAGAACCGCTGGGCGGCCGCAGGGTCCTTGGCGACGACCAGAAACTGGCCGGGCGCGAGCCGCGTGTGGTCCGGGAAGCGGTAGCTGATTTCGCCGGTGAGCTGGTGGCCGGTCAGGTCTTCGGTGACGAGACCGGAATTCCACAGCTCGACAAATTCGAGGTTGTTGGTCGCGTCCCACGCATCGGGTGGGTTGTACATGATTTCCGTGATTACCAAGGGCGTGCGGCGGCTGCACGGGCCCGGCGGTTCAAACGGCAGCGAGAGGTTGGTCACGACCAGCCCGGCGCCCGGATTGAAATCGCGGAATTGAACACTGGTGGCGGCGCCCGGGGCGCCGGCGCTTGCCGCAAAGCCGACCTCGACCGTTGCCGACACGGCAAGCGTGGCCGAGCCCAGGAACTCCCAGGTTTGGCCGTCGAGGCTGGCAAATCCGCTGAACACATTGCCGCTGCGTCGTAACCGCAGCCACGTGTCGGGGTAATTGACGGGGAACAAACCGCTCAAGGTGGCGCTGGCGCCGGTGGCTGCGCGGGAAAGGAAATGGCAGCCGGCGGGGCCTGGCGTGGCCACGGCCGCGGCAAAAACGGCGTTGGTCACCAGTCCGTCGCGCGCCATCAAACCGGCGCGGGTCCACGCGCTGGCAAACCCCAGCGTCGCGACCCGCACCTGAACATCGAAATCGTTGGTGTAGCGCTGATGGGCGAAAGTGCATTCATCCTGGGTGCCGCCGAGCGCCGCGCCCGAGCTCGTGAGGTCAAAACCGTTGCCCACTACGGTCATCACACCCCCCGCGGCCGGGTGGCCAATATCGGTTGCGACAAACGGCGTGGCAATGAAATGCGTTTGGGAATTGGCCGCAATCGGGTTGGCCGCCGCCGCCAGGTCGCGAACGCCGTTGACCGTGAGCGTGTAATTCGTGCCCAGGGATTGCGGGGCGGTGGTCAAAATCACCGTTGCCGCCGTCTCCCCAAAGCGCGCGGCGCTCACGGGCAGGGACCCCGCAGAGCTGGTGATGACGTAATTGGCGGCATTGAGGGCGGTGTCGGCGCGGAGGCCCTCGGAGAAACTCACGCGCACTTCGGTGGGATAGAGACTCTCGGCGCGGAGGAGCGTCGGGGGATTGGTGTCGGCGCGAACGCTCAGCAGGGCGTTGCTTGATACCACCGAGAACGTCATGTTGGTCACGGTGTTCGTCAGGGCAACGCGGTAGTTTGCGCCGTTATCCGCCAGCGTGGCGGAAGGGAGGGTGAGCGTGGTGTTGGTGGCGTTGGGGATCGGCGTCTGGTTGCGGAACCATTGCGCGAGGATGGGGCGGGCTCCCCGAACGCTCACGGTGAAGGTCACCGGCAGCAGCTCGGTAACCGCTTGGGATTGCGGATGCGAGCTGATTGCCACCGGCCCGGCGAACCCACTGGAATCGGGTCCCTCGGCGGCACTCTCCTGAACTTCGGCGGTCGTGAGCGCCCCGTCATAAATACGGAACTCCGTGATGCTGGCCTTGAGGTAGGCGTCGGCGCTGAACTGGGACCGCCCGATCCAGTTGTTCGAGGTGATCCCCAGATCGGACGGACGGAGGGTCATATTGGAATTCTCGGCAACCAGCAGCCCGTCCACGTAAAGCCGGCCGGTGTGGGTCGCGCCATCGGCCGTCCATGCCACATGCTTCAGCGTATTGGCCGGCAACCGAACGCCGCTCCATTCCAGCACCTGCTCGCCCGCCCCGCCGCCGGTGATGGTGATGGCTCCCCGCAGGCTGCCGTTGCCGGCTTGCGGCGAGAGGAACACGTACCGGGTGCCGGTTCCCGCGACATCCTCCCCCCCGGAGCTGTTGCCGAAATCGAAAATGCGCGACCAATTGCCGCTATTGTTATCGGCCAACCAGACTTCCAGCGTGACACTGTCGAGCCCCGACAGGATGCCGTTGGGCAGGTCCACATAGGCGCCGGTGCCATTCAGGACGACCTGACCGTTGGAGATGACCGCGCCCCCCAGCAGCGCGCCGTGCTGGCCCCCAACGGAATCGCTGGCATCGGCCGTGAAACTGTAGCGGTGAAGCAGGCGTGTCTCGGCCTGCCCGCGCGCTGGCGCGCCCCCAACGGCAAGCAAGACCATCAGGCAAATTGAACGACGACAAAACGGGAACATGAGAGGTTAACAACAAAGCCTGTGGCAGGACGCAGCACCTTCGACGCGGCTTCGACGCCGGGCCGGCCGGGAGGTTCGGGTGACGGGCCTGCCCACCGGGACTCTGACCCGGTTGGGCGAACTGCAGATGCTCAAGCGGGGCAGGTCTGCCAACATAGCTCAATTCTAGCAGATTGAGGTCGTCAAAAGCCAGCCCAATATGGCCCTCGGATGGCGCCCCGGGGCGAATATTTGCTCGCTTTTTTGCGGCGCTGCCTGGAAGCTGGCTTCCATGAAAGCTCTGTCTGCGTTCTTGGGGGTGGCGGTCTTGCTCGGTGGGTTCGATAACGCGCGCGTTCTGGCCGAACAGCATCGGGCGACGCGTCTGGGCAATCCGGCAACGCGGTTTGCGCCGCCGGTGCAGACGGCTGAGGACCTGCGGGCCCGTCTGCTGGACCTTCAATTGCGTCCGGACATTGCCTCAATTCTGCGTCAATGGGGGTGGGAAGGGAACCTGGACGATTTCTTCCGCGCCCTCGCTACTGCGGAGATTCGCGAAATCGAGATTCCCGTGGGGACCACTCTGCCGTTCATGTCGTCGCGGAAAGACGGCAGGCCGGTTTGTCTGCGCAATGTGCTCTGGGCGGGTGACGCGCCGGCGCCCGCTTTTGTCTTTGAATTTGTTTCCAACGGCCGGCAATACCGCTGCGTGACACCCAAGGCCTGTAGCAATTTTCTGCTCGAAGACATCGGGCTGGAGCCCAAGTCGCTGCTCGCGATTGACTGCGCGGCCCCGGCGGAGGTGCTGGTGGGACGGCCCATTGAAGTGTGTCTCACCGTCCGGCAGATGGGGAATGTGACGGAGCCGAAAACGACCGTTTCCCTGTCGCTGCCGCCCAATGCGACGCCCAAGCAGATGAGCGCCGGAGGCGTGCTGGGAGCCGGCCGGATGAGTTGGGAACTTGACGGACTGGCTCCGGGCGTGGCCTACCGGCGGTGCGTGGTCCTGGAAGGCAGCACACCGGAGACAATGTCCTTTACGGCCACTGCGGCGGGCGCGGGTGGCCAATCCGCCCAATCCTCGTGCGGAACGAAGGTGGTGGGCATCCCTGCCATCCTGATCGAAGTCGTGGACCTCGAGGACCCTGTCGAGGTCGGGCAGGAGGTCACTTACGAGATTCGCGTGACCAACCAAGGTTCGGCCCCCGGCACCCAGGTGCGCCTGGTTGCCACGCTGCCCCCGACCCAGAGGTTTGTCGCGGGCAGCGGCGAAACCGCGGTGGCAGCGGAGGGGCAGACGGTCCGCGTTGTCGCACTGCCGCTGCTGGCCCCCAAGGCAACGGCGAAGTGGCGGCTGGTCGTCAAAGCCGTGGGCGCCGCGGATGCCCGGCTGAAGGTGGAGTTGACGAGCGACCAGTTCGAGTCGCCCATTACCGAGGAGGAATCCACACGGCAGTATTGACCGCGGCGGGGCGGAATTGAGCTCCTGAACCGGGCCCGGGATGCTCATCGGGTCTTTTCCGACTTGGCACTTGAGCCGAACGGGCGTAAGTAAGGAGTGGCGAAGCACGGGCGCGTTGCGGGCTGGGTTGCCCGATTGGCATCCGGTCGAAGCGAAGTGGCGCGAATTGTGCTGCCTTGAAGTTGTGCGGTTATGAGTCTGTTCGATTTAATAAAGGCAACCGTGGCGTGCGGCGGAATTGCTTTTCTGATCTACAGTTACCCAGTGGTGAGCCAGGTGGTTATCATCAGCTTGCTGACGGTTCTGTGGATATCGTACGCCTACCGGGTGTTTGGCCGGATGCTGCGTCGCTGAGGCAAATCCGTCGCCGAGACGGCACCAAGCCAGGTCCCATGCGCCGCACCAAAGGCGGCGTTGAATTGCTTTTCAAAGGGTTGAATGCCGGGCCGAAGGGCTCTGTAATTCGGATGATCGGGCAAAGTCCACATGAACGTTCAGGAACATGATCTGGTGGTGATTGGAGCCGGCCCCGGCGGTTACGTGGCGGCGATTCGCGCGGCACAGCTCGGGTTCAACGTGGGCTGCATCGAGGAGGCCCCGGCCTTGGGCGGCACCTGTCTGCGCGTGGGCTGCATTCCCAGCAAGGCGCTGCTGGAATCCAGCGAGCGATTCGCCGAGGCGCGCGAGCATTTGGCATCCCAGGGCATTCTCTTTTCCGACCTGAAACTGGACCTGGCGGCGATGCTCAGGCGAAAGGACCAGGTGGTGGCGACCCTGACCAAGGGAGTCGAAGCGCTGTTTAGAAAAAACAAGATCACGCGTTACCAGGGCCGGGCAACCCTCTTGGGGCCGGGGCGCGTCCATGTCCAGGACGGAAAGGCCGGGGCGGAGGTGCGCGGCCGCAAGATTCTGATCGCGACGGGAAGCCAACCCGCGACATTGCCCGGAATCACACCGGACGGGGATCGAATCGGCACGAGTACCGAGGCCCTGAGCTACCCGACGGTGCCCAAACACCTGGTGGTCATCGGCGCGGGTTACATCGGGCTGGAGTTGGGTTCGGTCTGGCGACGGCTGGGCGCGAAGGTAACCGTGCTGGAGTTCCTGGATCGCATTCTGGCGGGGATGGATCACGAAATCGCCGCCGAGGCAAAGAAACTCTTCGAAAAGCAGGGGTTGGAATTCCGGCTGGGATGCAAGGTCACGGGAGCGCGAGCCAAGGACGGTCAATGTGTGGTCGAAACCGAGGGGCAGCCTCCCATTCAATGCGACCGGGTGCTGGTGGCGGTGGGGCGGAAGCCAAACACAGAAGGTTTGGGTTTGGAGAACCTCGGAATCAAACTGGACGCCAAAGGCTTCATTCCGGTGAACCCGGGCTTCGCGACAACGGCCGAGGGGGTGTATGCCATCGGCGATGTCATCGGCGGGCCCATGCTCGCCCACAAAGCCGAAGAGGAGGGCGTGGCCTGCGTCGAGGCCTTGGCCGGGCGGCGGGCCCATGTGGATTACGATACGATTGCCGGAGTGGTTTACA
>ERZ795051.2452-NODE-2452-length-20673-cov-27.113881_pt1 | contig 20673 bp, 16 predicted proteins | sample MGYA00375135_ERZ795051 | MGnify/ENA primary metagenome ERZ795051 (study PRJEB30180, sample SAMN05720222) | activated sludge metagenome | isolation source: Anaerobic digester | place: Japan | collected 2015-05-26 ... | reverse complement strand
CAATTAGAATATCCTGAGCACTTTGTTTTACCTGGATTGTATACCCCTGGTCATGGAGCCGCTTATTAAGATCCTGAATTTCCAGGGTAAGGATAGCCTGTACCTGTTCTCTGTTCAGTGCATGGAAGACCACGATGTCATCAACCCGGTTAATGAATTCAGGGTTAAAGAGCCGCTTAAGTTCTGTAAGGGCGGCTGAACGGATTTCTTCTAAGTTCATGATACCCGAATCTGGGTTAAAGCCGAGCCGTGCATCCCGGGAAATTTCGCGGGCACCGGCATTGCTTGTCATTATTATCACCGTGTTACGGAAGCTTACCGTATGGCCTAGGTTATCCTTGAGTTCTCCTTCTTCGAGTACCTGAAGGAGCAGGTTAAAGACATCGTGATGGGCCTTTTCGATTTCATCGAAGAGGATGACCCGATAGGGATTTCTGCGGATTTTTTCCGTGAGAACGCCCCCTTCTTCATACCCAATATAGCCTGGGGGGGCACCAACTAGGCGGGATGCATTGTGTTTTTCCATGTAGTCGGACATGTCAATCCGCACCAGCGCCTCTTCGGTTCCAAAAAGGTATTCGGCAAGCCGTTTTGCGAGGAGTGTCTTACCGACCCCTGTGGGGCCCAGGAAAATAAAGGATCCCTGGGGTCGCTTCAGGGATGAAACCCCGGCCCTGCTCCGCCGGATTGCAGCAGCAATACGCTGGACCGCATCGTCCTGTCCGATTACGGATCGGTGAAGTTCTTCTTCTATACGGAGCAGTTTGCGGGATGCACTTTCTTCGAGCCTTGCCAGGGGAATACCTGTGGCTTCCGCCACAACCTGCCGAATATCAGTTTCGGTAACCTCAGGCCGTTCTTCCCGGGAAAGCCGCTCCCAGGCCCTTTTTACCGATTCCAGCTGGTATCGGAGAGATCGCACCTGATCCCGTAGTTCCGCTGCCTTTTCGTAATCCTGGGCTGCTACGAGGCGAACCTTTTCTTCCGTAAGCCGCTTTATCTCGTTTTCTATATCACTCAGCTCAGCGGGTTTTATATCGGTTTCTAATTTTCGTTTCGCTCCAGCCTCGTCGAGAAGGTCTATGGCCTTATCCGGCATAAAGCGGCCGGTTATATACCGCTGAGCCAGAGTTGCTGCTGCGACTATAGCTCCATCATTGTAGCTTACCCGGTGATGTTCTTCATAGCGGGACTTAATTCCCCTCAAAATCTGTATTGTTTCTTCCAGACTTGGTTCTTCTACCGGAACCATCTGGAAACGCCGTTCCAGGGCTGCATCTTTTTCAAAGTGTTTGCGATATTCAGAGAGGGTCGTAGCACCTATACATTGCACTTCACCCCGGGATAAGGCGGGTTTCAGCATGTTAGAAGCATCGATGGTGCCCTCCGCGCCACCGGCTCCAATGACGGTGTGGATTTCATCGATAAAAAGAATAATATTGCCGACCTGGCTGATCTCCTTCATGATCTTCTTAAGCCGTTCTTCAAATTCACCCCGATATTTTGTACCTGCCACCACGGAGGCCAAATCGAGGGCCAGAAGCCGCTTTTCAGCGAGTATTTCCGGGACATTTTCCGAAGCAATTAGTTGGGCCAGGGCTTCTACAACGGCGGTTTTTCCTACCCCCGGTTCTCCCACCAGGATAGGGTTATTCTTAGTTCGCCGGGCAAGAATACGAACTACCCGCTTAACCTCCTTTTCGCGGCCAATCACCGGGTCCAAAGAACCGAGCCGGGCCATGGCGGTGAGATCCCTGGAAAACTCATCGAGTATGGGGGTCCTTGTGTTTTTTACACCCCCAGGCACTGTATTGCTAAAAGGATTTGAATTTGGGATATGAGAGCTATCCCTCGGATCCTCCGCAGGATTATCGTCCCGGATTTGACTTAATACCAATTGAATTGTAGACCGAAGCATCTCAGGACTGATATGTTTTTCAAAAAGGTACCTTGCAGATGGTGAATTCTCTTCCCTGATGGATGCCAGAAGCAGGTGCTCTGTACCTACATATTCGTGACCAAAGCTACGGGCTTCCTCTGCGGCAGCTTCCAGGAGCGTTCGGGCCCTGCGGGAGGGTGGCACATCACCAAAAATAAAAGTTCCGGTTTTTTGAGGTATTTCCCGTTCCAGTACATGCCGAAAATCCTGGAGATCTATAGCCAGATCTTCCAAAGCCCTGCAGGCCGTTCCTGAGCCATCCTTAATGATTGCAACAAGTATATGCTCAGGCAAAAGCTGGTCACTATGAAAACGCCGAGCTTCGTCCTGGGCTATAACAGTGAGAATTCGTTGTGCCCGCTGAGTAAGACCTTTAAACAAGCTATATCCCCCTATCTATATGGTACTGCGAAAGTATGCTCCGGACAAGTTTTGCCCGCAGGCTTTTGATATTTTTTTCGGTGATTTGATGTGGTTCTATCATTTCCAGATTCTGACGAATCAGGGCTTCTGTTGTGAACCATAACCGATCAAGGTGTTGTAAAAGCCCTTCTTGATGTTCAAAGTGCACACAGTTATATACAAGCCCTTTCCTTACATCAGACAAATATGTTCGGCATTCTTCTTTTTCTAAAAGCCGTGCATGTGAAAGCACCCCAAAGGCACGGCTGGCACTATCGGCAATTTCATCTGAAATATTTTGTGCCAATCGATCCCTGGTAGCCCGCTCTCCGGTAATAAGACCGTCCAGGGCATTTTTAATCCGCTCAATTCCTTCCTGTTCTGGCATTCCAGGTGGTACCGTATAGTGGAGCTTAACAAAAGGAGAGGCGGCTTCCCCCTGTGAATCATCCCCATTATACACTGAAAGTTCAAACCCCTGGGATAAAAGCCCCTTCATAACCCGTTCATACATGGAACTATCCATGATCCCCGGCAGAAAAAGAAGGGCTTCACATTCCAATCCGCTCCCGATATGATGAGGATCCGGATTCAGAAAACCATAAGCCTCAGTACATGCCCAATTAAGGTCCCTATCCAGCCTTTCATCAAGAGCAATAAGTTCTTTCCATGTTTCGAGCTTTTGCGTTCCAGGTCCCATTTGTGAAAAATACAGATGAGCATTCATATTGATGGTAGCAAAGAAACCCTTTGAACCTAGAATGACTGCCTGACCAGGTTGTACTGTGGAAATTGATGAAACATCAAACACTTCACGGACAGATGAGAGGCAATCCACTTCACCGTGTGGTGAAATAATATACTGGGATTCGCTTTCAATTGATGAAAGGGATCGAAGCAGCCGTGTTTGAATTTCTTCCAGGTCTTCATTGGTACAACGATGAGGAAAAAGTTCCCCCGCAATAGACCGGTATAATCCAAGCCGGCAATAGACAATACAATCCAGATCTGAATTATCGCCAAACCAGAACCAGTTCTCAACGCAGGCCTTATTCATCGACCTTTTCTCCCTGTTTAAGCAGACGAATACGATCCCGGTATATGGCAGCCTGTTCATAATCTTCCATAACAACGGCGGTATGTAATAACTGTTCAAGCCGATCAAGTTCCTGTTTTTTAGCTATGGACTCAGCGATTTTTACTGAAAACCGCCCCTTATAGGGCACAGAGACCCGTTGCTTTGTTACTGAACCCAAAAGCAGATCAGCATAACTGTTCCAACAGGATTCACAGCCCGCTATCGGATTCTTTTTAATGTCCTGAAGCGAAACACCACAGTTCGAGCAATGCTCGGGATATCTCTTTTTTTGTTTGGAAATTAGGTTTCCGCCCGCTGTTGGGACCTTATCCAGAGAAAGACTTTTGAGCAGCTCAGAGAGGGCTTTCCCGACATCACCTTCAAGATGCTGGAGCCCATGCTCGTAGGCACACTGGGCACAGAGGTGCAGCTCTTTTTTTTCCTCAGCCCCTACCTGATGAATGAAAACAATGGCTTCCCGTTTTCCGCACATATCACATAGCATGAATATCTTCCCTAATATTTTTGCAGTATTTCGACTGGAGACAATCTCCCTGCCCTGCGGGCACTGCCGAGGGCAGCAACCATAGAACCAAGGACTGTTACCCCAAATAGAATACCTACCAAGGACCAGTTGACCACAACGGGTATCCGTTCAAGATAATAGGACGGATTAAGAATAACCACTGGGCCCCTATGAAAGAGACCGGAGATCATGGATAATACATATTCCAGTCCATGGAGGATTTCATTTATAGTATACCCAATTCCAAGTCCAAAGGCGATACCCAACAAGGCCCCTATAAAACCGGTAATCCCTGCCCCAAGGGCAAAAAGGGCAGCCATATCTTCAGGCCTTGCCCCATAGGATTTCAGAATGGCGATTTCTCTTCTGCGTTCAATTACCAGCATAGAGGTAGCAGAAGCTACATTCACAGCAGCCACTAATACAATAATGGCCATGATTAAAAGCAGCATTTGCCGGGTAGATTCAAAGGATTGAAATTGAGTAGCCTGCAGCTCTTTCCAGCCGTATACCCCAATATCATCGCCCAGCAGTTCCTGTATTTTTGCCGCCGTGGCATCCAGATCCTTATATGGATTGGCAATCTTCATCATGAGAAATGACTTTGATGTATCAGCAGGCAAAATAGATCGACCTAAATCATAGGGTATAAAACACCATAGAGCATCCAGTTCACGATAACCTGAGGATATGATACCGCTGACAGTTAAGGAAGTAATCCGTGGAATCATAGCCCCTGAATCGGTGGTACGTATCGTCATAAGACGTATTGTATCCCCCGGTTGCGCGCCGATTGTCTCCGCAACCTTTGTGCCAATGAGGCAGCTCCGAGAAGAAGACAGGCTTAGATCACCCGAAAGGACCGAAAGATACTGTTTTGTACCGGAATAGGCAAGAAAATCCTCTGATATAGATCGCAATGTAGCTCCTGTCTTCCCTTTTGGCCCTACAAGAATTCCCATTCCATCCCGTTCAGGACTGATCATTTGGATACCTGGCAAATCCTTGAGACGTGGTATAAGCAGAGAAACCTCATCAATGCCAGACAAGTAAGAGTAGACCTGCAGGTGCCCCGTTCCCAATTCCAGGTAACGGTTTGTAATTCCCTGAATCATCCCATCGGAAACGATGAGGGTAACCATGATGGGAACCATGCTGATAGCGATTCCCAGTGCCGCCCCTCGTAAATATCGAGCCCCCTCAGGAGACCGACCCAGCAGATACCGCAGGGCAATAAAAAACCTTACCCGCTGTTTCATGGACGTTCTCCAGAATCATCAAGATGTTCCAGCACGCCTCCATTCAGCCTGTATTTGATACGAGCACGAGCGGCGATACGGTCGTCGTGGGTAACCACCAGCAAGGTTTTATGATACTTTTCTGCATTTAAAAACAAAAGGTCCGCTACAGACTGACTATTATAGGGATCTAAGTTACCTGTCGGTTCATCGGCTAAAATAAGATCCGGATCATTCACCAGCGATCGGGCCACGGCAACCCGCTGGCGTTCACCCCCGGAGAGTTGACTGGGATAATGGTGGAGCCGGTGTTCCATCCCCACATCGGCTAGCAGCTGGCGGGCCCGTTCTGTGGCATCCCTTTTGGATTTGCCGGCCATAAAGGCTGGAAGAAACACATTTTCCAGGGCCGTAAAATCCTTAAGGAGATAATGAAATTGAAAAATAAACCCCACATGCCGGCCCCGGTATTCATTCATCTGAGCTTCGCTTAATTGTTCAAGGTTAAAGTGCCCAACCCGGACGGTGCCTGCATCGGCGCGGTCAAGGCCGCCGATAATATTAAGCAGGGTACTTTTACCGCTGCCGCTTTCGCCCCTGATGGCCACACTTATACCGGAGGGAACAGAAAAGGAAACGGACCGTAAAATGGCGAGTGTTTCTGAACCAGAAATATAGGATTTGTAAAGATCACGAATTTCTAAAACCGGATCCGTATTCTGTGTTACTTCACTATTGATCATACCGTAATACCTCCGCAGGGTAGAGCTTACTCAGGGGACCTGCAGCCCATACCGCTGCAAGGCTGGCAGATAAAACACCAAACAGATAGATTATGATTACCTCATGGGGGATGAGTCTGCAAGGAATATCCTTAATATAAAAAACCTGGGGAGAAAAAAATGCAAAATTCTGATCGCCACTAACTGGTGAATGAAACAGAAGCCCCGCGGCGCCGTTAACAATACCCAGGACACCGTTTACTAAGCCCTCCAGGATTGAAAAAAACAGGGTGATATTTCCCGAAAACCAGAGGGCGGGAACTAAGCCCAGGGTCGCACCGGCAATACCAATGACAAATCCATCGGTAATAAAAATTGTTTGAATAGCAGAAATCGAAGCCCCTAAGGCTCTGAGGAGACCGATTTCTTCCCTCCGTTCCAGGACGGTTTTCCGCTGAGCCTGGTAAATATTAAGGGAAACTACCACAAAAATAAGGGCCACAAGGAGAAACATGATCAACTTCTCAGTTCTAAGGGCGCTAAAGAAGGACCGATTGTAATTCCTCCAGGAACTAATCCGTTCTGCGAGGGCGGGATACTGTCGTGCAAGATCCTGTACGACCCGTTGATCCTGCCAGCGGTCAAGAAGTTTTATGCCCAGCTCTACCTTCCCTGTTGCATCCTGTAAAGCCAGAGCCCGATCCATATTGATGAACGCCCAGGTTGAGTCAAATTCATAGAAATTGGAACGGAATATTCCGGTAACAATAAAAGTATCCAGTTCAGGCTTCGTCTCTGCCAAAAGGTCTCCAGTAATAGAAGCCAGGGAAACCCTATCTCCAAGACGTAGGGCGAGACTCCGTGCCAGTTCTGCGCCAAGGACGATAGCATTCTGTTCTTGTATATCAAAAGCGCCCCTTTGTATTTGAAGCGCCTGGACCATGGTACTATCCAATTCAGATGCATTAACCGGTAGCCCCCTCACCAATGCAACCTGCTGTTTGGTGCTTCTCCCCTTTAGAATAGCCTGAAATTCCGTAAACGGCAGGGATGAACGGATAGCGGGATGATGCAATTCCGGAGGGGGATACCCGGCAGGCAATTCTATACGAATATGGAAGGATGAAATTTCCAGAATACTTTCGATAAATCCCATCTGAAACCCATTCATGATTCCAATGACGATAATGAGGGCAAACACACCAATGGCAATTCCCCCTATGGCAAAACGGGATGATACAGAAGCGGAAGAGGTTCGCCGTTTTTTTGAATGTGAAAGGTAGCGGAGTGCAATAAAACTGATCCAGCGGAACTTTTCCATAGCTGTTTCCTTTTTAATATGGCTCTTTCATGGCCTTATAACAGGACGACGGGGCCGCTGTTCTGACTGCTTCACGCCATCCACCCAAAGGGTCCGTAGAATCAGTTGCCCCTTATCATAGAGTTCTTCCGTTTCCTTATTGCCATCAATAAAAATCTGCCGAACCAGTTCAGAATCGGAATAGTATTTTTCACCGGTTCGATTCCCCTGGCTATCATAACTGTATTCGATTCGTGTGGTCTTACCCTGTTCAGTAATTACCACGGAGCTCAATCTGTCCTTTTCCCACGTATTAGTCTTATCATACACAAGGTTTCCATCGTTATCTTTATGCTGTTCCCGAACTACCCTGCCCATTGCATCTAGACTATATACAATGCTCAATCCCTTTACTGTTTTTGTATCATTAGGCAGGCCGGTGCTTCCAGGGCCAGGCCGATTCATACTGGTAAAAGGAACCACACTGCGGGTAAACCATTCGGTACGGGACCCTTCTGTACTCCCATCGGTTAATTGCCGCTCTACAAACCGAAGGAAACCGGTCCGGTCATATCGATACACATCAATGTAGAGGAGATTTCCCTCCTCTCCCGGCTCACCAGTATAGGTTCTTGCTTCAGCGATTTTTTCTTTCAGAAAAGAGTAGGTTCGTCTAAACCAGATTGATGAATTAATCTTCCAGAATTCTTCTATGAGCCGCTGTTTTGTATCATACCGTTCAATCCATGAATATCCATCTTCGGCAAACTGGGAAGCGGCTAAGATGGTATTCTGAGAATTATATAATTTATAACGGTGCATAATTATTTTATTCTCATGGTAAAGCCGCTCTGCAAGGACCCTATGTACCCCTGGTTCCAGTTTTTGCAGAACTTCGGGGGTCCCGCTGGGATCAAGCTCTATCACCTCTAAGGCATAGGTCTCTCTCATGGCTTTGACATGTGAAATGGATTCAAGCGCAAGACCTCCCGGGTTCGATCGATACCATTCTGAAGCAAAAGACGAATATAGAACATTTATACATATCAGCGGTACGAGTAGTTTCTTCATACTAACATTAAACAAGACCGATAAATTCTTTCACAAAGAGTTCCGGATCAAAGATATGAATATCCCCATAGGTTTCACCGGTACAAACGTAGAGGACCGGGAGTTTCATGGAATCCGCAAGGGAGAATACTACCCCACCCTTTGCACTGGAATCATATTTTGTCAGTATAACCCCATCCAGGTTGACCGCGCTGTGGAACACCTCAGCCTGGGCTATTGCATTCCTGCCGGTAGTAGCGTCCAATACAAGCAGCTTATAATACCGGGCCTGACCAGCCTTGGAAGCCACGATCCGATCTATCTTTTTCAGTTCTTCGACCAATGCGGTCCTGGTATGCATGCGGCCAGCCGTATCGCCGATCACCACAGAGGAACCGGAAGCCTGAGCCGCTTCGATTGCATCAAATACAACCGCCGCCGGGTCTCCCCCCTGCTTATGGGCTACTACCCGCAGCCCGAGCCGTTCTCCGTGAATCTTAAGCTGATCGATAGCGGCAGCTCTGAATGTATCGGCCGCAGCTAAAATGGGTTTAATCCGATAGAGCTCATCATACCGATGGGCTAGTTTTGCAACGGTGGTTGTTTTGCCAACCCCATTTACCCCCAGAAGGAGAATAATGGCCAAAGCCTCTGGCCTGGTATATAATCCATGGTTTTCAGGAGGGGCTATTAATTTTTCCTTTAGAATCTGTGCAAGCATTTCTTTTACCTGCACGACATCAGCATATCCAGCCTTTTTACACCGGTTCTTTAATGTTTCTACGGTCGCAAAGGCCTCTGATGCGCCGAAATCGCCTTCCACCAGGAGGTCCGCCAGTTCATCAAAAAGTTCTTCTGAAAGTTTTGTCCCTATTCCAAATAATTGCTTTAGCTTTTCTGCAAAGTATCTTTGTGACACCTTAACCATCCTTACCTATTCTTTGTGAGGTTCAATCACCGGACTGGTTTCTCTGTTAGCACTATACACATAGGAGCCTAGGCGGTATAGGGTTTCAACCAAAAACACACCGGTGAGGGCCCAGGCCCCCTGGGCTGTATAATACCATGTAGTGGCCGGGTCTAACAGATTTTCGTTTCCCCCATAATTAATTGCATTAATATACGTGTCGGCCACACCATTTATAATAAAAGCAACGGGCAAGGCAATCCAGAACCGGCCAAAGGCATTATAAAACTGTTTACGAGCCCTCTCTACTGGTTTTTCTGGCCCTTTCTGCAGGTATGAATCCTGAATCGATAGGGTTCCATCCTCCGTTCTAAGAATAAACGGTACAGATTGCACTTCAGAATCCCCACTTCCTTTGATAACCTGCAGCGAATAGAGTCCCTTTGGAAGCTCTACAGAAAGGGGGCTTTGCCCGCGATAGAATCCATCTATATACAATTTAAGCTCAGAAAAATCGCTGGATGAAATCTGAAAGACATTTCGCGCCATGGGACTTAAAGAAAGGCGGGCCCTACTGAGATAATCAGGCTTCCTTTCTAATATAAATGTATTGGGGAAATAACCGGGATTGGTAATTGTAACCCTAAGATCTTCCGGTGGTCCCTCTAACACCGGTGTCGTTCCTTTGCCTTTTATTTCCTCATTTACGATAATCTCAGCCGAATCTGGCTGTGCAGAAATTTGAACAGCCCCTGTAGGAAGACCTGAACATACCTGGTACAGTACAGAACCAATTTGAGGAAGTATGGATTCCAATTCCTCGGGAGCAAAGGCTACAATATCGGAATAGAGTTCCCTGTCATCAATAGCTCGATACATGCTGTAGGATAAAATCCACCTGCCATATAATTCCCGGAGAGAGCTGGAAAGCAGTAAGTCAATACTGCGGGTCTGACAGAAATTCCTTCGTTCCGCATCTTTTGGAGCACCAGAAAAAACTCCATTCGCCATATCCCTATGCAAAACAAGCTGGGCTGTTTCAGCTATTAGGGGTGGATTCTCCCGTACTTGGGTTTGTTTTTTTTCGAGGTCCCGAATAGATGCGGTAATTTTTTCTAATTCAGATTCATACTTTTGTTTTGAATAGCCCTTAAAAAGGAGCATATCCCTGGTATTCCGAGCATCAGCCAGGGCCTTGGCAGCAGCATCTTGCCGTTGCTGCCAGAGCCGATTTTGATATTGGGTAATTTCTTCATGGCTCCGTTTCCGTTCATGGATCTGGGCAAGGAAATTAACCAGGGCCGTTCGGATTTGTAGGCCTGCTATCCGCTGTTCTGCGGGTAGTCTGGAAACATCCACATCGCAGATATATACTACCGTTTCGGATTTTTCTATCACCTCTGTTTTTTGGGGCCCCTCAGCTTTGCCGAGGCTAAAAAGAGGGGGCAGTGACAAAAACAGAGTAAAAGAGAAAAAAAGCAGAACAGCAGGAGGCTTAGGTCTGCTTTTGCGAGTTATGCCAGGCAAAACGGAGATACTCCTCAATAAACACATCTATATCGCCATCCATGACCGCCTGAATATTTCCCACTTCTATCTTAGTCCGAGAATCCTTAACCAGGGTATAGGGCTGAAACACATAAGAGCGGATTTGGTTACCCCAGGAAATGTCCTTTTTTTCCTGGGCAAAGCGCTCATTCTCCTTCTCCTTTTCCGCCCGGTAATATTCATAGAGCCGCGCTTTGAGCATACTCATGGCAGTAGCCTTGTTTTTTATCTGACTCCGTTCATTCTGGCATGCTACTACAATACCCGTTGGCAGGTGGGTAAGCCGCACAGCACTATCAGTTTTGTTAACATGCTGGCCGCCTGCACCCCCTGAACGATAGGTATCAACCCTGAGATCCTCAGGTCGGATCTCTACTTCTATTGAATCATCGAGGACAGGAAAGACATAGACTGAGGCAAAGGAGGTATGCCGCCGAGCATTTGCATCGAAGGGGGATATACGAACAAGCCGATGTACACCACTCTCACCCTTCAGATACCCATAGGCGTAATCACCATCAATCTTTACGGTAGCCGATTTTATGCCCCCCTCGGCTTCCAGCATATCCACCTCTTCTATGGAATAACCGCGGCGTTCAGCCCAGCGAAGATACATCCGATAGAGCATCTGGGCCCAGTCACAGGCCTCTGTCCCTCCTGCCCCGGCATGAACGGTAAGGAAGCAGCTGCTCTGATCTACCTCTCCGGACATAAGTTCCAGCAGGTTCTGCTTTTCAAAGCGTTTTTGAAGCTCCTTTAGGGTGCCTTCAATTTCAGCAGCGTGGGATTCATCATTTTCTGCGCTAGCAAGCTGATACAGTATTTCCAGATCATCTATCTCCGCAACCAGGTCCTTCCAAGGTTCAAAACGGTTTTTGAGAGCCTTAATCTCATTCATCACCTTTTCGGCTTTTGAGGTATCATTCCAAAAGTCAGGTTCCTGGGTCGTGGACTCAAGGGCTTTTATTTTTTCATCGAATCCAGCGGCTTCAAAGACGCCTCCAGGTATCATATATTTGAGCCTTAAGCTCCTGGATCGGGTTTCCTAATTCAGAAAGTAACATCTTTGGTTCTCCTTATGCTGAAGGGCGGGCAATCAGCCTGCGCCATTTTTTATCCCTAAGTGATGAAATTACCAGGGTACCGTCTACAGGATACTGGAATATCCGTATCCTATCATACGCATCGGTAAGCCTGTCGATATCTTGTTTTAAGCGTTCCAGACTGGAAGGATGAACAAGGCCTGATTCCCAGAGACCCCGCTGTACCTTTTCGAATCCGTACTGGGCAAGCAGATCTGCCAATTCTCTGGCCCGTTCCTCTGAACCGGGATCTAATGCGACCGATACAAACATATACGTAGCTTACGGAAAAGGGGCGCTTCTGTCAAACCATCTTTTACCTACGAAACAGAAAAGAAATAGCCGAAAATGAAACCATGGGATATACTGTTACTATGAAATTCCGAGAAACGTTTTTTACCGTTGTGTTATTTTCAGTACTGGGACTCACCTGGAGTTTTACGGAAGATAGGTCTTCAGTGCAGCCCTTTGTACGCCAGCTTACTGCAACTATTCAGGATAATAAGGTCATGCTCCAATGGGTTGATGCTCAGGACGGGAAAGGACCAGTTTATATTTATCGAAAAATAATAAGTTCAGGGTCCTCCGGTCCTCAAGACCTGGATCCGGTTCAGGTCCCCCGGGGTGTTCAATCCTATATTGACCCCATTGAATCAGATGGACTTCGTTCCTATCTGGTGCTTGCCAGCGATGCAAATGGGGTTCCCTATACGGTGAGAATTCCAAATACTAACTACATCGAAATTGATGTAAAAAAAACACCCCTACCACTTTCCAAATCGGATTCTAAATACCAGAATATCTCTTCCTTAAAAACTGAGGTGCAGAAGGATAGCATTATTATATCCTTTACTTTGAATGGTTCCGAAACAAAGTCCATCCAGCCCCTGGTTCTCTATCGGAGTACCCAGCCGATACGATATGTTCAGGATCTGGTACAGGCCGTTATTGTACAGGGAGGTATTACATCCAGTCCCTATATTGATTATCCTGTCCCTGACATTCCCTATTATTATGCCCTGGTGTTTGAAGATGACATTAAACAGGGGAATCTGCGATTGGAAGGAGGTAAAAATGTTACCCTTATACCAGCTGAGGTGCCAGCTGGTACATTCCGAATTGGCCTGCCTGGGCCTCAGAAGGATATTCGTTCCATTCCGCTGCCCCTGCTCTCTGTTACAGCAACCGTTCCAGGAGCACTTAATACAATACAGGTACCGGTTCTCGCACTTCCGCTCAGTCCGGAAGCTTCCAAAGCTGTTTCAGCTCTGCCATTTCCGGAGCCCAAAAAGGCTGCTCTAAAAAAGCCACGGGTATTTTCCCAGGATCTCAATGCCATAGGTGGTGGTGAGGAATTCACGCTCCGATCCATTGTGCAGGGAGCCTTTAATAACCGGGATTGGAACAGCGTTATTGAACAATTAGAACGATTCCTCTCTCTTCCCCGTTCATCCACTATAGAAGCCCGAAGCCGGTTCTATTTAGGCCAGGCATATTACATGACAGGTAAATATCGGGAAGCCCTGTTTGAGTTTCTCCTGATGAAAAATCTCTATCCTGCTGAAGCCCGTGAATGGATTCAGTCCATTTTACCCTTGCTGGACTCAAGAGGCATGTAAGCCTGTTTAGCGAAGCGTCCTGAGAAGGTCCCTTAATTCCGGATCGATGGTTTCATTCTTTTGTGGAACAGGATTTGCCCCCTTCTCAGGAAGGGCAATAACTTCATCTCCAGAGGTAATTTCATCATAAAAACCAGCCCTCGTAGCAGTACCCTGGGCAATCAATTCATCCACCGTATCTATAACGACGGTACCTATTACATCCTGCTGGGTATAGATGAGTCCGATACCTTCATTTTTAACTGTTGCACTTCCCTTTTTGATGATCTGATAGGAATTTCCTTTTTCAACCCCATCGGCTTTTCCCTTGTCGATTAGCACAAGACCAGCCTTCCGCTGCAGGATAACAGCCCTGAAGGGTAAAAAATTTTGTAACTGGGAAACAATCTGGCGGCTCCCATTCCTGAGCCTGTCCTGTCCCACCTTATAAACTGAGAAAGAAGCAGCTCGCGATCCGGTTCTACCCACATACATGTCGACCTGTATGCTCAGATCCCGATCCTGTTCCTTCACTGAAACTATAAGGAAATAATCTGCACCGGCCTCCCGGGCAGTTCTATAGGCTGTAGAAAAACTTGTCTGCCGTATTTCCAGGGGCATGGTAAGGATATTGCCGTCCTGAGTCAGGATATCCTGCAGATATGAAGCAACAACAGCGCCGGCATCAACATGTTTCATCCCAGACTGGGCTCCGACCGAAAACACCGCAAGTTTCCAATGCCGATTCTGCAGAGTATAGGGATTCACCTGCCAAATTCGAGGTAAGGTATCATAAAGGAGAGAATTATAGGCCTCTACTGTGTCATTTATCGTACGATTAGAGCGGCCAATATCCTGTAAAAATTTAAGTTCTTCTAGCTGACGGCCGGGATATCCCTGAATACGCAATAGTTCAGCATATTCCTGCCGTTCTGCCGCATAGGGATTAATCCGAAGGGCCCGACGATACTCAAAGAGGGCCTCCTGGGAAAGATTGTTGCTTAAATATTCCCGGGCCTTTTTAAAATGCCATTCAGCCCAGTTAGCCCGTTCTGCAGATTCCACCGCTGTCGATTTAAGTACCACATCCTCCAGGGCAGAACGAACAAATTCATCATCCTTGTCAATGCTAAGAGCCATAGCAAGGATCTGGCGGGCTTCGGAAAGCCGCCCAAGCCGGACAAAGGCCATCCCCTTTATATACCAGGCACTTACATCATTCCGATTGGCTGCAATAAGCTGATCAGCCAGTCGGCTGGCTTCTTCAAAACGATTAGCACGGTAACGAACAGTAGCCAATAAGGCCCGGCCGGCCTGAAAAGTAGGTTTTAAGGTAAGGGCAATATCCAGAGAATTGGCTGCGCTGTCTAATTTGCCTGCTAAAGCATCCAGATAGGCAGCGTAATAGTGAACCCGGTAGTCATCGGAGTGCAGGGTTACCGCTTTTGTTACATAGGTTCGGGCCGTATCATATTCGCCGAGGGAGCCTAAAACAAGGGCTAAGGATAGGAGGGCTTGCCGGTCATCGGGATAGCGGTTAACCGCCTCACGGTATTTTTTAAGAGCCTCTCCAATTTTTCCCTTTGCAAGCTCCAGTTCCGCCGTGGCAAACAGGGCGTCCTTATTATAGGGTTCCCGGGAAAGAATGTCTGCAAGGACTGAGGCTGCGGTATCTAATTTACCCATGGCTATTAAAATGAATGCCTCAAGATTGGCCAGGGACATGGAAGATCGAGAGAGGGCTCTGGCTTTTTGCACCCAGGAAAGGGCCTGATCATATTCCCGCAACTCAAAGTAACATTCAGCCAGGGCAGCGGTGGCATCCGCATGGGAGGGATTGATTTTAAGAACTTCAAGAAAAGCCTCTGCGGCGGTATACCAATCTTCCTGCACCATGGCCCTCTGTCCCTGTTCATACCAGGAAGACAAATTTTGCTGGGCCTGTATAAACACCGTCAGGGAAATTAGCAGGAAGAGTCCGATACTGATGGCTTTAACATTCCTTCTCATTCCGCAGGACTCCGTTTCAGTACAATTTTAACGGTATTTATTTTATGGCCCTCCATATCCTGAATGATAAAATCATGGCCACCATAGCTCACTTTTTCATATTTTACCGGTATTTTACCGAAGAGATCAAACACAAAGCCGCCAAGGGTATCAAAATCTTCTACCGGGAGATCCAGTTTCAGCTCCTCGGCAAGATCCTCCAGATTAAGCCGGGCGTCGCAAAGATACACCCCCTCACCAATCTGAAGTATATCCTCCCGCTCATTGTCAAACTCATCCTGTATATCACCGACGATCTCTTCGATGATATCTTCCATACAAACGATGCCGGAAACGCCCCCATATTCATCTACGGCGACTGCGATGTGAACCCGTTTGCGGCGCATATCCCGCAAAAGATCATCGATACGCTTTGATTCGGGAACGAAAAAGGGTTTCCGAACTATGGTAGGTATATTTATCGTTTCATGTTTTACCAGGGTTCTTAAAAGGTCTTTTACATAGAGAATACCGATGACATTATCAATGGTATCCTTATACACCGGAAATCGGGAATGACCGCTTTCGGCAATTTTTTCCAGCAGTTCATCATGATCCATATCAACGGAGAGAAAAACCGTATCGATCCTGGGAACCATAACTTCTTTTACTGTGGTATCTGAAAGTTCAACAACTCCCCGGATCATATCCTTCTGATCCGATTCCAGTTTATCGAATTCTTTAATTTCTCCTTGAGTCGTTGTATTAAATACCCTGTTCCAGATATCCTTAATACTCATAAAAGAATATGCTCCTCTTTTTTTTGCTCCAAGATACGTTCCTGCAATTGTAACATAGGTTCCGACATATCATTTGTCTGGTGATCCATACCTGATAAATGAAGAATACCATGGATTATAAGCCGGCGGAACTCCTCATCGGGGCTAACCTTAAAATATTCAGCATTTTCATACAGCGTTTCAAGGGATATGACTATATCTCCAGCAAGGAAACGTTCTTGTCCATCCATTTCATCTAGTATAGTTTCCCCTAATTCAAAAGATAATACATCGGTAGGTTCATCTTTGTTTCTATATTCCGCATTAAGCTGCTGGATGGTTCTGTTATCACAGAGCAGTATTGAAATATCCCATCGATCCTTTTTAAGCTCCTCGAGGATAGCGAGTGCAAAGGATTCCAGTTTCGGGAGCCAGGGGATATCGCCCAGGCTTTCATCTGTAGATATTTCAATCCTGTTCAAAGGGAACCTCCCTCATCATTTTGGGATATTCGATCCGAGAGTGATAGTGACCTGCCAGTACCCGGATAAAGGCATTCTTTATGAGTTCAAGATCCCTGAATGTTAATTCAGATTGATTTAATTGCCCCTGCTCAAATTTGCCTATAATCAACTCATGGACAAATTTCTCTATTTTTGCAAGGGTCGGTTTTTTTAAAGTCCTCATGGCAGCCTCTACCGTATCGGCAAGCATGACCACCGCGGCTTCCTTGCTTCGAGGTGGATTGCCCGGATAGGAAAAATCGTCGGCCCGGACCTGATCTTCCTGTTTTAGGGCCTCATTATAGAACCAGGCGATAACTGAGTTTCCATGGTGTTCAGAAATAATATCGATAACCGCCTGGGGTAATCCTAAGAGCCTGGCTTTCTCAATACCAAGCTTCACATGGCTGCGGATAATAGTGGCTGACATAAGGGGAGCCAGCTCGTCATGTTTATTATAAGCTGCCTGGTTTTCTATAAAATAATCGGGCTGATCAATCTTTCCAATATCATGATAATAGGCCCCAACCCGGGCCAGGAGCGCATTGGCGCCTATGTCCCTGCATGCCGATTCAGCCAGATTAGCCACCGTAACTGAATGGCTGTAAGTTCCCGGCGCAACCGTGAGAAGCCGCTTCAGAACTGGTGAATTTAAATCCGCCAATTCCATGAGCCTGAAGGTTGTGGTTGTATTTAGGGCCTGTTCAAGGAGGGGTAAGAATCCTAATACCAGCATACCGCAGATGAGCCCATTAAAGGCGGACCAAAAAAGTACCATGGGCAGCACTGATAGGGGCGCCTGCTCAAAAAGAAGCAGCATAAATGCAATGAGGGCCTGTAAAACCGCAACGAAAAGTCCTGCTTTTATAAGATCGATTCTCCGTTCAGCACCCCGTATCGAATAGACACTGCCAATTCCTGCAGCAAGGGCGAAGAGGAAAGCCCTATCATCGTAAACGCCAATGGCCAGAGCCATAATGGGCATGGCGATTGCGAAGCCTGTAGCAGTCCGGCTGCCAATGATAACAGCAGGAAGCATAATAAAAAGGGCTGTTGGAATAAAAACAGAAAGGGGCAAATACTCAAAATCGAGCATTCTGGAAAGAATAATGGTAACAATACCATAAAGCCCACCCAAAGCTGTCAGAAAATAAATTTCTTTAGAATCGAGGGGTCTTCCAATAAGAGCAGGACTATCAAGAAAAATAATAAACCCAAAAGAGAAGAGTAATATTCCCAGAAGACCAATAACATACTGAGGGTTTGCTTTATCATTCATCTGATTAAGGGCTTTCAGACGGACCATATCATCCTTTGAGACAATAGTACCCTTTTTAATAATCCGTTCACCCCGCTCAATCTGACGAACCACCGGCTCCAGCCGTGCCTTTGTTTCATCCAGACGGAGATTGGTATCTTCCTGTGAAAAGAATACATTTTCTGTTACAAAGGGATTCAGCACAGATGGAGCAATTGTAATAAATTGTGAAGGATAGGATCCTGAACTGGCAATTTCTGTTATACGATCCTTAACATTCGTTACCGTTACCATCCGGCTTACCGGAATACGTTCCCGTTCAGTACGTAAAGATCCCTTCCGAATTACTTCTACCTGATCGGGATTATATATATCGAAATTTACTTTTCCCACCGAAAATATGCCTTCATCGAGCAATATTTTAAGCACCGATTCGGCATATTCCAGGAATCGTTCCCTGGAAGGACTGCGATACAGTATATCGAGTACATTTTGAGGGAATACACCGGGATACTCGGCCTGTATGCCTAATTTAAAGGCTTCCGCTGATACCCGGTTAGTAAAAAGGGATCGCACCAGGGATTTAAACCTCCCAAATGAGGTAAGAGCATCCTTGGTCGCCTCATTGGAATAGCGGAATACGGCCGGCACAAGACGTTCCTCGGCTTTTTTGCGGAGCTGGGTCGCCTCTTCATCAATGTAAGATATGGTCTTATCTGCTATGAGATCCCGGGTGGCTACTTTACCAACCTCAAATTCTCTTAACACAGGACTGCTTGCAGTGGGACTGCCGATATTACTCAGACTGAGCAGAAACAGTACCAGAAAGGATGTTACAATGGTAAGGGCTGGCCAGAATCTGATAGGTTTTGGCCAGAGGCTGCTCATAAAGGATTTACTTTGATTCGTTATCATAGGCTTGTATGATCTTTTTGATGAGTGGATTTCGAACCACATCAGCGGTATTCAAATAGGAAAAATGCAGTCCTTCCACTGCGTGCAGCAGAGAGATTGCATGGAGAAGTCCCGAATCGCTGCGGCGGGGCAGATCTATCTGGGTGGTATCCCCGGTTACTATCGCCTGGGAGCCCTCCCCAATTCGGGTCAGGAACATTTTCATCTGTTCCCTGGTTGTATTTTGAGCTTCGTCTAATATAACTATACAATCGTTTAAACTGCGGCCCCGCATATAAGCCAGGGGAGCAATCTCTATAGCCCGGTTATCTTCCATCCTGCGGATGGTCTCATAGGGCACCAGGGCTTCCATGGCATCGTACAGAGGGCGCAGGTAGGGATTTATTTTTTGAGCCAGATCCCCTGGCAAAAATCCCAGGCTTTCACCAGCCTCTACTACGGGCCGTGTAAGAACCAGTTTTCTTCGTTTTTTAGAAAGCACCTGTCTCAGGGCTTCTGCAACGGCCAGAAAGGTTTTACCGGTACCTGCAGGGCCAACACAAAAAACAATTTCATGGGTGCGGATACCCTGAATATAGGCAGCCTGATTCAGTGTTCTGGGGTACACCCGTCCGAATCCGTTTGGAATCTGGATTACCGCTTCCCGCAGAGGATCGAGTGCCTTTGAAATCTCAGCATTGCTGGTAGGGCTGGATTCAACCGTAAGAGTCAGAGACCGGACATATTCCGGTGAAGGGTGTTCGCCCTTTCGTACCGCATCAATTAAATGATCTATAATCATTTTAATGCGGGATTGCAGAGCCTCATCATAACCTTCCAGACGTAATTCGTTACCCCTGGTAGCAATATGCCCCCCCAGAGATGTTTCGATAACCTTTAAATTGCTATCATTCGCGCCACAGACTCCGCTGGCGATGTCCTGGCTATCCAGTATTATGGTTACACTACTGTCCAAAGGAACCTCTGGAGGAAAGTGTATAGAGGGGAGGGAGCAACGTCAAGGGCATCATTTAAAGACAAAGCCATTTTTAGAATCACTAAAGGTTTCGGTTTTTATCTCTGGTATGGGACTCCATTGTACCAGAAATGAAACGGATGTATTAAATTGATATCGTTTTGGGCTAATAGTTGTGTTTAAATAGGGATTCAAATCGATACCTAGGGTTGCATTCCAATCACCAAGATAATGAACAGCCTTGAAACTCAAGGATTTTAACTTAAAACCGGATTTCTTTCGTAATTCTTCATTATCAAAACGAAAAGAATCCAGTAAATCTATCAGAGGGTTTTGTTCACCCGGCATGTTCGTATGACTGTCCCAAATAGGCCAATTCTGTACATAGCGGAACACAACTGAATTCTGAGATTTTGTACTGAAACTAAGATCCAGAAACTGGGCAATTTTTAGGGTAGTCCCCAGAGAAAAGGAAAAAACCGAATTGGTGTAGCGCTGAAGATCCATGTTTAAGCTGCTGTTTATATCCAGGGTGTAAGAAATGCGGTTTTTCCAGAGCTCGGTATTTTTAAATGAGTCTACATAATTAACAGAGAGGCTCATCGGATCTAAATTTTCGGTTGTAGTGTTTCTTTGTGCTCTATAGTAAGCTGAAAGGGGACCAAGTACTGTCCCCGTATTCCATGAAGTGATAGCCTTCAGTTTCGGATCATAGATCAGATCCTGCTTAAGGCTTACTTTTTGGTTTAGTTTTAGTTCCTCCGCTGCAGTAATTGGATTATAGACGGGAGTTTCAAAGGGATCAGAGATAGCAAATGAAACACTGGTACGGCTGATACCCAGGGAAATAGTAGTCGCACTCTTCAGATTGCTATCCCGGGGCG
>ERZ795051.2451-NODE-2451-length-20675-cov-7.059069_pt1 | contig 20675 bp, 9 predicted proteins | sample MGYA00375135_ERZ795051 | MGnify/ENA primary metagenome ERZ795051 (study PRJEB30180, sample SAMN05720222) | activated sludge metagenome | isolation source: Anaerobic digester | place: Japan | collected 2015-05-26 ... | reverse complement strand
GGCAGGAGGGCAATGAGGACAGCGCCGGTGAGGGCGAGGACGATCAGGACGGAGAAGCCGAGTGCATAGCTCTTCGTGGCTTCGTTGTACAACGCGCCGACCAGCATCGGGAAGGCTGATTCGGCCACGCCGTCTGCGACCAGGATGATCCCCATGACACGGCCTAATGCGCGTACGCCGAAGAGGTCACCGGCCATCAGCGGGATGATCATGTAGTCGCCGCCCAAGCCGATGCCGAAGATCAGCGCGAAGAGGTAGATGCGTCCCGGGAAGGCCGGCATGAGCAACAGCGGGATGGCGCACGCCACGAGCATGTAAATCAGTATCATCACGCGCTTGCGGCTGAAACGGTCGGCCAGCCAGCCCATCAGCACGCGGCCGACAAGGCTCGACAGCAGGACAAGGGAGAGGATGCGCGCCGCGCCCTCTTGGGTAAAGGCTTGGTCGCGCAGATAGAGCTTCAGGTGCTGCATCACGCCGCCGACCGCGCCGATCGAGCACATGCTGCCGAATGCCAGCAGATAAAAAGCAGGTGAACGCAGGATCGCGCCGATCTCTCCCTTGGGGGCGGCCGGTTGCGGCGCGGTGTCGGCCGGTTGCGGCGCGGCATCGGGGCTCTTAAGGATGAGCGGCAGGGGAAGCGCCAGCAGAACGATCAGTCCGCCCAGCGCAAGCAGCGCATTGTGCCAGCCCATGACGTCTTGCAGGCGCGCGGCCAGCAACGGCACCAGCGCGCCGCCCGCACCGATACCGAGGTAGGCGATGCCCATGGCTTTGCCACGGTTTTTGTCAAAGCGCCGCGCGATCAGCACTTGGCAGGGCAACGGCCCGCCGCAGACGTACGCCAGCGCATTGAGGATATAGAAGAGGTAGAAGAGCGGCAGGGTGTCGGCCCTGCTCAGCCCTGCCAGCGCGAGACCGCCCATCAACGCGCCTGCCGCCATCATGCGCTGCGGCCCGAAGCGGTCGACCATCCATCCGGCGATAAAGCCGAACAGCGGGCCGACCAGCAGTTTGCCCAGCGCGTTACCGCTGGTCACGATGGCGCGTGACCAGCCGTATTCCCGGACCATGAAGTCATAGAAAAACGGTAGCCCGTACAGGGCGAACCCCACGAGTGCGAAGAGCGCCAGAAAAGCTGCTACTACAGTAAGTGCCTTCGAAGAGCGCCAGTTGGCGGTCGTGCGCGAGGGTGTGTTTGTCGTCATGGCTTCAAGGTCCGGGGGCTAAATGGTTAACAGTGGGAGCACTTGCAAAACCCTCGGATCACGGGCAAGATGCCCGTGCCACATCTGCAGGCCAAGAGTTTTGCAAGGAGCTCATCGAATTACTTGACCAGCACGGTCAGACGGCGGACCTCATATTGGCCGCCGTTACCCATGAAGGTGTAGTCAGGATGCTCACCGGCGGTGTTGTTGCCGATGCCGATGTCGCAAGCTGCGCCGCCGTTGAAGTTGTTGTACGCGAAGAGCGTCATCCTGTTCTTCCAACTGTGGACCTGCATGCAGCCGTAGCTGCCATCGGCGGCGGGTTTGTCGTCGAAGTCATACTTGGAGCCGTTCGCGCCGGGCAGGTTCAGGCCGTTCGGATTGCCGTAATTCACCGGCCAGAACTCGATGTTGCCGCCGTCCGAGTTGTCCAGCGTGGGGATGCCCTCGATGTTGGAGCGCACCGTCAGGTTGGCGACCTTGGTCTGGTGGTGGATGCCGCTGCGGGCGTGCGGGATGCCCAGTTTCTTGGCGTCTTTCGTGAAGGCGTCCATGACCGTGCAGACGTAGCGGATGCTCTCGGCTTGCTGAAGCTGGAGCACGTACGCCACGCGCGTGAAGGCGCCTGCGGTGCCGCTGGCGTCGACGGAGTACTTAGGCGGCGTCGCACCGAAGTTGCCGTTGAGCGGCAGGTCGATTTCGTAGACTTTGCGGAAGCCCTGAAGCTCGGACAGGGCCAGTGCGCCGTCCAGCTTGGGTTTGTTGCCGCAGCGGAACGCGCCGGCGGGCAGGCCCAGGCCGTTGACGAGGTTGGGCTCGGCGAGCTGGTCCCAGGCGAAGCGCATCGCCATCGGCGCGGTGATGCCGGAGGCGGAGAGCACAACGCTGTTGCCTTCGATCACGGCGTCGGCCTTGCGATAGAGTCCGTCCTGGCCGCAGAGTTCGAACCAGGTCGGCGGCTTGCCGTCACGCGTCTTCAGCCCGTCGGCATGGTCAAATGTGACGCGCATCTTCGCGCCTTCGATGGCGAAGGATTTGTAGACCGGTCCCTCCCAGCGGATATCCTTCATGCCGTAAGTGCGGTTGAGCGCCTGGTTGGCCATGCGCAGACCCACATCCTGCTTGTTGCGCGGATGGATGTCCTTGATGTTGCCGATATCGTTGATCACGGTATAGCCGGTGTTGGGAATCGCCGCAGGCACGGCGGCCTGCGCCTCCCAGATGCCGGGCAGGTGCGTGGCGCGAGCCGCGCCGTAGTTGTAGGGCGCGAGTTGCACCAAGTAATAGGGGAAGTCGCCTTGGCCCCACACCTTGCGCCAGCCGTTGACGAGCGCCTTGGTCTTCTCCAGATAGAGCATGCCTTCGCCGTTGTTGGAGCAACCCTGATACCAGATCGCGCCTTTGATGGCGAAAGGCACGAGGCCCGCCACCATGCCGTTGTAAAGCACTGTGGGCTCCTGATGCTTGCCGCGGGCGTTTGAGAACACCAGATGCTGCGGGAATCCGGGCGCTTCGCTGAGCGCCTGTCCGGCCGCGCTCTTGGTCTTGGCGTCGGCGATCCACGTCTGCATGGCGGAGATATAATCGTTGAGCACTTTTGTGTGCAACTCGGTACCGGGAATGGCGGTATCGACCCGCGCTTTGATGGAAGCCAGCTCGGGCAGTCCGTCAAAGCCGCACGGCGGCGTCCACGGCTCGATGCGCGTGCCGCCCCACGAGGAGTTGATGAGACCCACCGGCACCTTGAGCACCTGATGCAGGCGGCGACCGAAGAAGTAGGCCACGGCCGACTCATCGCTGATGCCTTCGGGCGTCGTCACTTCCCATGCGGCCTGAATGTTCTTTTCCGGCAGGGGCTTGAAGGCCTTGGGTGCCTTGAAGTGACGGATCATCGGGAAGTTCGCGGCAGCGCGCTCTTGTTCGGCGTTGTCCACATTCGCCATGCGCCACTCCATATTCGATTGTCCCGAGCAGAACCAGACTTCGCCCACGACCACGTTGTTGAAGGTGACCGTATTTGCACCGGAAACGGTGAAGGTCGCGGGATCGGACGAGGCTTGCAGCGCCCTCAACGTCACGCGCCACGCGCCGTCCTTGCCGGCCTCGGTTTTCTGCGTCTGTCCCGCGAACGAAACCGTCACCTGTTCGCCCGGCGCGGCCCAGCCCCAGACCGGCACCGGCTGCCCGCGCTGCAAGACCATGTTGTGGTTAAAGATATTCGGCAAACTGACATCCGCCGAGACCACCCCGGCGAACAGTGCGGCACCAGCCGCTAAAACGAACCCCATTCGTTGCATCTTAACTCCTCTGTTGTGTCCTGCCCGGCCACGAGCCGGGCGTTTGTGTCAGACCGACGCGGGCTTTGCCCGCAACCCCTTTCGGTCTCACGTAAAAAACCCTGATTACAAACGGCGCGAGCGCCAGTAAGCGGCGAGAATATGCGCCGTACGGCAGAGGCCCGCCCGTTCCGGCGGCTCCCTGAGCACGGCATCCTCGAGAAAGCGGCGGTACGGCTCGTCCGGACGGAACCCCGGCACCATCGACTGCGCCAGTAGCAACTCGCCGTCCCAGCACATGCCGTAGGGCCTGTACTTCGGATCGCGCTGCGCCCGGATCTGCCGGTTACGGGCGAACCCGGCAAACACCTCCAAGGCCTCCTGGATACGGTCCCGGCGCTTCTGATTCTTCTCGTATGCGAGGATGGGATCGAAGGAGATCACGCACTGGAGGAGCGAATAACACGGCATCCGCCCCTGCATCTGATCCTGAGTCTTGTTCTTGAACCCGCCGTACTTGATCTTGAGCGTAATGTCGATCGCCTCGTCGATGTATTTCTCGTACAGTTCCTTCCAGTGCGGATCGTCGGTCGCCATGTGAGCCGCAACATAGATCATCGGCAGACGCGCCGCCTCGTGCGGCCACACTTCCGGACCCCACATCGTGCAGATGGTGCGGTAGTCGGGCTTGGAATAATCATCCGCGTACCCGAAGTTCCACTGGTTCTCCGCAGTGATGCGCTCCTCCATGAACTTCGCCACCTCGACGATCTGCTCCCGATACCCCTTGACGATCTCCGGATCGGCCATCGAAGAATTGCAGTAGCGCCAGAGTCCATGCACCCAGTGCGTGTACTGGTCGCGGCTCGAGAGCGACACCGTCGTCTTGCCGTCATTGCAGAAGCCGCGGCAGACGAACCCCTTGTAGCCGTGGAGGATCGCAAGATTCAATACACCTCGTGCGAGCTTGGCGGCGTCGGCCTTGACCGCCGGATCGCTTGTGACGTCCCATTTGTCAACGAGTCCGGAAAGCGCGGTCCCGCAGATGAGCGGCGCGTCTCCCACGCCGGGAGGCCCCCACCCACCCGGGCGTTTGTCGTACATCGGATAGAGGTTGTTCTTCGCGTCCGGCGGCGGAGGTGACTTCGATTTGTCTCTCACCCCCGTGACGAGCGACGTCACCGGATCCCAAGTCTCCATCATTTTCGCCCAGCCCCGGTCGCAGGCGGACCTGAGCTGCGCATCGGGAACCGGCTCGCGCACAGGCTGGGCTGACGGTTCTCCGTACGCAGCGAGGACAACACACAAAAAAGCACCTACTGTAAGCATCTTCATACTTTTACACCCAAACTGAAACGTCACCGACGAGCCGCCGCGCCCATCTCAAAGACCAGCGTCCCGCCCTTCATGATGTCCGCGTGCGAGAGCTTCATGCCCGGGAATGGCTTGCCGTTGAGCGTGATGCTCTGCACGTATTTGTTCTCCTGCGAAAGGTTCCGCGCCTCGACCGTGAAGGTGCGGCCGCGCGGCAGGCGCAGCGAGATCTTGCTGATCTGCGGTGCGCCGAACACGTAACCGTCGTTGCACGGGTTGAAAGGATAAAACCCCATCGCGGAAAAGATATACCAAGCGGACATCTGGCCGCAATCATCATTACCGCACAGACCATCGGGTTTGTTCTTGTACTGCGTATCGAAAATCTCGCGGATCAGCTCTTGCGTGCGCCACGGCTGGCCTGCGTAGTTGAAGAGGTAGGCCGTGTGGTGGCTGGGCTCGTTGCCGTGTGCGTACTGGCCGATCAAGCCGGTGACATCAAGCACAAAGCCCGCGCCTTCGGTCTTGGTCGGGAGCGTGAAGAGCGTATTGAGCTTGGCGGCGGTGGCGGCCTTGCCGCCCATGAGTGTGACCAGCCCCTCGGGGTCGTGCTGCACATGCCAGGTGTACTGCCAAGCGTTGCCCTCGGTGTAGTCATAGCCGCTGTGCTCGCCGTGGTTCAGCTTCATCGGATCGAACGGCGTGCGCCAGTTGCCCTTGGAGTCGCGGCCGCGCATAAAGCCGGTTTCCGGGCAGAAGAGGTTTTTGTAGAACCCCGCCCGCTTGGAGAAGGTTTCTGCGTCGTCGTATTTATCCAGCGCCTTGGCGAACTGCGCGGCGCAATAGTCATCGTAGGCATACTCCAGCGTGCGCGAAACGCTTTCGCCCTTGATGATGTCGAACGGCAGATAGCCGTAGCGGGTGTAGACATCCCAGTCTGACTTGGGGTGATTGACCGTGAGCGATGTCTTGACGGCGTCGAACGCGGCCTCGGCGTTGAAGCCGCGGAAACCTTTGAGGTAGGCGTCGGCGATGACCGGTATCGAGTGGTTGCCGATCATGCAGTGGTTCTCCTTGCCCCACAACGTCCAGATCGGCAGATAGCCCTGTGCCTTGTGGTGCGCGATCATGGTTTTGACAAAGCCGTTCACGCGCTCGGGTGCCAGAATCGTGTAGAGCGGGTGCGCCGCGCGGTAGGTGTCCCAGAGCGAGAGCGTCGAGTAGTAGGTCTTGTCCGGCGCGGTCAGTACTTTGTCGTCTGCGCCGCGATAGCGTCCGTCCACATCTGTGATGTTGTTCGGCTGGATGAACAGGTGGTACATCGCAGTGTAGAAGTTCTCCTTCTGTTCGAGCGTCCCTTCGATCTTGGCGCGCGAGAGCAGGGCGTTCCACGCTGTTTTGGTCTGAGCGCGTACCTTCGTGAAGTTCCAATGCGGGATCTCGGCGGCCAGATTCTTTTTCGCTCCATCAACGCTGACCGTCGAGAGCGCCACCTTGACCTGCAAGGTCTCGCCGGGCTTGAGATCGAAGTCCAGCACATAGCGCGGGGCCTTCTCGCCCTTCTGCGCCGGGAGTTGGCGGATCGCGGCGTAGGGCTTGTCGAACTTGATGACATAGAAGTAGTGGCGCTTGACCCATGCCTGAGCCTGGTTGTGGCCGCTGATCGTCATGGCGTCTTCGACCGTCACGTCGCTGGCCAGAATGTGCGTGCGCAGCGCATCCTTGCCGCTGACGATGCCGTACTGCAAATCGACCAGCAGACGTGCGGGCGCGGCGTCCTTGAAGGTGTAGCGGTGGAAGGCCACGCGCGGCGAGGCGGTCAGCTCGACATCCACGCCGAAGTCATCCAAGGTCACTGCATAGTAGCCGGGCTTGGCTTGCTGCGTCTCCTTGCGGTAGCGGCTGTGATAATTTTCACGCTCGATCGGTCCTGTGAACGGCTGGAGCTGGATGTCGCCGAGGTCGGGGCAGCCCGTTCCGTTGAGGTGGGTCTGCGAGAATCCCCAGATTTTCTCGTCAAGGTACATGTAGCCGGAGCAGTAAGCCCATGTGCAGTTACCGGTATCGGGGCTGGGCTGCACCAGTCCGAACGGGAAGCAGGCACCGGGGAAGGTGTGGCCGTTGTCGGCCGCGCCGATAAAGGGGTTCACGTACTGCGTGAGATCCCGCTCCGAGCTACGGAAGGGGCAGGTGCATCCGGCGATCAGCGCCAGAAGCAAAAGACCAGTGATTTTTTTCATAATGCGGGCCTTTCGGTATAGGACACATATACTATAACAGGCAGAACCTACTCAAACAAGCCAGAGCGTGTTAGTGCGTGAGTTTGTTTGGCGCTGCTCGGCTGCCAGGTTGCCGACAGTGGCGATGTAAACACCGCCCACAGGACTGGACCGCGCGCCGCCTCACTCGCGTGTTTGGCGGATGCGGAAGAAGGCGCGGGCGGGTAAGTTCAGTGCGGCCGGATCAAGCGTGTAACTGAGCACGGCACCGGTACCCGCGACCGGCGTATCTGCGTTGACCGGAAGCCAGACGGGAGCGGCCAGGTCCGCGCACCATTCAATGGTGTAGAAGGTGTGCGGTTTACTCGCCCATTTCAGTTCTAGGTTGTCGCCCGCCGCAGTCGTCGTCAGCGCGGTAACGCTCAGATTGCGCGTGTCGACCACTAGCCTGATCGTCGTGCTCAACGCTGCGCCGGCACCGTCGAAGGCGCGTACGCGGAAGCTGAATGATCCGGTCTGGTCGGCGCGCGGCTGCCACTGCACGTGTCCGGTCTCGGAGTCGATCGTCAGTCCTTCTGGGCCATCGGACGACAACCTGTAGGTGAAGACGTTGGGCGGTAGGTCGGGATCGTTGTAACGCAGTCGCACGGAGAAGGGCTCTTCTCGCCAGAGCATGAAGGTGGTGGGCGAAACGTAGGTGAAGGGCCGGTTGACCTCGTTGACGCGGATGGTCACCTGCGCGGTGCTGAAGACGCTCGGATCGTCGGCGTCCTCGGCGATTACGGTGATAAGATAATCGCCCGGCCCGTCCGGTTCATCTGTCTGCCAAGTGAACACGCCGGTTTCGGCATTGAAGACGGCGTTCGAGGGCAACGCGCCCTCTAGCCGCAGGCGCGTCGTGGTGGGATAAGGCGGTATCTCTTCCGCGCGCGTGACGGTCACGGTGAAAGCGGCGATCTGGCCTTCGTCGACCGTGATATCCACAAGCGGACCGAGTTGCGGGCGGCTGGGTGTTTCCAGTACGCACAGGGTCAGCAGGGTTTCGTCACAGCCGACTACGCTCAAGCCGTCAACCAAGAAGCCGCAGAGGCGCAATGCGTAGAGGCCGGGGCCTTGCGCTTCGCTCGGGGTCCAGGTCAGCACGCCGCTCTCGGTGTCGAACTGAAGGCCCTCGGGCAGTGCGTCGCCTTCGGTCGGGAAGAGACGGAAGGTGAAAGCGGCGGGCCGCGCCACCGCGAGGGTGTTGGTGCAGGTGAAGGGCTCCTTCTCGCGCAAGACGTAGGGGCCGGGTTGCGCGATCAGCGCTTCCGTGAAGCGTGGGTTGCGGTTGGGTGCGCCGGGGGTCGGGTTGTCGAAGCGTACGAGATCGCCAGATGCGCCGTTGAACCAGCGGCCCATGCTGGCGGTGCCGATCTGTTCGGTCGCGTACTCAAGGCGATCGGCCAGTGCCAGCGTCGGTGTGAAGAGACAGATGCGGTCGCCGCTCTTGCTGAGGCCGAAGGGCGCCTGGAGATTCGCGGGATCGACCGGCAGCGATGCGGCGTTTTTCGCACCGGTCCAGATACGCAGTGCCGCGCCGGGCGCGAGCACCACACCCGCCGGAATGACTAGCGCTTTGGAGGTGCGCAGGTCCGGCGTCGGCGGCGATTCGCTGGTCAGGGTGTCGGTGACGACCCAGCCGCCGAGGTCGACCGGTTCCGTACCATCGTTGAACAGCTCGAACCAGTCATCCTTCTTGCCGGTAAGCGGGTTGGTGAAGAGGTCGTTCTGCGCCATGAACTCATTGACCACGACGCAGCACTGCGGCCGGTCGGCGCGGTTGGGTGCGCCGGGCGTGGCGGGGCGGAGCCAACGGCGCTGGTCCGGCGAGCCATCGGGCCAAGCGCCCCATGCCGCGTCATCGGCGCAATCGGTAATCTCTAAGGCATCGACCACCACCGTGCGGCCATCGAGCGGCGCGCGCAGCAGCAGCGTGCCGGAAACAAAATCGAAGCGGAAGCTGGCGTGCAGGTGGCCGGGGGCGCTCTCGTTGGGTTCGGCATCAAGCCAGACACGCAGGAATGCGCCGGGGTCGATCAAGGTGCCGGCCGGGAAACTCCAACCGGGGTCGCTCTGCGCTGTGGACAGCGTCCAGCCATCCAGCGCTACCGCGTTGGTGCCGCTGTTGTAGAGTTCTACCCACGGTTCATGCTCGCCAACGTTGTCGACGGCACCGGTCAGATTGCGCGGCTGGAGTTCGTTGAGCCAGACCGCCGGCAGGGCCGTGGGCGTCAGCGAGGGGACGTTGGACGCGCCCGGTGTACATGTGACGATTGAGGTCGTCATGATGTCGAGCGTCATGCCGAATACGAGGTCAGAGCTGGCACCCTGATTCTGGTGGACGCTGACGGCCAGGGTGTTGAGGCCGTTGTGCAGAGCGGTAGCGGGTAGCTCAAAGACCCCCTGTATTTGACCTTCCGGCTGGATGTGTGTGGTCGCGACGCTGCTGTCGGTCAGCAGACCGACAGGCATCAACGACGAACGGTGAATCTCTTCGCCGTTGAGATAGAAGGCGGCCGCGTCGTCGAGCATGTAGGTGAGCCGTAGCGTGGCGTTGGCGGGATTGCCGCTGTAAGCGAACTTCGTGCGGAAGTAATAGACGACGCGTCCGCTCACCTTGGGGATGGTGGTGGCGAGCGGGATCGGCAGCGGGTCGGTTTCGAAACCCAGCGGGCCGCGACCGGCGGACCACGCCGCGTCGTTAAAGGCGGGCACGGTCCATGTGTCGCCGGGATAGTCAGTGAGATAGGACCAGATGTGCGCCCACGGCACGACGGTCACGGTGTTGCTGGTGACGGCACTTCCCGCCGCCCAGTTGGCTGGCCGGTTGTTGTCGAGCGCGGGGTTGATGAGTTGCAGGGCGGTGCCCGGCGGCACAGCCTCGGGCCAAGGGTAGCGGTCGCCGTAAGTCACGCGGTCAAGCATTGGGTCGTCAGGCTCGAAGCCCGTCGCGCGTCGGTGTAAGCGCAGGGCACCAGCCAACGGCAGGGCACCGCTGTAGGTGCCGACGACCCGTTGCCGCGCACTGGTGCCGTAGACCTGCGCGATCGCATCGGGGTCGGCCGCGATGATCAAGCACTCGCCGGGGTCTAAGCGTGTACCGCTGGGGAAGGCGAAGGTGACCGCTCCGTCCAGATAGACGCCGGTCAGGTTCATGCATGTTGAGGCCGAGCGGTTGGCGATCTCGATGTATGCGGCGGTGTTGGTGACCGGATGCGCCATGATCTCGCTGATCACGAGGTAACCCTCCAGCGGATCGAGCGGCGTGCCGGTGTAGACGATCGTGCGGGTGATGTTACCGCCGGGCAGGCGCGTACCGTCGGCGGTGAAGGCCTCGATCTGGAAGGCGTTGGTACCGTTATTGAGCACCACCTGTGCGCTCCACATGGTGGACGAGGTCCACGTGACGGGAGTCTCCGCACCGTTGATGCGCAGGGTGGTGACCGCGAAGGGCGCATCACCGGAGAGAGTCAGGATATTGACGGCGGCCTCCGACGTGGCGGCGGCCGGCGACGTCACGCGGAATGCGCTGGCGTTGGCGGCGGCGAGCTGACTGGCCACGTTGGCGCGCCGCGTCTCGACATTTGCGAAATGGGCATTGTAATCGCCGTTGAGCACGGTGGCGTCGGCGCGTAGCGCGTCGTACTTGGCGCGTGTCCAGGTGCGCAGCGCGGGATCAGCCGAGGCGGCGAGCAACTTCTCGATGGCCCGCCAGAAGACACGCGCCACGACGGGATGTTTCAAGAAGGTCCGCATCGTCGGGTCATCGGTCATGAATGTGGCGAGCGAAGGATTGATCGGATCGGTCAGCGGACGGTTCGCGCCAAACGAGACATCGAGGTCCCAGGCGACGAGTTGCCAGCCGGCAGCGCTGTCGTAGAGGTACATATTTTTGCCACGGTTGAAGCCGTAGGTGTCGTAGTTGCCGGCGAACTGGTTCATGGCGATCACGCCGACGAAGCCGTCGAGGTTGATCTCCTGCTGGATGCGCTGCGTGTAGGTGGCGGGATCGGTCGTGTTAAGCATCTCGACCAGCGAGAAGAAGTTGGCGTAGTCATTGGCGCAGAAATTGTCATAGCCGCGCCTTTGCCAATTCCAGCGATAGCGGCCGACTTTGAGCACTTGGCCGCCACCGTCCGGCGCATCGGTCCGATACGGCTGCAGGCGCGCCGTGATGATCGAAAAAGACGAGATATCGAGTGTGTACTCGAACCAGTCGTCGATCTTGAAGAGGTCGTTGTCGTCGTCTTCCGGGAACCAGTGTTTGATGTAGCTGGCATTGGGTTTCTCGGTGTCCTCGTAGATCTTTTTACTGAACTGCTCGGTGCCGTTGGCGTAGACGTGAACAAAGCGGCGGTGGACATGCGGCAGCCCGAGCGCCTGCACCAACGAGTAGCAAAACTGCTCGCGGATGCCGATGTCGTCATTGCCGAGATTACCGACGGTCGAGAGCACCATGCCGTCGTCATCAAGCACGGTGTCGTCGTTCTGGAAGACCGCCTTGTAATCAACGGTGCCGGTGCCGATCGGCGACGAATAGTTGCTGTGAAACGGACTGCCGGCGTACATCATGGCGGCGTGGTAAAGCACGCGGTCGTTGCCATAGATAAAGGTGGCGTCGACCGGCGCGTTACTGGTCCGTTCGCGGCGTGTCCAGTAATCGATATTCTCCTGCGTCATCCAGAAGCGGTAGATGCCGAAGGCGCGGCTGTCGAGCGGTTCGCTGAAACGTATCAGGCACTCGCGTTCGGGGGCATTGGCCGGGAAGCGGGCGTAGGCGGTAGGCACGCTGCAATCCGCAGCTTCGATATGAAAGGCGACCAACGCGCCTGCGGGCATCCCTGCCGGAATGTTAGCCGACAGAAAACCGGCCGCGCACGGCCGCATGGGCACCCGGTTGGTGGCGGCCTGGCCTTGCACGCGATAGACAAGGTGCGCCCGCGCGAGACCGTCGGGATCGTGCACCCGCGCGTAGACGGTGACCTCTTCACCGGTGCGCGGCAGGAGAGGCTGGTGGATCACGTCATAGATCGCGGGGGCGGCGTTGGCGGCGCGGCTGTTGGGTTGGCCGGGTGAACCGAGCGCGCGCGTGGTGAGAATCGGAGCACAGGCTTCCAGCCAGTTGCCGCGCGTGCGGATCAGCAACTCGGGGCAGCCGGAAATCCAACGGACACGGGCACGGATGGTGCCGGTGCCGCTCTTGGGCAGCGTGGCGCTCATGGCGCCGCGGATGACGTTCATGCCGGTGTGGACGCGGTCAGAGGCGCGCAACCTGAGCACGCGCTGGCCGTCGAAAGCGTCGGCGACCGGCTCAATCGCGGAGCGGTCGTGCGTGCCCATGAAGCGCCAGTCGGGCGTATCGTGCTCGAACGACGGATTGTTGACGAGGTTCGCGCCGCCCGCCGCGCGCACCTCGACGGCATCGATCAAGCATTCGCCGGCATCCATCAGCCCGATGTGCATCTCGTTCGGGTCGCCGTTGGAGCTGGCGGTGAAGCCGTGGTCGATGCGTCCGGTGAACTCGATCGTGGTCCACGCGCTCTTCTGCGATTCGTCGCTGGCGGCCCAACTGCGTGCGAGTGTGGGGTCGGTGCGCGGATCAATCCGTTCGAGCGAACTGCCGCCGCCGTCCGCCAGTATGTGCCACTCGCCGCCATCACGGTAGGTGACACGCTCCACGACCGTGTTGTTTGTGGTGACGGAAGGCGCGAGCGGGTCGGTCGTGTCCATCACCGGCACCGGTTGCGAGAGTGTGACGGTATCGCGTTTATTACCGAGTGAGCCGCTGAAACCATCGGGCGTGGCGAGCGCCGCGCAATCGGGATAGAGCTGTGCAAAAGCGGCGGGATTGCGCGGCACGACCAGATAGCCGCCGGCCGGGATGCTGAGCGACCTGAAGGTATACGCGATGCCGCCGCCCAGTTTCCAGCCGTCGAGGTTCACGCTCTGCGTGCCGGGGTTGAAGAGTTCGACATACTCCTCGTCTTTGCTCTCGGAGATGGGGTTGTACATGATCTCATTGAGCACAACCGGCGCGGGGCGGCGCGGGGTGTTGGGCTCACCCGGCGTAGGCGTCACCAGAATGTTCCAGCGCGCATCGCCATCGGGGAAGCGGCCGTGCGCGACACCGATCTGCTGGTCGTCCAGGCGCAGAGCGTCGATCACATAACCGCCGGACGCGGCGGGCGCGAAGAGCCAGACGGTGTCGCCGCCGCCGTTGATCAGAAAGCCGAGCGTAGATTCGTGAAAGACGAGGAAACCGCGCGCGGGGAGTTGGGTGCCGTCGGGGATGAGGTAGCCGGGCGCGCTGAGGTCGCCGCGTTTGAGTACGCAGCCACCGAGCGCGAGCGGGGTGTCGGCGAGATTGTGCAGCTCGATGAAGCCGGGGGTCGCGCCGGAGTGGGCCAGCACTTCGTTGATCAGCACGGCCTCGAAGGCGGTGGGACGCGCGGGGTCTGCCGCGCCGGGCGAGCCGCCGGGCAAGGCCGAAGCCGACCAGCCGTCGGCGTCACGCTCACCGTAGGAGGGGCGGGCGAGGACCAGAGTGTGGCCCGAGCCGTTGGCGGCGACCGGCCACGACGGGCCGTCGCCGTAGGTCACGGTGCTGAGCCAAGCGCCGTGCTCGTCGTACAGCGTGATTTCGCCGCTGTCGTCGAAGGCGTAGGCCTCGAAACCGCCCAGTACCCGTTGCAGGCCGGTGACCGCCATGACATCGGCGGGCGACGGTGCCACGACAAGATAGCCGTTGGCGGCCAGCACGGTGCCGGTCGGGAGCGTGTAGTCGAAGACGCCGGAGAGGCGGTAGCCGCTGATGTCCTGAAAGAACGGGTTGGAGTTGTACAGCTCCACAAAGCGCAGGTCGCGGCCATCGCTGCGGGCGGCTGGCGTGTGGTTGATCTCGGTGATGGCGATCGAGGTGCGGCGCGAGGAGGGGCCGGGCGATTCGCGTCCGCCGTACACGAGAGCCGCAGGCACCGGTGCATTAAGCGGCGGGGTGAAGGCATAGCTGGTGAGTGTCAGCGTGTTCGCCGGCACGGCGCAATCCTGTACAGTGAGCGTCAACGTGTGGGGCACGCCGGCGGTCAGCGGGGTGTCCATGTGCAACGCCACACCGGAACCGTCTTCCAGCAACGTCGCGCGAAGCACCGCGTTGCCGCTGACAGCATAGTTGGCGGGGTTGGTGGCCGAAGCGGGAGCGAGCGGCTCGGAGAAGGAAAGCGCTAGGATACGGCGGTCGTGGAAAACACTCCAGTCGGTCAGCGCAGGCGTGGTGACGTCCGGCACGAGGCGATAACAGGCGGCGGCGCTGGTGACGGTACCGACCAGATTGGAGAGCACACAGCGGAAGAGGCGGTTGCTGTTGGCGAAATCGGCCGTCAGCGTGTAGCTGGGCGCCGTCGCGCCGGGAATGTTCACGCCGTCGCGCTGCCACTGATAGGTAACGCCGCCCCGGCGCACGGCTTCGACCGAGAAGGTGGCGTTGCGCAGGCCGGCCCATTGCTCCTCGATGTCAAGCGAGACCGGCTGCGTCCGGATGACAGGCGGATCGAGGTAGGGCGTCAGCACGGCGGCCGGGATGACATTGGTGGCGGTGGTGCCGGGCACTTGCCAAGCCACAGCAAGGTTATCGCCGCCGCTGTTTTCCTTCTGGAGCACCTCGATATAGTAGCGCGTGCCAGCGGTGAGGGTGATCGGTGCGGATTTCTGATTGGCCTCTTTGGTCCACTCGCGTGAACTGGTCCAGCCCGAGACATAGGCGATGCGCCGGCGCGAGGCGGGTGTGTGGTCGGTGCCGAGCCAGAGTTCGCCGCCGTCGTCGGTCGCCACCCAGAAGGTGTAGGAACCGGTGACCGACGGGGTCAGCAACGCCCGCACGCGCTGGCCGTAGTAGTCGGCCACGTTGACGCCGGTTTCGAGCTGATTGTTGACAACCTCTTCGACGGTCGGCGAATCAGGAAACGCGGCGGCAGCGGTCAGGTCCGCGACGCGGTTGCCGGGGATGCCGGCATAGAATTCACGGTAAAAGCCCTGCTGAGCGCCGAGCGGCAAGCTGGCGCAGACGAGAGCAACGGCTGCTAAACAAAGCGACACACGCATGAGGGCATCCTTCGGTCCAAAGGCCAGAGACAAACAGACCTTCTGCCCGCTATTGTAGCGTGTTAGGGGGAGGGTGAACAGTGGATAACGGCGGTAATACAATGCACGTTTGCGCTTGCAATCTCATCCGGGGCTGTTTACAGTGCGCTGCGTTGGGTGTGGGTGTGTGAGAACGACATCACGTCTCGAGTAAGAACAGGGGATTGAACATGAACGTCCAAGTCATTTTTTACAGCATGTACGGCCACGTCTGGCAGATGGCCGAGGCGGTGGCGGCGGGTGCCGGCGAGGTGCAGGGCACCAAAGTTTCGTTGTGGCAGGTCGAGGAGTTGGTGTCTGAGGAATCGCTGGCGGACAGCGGCGCTCTGGAGGCGCGCTCCCGCTTTGCGCATATTCCGGTGGCACAGGTGGCCCAACTTGAAGAGGCGGATGTGATCCTGTTCGGTGCGCCGACGCGTTACGGCATGATGGCCGCGCAGATGAAGCAGTTCATCGATCAGACCGGCGGTCTGTGGGCGCGCGGCGTTCTAGTTGGCAAGTTGGGCGGTGTCTTCGGCTCGACTAATAGCCAGCATTGCGGCCACGAGGCGACGTTGTTAAGCTTCCACACGGTGTTGTTCGGTCTTGGCATGGTGGTGGTGGGCGTGCCGCCCACGGCACCCGGATTGCATGTGGGCGACGCGATCAGCGGCGGCACGCCCTATGGCGCCACGACCATTGCCGGGTCGGACGGTTCACGGCAGCCCTCGCCAATTGAACTCGAGACCGCCCGCTTGCAGGGCCGTCATGCGGCGATGATCGGTATGCGCCTCTTCGCGCGCTGATGGCAATCTGTCATGTGCGGCAGTGAGTTATACGATCCCGTACCCCGGCCTTCCGCGCTCGACGCGGAGACCGCGCATGCCTTACGCGCCTATCTCGCCGGATTCGGCGTGCCGCCGGATGTGCCGCGCGCGCAGGTGTGCGAGCCACCTGCTGGATTGAGCGATTACCTCGCCCGCGCCGATGTCTCGTTTTCGCGTCGTCTGCTTCAACTTATCCGTGCCAGTGGACTCAGCGAGGTTGAGGTTTACAAGCGGGCGCACGTGGATCGTAAGCTGTTTTCGAAAATTCGTAGCGATCCCGCCTATCAGCCTAAAAAGCAAACGGTGATCGCCTTCGCGCTCGCGCTGCGCCTGACGCCCGACCAGACCGAGGAACTGCTTGCCTCGGCCGGGTTCGCGCTCTCGACCAGTGCGCCCTTCGATTTGATCGTGCGGTTTTTTATGGAGCGCGGCCAATACGATCCCCTGCGCATCAACGACGCGCTCTACGCCTTCAACCAACCGCTGCTTCTGGTGTAAAATGCGTATCGCAGTCCTGTGGGCGGCGTTCACGTCGCCGAAAAAACCTCTTACCTCTTGCTTGTTACCTCTTGCCTAAAAATGTCGCTTGGCAAGCGACATCCCAAGCCTCCCCGTGTGTTAAGGTGACGCTGTTTTCATGACCGGATCATGAAAAGCGCACGATCACAATCAACACCGAGGAGGTTTGATATGAACAACACTGCAACGATCACACCGACCGCACGTCCCGTCACCGACGCCGCGCGCGTTTATCGTCCGCGCCTCTCGTTCTTTCACGCCAACAGCAAAGGCACCGGCAGCGCGGTGCGCTTTGAGTTGATGTCGGCCACTGGCGAACGCGACGGTGCGATTTTCATGACGCTCGCGCAGCAAAAGAGCGTGGCCAGCGGTTCGGTCGAACAGGGCAACCGCCGGTACGCCACGTTTGACTGGCAGAACCGGATCACGGTCAAGCTCAACTTCACAGATCTGAGCCAGTTGCTGCTGGTCCTGAAGGGTGTCACCGCCACCATTGCTGACGGCAAGGGCCTTTATCACGACACCCGCGCGGCGACCACGCTTATCAATCTGACGCGCCAGACCGAGCCTTACGCCGGTTATGCGTTGGATGTCTCACGTCGCGCCAAGGACGCGCCCGATGCAACCACCCGCGTGCGCATCTTCTTCAACAACGTGGAGGCGTTCGGGCTTGGCATGGTTCTTGAGCAGGCGTTGAGTGTGGTGGCGTTCGGCGTTCCGCGCGGTCCGTCGGCCTTCGGCGCGTCACCGTTCTGCAGTGCCCCGTCCACGATGGATGTTTCCAACATGGATCTCTCCAGTATGGACCCGCTCGGTGAGGATGAGGAGGAATCCGCGCCGTTCTGACCACCGGGGGAAAAGGCCAGAGGGATCAGACAAAAAAAGAGCAGTAATCTACATGACCCTTCCTTCCGTGCTGTACGCGGAAGATTGGCTTTATCCCAGAAGCACGCGGATGGCATCAGCGGCGGTGTAGTCCGGCTTTTCCGGCGAGCAGAAACGTCCGATGTGGACCAGATCATCGCCCAGCGTGATAATGGCCGGCTCGCGGTAACCGCCGGGCCGCACTTGCGCGAGGCCGATATTGCTGAAGAGCCCGTTGCAGATGCATTTGCGTCCGACGGTGTCCGCCTCCTTTCCGCCCTTGGCGAGGTATGCGGCCACAGTTTCAGAGGGACAACGGTAGCCGATGGAACCATCTTCTTTGCGGTAGGCTTCGCGCAGATAGCCGAGATCGCAGATCCGGCGGCGGGCCGCATAAACGTCCGGTTCGGAGAGTGTGCCCTCAAGTTGCGCGACCTTGAACGGGAAGCCGGTGGACGAGGCGAGCGGATCGGTGAAAACCTTGCTGTCGCCAGCCAGTGCCAAACGGACCAGCGCGCGGCGCATCTCCGGATCTAGGCCCGACTCCTCGCAGAGCGCGAAGGGGGTGCCGACCTGCACGCCGGCGGCGCCCTCTTCGAGTGCCGTGCGCAGGGCTTCGGGCGATCCGTAGCCGCCGCCCAACCAGAATGGCATGCCGATTTTGCGCATGGCCTCCAGTTTGACCACATCGCGCGGGCCGTAGATCGGCTGGCCGTCGGGAGTCAGTTGCAGTGGACCGCGCGGCGGCGCGTTGTGACCGCCGGCCGTCGGCCCTTCAACCACAAAGCCCTCTACGCTGCCGCTGGCACGCCGCAACAACATGGTGGCGAGCGAGTCCGCAGAGATGATCGGCAGGAAGTCCGGACGCCGCAGGGGGGGCGGCGTGCAGCCGTCCTCAAAGAAGAGGGCCGGATCAAAGACGCGCTGGCAGTCGGTCTCCGGGGTTGCACCTTGGATACGGACGGTGTAGGTCACGGCCTCATGGCGCGACAATGCGTCCAACACGCCCGGAAACTCCACGGGAATACCGGCGCCGACGATCATGACCGCCGCGCCGGCGAGCATCGCGCCGTAGGCGGAAGGCAGATGGGGGAACTGGATTTTTTCAAGATAGTTGATGCCAACCGGATTGGAGTGGCCCTCACGCGCGAGGAAGATCTCCACGAAGTTGGAGACGATACACAGCTCATCGAACCAGCGGCTGTTTCTAAGTGCCGGTTTTTCGCTCGGCTTGTAGGGCTCGTCGGGCTTCTTGCCGCCCGCGATAAATAGCGCATCCAGAATGCGTTGCGCCATCTGCGGAAAGGGGAAATGGGCCAGTGCGCGGCGCACGTCGCCGCCGAGGTCGCCATCCTGCAGGCGTCGGGCGAGCACCTGGTCAAGCCCCGTTCCAGATACGATGCCAAGCTGACCGATACGGGCGACCGCTTGGGCCAAGCGCCAATTGGAGACGCCGACGCCCATACCGCCTTGAATGATTTTGGGAAGAGGAATCTGCATAAAAAAGCGTACAAGTGAATGAAACTTACCAACGCGAATCCAACGGCAGAACAGTATAGCGTTTATGTGACCGGATTGGGAGCCAGAAAAAGTGGAAAATTTTGAACTTGAAATGGACATTGCTGATCTGGGTTACACTTAGGCGGCAGCGTGAAGAAGGGGAGCGGCGGTGCCAACGTCATCATCAGCACCGTTGTTGCGGAAGCGGTTCTGGCAATTTGGCGAGAACGTCCGCATCAGGCAAATTTCGCCATAAAGAGCACTTTGGTAGGCTTTATGGGGACATTTTTGAAGATTTAAATGCGGCGCAAGTGCTTCTTGCTGTTCTCATTTTTCGAGCAGTTGAAAACGAAAGAAAACGGCCAGCATCTTCAACACCACCAGATTACATGCCGTATGCATCGTATTACATTTCGATGCTGATTGGCCGCAAGCTTCTGGCCGACAGCAATGTTTCTCTGACGGAGGTCTCACATCGTAATTTCAAGGAAATCCGCCAAGTTTTCGAAGAGAATCAAGTGGAGTATCATGCAAGCGCTGTGGATGATGTGGCAGATGCGCTGAAAGCTTGTTATAGAGATGGAGAAATCTCGCTTCAACAACTTTCCGCCACCTTTAGATGCGGCGATCTTCTTGAAATGTTAGAGCCGCGTGAATAAAACCGCTCGCTACAATTACAAATTCTGGGAGGATGGATAGAACAAACTTGATCAGAAAACTACCGGGTTATAGAAAACGCTCCCCTCCGGGGGGCGTTTTTGGTATCGTAGCTGCCGTTTTTTCAACACCGAGCAAGGAGTGAGTCATGGCCGAGAAAAAGTCGGGAAATACACAACTGGATGCAGTCCTCAATCAGATTCGGAAAGAGTTCGGGGAGTCGGCCATCATGCGCATGGGAGACGCCGAGGCCTCCAAGGACATCCCGGTCATCCCCACCGGTGCGTTTTCGCTGGATCTCGCCCTCGGCGTCGGTGGGTTGCCGCGCGGCCGCGTGGTTGAAGTTTATGGACAGGAATCTTCTGGCAAGACAACGCTCGCGCTCCACATTATTGCGAACGCCCAGAAGGCCGGCGGCCTGGCGGCTTTTGTCGATGCCGAACATGCGATGGATCCTAATTACGCGCGCCGTATCGGTGTGGATCTGGACAACCTGCTGGTCTCTCAGCCGAACTCGGGTGAAGAGGCGCTCACCATTACCGAGCAGCTCGTCAAGAGCGGCGCGCTGGATGTGGTCGTGATCGACTCCGTCGCGGCGCTCACCCCGCAGGCTGAGATCGACGGCAACATGGGCGATGCCCACATGGGCTTGCAGGCGCGCCTGATGTCGCAGGCGATGCGCAAGCTCACCAGCGCCATCGCGCAGACCAAGACCCTCTGCCTCTTCACCAACCAAGTGCGCGACAAGATCGGCGTGATGTTCGGCAACCCCGAGACCACGCCCGGCGGTAAGGCGCTCAAGTTTTACGCCTCGGTGCGCTTGCAGGTGCAGCGCATCGGCGCGATCAAAAACCCCGCCGGTGCCGTGATCGGCAATCGCACGCGCGTCAAGGTCGTCAAGAACAAGGTCGCGCCCCCCTTCACCGAGGCGGAGTTTGACATTCTCTACGACCGCGGCATCTCATGGGAAGGATCGGTGCTCGATGCCGCGATCGCGAACAACGTGGTTGCCAAGCGTGGCTCGTGGTTGAGCTTCGAGTCGGAACAGATCGGCCAGGGTTCAATCGCCGCCACCGAGTTCCTGCGCAACAACCCCGAGGTCGTCGAGCGGATCATCGCCAAGATCAAGGGCGAGCC
>ERZ795051.2450-NODE-2450-length-20675-cov-26.130310_pt1 | contig 20675 bp, 16 predicted proteins | sample MGYA00375135_ERZ795051 | MGnify/ENA primary metagenome ERZ795051 (study PRJEB30180, sample SAMN05720222) | activated sludge metagenome | isolation source: Anaerobic digester | place: Japan | collected 2015-05-26 ... | reverse complement strand
CACCCGGGCATTGGAGCTGGAAAAAGCGAGGGCCCTTTTTCATCAGGTTATTCTCTGTGATGACCTTGAATGGGCTGATACTAGAGCCAATGCCCTTGAAATCTGGGGTGGACAGGCGGTCTATTCAAAGGTGGACCGGGACTCAGATGGGATCCTGCGGAGGATGTATCCGGTAAAGGAACTTCCCAACAAGACACTGCTCCATGCGGGAATGGCGGTCCTCATGCAAAGTATTGGTGGAGACGTAAAGCTTAATCATTCAGGAATGGGGCTTCAGTTAGTAACCGAGAATGAGCGGTATGAGCTCCCGCTGGATACTCAGGGCCGCCTATTGGTACACCGGCCAGAATCATATAAATCGGTCCCTGTTTCAGATCTTAAGACCTATCTGGACCAGGAAAAGAAACTCTATGAAGCCCTCAAGGAAATGGAACGGGCCGGCTATTTTATCAATCTGGATGCACTTCAGTATCCAACTACCTTGTATGAATATGCCCAATCCCTTGAACAGGAAGCTATGGAAAATCCTCTGCCGGACAAGGTCCGGCAATGGAGAGAAGCCCGCCATGCTTTTTATATATCGGCTGCTTTTTTTCTTCAGGGACCGGAGGAACAAAAAATTCTCGCTGGCTACGATAAGCTTCTGGAAACTGAGGCCCTGCAGGAAGGGGGAAAAGAGCGGATTGCTTCTCTTAAAGAACTCGCTTCCCAGGCCTTTGGCTGGGCACGGAAAGCCCATGATGAACTATTGGTGTTGCATACACGGCTGGAATCGCTGCTTCGGGATGGGTACTGTGTCATTGGTTCCACTGCAGGAGATGCGGATGCCACGGTAACCCTGCTCAGCACCATACTCTCCCGTTCATTCATCAATCCTGGCCGTCCCCTCTATCTTCTTTTGGCCGGCTTTGCCGGTCTTGCGCTTTTATATATCGCTACTTTCATATTCTCGCCCCCCTGGTTTTTCATTTTTTCAATTATTCTTGCAATGATCAGCTTCCTTATAACTGCGGGACTCTTTGTCATGACAGGTTACTGGTATGCTCCTATGCTGCCAGTAATCATGCTGCTCGGTGCAGCTGTTTTGTATGTATTGATGCAGGCTTTTCTGTTGCGTTATATCCGCCGGCACCAGGAACTGGCATTAAAGTATCGGATGGCCCCCGATGCCTTCAGGGCATTTGTATGCAGTATTCCCCTCAAACAACTGAGTTCAGTTCCTACTCCGGCAGACATTCAGGAAAGGGATGCCCTTATTATTTGTGTCCGGCATGCCTCATTCCTTGGTGAAGAAACGGCGGTTCCCCTTAAGCAGTTTGCAGAGGATGTGAAACGATTCCGGCATAAAACTTCAGAACTTTTAAAGCGGTTCAGCGGAACCATTCTGTGGATGGATGGAGAAGTCCTTTTTGCTGCCCTTGGTTTTCCTCAGATTCCCACCGGAAGCGAGGCTGAAATAGCGAGAGAAGCCCTGAGAGCAGCTCAAGCTCTTGAGGCAGCATTCCCCGATGAACCTGTTACGATAGGTATGGATTATGGGAAGACAGCCTTTTATTTTGATGTGCTCTCCGGCTATTCAGCCCTTGGCCGGGTGCCAGTCCATGCCCGGGTGCTCTCAGGCCTTGCTGGCCGGTATAAAACGAGGGTCCTCTGTACCGAAGGAGCCCTCAGCTTTTTAAAGCAGAGCCTGGGTGAGCCTGTCACTGCGGAAGCGATTGATATCCTGGTAGATAAACAGGAGCAGCGGGATATACGATTTTTTGCAATCACTTATAACGGGCGTTCAGGGTCTTAAAAACCGAATTCATCAACTTAAAGCGGACCACCTTGCCTCCGCCGAATTCGGGGAATGCCCGGTACCGCTCACCGTCGTCTGAAAAGGCGGAGGCCTTTTCGCCGGGAAAGGCGGGGTAGCGCTTCTGGGTCCAGCGAAGGGCCGGGTCCTTAAGGCTGGTATCGGGTTTTGCGGGATCAAATTCGATGAACGACTCGTGGACACCCCGCTCTTCGAGGGGGGCTTCGTCGGTACTCTGGAGATAGCGGATCCGGCCCTTCTGCATGTCGATGGATTGAATGATGGCTGAATGAACCGCCCGGCCATCGCTTCCCCTGAAGAGGATAATGTCGCCGCTTCTCAGGTTTTTAATTGCATCCGGGACTTGTTCCAGTTCTGGCCTCCTGGAATCGAAGTACCAGGTGCCGACAAACTGGCCGGGATCTAATTTCCGGGAAAGTTTAAGGGCCTTTTGTACGGTACTGCGCAGATTTACCCCCGCTTTTTGAGCGGTGTAGGTGAGTACATGCCAGACAAAGCCCGAACAGTCCATGCCAAGGCGTCCGATACAATAAAGATAATTGTAAACATCGGTGCCTTCCACATCCTGCCCGTTGTGGAGTACATAGGGACGGTGGGGAAGTCCCCGATAGGCCTGAGCTTTCATACGGGCAATTTCAAAGAGGTCCCGGGTCCAGGTCCAGCGGCGGCTTGCCAGGTCAAAGATGAGAACCTTTTCCTTGCCATCCTGCAGAACCTGGATATAATGGGCGAAGTCTTCCGAAGCAAGTATGGTATCGATGCTGGCCCAGAGCTCTGCGGGATTGGATTTACCCCCACCCTGAATAACGAGGTCTGTCTCCACCAGTTCTGACCGTTCATTGTTTTCGGCAAAGGGCATCCGTACATTGATGAGTCGGCCGTCGATGATATAGGTCTTAAAACATTGGCGGTAGGCTTCTTCTATGGCAATTTCGGTGCCCCGCTGCCATTCCTCAGAGGGGGCAGAAAAGCGGCTTATAGCGGCCAGATCCGAAACCTCTGCGCTACAGAGAAGGCTTATACCAGAGAGCAGAAGCCCTATAGCTGTAAGGCCCCTTAAAAATAAGCACCCTTTAGTCATCAATTTGTTAGATATACTGGACTTCGAACTCTACAGGAATTGCTTTTTTTAAAAGGGCGCTGACCCCGCAATAGCGGTCCTGGGAGAGTGCAATGGCTTTGCGGACGTTTTCGTCCTTGAGCTTGTCCGAGGCTTTGAATTCGTAGATGATTTTTACCGATGTATAGGTCTTCGGGTGTTCCTCGGTGAGGTCCCCCTGGACCCGGACATTAAAATAGGTGACCGGTTCCCGCATCTTTGTAAGGATCGATATGACATCCATACCGGTACAGCCCGCGAGGGATACGAGGAGCAGCGGTTTGGGCATGGGGCCAGAGTTTTTGCCTCCCACCGCTTCGTCCGCATCCAGGGGAATTTTGTGGCCGCCGACTTCAGCGGTAAAGGCCATGTCGCTCTGCCATTCACAGGTAATCTCGTGCTGCATGGGGTGCCTCCTTTTAATCGCTTTTGAAAGAGCCTCCACTTATAAGTTCTGGGGCCTTACATGATTCCGATATTTTATAACTTGAATGGTTTCCATGGTAACGAGCCCCTCAGTGACCGCCTCATCCAGGAAGGGCAAAATCTTTTGCACCTGCTCCGGATTGTCGATGATTTCTATGACAATAGGCAGGTCGTTGGAAAGGTCCAGGATATGGGCACTTTTTAGCCGGCTGTCGGCACCAAAGCCCATGATACCCCGCAGTACTGTAGCTCCTGCCAGGTCCAGTTCCCGGGCCTTTTTTACAATGGCTTCATACAAGGGTCGACCCTTGTAGTGGTCATTTTCTCCGATATAGATTCTCAGCAGAGTATCCTTCTCTTCGTTATGCATGGAAAGCTCCTGATATCATTGATTTTAACACAGAATAGGAAGCCATGCCTAAAATAACCGAGATGAGTCCCAGGCCATTGTGAAGGGCCAGGTTGAGCAGGGTATAGCCCACCTCATGTTCTTCTGCCAGGTTAATCGTTTCCAGTGCATAGGTGGAAAAGGTGGTAAAGCCCCCAAGGAAGCCCGTAGTGACAAAAAGTCTGAAAGCTGGCCTTGCGGTGGATTCCTTAAAGGCCTGAAAGAAAAATCCAATGAGAAAGGACCCGATAAGATTTACCGCCAGGGTTCCCAGGGGAATGGGCGCAGTAGAATGTTCAGCGACAAAACGGGAAAGGAGATACCGGGATGCTGCTCCGATACCCCCGCCAAGCAAAACGGCCAACAGATTCATGATATATCAGTATGGCAAATCTTGGCGGGGGATGCAATCGCTCTGATGTGGTCCCTTCTAGCTTATATACCCAGAATAAGTCTGGCGGTACTGAAATAGATAAAGAGCCCCGTTATGTCCACAATGGTGGTCAGTGCAGGACTGGCGACCAGGGCCGGGTCCAGGCCAAGGGCTGCCGCAATGAGGGGGAGCAGGGCTCCGATAATGGTTGCGCTTAAAACCTGTATGCCCAGTGCAATCCCGATAGCAAAACCAATATTTGCAATATTCATTGAATCGGGAATGCTTGCTCCGCTGGATGCAAAATAAACCCGGACAAAGGCTAAAACGCCCAGAACTAAAGCAAGGAGGAGCCCCACCCGGGCTTCTTTCCAGATTACCTTAAGGATATCCTTAGGATTAATTTCCTTTAGAGCCAGGGCACGGACCACCACGGTCGCGGACTGGCTCCCGGTGTTGCCTCCCGTATCGGCCAGCATGGGCATGTAAAAGGCCAGGATCATAAGGTTCATTAAGGTGGATTCAAAGGACTGGAGTATGGCGCCGGAAACAAGTCCCAGCATGGCGAGTATAATCAGCCAGATAACACGGTGGCTGAAATGGGTCCAGATGGAAGTTTGAAGATAGCTGGTATCTTCATGTTTCCCTGAGATTGCCATGAACCGTTCCATGTCTTCGGTTCGTTCCTGTTCAATAACATCCAGTGCATCGTCGTGGGTTATGATACCTACCAGGTTTCCATTTGCATCGACAACCGGCAGAGCTACCAGGTCGTACCGGGAAAATTTATAGGTTGCCTCTTCCTGGTCAGCCTCGGCCTGTACAGAAACCACCTGGTCATCCATGATATCCCGGAGTTTTTTATTAGGGTGGGCTAAAATAAGATCTGCCAGTCCTACGGTTCCTACGAGACGCCGGCCCTCATCCAGAACAAAAATTGTGTAAATAGATTCCTTTGCGGGACCTTCCAGCCGGATTTTATCAAGGGCTTCCCGGACCGTGATATTGGCAGGCAGGGCAATATAATCGGTGGTCATGATGGAGCCGGCGGTGCCCTCCTTATAGGAGGCCAGTTTTTTGATGTCTTCCCGTTCCCGTTGTGCCAGTACGGGGAGCACCGAATCGAACTGTTCTTCCGGTAGGGACTTTAAGAGGTCTACCCGGTCATCCGGAGAAAGGTTCACAACCAGCTTGGCTAAATCATTCTTATTTAATTTTTCTGCGATATGGGATTGCAGTGAACCTGGCAGTTCACAGAATATGTCCGCCGCGGTCTCGAGGGGTAGTTTTTCGAGAACGAGATTAACCTCATCCTCAGAAAGACCTGCAAGAATTTCCGCCGCTTCCGTCGGGTGTCGGTCTTCGATAAACGCAGCAATTTCTTCGAATTTCCCCTCTTCGATGAGGGCTTTGATATCCGGTGCAATGAGTTGATCCAGCATGATTGCCTCCTGATGTGATTAGATGGGGAAGCACTCCTGCTGGCTTGTGGGTTTGCTAATACAGATTTAGCTGTTTAGTATGCCAGGAAGGAGGGCTTCCGGTTTTGAACGTTCTGCTGAACGCATAAGTGAGGTTCCGGGGGCTGACTACTACCAGGGCCGTCGGAATCGTTCATACCTGTCCTCCTTCGTAAAATGATTGATTGTTAGGTCCAGAATATATATTAATAATGAAAGTTTCAAGATTAGCCGGGGAGCCGGTTAGCCTTTTCTATCTCCATAAAATAACGGACCGTACCGACCTTTAGTTCGTCTGTGGCTGCATCGTCGCAGACAATGATGGCCCGCTGGTGCATCTGGAGAGCCGAAATAGGCCACATGTGGTTTATCCCCTCCTCTATGGCCGCATGGAGCGCCCGGGCCTTGTTGTGGCCGCTGGCGATAACCACCACTTCCCGGGCATCGAGGACGGTGCCGATGCCGACCGTGAGGGCCGCGACGGGCACCTGGCTGACCTCTCCGTTAAAAAACCGGGCATTCACAAGCCGGGTGTCCAGGGTAAGCTCCTTGTCCCGGGTGCGGGATGAGAGGGAAGAACCCGGTTCGTTAAAGGCCAGGTGCCCGTCGACTCCCACACCGCCGAGAAACAGCTCGATACCGCCTGAGGCTTTAATGGCTGCTTCGTAGTCGGCGCATTCCTTCGCCGGATCCGCAGCCATGCCGTTCAGGATATGGACATTCCGTTCATCAATATCGATGTGGGAAAAAAAGTTGTCCCACATAAAGCGATGGTAACTCTGGGGGTGGTGGGCATCGAGACCGAGGTATTCATCCATATTAAAGGTGACCACATGGGCAAAAGAAAGTCGGCCCTCTTTGTGTATCCGGATGAGCTCCAGGTACACGCCGAGGGGGCTTGAGCCGGTGGGAAGTCCCAGTACAAAGGGCTGGTCCGCGGTTGGATTAAACTCCTGTATCCGGCGGGCTATATAGTGGGCGGTCCAGCGGCTTATTGCATCGTAGTTTGGTTGGATAATGAGTCTCATATATGCTCCTTTTTTGGGCGTATTATAAAAGGTTCTTTTTTAGGTTCCCGCCCACCACCGTGGCAAGAATCTGGAATTGTCTGTCAAAGACCACCAGGTCTGCCTCGTTTCCTGGAATGATGGTCCCCCGGCGGGCAAAGCGCATAACCTGGGCGGGGTTGGTGCTGGCGGCCTTAACCGCTTCTTCCAGGGAGAAGCCAAAACGGACCAGGTTCTGTACACCCCGTATCATGGTAAGGCTTGAACCGGCAATGACATCATCAATCTTTCTGTGGAACACCCCATCCCGGAGTACCACCTCTTCACCGTTAGCGATAAAGGGTTCTTCGCTTTGTTCGGTTGGCTTAAGGGCGTCGGTCACAAGGACTATTTTATCGACCGGTTTGTCCCGGCGAAGCAGGGTAAAGAGGTCCGGGTGGACATGGACACCGTCGGCGATGATTTCGCAGGACATTTCCGGATGGATCAGCACCGCCCCGACCGCATTCGGATTCCGGTGGTCCAGTTTGCTCATGGCGTTAAACAGATGGGTGGTATGGAGAATACCGACCTGCATGCCTTCGACCATGTTTTCATAGTTCGCATTGGTGTGGCCCGCCTGGAGCACTATCCCTTTTTTAACGCAGAAGAGGGCCAGTTCCCTCATGTTTTTTAATTCCGGGGCAACGGTCATGTTTACGATATGACCGCCCGAGGCTTCCCAGAGCTGTTCCATAAAGGAAAGGTCTACGGGACTTAAGGTTTCCGGCCGCTGAACCCCCAGCCGTTCCGGAGAGATAAAGGGTCCCTCCAGGTGGAGTCCCATGATGCGGGCCCCCGATTCCTTTCCGATGGCGGCGGCCACGTTGCGGATTGCCTTAAGCAGGGCCTTCGGTTCCGCAGGATACAGGGTAGGGTTAAAGGCGGTTACCCCATAACCTGCAAGGAGCCGGGACATTTCCACCACCGATTCGGTGGAAGCGTCATCGGTACCAAAGCCGCCGAACCCGTGAATATGGGTATCGATAAGACCCGGAGCGATATAACTGCCCCCCACATCGATGAGCGTTACATCGGAACTGAAGCGCTTTTGTTCAAAACGGCGCTGAGAAAACACATCGGAGATAACTCCCCCTTCGACCAGCACCGCACAATGTTCCATGGCTGCAAAGCCGGTTAAAACCGTACCGTTATGTAAACAGAGTGACGCCATAGAGGCCCCCTTCAGGCTTTTAAATTCCCGCTCCCCTGGGCTACCAGGGCAAATACCTCATCCCAATCTAGACGCATATAGCCCCGTACATCGGATAATTCGGGAACCGAGAAGAGTTTTCCGAGAAACATGGAAGCGGCCCCATGGGCCACATCCATTCTGCCGCCGGAAGAAAACTCGAGGCGGCACTGCACCCGGTCCATCACCTTTTTAAGCCCATCGAGCCGTTCATCATAGACCGTCTGTACCAAATCCTGTCTGGCGCAAATATCTCCATGAAGAAAAACCGCCTCGGGGTCAAAGACTGAGACCACCGGCTTAAGGCTTTCGAAAAGCTCTGCCACAAAGGTTTTATACACCTCATCATCCTGCTGAATCCGGGCCATCTCCTGAAAGCTCATACCAAACTGGCTCCCATCCCCGGGCCGCCAGAGCACACTGGTGAATTCCCCCGCCGCATAGCGTTTGCCATAGTGGAGTTTTCCTCCAAGCACGAGGGCCATACCGACCCCCATGCCAGGTCCCAGGCCGGTGGCATCATTATGACCATGATGTTCCGCCAGAACACAGAGAAAATCCTGCAGCGCCGAGTCGCGGTGCCGGGCCAGGGCTTCCCAGGCACAGCAGTTTGCATCGTTTTCGATAAAAACCGGCACCGGATAATTGCAGCCCACCTCATTACCGAAGGGGTAGTTTTCGAGCTTAAAGGGGTCCGATTTAATAATGGTACAGTCATCGGGGTTAACAATACCCGGAAGTCCTACGCAAATCCCGAGGAGCGGCAGCCGGGTGCTCTCCACTACGGGCCGCATCCGTTCAACCACTTCAGCGAATACCTCTGAAAAATGCCTGCTCTGCACGGTCCCTTCCAATTGATGCAGGGTTGTTCCATATACATCCACCACTACCGCTCTGAATCGGTCTACCTGCAGTTCAAGACCAAGCACACATCCCATCCGTTCGTTAATACGTAACAGTATGGGCCGCCGCCCCCCCTGGGAGGTAACTTCGCCCTCTTCAGCTTCATAGACAACCTTTGCATCGATAAGGGTTTGAATAATGTTAGTTACCGTGGACCGGTACAGATTCAGCTCCCGGGCTATATCGATACGGCTGATGCCGGGCTTTCGCCAGATGGTTTGGGCAACCATGGAAATATTCGCATTCCGTTGAAAGTTATTGTTATTAATCCTCATAACCAGACCTGGGGTCTCCTTATCTGTAATTATAGTATGGTATTTATGTTTGTACAAGACTTGTACAAACAAAAGGCTTTTTAGGCTCTTCTAAAATTTTTCCCCTGGAAGCGTCCTTATCAAGATGGGGATCGGCAGGCCTCGTGGTCTAGCCAAGGGGGCCCTTCGGGGCCCTTCCTGGAAGCGTCCTTATCAAGATGGGGATCGGCGGGAGTTTAGATATATCGGTGAAACCTTATGCTGCATGTATTTGTTTTTTTTGTTACCTCAGCGACACCATTTACGCTATAGGCTATATTGATGAAATGGAGCAGCCGGTGATGAATAGGGTTCTCTGTATGATATGTATAGCGGTAATGGGTCTTGTGTCCTGTGCCAGCATCAATCCCAGCCATGACGAAACCGAAGCATACCGGATCTCCCTGTGGAACGATATGCCCCAGCTGTTCCGGGACAGTGGAATGCTGGATTCAGGGAATAGCACATCGGCACCGACCCCTTTAGCCGAATATGGGCGGGAACTGCTTGCAAATATCAGGAAGACCTGCACCGATGGGGCGCCCCTGGTGTACCGGTTCGGCTGGGTGCCCTTCCGGGAAGCGGAACAGCGGTCAGCGGACCTGCAGATCTTTGTCCAGGTGCTGTACAGGGCCGACACCTCCTCTCGGGGTACGGTATTTCTCTTTCACGGGTATGCCAATGATTCAAGCCACATGACCGGAGTCGCAGGAGCCCTTCTGGCCCATAACTGGGCCGTAGTTCTGGTGGACCTGCCGGGTCATGGCCTTTCTACAGGGAAACGGGGCGATGTGGCCCAGTTTTCTGATTATGGGGATACGGTGGAAACCGCACTAAACCAGGTACTTTCCATATATATTGATGAACTCCCGATGCCTCTCATGGCCTTTGGTCACAGTACCGGCGCCCTGGCTCTGGTGGATTACAGTAGCCGCTACCGGAGCCGTTTTTCCCGAATGGTATTCTATGCTCCCCTGATCCGCTCTGCCTGGTGGCATGTTGCCTGCACATCCCGCTTTGTATTAGGTCCCTTTGTAAAATCAACCAGGGCCTTTGCTAAATCTTCCCTGGGGCTTCGGGTGTTTCCTGTGCACTGGTTTGATGAACTGGTCCGCTGGGAAGGAGAGGCCCGTAGATTACAATATATCCCCTTACCGCCCACACGGATCATACAGCCGGATAAGGATGATGTGGTCCAGAGTGATTACAATGCCCGTTTCCTCCAGAGTCGCGCTCCGGAAACGGAACTCCTTCGTTTAGAAGGCTTAAGCCACTTTGCCACCGATGCCCGTATCCCGGATCAGCGGCTGCTGGACGCGGTCCTTGAGTATTTTGAACAGTAATGAGTGGAGCCTGCTGTGGTCCTGAGGATAATTGGATAAATCTATATCACCGCGGTTCATGGTGCCTATTTTCTGGGTCAGGCTGGGGTTTAAATAAAAATACACCCTTACAAAGCCCGTAGTTATGTCATATTGACCAGCAGGATAGCTCCTGGCTAAGATAAGCCATTATGAATACTAAAACTCCCTTTATAGGAATCGATTGCGGTTCTACCACGGTTAAAATAGTTGTTGTAGATGACGATTTTAGGGTTCTTGATTCCCTTTATGCCTATCATCGGGGAAATCCCTATGGGGTAATCCAGCAGTATCTGCAGCAGTGTCCCTATAAGACCTTTCGTCTGGTGGCGGCTACCTCCAGTACCCCCTATTTTGTGCTGGCGGACTACCGGTTTGAAAATAAAATCTGCTTTATCGATGGGGTGAAGCGGGCCTATCCACAGGTACAGAACATACTTCTGGTGGGTTCAGAAAAATTTGCCCGGATTATCTTTAATGAAGATGGGTCCTACCGGAAGATGAAGGCTAACTCTACCTGCGCGGCCGGTACGGGGAGCTTCCTGGATCAGCAGGCGGTGCGGCTGGGTATCGAGTCCGCATCCCGGCTTGCGGAACTGGCCGGGCAGTCGGGGCCCGAAACTCCCCGTATCGCAAGCCGCTGTTCCGTCTTTGCAAAAACTGACCTGATCCATGCCCAGCAGGAAGGCTGGGCCCTATCCGAAATATCCGACGGTCTCTGTGCAGGACTTGCCCGCAATATCGCAGATACCCTGTTCCCGGCGGAGCAGCTTGCAAGTCCTACCGTTATGGTGGGTGGGGTGGCCTTGAACGAACGGGTGGTAAAGCACCTTTTGGATCTTGCGGGGACCCACATTATCCATGATGAACAGGCGGCCCTGTACGGAGCCCTCGGGGCGGTACTGCGGGCTCTAAAGGCAATCAAAGAGGAAGCAGCCGGGGGGCACACCGCTGTTGCGAAAAAGGTTGGTGAGTCCGCTGCTTTTAAGAATAACGGTGGGGCGGCTGTGGTGAACGATGTGGATTCTGGTGAAGGCGCTCTTTTGGCCGACCGGCCCCTGCGGACCGCGGCGGACATCCTGGGAAAACAGGAAGAACGACGCCGCTATGTGCATCAACCTCTGGAAAAGAAAAACCCAAACTATCCGGATTTCAGTGCCTATAAAAGCTATAACCAGGTAACCACGAGGCTTGGAGAGCGGAATCCCGTAGAGATTGATCTCTATACGCCCCTTTCTGGCGGCCCGATTCCTGTTTATCTGGGGATCGATATTGGTTCTACCAGCACAAAAGCCGCAGTGCTGGATGAAAACCGCAGAATGCTGGCAGGGCTCTATACCAGGACTGCCGGAGATCCTATCCGGGCGGTTCAGGGCCTCTTTGAGGCTCTGGAGACGCTGCAAACCCAGGAGGGGGTAAGTCTGGAGATCCGACGCTGTGCCACTACCGGATCGGGCAGGAAGCTCATCGGGGCCATTGTGGGCGCCGATGGGATTATCGATGAAATTACCGCCCATGCCCGGGCAGCGGTTGAGCTTGACCCTAAGGTTGATACGATTATTGAGATAGGCGGTCAGGATTCCAAGTTTACCGTCCTTAAGGATGGGGTTGTAGTCTTCAGTCAGATGAATACGGTCTGCGCTGCCGGGACCGGCAGTTTTATAGAGGAGCAGGCGGTAAAGCTCGGGGTCCCCATCGGGGACTACGCACGACGGGCCCTGGGGCATCCTGCACCGGCCACGAGCGACCGTTGTACCGTATTCATGGAACGGGACCTGAATAATTACCAGAACGAAGGCTATGGGGTCGAAGAACTCCTTGTGGCGACCCTCTTTTCCGTGGCGGATAACTACCTGTCCAAGGTGGCCATGGAAGGATCCATCGGGACCCATGTGGTGTTTCAGGGGGCCACCGCAAAAAATAAGGCCCTGGTAGCGGCCTTTGAAGAACGGCTCAAGCGGCCCATCGCGGTTTCTCCCTACTGCCACCTGACAGGCGCCATGGGGGCGGTCCTCCAGACCCTGGATGACCAGTCGGCGGCCGGTGTGCAGGCTGCGGCCAGTGCAACCGCTGCGGCCGGCCTTCATGCGGCGGTCACAAAGTTCCGGGGGCTTGGTCTGAGCCGGGAAACTATTGCCCAGCGGAACGATGTCTGTCAGGGCTGTACCAACCACTGCAAGCTGCACATTATCACCGTCCAGGGCGAAGAAATTGTGTACGGGTATCTCTGCGGCAGGGGGGCAGGGGACCGGACCTTTGTTTCTAAAAATAAATCAGGCTTTGACCTCCTGCGGGAACGGCGGCATCTTCTGGAACAGGCCGTGCAGACCATTACCCGGCAGGGCCAGCAAAACCAGGGGAAACAGAGCCTGACCGGCTGGCTCTCTGAGGCGGTGGTTAATTTTTCTACCTCTACCATCGATCTATTTAATGATGCGTTGCATCAGGCCACCGATACGGTGCTAAAAAGCCGCTCAGTTGTGGGAAATAAGGCAGAAGTAATTCGTGCTGATACGGCGGCTCAAATGGCGCCTGCCCAGCCAGGGGTAAGCCCCCAGGGGGCCCACAGTTCATCAATCCTTTCATCAATCCGTATTGGTATTCCCCGGGCTTTATACCTGCAGGAAGACAGCCGGCTCTGGCAGTATTTTTTCCAGTCCCTGGGTTTTACCGTGGTGATGGGGGAAGATACAAGCGGTTCTATCGGAGCGGGAAAGCGCATCTCCGGGGCTGATTTTTGCGCCCCCATATCGATGATCCATGGACAGGTGCAGGGTCTTCTGGAAAAATCCGATTATGTGTTCCTGCCTATCTACCTTGAGGCACCCCGGCATGGGGAGCCCGCGGAGCAGCCACAGGGAGAAGAACGGAGATTCTTTTACTGCAACTATTCCCAGTACACGCCGACCCTGGTCAGTGTAGCTACCGAGCAGGGTGGCCGTATATTAAAACCCCTGATTTATTCAATTTTTGGACATGACAGCGAGGCTATCTTTGAACTTCGGGAAATGCTCCGTCCCCTACTCGTGAGCCGGGGGCTAGATGTGCCGGTTCCTTCGGTATTGGAGCGGCTCTACCGGAACATGAAGGCCATAAAGGCGGCCTATAACAATGCACTGGTAGACCTGTACCAGCGTATTCGGCCTGAAACGGATGAGTTCTCCATAATGTTGACCGGGAGGCCCTACACTGCTTTAAGCAAGGGCCTTAACAAGGGTATCCCCGATATGTTTGCAGAGCATGGGCTTAAGGTGTTCTTCCATGACATGTTCCCCACGCCGGAAACCCATCATCATGATGGACTGCTTCAGGCCTACCACTGGTACTATGCGTCCCGGGTAATCGAGACAGCCCTGTACTGCCGCAGCAACCCCACTATATATCCCGTGCTCGTTACTTCCTTTAAGTGCGGCCCCGACTCCTTTGCCATAGAAACCTTTAAGGAAATTCTCGACCGGGCCCACAAGCCCTATCTTATTTTACAGATTGATGAACATGACTCGGCGGTTGGCTACGAAACCCGCATAGAGGCGGCGGTACGGGCCTTCAGGAATCATTTTTCTGCAGCGAGGTCGATGTCTGCTGCTCCCGCTGCTGGTTCATCCATAAACGCAGCTCAACAAAAGCAGCAAAGCCGCGAAAAGGCAGCCTTCCCCCGGAATAAGACGGTGCTGCTTCCCAACTGGGACCCCCTGGTGGTGGAACTTCTCGCGGCAGCCCTCAGGGGCCATGGGGTTAACGCCCATGTGCTGGAAGAAAAAAGCGAATATATACAGCATGCCATGACCCATAACTCTGGTCAGTGTATCCCGGTGAGTGTGATTGCCTATGAGGTGATGAAATATATCGAAAGCCGCACGCTCGATCCTCAGAATACGGTGCTTTGGATGGTAAAAGCCCTGTGGCCCTGCAATATCCCCCTCTATCCTCTGCAGATCGAAACAATCCTGAGGAAGGCCGGTAATGGAATGGAGAAGGTACAGGTCTTTACGGGGGATCTCACCTTTATGGATGTTTCTGCCCGGATGACCCTTGATGCCTATTATGCCTATGCCCTGGGCGGACTTTTACGGAAAATTGGAACCAGAATCCGTCCCTATGAAACCCTTCCAGGGGCTACCGATGCATTTATTGCTTCGGCCCTCCAGAAGTGCGCCACCGCCCTGGAAAAACGGCAGCCCATGGTGCCGGTGATTAAGGATATTGCGGCGGGCCTCAGCTTCATACCCCGTAAAGAAGGAAAACGTCCTAAGGTAGCCCTCTTTGGTGACTTTTATGTGCGGGATAATGATATCTTTAACCAGGATCTAATCCGGTCTATAGAACGGGCAGGCGGGGAAGTGGTTACCACCTCCTATGTGGAATACTTAAAGGCTACGGTGGATGCCTTCTTTGACCGTCTCCTTATGGAACGCCGCTATGGCCCCTGGCTCGGGTATCGGGCGGTCATGATGGCTATAGCTTCGGTAGAAAAGGCTCTGGAACGGCAGACCGGTATCGCCTTGAGTGAAGGAGCCTGGACAAACCGGCGGCGGCAGGATGCGTACCAGTACTTCGGTATTCGGCCGGAAATGTCCGGAGAAAACTATGATAATGCCTTAAAAATTCTTAAGATACTGGACGAGCATCCGGATCTGGCTCTTTTTGTCCAGGCGGCCCCCGCATTCTGCTGTGCATCCCTGGTGACCGAGGGAATGAGCAAGGCTATCGAAAACCTGACCGGCGTTCCAGTCCTGTCCATAACCTATGATGGTACGGGGGCTCAGAAAAATGATGCGGTAGAACCCTATCTTGCCAAGTATGGGACCTGAGAGCATTCAGACATCATCTTTATACATATGAGGCTTTTTCAAAACTCAGGGAGTAATGAAAAAGCCTCCGCTTTTCAGGTATTCATTGCAAGTTTCCTGTTTCGCGGTTATACTCTTTTTCATGAATGAACAGGGCGCCCCAGACACCTTCGTGATCAGCAGCATTGAACAGTTTACCAAGCTCTAGAGCCAGACCTATAATCGGGAGGGAAAGCCCGACTGGTCCCATATAATACCCTATTATGATGAAACCATTCACTTTCGGGATTGCATTCAGGAAGTGCAGGGCATTCAGGCCTTTACGGAACTGACCGAACGGCTCACCAGGCGATCCAGCGAGCTTTCCATGACCATAAAACATGCGGTCATGCAGGACCGGCTCATCTATATGGAATGGGAGATGACCATCCTGTACCGGAATACCCGTTCTTCGGTCGTGTACGGTGCCAGCCGGATCATGCTGAATGAACAGGGTAAGATCATAGACCAGCGGGACTACTATGACCTCTGGGGTGACATTTTTGATAATATTCCTGGTTTTAATAGATTGTATAGAAAATTTATGAGACGGGTGTTTGGATAAAATGGAACAATTGACCACCTTCGCACGGATACGCCGGTACTGGCCCCGATACAAGTGGACCAATGTCTGGGAAATGATAAAAAACAATAGTATTCCTCCAAAGGAGTGCTCTGAATCTTACCGCGGAAAGCTTGTGGTGATCACCGGTGCTACTTCTGGTATAGGTTATCATACGGCCCGCCGCTATGCCGCGGCGGGGGCACATATTCTCGCCATCAATAGAAATGCTGAAAAATCTCAGACCCTCTGTGAAGAAATCCAGCGGGAATTCAATGTGCAGTGCAATGCCATTGTGGCCGACCTGTCGGTCCTGGCGGATATCCACCGGGCGGCTCAGGAACTGCGCAGCCTTTCCCAGCCCATCGATGTGCTCATCCATAATGCGGGTCTTTACCTGAAAAAGCGGACCTTGACCGTGGATGGCCTTGAAACATCCTTTGTGGTCCATTATCTTTCAACGTTTATCATCAATTATACGCTGGCCGATAAGCTCCGGCAGGAGGGCCGGGCCCGTATCATCTTTGTAAGCTCCGAGGGGTACCGTTTTGCTGCCTGGGGACTAAATTTGGCTAACCTTCAGTTTGAACGGGGCGGCTATTCGGGGCTTAAAGCCTATGGCTCTGCCAAGGTTGCCCAGATCCTTTCCATGCACCGATTTGCCCAGCTCTTTGAAGGTTCCGGGGTAACAATAAACGCCATGCATCCCGGTATGGTGGCCACCAATACGGGGAACGAAAACCACGCTCTTTACCGCTGGTACAAAAAAAATGTCATTGATCGGTATTCCCAGTCACCCAAGGTGTCCGCAGAGGCCCTCTACTACCTGGGGGTGTCCCCCGAACTGGCCGGTGTAACGGATACCTTTTTTAATCTGACCACCCGGGAAGAGCTTGCACCCCAGGCCCGCGACCTGGAGATGGCAGATATGCTCTGGCCTATCAGTCTAAAATTGATGAACGGTCATTGATTATACCGGCGATGTATACTATAAAACTGGCAACGAATAAGGAGCCGGTGTATGCATGTTTTGGTTGGAATGATAATGGGGTCCCGCTCAGATTGGGAGACCATGAGTCATGGGGCAGTCCTACTTGATGAACTCCAAATTCCCTATGAGGTAGAGGTGGTGTCTGCCCACAGGACGCCGGATAAGCTGTTTTCCTATGCGGAACAGGCAGAGACGCGGGGTATCGAGGTGATTATAGCAGGGGCGGGTGGGGCGGCCCACCTGCCTGGTATGACCGCTGCTAAAACTTCTCTTCCGGTCCTTGGTGTTCCTGTTCAGTCTAAAGCATTAAACGGACTCGATTCTCTCCTTTCTATAGTTCAAATGCCCGCCGGTATCCCCGTGGGAACCCTGGCTATCGGTAAGGCCGGTGCTGTCAACGCGGCTCTGCTTGCGGCCAGCATCCTTGCAAATAAATATCCGGAGATTAAAAGCCGCCTTAAAGCATACCGGGACCAACAGACCGATTCGGTCCTCGCCCATCCGGACCCCCGGGAGGAACTATGAGCGGTTTCAGCGCAGCGGCTCCCGATTCGGCGGAGGCGCCCCGGGCCGCCCAGGATGCCGCTCTGCTCCGCCGTATCGGCATCCTGGGCGGCGGCCAGCTTGCACGCATGCTGGCCCTGGCGGGCCACCCGCTGGGACTTGAGGCAGCCTTCCTGGACCCCGCTCCTGACGCCTGTGCCGCGGTGGTGGCCCGCCAGCTCCGGGGCGCCTACGACGATGGGGCAAAACTGGAGGAGCTTTCCGCCTGGGCCGATGTGATAACCTACGAGTTCGAAAATGTCCCGCCCCAGGCGGTCCACCTTCTGGAACAGCAGGAGAAACGGGTGTATCCCCCCGCTCAGGCCCTGGCGATTTCCCGGGACCGGCTTTCGGAAAAGACCCTGTTTACCGAACTGGGGATCCCCACACCGGCCTTCGCAGCCATAGAAAGTCTGGAAGCACTGCAGGAAGCGGTGCGGATCATTGGTCTTCCGGCGGTGCTCAAGACCCGAACCATGGGCTACGATGGCAAGGGTCAGGTAGTATTGCGTAAAGTTGAGGACTGCACCGCCGCCTGGGAGCAGATCCAGGGGCGAAGTGCGATCCTCGAAGGCTTTGTCTCCTTTACCCGGGAAGTCTCTATTATTGCGGTCCGGAGCAGTACCGGTGAGGAGGCCTTCTACCCTGTCACCGAAAACATCCACCGGGAGGGTATTCTCAGGCTTTCCCGGCCCCGCCGGAATGATCCCCGGCAGGGGGCTGCAGAAACCTATGCAAAAAAAATTCTGGACAGACTTCAGTATGTTGGCGTCCTAACTCTGGAGCTCTTTGATACCCCCCAGGGCCTTGTGGCCAATGAAACCGCCCCTCGGGTGCATAATTCGGGCCACTGGACCATTGAGGGTGCCTGCACCAGCCAGTTTGAGAACCATCTGCGGGCAATCCTGGGCCTGCCTCTGGGCTCTACAGCCCTCCGGGGAGCTGCAGCCATGATCAACTGCATCGGTGCCATGCCAGATATACACCCTATTCTGGCCATTCCCGGGGCCCACTATCATAGTTACGGCAAAGAAGCCCGACCGGGCCGGAAGGTAGGGCACTACACAATTACCGCCGACAGCGACGAAGCTCTGGATGCAATCCTGGAACGGTACGGATGTTCATCAATATGAACCATGAACCCAGCCCGCAAAGCCGGTTCTGGCGGCGGCTCATCCGTTTTATGTTCCGGAATAAGAACTTGAGCATTCAGCAAGAACGGGAGCTGTCTGAGCGCATGGCCCGCTTCCATCCACCCTATCCAAAGTCGGTACAGGTGCAATATGGTTCGATCCACCGGGGGCAGTTTGATGAAATGCCTGTGGCCCGCATCGAGCCTGATCGTGCAAGGGCGGGCAAGGTCCTCCTCTATATACATGGCGGGGGCTATGTGACCGGTTCTATCGGTTCATCGCTTATGATCTCACTTCCCTTGGCAGAAGCCCTGGCATTGCCGGTTGTTGTTTTTGAGTACCGGCGTGGGCCGGAACATCCCTATCCTGCTGCCCTGGAGGATGCCCTCTTAGCCTATCACTGGCTGATTTCTGAGGGCTGCAAGCCGGACGATATTATCATGCTGGGCGATTCTGCCGGAGGCGGCCTTGCACTCGCGACGGCTATGGCTCTTAGAGACGAAGGCGAGCCGGGGCCTGCGGCGCTGGTGCTGCTTTCTCCCTGGACGGACCTGACGAATTCGGGGCCTTCCCACAGGACCAATGCGGACCGGGATGCGATGCTTACCACGGCTCAATTAGAACGGTGGGCTCTGGCCTATGCTGGCAAGACTCCCCGGGATGAACCCTACATTTCTCCCCGATTTGGTGCCTTTACAGGGCTTCCTCCCATGCTTATCCAGGTTGATGAAAGCGAAATCCTTTTTGATGACAGCCGCTCCGTTGCTGAGGCTGCCCGGGCTGCCGGGGTAAACCTTTCGTTCCAGGTCTGGCAGGGCCTCTGGCATGTCTGGCCTGCGGTAGGCCCTCTGCTGCCGGAAACGGGGGCTGCCTATAAGGAGATTGGGTTATTTCTCAAGTCCCTGGGTTTGTTACCTGAATAAATCAGGGAAACACTTCGATTGGTATGCTATATGGCGCAAGGGCCCTTGCCAAAGAGTCCCTGCGTTCAATAAGGTAGGTCTCGGCCGCCGGTTCCGTTAAGGGATCCTCCGGGGCGGGCCGAGCCTTTCCGTAAAGCTGCACCCGTTGGGGGCCCTGCTGAGCCTGGCCTCCCTTAAAGTCCGATTGCGGGGCTCTCTCTAAAGCCCGCTCTAAGAGAACCCTCACCCGCTGCTCCCAGGCAGAGACTTCTTCCTGCGGCGGGAGCTTTCCATCAATCTTACAGATCATGGTCTGGATGATGAAGGGAGCCCCCACAGCAAAGGCATTTATTGCTTCGTTCAGGGCCTGAAAGGGTATGGCAGAACGGTTTATTTTTTTATACCAGGCTTCAGTTCCCGCATCAATCTTAAGCCAGATTTCCAGAAGTCCACGTTCAGGTTCGACTCCGGCGGAGCCTTTCATGGCGGATTGCCGAACCATCTTACATTCGTTCCGGGCGGAGCGGGCCAGATAGTCCGTCATGGCTGGATCGAGCAATCCCGCACCATTGGTGATGAGAACCAGCTTTGCCTTTGGGAAAAGCTCCATCCTTAACTGGGCTGCCAGTTCCAGGGCGGGGATGAAATCTGGATGCATCGTCGGCTCCCCATTCCCGGAAAATGAGATGTCCCGTACCGCGCCGATACCGCCGGTCTCGCCGGATTTCAGGCTGACCGCCAGCTGGCGCAGGCCCTGCTCCATGGCCTTAAGGGAAAAGCGCAGGTCCGTTGTAAAGGGAAAGACCTCGCAATAGGGACAGTCGAAACTGCAGAGTTTCTGGTCCGGAAAAAGGTTGATGCCTATCGAAAGTCCCCGGGAGCGGCGGGAAATGACCGGATACACGATGGCCCCCGCCTCCCGGTCAAGCCGGTGTTCCCTAACGGAACGGATGTGAGTGTCCATGATAGGTATTATACTACGCAGTTGGTGTAAAAGAATGTATGTTATTTAACTCAGCCCCTATCTTTGAGCGGGTCTCCCGAACATCTAGTTCATTCTGCAAATTGAGCCAGAATTTATAAGATGTACCGAAGAATTTCGAAAGCCTTAAGGCCATGTCAACTGTTATTTTTCGTTTATTATGTACCAGATCAAGAACGGAACTGGTTGATACATGTATTTCTTTTGATAACCGATAGGGTGTAATACCTAAGGGTTCTAAGAATTCCTCTTTAAGAATGTCGCCTATTTTTGGTGTCAGGTTACACCCTTGCAATCTTCCTGATAAATGTTCAAACCTATTCCCTGGTGGCACTTTAAGATCCTCTTCAGACTCAGCTGCATCAATTAATAACAA
>ERZ795051.2434-NODE-2434-length-20774-cov-6.049375_pt1 | contig 20774 bp, 19 predicted proteins | sample MGYA00375135_ERZ795051 | MGnify/ENA primary metagenome ERZ795051 (study PRJEB30180, sample SAMN05720222) | activated sludge metagenome | isolation source: Anaerobic digester | place: Japan | collected 2015-05-26 ... | reverse complement strand
TGCCGCTGGTAAAAACAAGCTCAGGACTGCTTTGGCGCTGATGTTCTTCCTGCCGGGAGTACCGTGTATATACTACGGCGATGAGGCAGGACTTCAGGGCTACAAGGATCCCTTTAACCGCCGGTGCTATCCCTGGGGACAGGAGGACAAGGAGCTCATCTTCTATGTCAGTGAGCTCAGCCGCATAAGAAAGAGCATACCCAATCTTAAAGACGGAAAGATATACTTCGTGCAGAATGACGGCAGCTATATCGATGAGCGCATAACCGCTTTCACCCGTCAGGGCAGGGAAACTGACTGTATTTTCTTCATTAACCGCAGCGCAGAGACAGTAACTCTTAGCGGTCTCAGCGGATATCTTGACAGGTTCGGAGCGTTTGAACCGTTCTGCGGTGACTATACCGATGATGTCCTGACCATACAGCCATATAGCTACTCAATAGTAAAAGCAAAATTCATGGGTTAAAAAATCCCGGAAGCTGACCTTGAACAGCCTCCGGGATATTTTTGTATGTCAGTCCTTCTTGGACTTCTTTTTTGTTTTTTTCTTTGGCTCTTCCTTTGCTTCAAGGGAAGCTTTAAGCTCCTTGCGGCAGCTTTCAAGCTGAGCCTTGTCCTCTTCCGGAAGCTCGGGATATTCCGGCTTGCAGTCCTTGAGAGCATCAAGCAGTATCTCTGTTATGAGATAGCGTGTGTACCAGCGCTGATCGCCGGGAAGAACATACCACGGACAGTTCTTTGTGGAGGTCTTGTTTATCACCTCGTTGAAGCAGTCCAGATAAGCATCAAATTTGTCTCTCACCTTAAGGTCATCCGCACGGAATTTCCAGTTCTTTTCCGGTATCTCTATACGCTCAAGAAGCTGCTCGGTCTGCTCCTCCTTTGAAATATGGAGGAATATCTTTACGATATGGTAGCTGTTTTCATAGAGATAATTCTCGAAGTTATTGACCTGAGCATAGCGCTCCTCGAAGAATTTCTTATCATCCTTGCCGATATTTCTGTCGGCCATATGATAATGGGGCTTGATGTTCTCTACCTGTACTGTTACAAGATCCTCATAGTGGCTGCGGTTGAATACAGCTATCTCGCCTCTTGCGGGAACATTTTTATGTATCCTCCAGAGGTAGTCATGAGCCAGCTCGTCCGATGAGGGAGCTTTGTAGGAATACACCTTTACGCCTGCCGGATTGATGCCGCTGAAAACATTCTTTATGGATGAGTCCTTACCGGAAGCATCAAGTGCCTGTATAACAAGGATAAGCCCCTCACGGCCGTCTGCGTAGAACTTATCCTGAAGCTGAGCCAGCTCCAGCTTATTTGCTTCGTACTTAGCGATTATATCTTCCTTATCGACATTATCATCCTTGCTGTTGGTGGAGAGCTTTCTTATGTCAGTTTTTTTCCTTCTTTTATGAGATACTTATCTGCTTTCATGGGGATATCCTCCGATCTGTTTAATTGATATACTGTTATTATATCACATATTTTATCCGGAGTAAAGAGAAATTTTATTAAACTTACAGGATCATTCCTCAGCCACAAGAAGTATACTTCTGCTCTTGCAGTAGGTCCTGCCGTCACATTCCCTCAGCGGCGTATCGGAGGCGCTTTCGCCGTCGGCATAGATATATCCGGTAGCGATTATCTCCCTGTCCTGCCATGTGGGATTGACGGCGAGGATAACGCTCTTCATCCTTGCGATGAATGCGCCGCCGCCAAGGTCGGTGAAATTGATATATTTCCTTATTTCGTCACCGCTTGACATTCTCAGCTCAGGGAATTTTTTCCTTATTGCGATAAGGCCTTTGTAGTACTCATAAACCTGGCGGTATTCAGTGAGTTTATTCCATTTAAGGCTGTTTACGCTGTCCGGGGAGGCATAGCTGTTATGGTCGAAGCCACAGTGGGCTACGGGCTTGCTGCGGAGGAATTCCTGACCGGCCTGAATGAAGGGTATTCCCTGTGAGAAGAATACCAGTGCTGCTCCAAGCTTATCGATCTGGATTATATCCTCCATAGAAGCGGTAGGCATTGAGAGACGCAGCTTATCGTGGAATGTCAGATTGTCGTGAGCTTCAACGTAGTTCACTACCTGGCAGGGTGAATCTGTCCAGTTATGGCCGTAGTGTATCTGAGGGTGTCTTACTCCGGCACAGAGTACGGAGCGCATCTTCCATTCAAGCTGCTGGTCAGCACCGTTGATATATCCCATTGACTGATCGCTGAACACATTGCCCTTGACAGTATCACGGAAATCGTCCGAGAACATGGCGAACTGGGGCAGTCTCCATGTGTTGTACTTGACCGCTCTGCGGCCTTCCTCAAGGGGAGAAGCTCCGCCTGTCCAGCCCTCGCCATAGAGGATGATCGAGGGATTGATCTCCCTCAGCTTTTCGGCGGCCATGTTCAGGGTATCAATATCTATAAGTCCCATAAGATCGAAGCGGAAGCCGTCCAGCTTATACTCCTGTGCAAGGTAGCAAAGGCTGTCGATGATATATTTCCTGCCCATTTCCCTTTCTGAGGCAAGCTCGTTTCCGCAGCCTGAGCCGTTGGAGAAATGTCCGTCATGAGTCTGGCGGTAGTAGTAATCCGGAAAGGATTTGTTGAACGGCGAATCAGCAGTAAGATAGGTGTGGTTGTATACCACATCCATGATTATGCCTATGCCCTTTCTATGGGCGGCAAGGATGAGCTCCTTGAACTCCTTTACTCTTACAAGGCCGTCATAGGGATCAGTGGAGTAGGAGCCTTCGGGAATATTGTAGTTCAGCGGATCATAGCCCCAGTTGAACTGCGGGCGGGTATCTGATTCGTCAACTGTGAAATAGTCTGCTACAGGGAGAAGGTGTATATGTGTTACTCCGAGGGCAGCTATATGCTCCAGCCCCACAGGCTCTCCCGCAGCATTTTTGACGTTTTTCTCAGTGAAAGCCTTGAATTTTCCTCTGTACTTGAAATTTGCGCTTTCATCGGAGGACAAGTCCCTGACATGGAGCTCATAAATAATAGCATCGGTGTATTTTTTTCAGCTTCACAGGTGAGCTCTTTTCCCAGCCTCTCGGGCAGGTCAGGGCGGGATCGAATATCATGCCTCTTACGCCGTTCACTCCGGCTGAGCGAGCATAGATATCGATAGTTTCTCTTTCGACGTATCCAATTCTCACGGTATAGGTATAATATTTTCCGTTGAGATCGCCTTCCGCCTCGGTCTCCCAGAGGCCGTGCCTGCATACCATAGGAAGGACGGCAATTCTCTCGCCGTCTGTTCCCTCGCTGTAGATATTGACTCTGACCTCGTTTGCGGCCGGAGACCACATACGGAAGATTGTTTTTTCCGGCGACCAGATAGCTCCGAGCTGGCCGTCATATGAGTAATTTGAGTCGTATTCAATAAAATTCGGCTGCATATGAAACCTTTCCTGAATAAGAATTTTTTAAGGTAAAGATCGCCGGAGGCGGCGAGATAATGTGCCGGGCAAGCCGGGGGAGAATATTGCAGAGCGGTCGTCCGGAATCGCTCCGCTGTCCGGACTGCTTCTTAGGAGGGGCTCTGCCCCTCCTCGTACACCACCCTGCCAGAGGATTAACAACCCTCTGGACTCCCTTTTCTTGCCGCCTTCGGCGTTTTTCGCTTTTTTATTATTACTGTATTTTCGCAAAAAAACTGCCGCATCGGTGCGGCAGTCTCTTATCAGAGATCGAGCTTTGAACGCAGCTTCTCAAAGAAGCTCTGGCGCTTCGCATAATTCTTCTCACTCAGAGAGCTTTCAAATTCCTTCAGCAGATCCTTCTGCTTCTTGGAAAGATTCTTCGGAACTTCAACATATATCTTTACATACTGATTTCCACGCTCAGTGCGGTGGAGCTTCTTGACGCCCTTGCCCTTGAGGCGGAATACTGTACCGGTCTGAGTACCTTCGCTTATGTTGTATTTAACATCGCCGTCTATAGTCGGGACAGTGATCTCTGCGCCGAGAACGGCTTCCATATAAGTAACAGGGATATCGCAGTGTATGTCATAGCCGTCACGCTTGAACAGCGGATGGGACTTTACGATTATGCTGATGAGGAGATCGCCGGAAGGTCCGCCGTTTACTCCGCAGTCGCCCTGGCCGCTGAGACGGATAGTCTGTCCGTCGTCTATACCTGCCGGGATATCAACGGATACGGTCTTCTGCATACGAAGTCTTCCTACGCCACGGCATTTCGGGCATGGATTTGTGATGATCTTACCCTTTCCGTTACAGTGCGGACATGGCTTTGTAGAGGATATAGCGCCGAACGGAGTACGCTGAGTGGTCTTGACGGTACCTCTTCCCTGACAATCGGGACATATTTCAGCAGAGGTGCCTTCATTTGCACCTGTGCCCTTGCAGGCCTCGCATACGCACATACGATTTATCTTCAGTTCCTGCTTCTTGCCTGTGCAGGCATCCATGAAGTTGATGGTAGCAGTTTCCTGAAGGTCAGCGCCTCTTCTCGGAGCATTAGCGGAATTGCCTCTTGTAGCGCCGCCGCCGAAGCCGAAGCCGCCGAATATGCTTCCGAGGATATCGTCCATATCGAATCCGCCGAAGCCGCCCATGCCGCCTTCTCCGCCGTAGCTTGGATCAACACCTGCATGACCGAACTGATCGTATCTTGCACGCTTTTCAGGATCTGAGAGGACTTCGTTCGCCTCATTTATCTCCTGGAATTTTTCTACATATGAAGGATCATCCGGATGAAGGTCAGGGTGATTCTCCCTTGCCTTTTTACGGAAAGCCTTTTTTATCTCATCCTCGGTAGCACCCTTCTGCAAGCCAAGAACTTCATAATAATCTCTTTTTTCAGCCATATCTATTCTCCTTATTAGTGAGTAGTGAGTAGAAAGTAGAGAGTAGTCAGCAGTAAGTGCCGCCTGAGATGAGCACTACTTTCTACTTTCTGATTTCTGCTTACTAATATGCCATTAGGGCGAAACGAATTTCGCCCTAAAAGTATCATTAATTTTGAACCTGATCCTCGTATTTGCTTACGCCGTCATAGGTTTTTCCGGCATTGTCATCTGCAACGCCGCCGAACCATTTGAGTCCGTACCATATCAGCAAGCCGAATCCGATTATCAGAGCTATGGTCAGGATCTTCTTTTTAAAATCTTTTCCCATAGATATCAGACTTCTGTAAAGTCTGCGTCAACTACTCCGTCATCGTTTCCGCCCTGAGCGCCTGCATCAGCAGCTCCGCCCATGTTAGCGAACTGTGAAGGATCTATGCCGCCTGCGCCGCCGTTTGGATTAGCCTGCTGGTAGATCTTTGCGGAGAGATCGTAGAATGCCTTCTGGAGGTCTTCCTTGAGAGTCTTGATCTCGTCGGCATTGTCTGCTGCAACAGCGGACTTGAGTGCTGTACACTTAGCCTCGATATTTGACTTCTCATCAGCAGATACCTTATCGCCGAAGTCTGCAAGAGCCTTCTCGCACTGGAATACAAGGTTCTCAGCCTCGTTCTTGTTGTCAACAGCTTCACGGCGCTTCTTATCCTCAGCAGCATACTGCTCAGCTTCCTTGACAGCCTTGTCGATATCGTCCTTGGACATATTTGTAGAAGAAGTGATAGTGATGTTCTGCTCCTTGCCTGTGCCGAGATCCTTAGCGGAAACATGAACGATACCGTTCTGGTCGATATCGAAAGTAACTTCGATCTGTGGGATTCCTCTTGGTGCAGGAGCGATACCGTCGAGACGGAATGTACCGAGCTGCTTGTTGTCTCTTGCGAACTCACGCTCACCCTGGAGTACGTTGATATCAACGGCAGGCTGATTGTCTGCGTAAGTTGAGAATACCTGAGACTTCTTTGTAGGGATAGTTGTATTTCTCTCGATCATTCTTGTGCATACGCCGCCGGCTGTCTCAATACCGAGTGAAAGCGGAGTTACATCGAGGAGGAGGAGACCGTTCTTTACATCGCCGCCGAGAACGCCGCCCTGGTATGCAGCACCGAGAGCTACGCACTCATCAAGGTTGATGCCCTTGAATGGATCCTTGCCGATGAGCTTCTTTACAGCGTCCTGAACAGCAGGGATTCTTGAAGAACCGCCCACCATGAGGACCTTGTTGATCTCGCCGATGCTGAGGCCGGAATCTTCGAGTGCCTGTCTTACAGGTCCCATTGTAGCCTCAACGAGGTCGGCTGTGAGCTCATTGAACTTAGCCTGTGTGAGAGTGAGGTCGAGGTGCTTAGGAGTACCTGTAGCGTCAACTGTTATGAACGGGATGTTTATATTTGAAGTAGTTGTGGATGAGAGCTCGATCTTAGCCTTTTCAGCAGCGTCCTTGAGTCTCTGAGCAGCCATCTTATCTGCTGAGAGGTCAATGCCCTCTGTCTTCTTGAACTCGTCAACGATCCAGTTGATGATGCGCTGATCGAAATCGTCACCGCCGAGACGGTTGTTACCTGCTGTAGCAAGTACCTGCTGAACGTCCTCGCCCATTTCGATGATAGATACATCGAAGGTACCGCCGCCAAGGTCGTATACCATAACTGTCTGCTCCTCTTCCTTGTCGATACCGTAGGAGAGAGCAGCGGCAGTAGGCTCGTTGATGATACGTCTTACAGTAAGACCTGCGATCTGACCTGCATCCTTAGTAGCCTGTCTCTGTGAGTCTGTGAAGTAAGCAGGAACTGTGATAACAGCCTCTGTAACAGTCTCGCCCAGATAAGCCTCAGCGTCAGCCTTGAGCTTCTGGAGTATCATGGATGAGATCTCCTGAGGAGTATAGTTCTTGCCGTCGATAGATACTTTATAATCAGAACCCATGTGTCTCTTGATAGAAGAAACTGTTCTGTCGTGGTTTGTGATAGCCTGTCTCTTGGCAACCTGGCCTACGAGACGCTCGCCGTTGTTTGTGAAAGCAACGACTGAAGGAGTTGTTCTTGCACCCTCATTGTTAGGGATTACAACAGCGTTGCCGCCTTCCATAACGGCTACACAAGAGTTAGTTGTACCAAGATCGATACCAATAATTTTTCCCATAATATATTCCTCCTAAATTATACCTTTACAAAAGAATTACGTGTTTACTCAAATAATTGAGAATTGAGAATGCAGTATCGAGAATTGATTTGTAGCCTGACGGATATTAACAATTCTCAATTTTCAATTCTTAATTCTCCATTGTTCAGTGCTCTGCACTAAACTGCAACTGCCACCATAGCCGGTCTTACCAGCTTATCGCCTACCGTGTAGCCCTTCTGAAACACCTGACATACGTGATTGCTGGCGTAGTCTGTACCGTCGAGCTGCTGGATGGCATTGTGGATGTTAGGATCAAACTCAGCTCCGAGAGCCTCTACTTCCTTTACATTCATCTTGCTGAGGAAATCCTGCATCTGAGTCCATATCATCTGCATACCGTTCTTGAAGTTCTCATCTGAGCAGTCTGCTTCAAGGGAACGCTCAAAGCTGTCTATTACAGGCAGCAGCTTATCTATACACTGAACAGAAGCGTCCTGATAGATACCGGTCTTCTCCTTAGCTGTTCTTTTTCTGAAGTTATCGTATTCAGCGAACAGTCTGATGTACTTATCGTTTGCCTCATGGAGGGCTTCCTCCAGTTCAGCATACTGTGAAGCGGTATCGTTATATTCGCTGACTGCATCGTCCTCGTCTGCATCCGGAGTCTCAACGTCTTCGGAAACATCCTCGGCAGCTTCAGCTGTTTCATTTTCCAGCTCTTCAGCAGGATCATTTATCTTGTCGCTGATATCCATTTCACATTCTCCTTTCCTACGGCTTTCCGCTGGTGTCAGCGGCACCGCCGTTAATTATGTCATCGCTGTCTCCTGACATGAGGTAAGATATCTTCTGTGTCAGGTAGTCAACATAAGGGATGATCTTTTTGTAATCGACTCTCATGGGGCCTATTACTCCGAGAGAGCCTGCCTCCTTGCCGCCCTTGCGGTACTTGGAGACTATAAGGCTTGAATTGCCTATTGCAAAGCTGTTGTTTTCCGAGCCGAACTTGACTTGTATCCCGCTGAAAGCGTCTTCCAGCAGATTACTTAGCCCGTCCTTATGCTCGATGAATCTTACGACCTCCATTTTATCCAGCTCATCGCAGGAGAGAAGCTTTTCGCCGCCCTTGACTGTGAGCTCCTGCTGGCGCAGATCCTCTGAAAGCTCTGATATACCCTTAACAAGAGGCGAAAGGGAGATCATGTAGGCGCTGACTGCGGCTACCATTTTATCGAACATTTCCTCGGAAAGATCCTCTACGGAGATACCATTGAGGTTTTCCTCTATATAATGTGTAAAGAATTCAAGCTGTTCATGGCTGAGGTCGAATTCGAGGCGGCAGGCCTTGTTCTTTATGCTTCCGCTGGAGGTTATCAGCAGGATGACGTATAGTCTCTTGCCGGTGGGGATGACCTCTACCTTTGATATCACCGAGAATCTCGGTGCCGGATTTGTGACCACTGCGGCACAGTGGGTAAGCTCTGTAAGTGCTGCTGCTGCATTCTGTATCAGCAGTTCCTCCGGCGTATCCTCGGTACCGAGCATTTCGTCCAGCCTTTGCTTTTCCTCATCAGAGAGCTCCGGCGGCGTCATCAGCTCGTCGATATAGAGCCTGTAGCCCATGAATGTAGGAACTCTTCCGGCGGAGGTATGGGGCTGTTCGAGGTAGCCCATCTGTTCCAGAGCCGCCATATCATTTCTTATAGTAGCGGCTGAAACATTGATATGTTCAAGCTTTGAGATCGCTTTCGAGCCGACGGGTTCGCCTGTCCTGACATATTCGTCAACAATTGCAGCGAGTATTTTCAGCTTTCTGTCGTCCACGATCACACGCCCTTTCGTTATTGTTTAGCACTCTATGTCTTTGAGTGCTAAATATAATTTATCACTATTATTGAGCTTTGTCAAGGGATTTATACATTTTCGGCATTTTGAATAAAAACCTGTGATACTGCTGTGAAAATCTGACATTTTTCGTCGTTCTGCCGGATTGCTCCGCTTATGTATGCATAAACAATATCCTTGGATAAGATCCTGCGGCAAAACTGCTGTATACAGGCAGATCATCTTGTTCGACAGTACAGAACAGCATTGTGCAAAATGCTGAAAAAACGGACGGAGTTTTGTAAAATACAACAGGTTCTATTGACATAATATCTGCTATTTGTTATAATGAATTTGATACTGCTTTGACAGAACCGCTTATATAGAGAAATTCCGGATAAAATATATTAAAAGGAGACACTGCGGCATTTCCGCAGGATCATTATGAACAGTAAAAGAGACCGTTATAAAAGATTGATAACCTTCGGCGCTGCAATGGTGCTGATGGCAGTGCTTACGGGTTTTTTTGCGTATGTCTGGTATAAATACTACAGCGAAGCCATTATCCTGCCCTACTACAGGCGAGGCAACTGGACTCTCATAGGCATATACAGCTTGCTGATAGTCCTCTTCTTCAAGGCCTACGGCGGCTTCAAGCTGGGTTACCTTAAAAAGACCGATATGCTTTTCTCGCAGCTCATATCAATGGCCTGCGTCAACGGCGTGACATACTTCCTGATAAGCCTTATCGGCCGTCATTTTATGGATGGCATTCCCTTGCTGCTGCTCACACTGGTGGATTTCGGATTCATAGCTGTCTGGACAGTCTTCACAGCCAAGCTCTTCTTTATGATCTACCCTCCGAGGAGGCTTATCATCCTCTACGGCAGTCATCAGGCAGCCGCTCTTGTAATGAAGATGAGCCAGCGTGTGGACAAGTATATGATATGCGAATCCGTCAGCATAAACGAGGACAGCGAGACCATCAAGGAGCTTATACTCAAGTACGAAGGAGTCATTATCTGCGATATACCGGCAGAACAGCGCAACGACTACCTGAAATTCTGCTTTGAGCGCTCCAAGAGAGCCTATATAGCTCCGAAAATATCAGACATTATAATAAGAGGTGCGGACGATATCCGACTCTTTGATACACCGCTGCTGCTCTGCCGCAATTACGGACTTGACGTTGAGCAGCGCATACTCAAGAGGATATTTGATATAGTATTCTCTCTGATAGCACTTATACCAGCAGCGCCCTTCATGCTGATATCAGCCCTGGCAATAAAGCTGTATGACGGCGGCCCTGTGCTCTATAAGCAGAAGAGACTTACTATCGATGATAAGGAATTTTATGTATACAAGTTCCGCAGTATGATAGTCAACGCCGAAAAGGACGGCAAACCGAGACTTGCTTCGGAAGAGGACGACCGTATCACTCCTGTGGGAAAGATACTGAGAAAATTCCGTATCGATGAGTTCCCTCAGCTGCTGAACATACTCAAGGGAGATATGTCTGTGGTCGGCCCGAGACCGGAAAGACCTGAGCTGGCTCAGGAGTATGAAAAGGAGATGCCGGAGTTCGAGTTCCGCCTTAAAGTGAAAGCCGGACTTACCGGCTATGCACAGGTAACGGGAGTATATGATACCTCCCCATATGATAAGCTGAAAATGGATCTGATGTATATCGAGAACTTCTCGATAAGACTTGATCTGCAGATAATACTGATGACTATAAAAACAATGCTGTTCCCGCCTAAGACAAATGCGGAAACGGAAGAAAGTGTGCTCGGCATACATCAGAGCACAGGAAAAGAGGAGAATAACAAATGAAGATCACCGCAGTGATAATGGCAGGCGGAAGAGGCGAGCGCTTCTGGCCCAAGAGCCGCAATTCTTGTCCGAAGCAGTTCCTTTCTCTCACCTCTGACAGAGAGACTATGATACAGAAAACAGTCAAGAGACTCAGCCCGCTGGTGGCAGCCGAGGACATCTATATCGTTACCAATGCCGCTTATAAGGGACTCGTTAAGGATCAGCTCCCGGATGTTCCGGAGGAGAATATCCTTGCAGAACCTTGTGCAAGGAATACAGCTCCCTGTATCGCCTTTGCAGCAGCAGTTATCGGAAGAAAATACGATGACGCTATAATGCTGGTGCTCCCTTCAGATCACCTCATCGGCTATGAGAATATCTACGTAAAGACACTGAAAAAGGCTGTTTCTGTGGCAGAGAACGAAAAGAATCTGGTAACTATCGGAATCACTCCTACCTACCCCGAGACAGGCTACGGCTACATCAATTTCGGAGAGGAATCCGGTGATGCATACAAGGTCGAGCGCTTTGTTGAAAAGCCGGATCTTCCCACAGCAAAGCAGTACCTTGCCTCCGGAAAATACCTCTGGAACAGCGGTATGTTCGTATGGAAGATATCCTCTGTTATGGCTAATCTCAAGGAGTTCATGCCTGATATATACGAGGGAGCCCTCCGTATCGGCGAGAGCTTCGGCACAGACAGCTTTGAGGAAACTCTTGTCAAGGAGTTCACAGCCTTCACCTCCGAGTCCATCGACTTCGGTATCATGGAAAAGGCCGACGATATCTACACTCTCCCCGGCAGCTTCGGCTGGGATGACGTAGGAAGCTGGCTGGCTGTTGAGCGTATAAACGAGACTGACGACGATAAGAACTACATTGACGGTGACGTTATAACTGTTGATTCCAAGCGTACAACTGTATGCGGCGGAAAGCGTCTTATCGCAGCTATCGGTACAAGAGACATCGTTATCGTGGATACAGATGACGTACTTCTTGTATGCTCGAAGAACAGCACTCAGGACGTTAAAAAGGCTATCGCTCAGCTCAAGGAGCAGGGCAGAACAGAGCTTGTATAAAATAAGGAATAAAAAGCCGAAGGCGGCAGGCAATGGGAGTCCAGAGGGTCTGTGATCCTCTGGCAGAGAGGTGTGTGAGGAGAGGCAGAGCCTCTCCTGAAAAGCAGTCCGGACAGCGCAGCGTTTCCGGACGGACGCTCTTCTTTTGATCCCTCGGCTTGACCGACGCTATTATTCTTTTTCATCAACGATCATTTATTATAAAGGAGAAATAAATATGAAAAACGCACTTATCACAGGTATCACAGGTCAGGACGGTTCTTATCTTGCAGAGCTGCTTCTTGAAAAGGGCTACAATGTATACGGTATATGGAGAAGAAAGGCTACTGTTGACTACGGTAACATCGCTCACCTCAAGGACAAGGTAACTCTTATCTATGCCGATATGACAGATCCTGTATCCCTTATCTCTGCAATGAAGATATCTCAGGCTGACGAGGTATACAACCTTGCTGCTCAGTCATTCGTTGCTACAAGCTGGGACACTCCTCTCGGAACTGCTGATATCGATGCTATCGGTGTTACAAATATGCTTGAGGCTATCCGTATCGTAAAGCCGGAGTGCCGCTTCTATCAGGCTTCCACATCTGAGATGTTCGGCCTTGTACAGGCTATCCCGCAGTGCGAGACAACACCTTTCTATCCAAGAAGCCCATACGGCGTTGCTAAGCTCTACGGCCACTGGATCACAAAGAACTACCGTGAGAGCTACAATATGTTTGCCTGCTCAGGTATTCTCTTCAACCACGAGTCCGAGAGAAGAGGTATCGAGTTCGTTACAAGAAAGATCACTGACGCTGTTGCACGTATCAAGCTGGGCGTTCAGGACTATGTAGAGCTCGGAAATATGGATTCCAAGCGTGACTGGGGCCACTCCAAGGACTATGTAAGAGCTATGTGGCTCATGCTCCAGCAGGACAAGCCTGATGACTACGTTATCGCTACAAACGAGACAAGAACTGTACGTGAATTCGTTGAGACTGCTTTCAAGCACGTTGGCATCGAGGTTCAGTGGCAGGGCGAAGGCGTTGACGAGATCGGTATCGACAAGGCTACAGGCAAGACTATCGTAAAGGTAAACAAGAAGTTCTTCCGTCCCGCAGAGGTAGATATCCTCCTGGGCAATCCTGAGAAGGCTGAAAAGGCTCTCGGCTGGAAGAGAGAGATCTCATTCTCCGAGCTGGTAGAGCGTATGGTAAAGAATGACCTTGACCGTGTTGAAAAGGAGATAAAGGTTAAAGAGATCGTTGGCTGATAAACGAAAGGGATGATCTTATGTTGGTGTTCCTGCTGATAATAGCGCTGATCGCTGTTGTAATGTGGTATCTGAGAAAGCAGAGTATGTCTGGCGGAAGAGACTTCGATAATGGCGGCGGAAGCAGTTTTATGCCGTATATCAACGACAATAAAAAGGAAGATGCTCAGGTTGTCCTGAAAGAATCTCCAAGCGGCTACCTGAAAACTGCTGTATTGCTCAAGCTTGATGCCTACAATGCTCTTATGGTATCTCTTGAGGAAGGGAATGTAACATATTCAGATGCAGTTGATAAGCTGAACACAGTGAAGAATCTGCCTATGAGCAAGGCTCAGTTCGGTCATAAGGGGTTCGACGTCAATGATGTCAATATCTATATCGCCGGACTCGAAGCTAAGATCGAAAAGAAGATCGACGAACTGCGTTAAAGCTGCGCTGGTCACAAAAAATGCATATGCCGGTCACTCGGGGAAAACCTTTCGGAAGAAAGGTTCTTCCCCGAACCACTTTTTCAAAAGGTTATCTTTCAATGACCGGCATCCGATCTGTGCGAGCAGCAATAACAGGAAGGTGATGAAGGATGAAGATAACCTTTGACGCTATACCGCTCATTGCAGACAAAATAACCGGAATAGGCTGGTGCGAGGCAGGACAGACTACAGCTATGGCAAGGCTGTTCCCTGAAAACGATTATGAATACAGCTTCTTCACCGATAAGAGCGGAACTGCCCTTGAAAGGATAAAGCCTTTTGCCGGAGACAATATCGGGCTCAATACCTCTAAGTTCCCGAAAAAGCTCTACAGAGGAATGTCTGCTATGCTGCCGGTGCCCTATTCGCAGTTTTTCGGCGGCGATTCAGATATCACCCACTTCTTCAATTATATCGTTCCGCCGGGAGTCAAGGGAAAGACCGTCGTGACAGTTCATGATATGGTATACAAGGCTTTCCCGGAGACCGTCCGTGGCAGGACTAAGCTCATGCTGAACATGGGGCTGAAAAGTTCTATGAAGCGTGCGGACATGATAGTTACGGATTCGGAATTCTCAAAGTCTGAGATACTGAAATACTTCCCCGAGCATGAGGAAAAGCTGAGAGTAGTTCCCTGCGGTGTGGATATGGAGCGATTCAGTCCGTGTACCGATAAAGAGCGTATCGAAGCTGTAAAGGCTTCCCTTGAAATAGAGGGGGATTATTTCCTCTACCTCGGCACTATCGAGCCGAGAAAGAATCTTGAAAGACTGATAAAGGCCTACGAACATTTTGTGGACGAGGTCGGCAGCAATGCCCCGTCACTTGTGCTTGCAGGAGGCAAGGGCTGGCTGTATGACGGTATATTTGCCCGTGTAAAGTCAATGGGACTTGAGGATAAGGTGCTGTTCACCAAATATGTCCCCTCAGAGGATATGACTCCGCTGATGTGCGGAGCGCTGGCATTTGTTTTTCCCTCTGTATATGAGGGGTTCGGCATGCCTCCCCTTGAAGCTATGGCCTGCGGAGTTCCCGTACTCTGCTCCGGAGAGGCTTCTCTGCCGGAGGTAACAGGCGACTGCGCTGTGATATGCGACGCATATTCCATAAAGAGCATTACTCAGGGGCTGCTAAGCCTTTACGAGGATGAGGCACTCAGGAAAAGTCTCAGCGAAAGAGGACTTGAAAGGGCAAAGCTTTTCACTTGGGAGCGCTCGGCGGAGATGCTTATGGATATATACAGTGAGCTGATGAAATGAATTGACTAAAACGACGAAGCCGGCAAAACAGTCCGGACAGCAGAGCGTTTCGGACGTATGTGCGGCATACAGGAGGGTGCGCTATGGATCCTAAAACCAGCACCAAGAATGCGATAATTTTTTGCACGGGCTTATTTTTATCGATCCTTGCACAGGTGATACTGTATAAAGTTGAGAAAGGCGATAGGCTCGTAATTATCTTCGGAATGACCGGAGTCGGCCTGATCACCATAGCGGCTTTGGTCACGGCGGTATGCATCGGCGGGTTTCTGGCGGTGTTCATAGATACAAAAGGCAAAGACGGTAAGCCACGGAAGGTTTATAAGGCGGTAATATTTACGCTGGGGATGATTATTCTCTGGCTGCCGGCAGTATTTTACTTTTTTATAATGCTGATCTGTGCTGGCAGAGGGCCAAGTGATCCGAAAAAAATAAAAAGCCCCGACGGAAAGCACTTCATCGTCAGAACATCCGACACGGCAGAGGGGCATTCGATCTATTGCTATTACGTCAAGGAGCATGGAGTTGTTTACCGCCCTATATTCGAGGATTTTGAAAGAAAGTCCGATCCGGAGCTCCAATGGACTGACGAGGGCGTAATATATGAAGGAAAACTTTACGAATACTGAGGTGAGAAAATGAGCGGGAAAAGGCTCAGGGTACTGGAAGTAAACAAGGCCTATTCCCCCCATATCGGAGGGATAGAGACTCTTGTGAAGCAGTACTCGGAGGAACTGGGGAAAATATGCGGCGCAGGAGTAAAGGTTCTGGTCTGTCGTGACGGAAGAGGCCGGACAATACGTGAGAAGGTCAACGGCGTCAGCGTCACAAGGGCAGGAAGTCTGGGAACATACTTCAAATGCCCCATATCCTTCTCATTTATAAGGCTTTTCAGAAAAATGGCGAAAAAGGCAGATGTGGTGCATATACACCTGCCCTTTCCGCTGGCAGATGCCGCTGCACTTCTCTCCGGATACAAGGGACGTATCGTGGTGAGCTGGCACAGCGATGTGGTAAAGCAGAAGAAGCTGATGCTGGTATACAAGCCCTTCATGCGCTGGCTGCTGAAGCGTGCGGATGCTGTGATCGTTGCCACAAAGGGACACATCGATGGCTCGGAATATCTGCCTGAGTTCAGGGAGAAATGCCGTGTAGTACCATATGGGCTATGGCCTGAGGACTATACCTCGGTCGAAAGAAAGCCTGTCCTCACCGATAAAGCAGCGGATAAGTCAGCCGTAAAGGTGTTCTTTTCCGGCAGACTGGTCTATTACAAGGGCGTTGACATCCTGCTGAGAGCCTTTGCGGAGACAAAGGGCTGCGAGCTGTTCATATCCGGAGAGGGCGACCTTGAACCGGAGCTGAAAAGCTATGCCGCAGAAAACGGTCTTGCTGAACGGGTACACTTTCTCGGTTTCCTCTCTGAGAAAGAGCTGCGGCAGGCTTATATGGATTGTGATATATTTGTATTGCCCTCAGTGGCAAGGAGCGAGGCCTTCGGAATAGTCCAGATAGAAGCAATGGCCTGTGGAAAGCCGGTAATAAATACCGCCCTGCCCTCGGGAGTGCCATATGTCAGCCTTGACGGGGAGACCGGCATAACCGTTCCTCCCTCTGATGAAAAAGCTCTTGCAAAGGCGATAAACACTCTCGTATCCGACAGGGAGCTGAGAGAAAGATACGGAAGAGCTGCTGCGGAACGTGTCAGCAGTGAATTCCATGAAAAAGAAGTAATAAAAAGACTTTACAGCGTCTTACGTGAAAGGAGAGCCGGAAAATGAAAGCTCTTATTATTGGCGGAGCCGGATTCGTAGGCGGCTACCTTATAAATGAACTGAGGACATCCGGTGCGGAGGTATGCGCTACCTGTCTCGCAAATGAGACCATATCCGGTGACTGCAATGTTAAAGTTCTCGATATACTTGAGCCTGAAAGCGTTCAGTCAGCTATAGATGAAGAAGCTCCGGATGTGATCTTCCACCTTGCTGCACAGAGCTCCGTGGCACTGTCGTGGAAGCGTCCGCAGCTCACCGCTGATATAAACGTGAAAGGAAGCATAAACGTCCTTGAGGCAGTGAGAAACGCCGCAAAAAAAGACATCCGTCTGATACTCATAGGTTCCGGAGAGGAATACGGCTTCATTCGCGAAGGAGCCTGTCCTATAAGCGAGAACGAGATACTCCGCCCCGGCAATATCTATGCGGCTACAAAGGCCTGTCAGGGAATGCTGGGCGAGATATACTCAAGAGCCTACAAAATGGATATCATAATGGTGAGAGCGTTCAATCATTCCGGCCCGAAGCAGGCTCCCATGTTCGTTATCTCCGACTTCTGCCGGCAGATAGCTGAGATAGAAAAGGGGCTTCATGAGCCTGTCATGTCTGTGGGAAATCTCTCCGCAATGCGTGATTTCACCGATGTAAGGGATGTGGTAAGAGCATACCGCCTCCTTGCAGAAAAGGGCATCAGCGGACAGACCTATAACGTGGGAAGAGGAAAGGCTGTGCCGGTACAGTATATTCTCGATACCGCCCTCAGCTTTTCTGAGACAAAAATAGAAGTAAAACAGGATCCGGCAAGGATGAGAGCATCGGATATCCCGATAATAGAGCCGGATGTTTCGCATATACTTGCAGATACCGGCTGGAAGGCTGAGATATCTATGGAACAGACTATAAGGGACACGCTGGACTACTGGCGTTCAACCCTTTGAATAAGACCGTGAGAAAGGAGAGCCGCAATGTCTGATATTAAGCTCACAAAGGAAAAAATGCATACCTTTACAGGCCACGAAAAGCTCAGCGCTCTTAAAGCGCCCGGAAAACTGACTGAGTTCGGCGAGAAGCAGAATGAAGCCAACGAGGCCATTGCTGCAAATGTCAATGCGCTTATCAAGAGGCTCTGTGCCCTTGAAGATCAGCAGGAGAAAAATACGGCGGTCATGAAGAAGCTTGCCGAGGAGCTGGGAGCATTCAAGAAGGAGCTTGACCGTGTAAGGCTGACTGAAAAGCTCAACTCCGGTGCGATAGAACGCCTTGACCGTGCAGTGCGGCTTGCAGAGGGCGATGATGAATAAGCATTCAGTTTGCTTTTATTGAAATAATAAAAACGCCGAAGGCGGCAGGAAATGGGATCCCAAAGAGCCTGCGGTACTTTGGCGGGAAGGTGTGCGAGGAAGGGCAGGCCGGACAGCGAAGCGGCATCCGGACGACCGTTCTGAATTGCTTTCCCCGGCCTGACCAACGAAATGATTTTCTCTGCCTAAAGACGATACAGAGAGGAAATACATTGAATAGCAATATATCCATATTTATATTGTGAAATTTTCAGCAAACTCTTGACTTTAGGTCAAATTTGTTATATCATTATAAAGTGGACAAGAGATGTTCCGAAGCTTGAAATATAGTCCTGAGGGACTGACAACTTTCCGCAAATTCTGACATGGATCAACGGAGATATATGCCGGAAGGCAGAACGTCTCCGTTTTCTTATTTTATACTGAAAGAAGGTGTTATTATGGGTGATCTTGCCGATAAGCTCATGGAAGAGCTTGAATGCCGGACGCCTTTCACAATACCCATATTCGGCGGCATCCCCGTTCCGGAATCATGTATTATGACATGGATAATAATGGCAGTTCTGGTAATAGGCTCAATAATATTTACAAAGACTATGAAGGTAGTCCCGAAGGGCGCACAATGTCTCGTAGAGGGATTCATATGCTGGATGGATAACTTCTTTCTGGAGATACTCGGACCGAAGGGAAAAAAGTACCTGCCGATACTTGAGACTCTCCTGCTCTACATAGGAATATCCAACGTCATCGGACTTTTCGGCCTCAGACCTCCTACAAAGGATCTGGGCGTAACAGCAACTCTTGCAATATTTGCGATACTGCTGATACAGTACAGCGGTATCCGTGAAAAAGGCGCAAAGGGCTGGCTGAAGGGCTTCAAGGAGCCTATGGCCTTCATGCTCCCGCTGAATGTGCTGGAGCTGGTCATAAAGCCGCTCTCACTTTGTATGCGACTTTTCGGAAACGTACTGGGTGCATTCGTTATCATGGAGCTTATAAAGCTGATAGTCCCTGTGGGACTCCCGCTGGTATTCAGCTTCTATTTTGATGTATTCGACGGCTGCATACAGGCTTATGTATTTGTGTTCCTGACATCACTGTTCATGTCCGAAGCAATGGAAGAAGAATAAACGCTCTATTTACTGTTCAACAGGAGGTTAAAATATGGGATTAATCGCAATTGGCGCAGGCCTTGCAGTTCTTACAGGTGCCGGCGCAGGTATAGGTATAGGTATAGCAACTTCAAAAGCTGCTGATGCTATCGCAAAGCAGCCTGAAGCAAAGGGAGATATAAACAAGGCGCTCCTCCTTGGATGTGCTCTTGCAGAAGCTACAGCTATCTACGGCTTCGTTATCGCTCTGCTCATCATACTTTTCCTTAAATAAGACAGATCTGGAGGTATATAATTATGGGAATGATCGCATTGGGTGCAGGCCTTGCAGTTCTTACAGGTGCAGGTGCAGGTATTGGTATAGGTATAGCAACATCAAAAGCAGCAGAAGCTATCGCACGTCAGCCCGAGGCTAAAGGCGATATCAACAAAGCACTCCTCCTCGGATGTGCTCTTGCAGAGGCAACAGCTATTTACGGCTTCGTTATCGCTCTGCTCATCATACTTTTCCTTAAATAATACTACTATTCCTAAGAAGGAGGGAAGGATATTATGCTGGATATAAATATCTGGAACTTTATATGGGCAGCAATCAACCTTATACTGCTGTTCATACTTATGAAAATATTCCTTTTCAAGCCCCTCAGAAAAATGATGGACGAGCGTACACGCTCCATTCAGGAGGATATCGATAACGCAAAGCAGTCCCGTGAGGAGGCTGAAGCACTCAAGCAGCAGTATGCTGATGATATCAGTGAGGCTAAGGCTGAGGCTCAGAAGATCCTTATGAAGGCCCATGAGGACGCTGAAGCAGAAAAGGCTGCTATGCTCCGCAGATCTCAGGAGGAGGCAGATCAGATAGTTGCCGATGCCAACAAGGCTATCGAGACAGAGCGCAAGAGAGTTCTTGCACAGGCTCAGACACAGATCGCAGACCTTGCTATAGAAGCAGCTTCAAAGATCATCGGTGAGAACGTGGACGACGAAAAGAACCGCCGTCTCGTTGACAGATTCCTCTCCGAAGAGGAGGGCGGCAAGTAATGAGCGAGATGAACAAGGACTTGCTTAAAGAGCTTATCCGTCTTGAGGTACCACAGGATGACGCTGACGAGACCAGGAACATACTCACTACCTGTGAGGATGTTGAGTCTACTCTCGGCAATCCGCTGGTAACACTGGACGAAAAGAGGAGCATTATAAAGAAGCTCTTCCCCGAAAGCGTACAGAAATTCATGGTCGATGCCGTCAGAGGCGGACAGGCCGGAAATATCACCGCTGTCCTTGAGGAGTATTCCGACTACCTCATCGAGAAGGACGGCAGCATACGTGCGGTCGTGCGCTATGTGACTCCCCTTACAGAGAATCAGCAGGCTGATCTCCGCAAGTTCATAATGGAAAAATTCGTCAAGGATGACGTTATCATAGAATATGTCCATGATCCGGACATAATCGGCGGATTCATCCTCAATGCCGGAGATGTGGAGTACGATAAGAGCTACCGTACAAGCCTCCGCCTTATGAGGGAGAACCTTCACGGCAAGGCTGCTGAATTTGCAGGCCATGCTGATGAAAAGACAATATCTTCCGGTAAGACCGGGGATATCATATCCGTCCTCAAAACGGAGGTAAAGGATTTCGACGTCAAGTCCGGTGCAACTGAGACAGGCTTCGTTACCCGTCTGGGTGATGGTATCGCAACTGTACGTGGTATGAACGCTGTAATGTACGGCGAGCTGGTAGAGTTCGAGACCGGCATCAGAGGTATCGTACAGAACCTTGAAGAGAAGTCCGTTGGCGTAGTTCTTCTGGGAGACGATCACGGCCTCACAGAGGGCTCATCTGTTGTAAGAACAGGCAAGAGAGCCGGTATCGGCGTTAGTG
>ERZ795051.2427-NODE-2427-length-20798-cov-5.440823_pt1 | contig 20798 bp, 16 predicted proteins | sample MGYA00375135_ERZ795051 | MGnify/ENA primary metagenome ERZ795051 (study PRJEB30180, sample SAMN05720222) | activated sludge metagenome | isolation source: Anaerobic digester | place: Japan | collected 2015-05-26 ... | reverse complement strand
CTTAAGTTTTAGGTTAGTACAGCCTTTATTATTGGAAAGTCTGCTATTATTAGTTTTGATTATCTGTTTACTGATTACAAAAATAATACGCGTTTAAAATTGGAAGTAAATAAAACAGATGTTTTTGATATGGGTAACGCCTATGATTTAGATAATTAAGATATCAATAAGTATGCACTAGCTGGTCATACTTTCAAAGCTGGTGCTGAATATCGTTTATCAGATGCATTTTCTTTACGTGCAGGGTTTGCCTATCAAACAGCATCGGTTAAAGATGAAGCTATAAAGTTAGTTCCTTTAAATACAATTCGTACGGATATGGAATACTTTAAAGATCAGGGTTCGCTCTATGGAACGGGTGGTGTTGGATATCGTTATAAAGGTTTTGGTGTAGATTTGACGTATGCATACCGTCAGAAGAATGAATCATTTAAACCTTATGAAAGTACAGAACTAAATGCTGCTAAAGTTGTTACTAATGCACATAATGTAGTTTTATCCTTGTCGCTTAGATTTTAATTACACTTTTAAAAAACGTAAAAAGCCTTATTTGAGTAAGGCTTTTTTTATTGTTGTTTCCATATTTTATAAGCGACTTCAGCTTGCTTTATGAGCATATCTAATCCATTTTTTATGGTTGCACCACGCATTTCTCCTTCTATTAAAAATTGTGTTTTAGCTGGGTTGTATATTAAATCATACAACAGGTGTTTTTTTCCAACAGCTCTATATGGAATGTCGGGATAGCCGTCTATGTCAGGAAACATGCCGAGTGGAGTAGTGTTTATAATCAAAGTGTGAGTTTCAATTAAGTCAGACGAAAGCTCATCATAGCCTAATTTATTGAGCCCAGCTTCACGAGATACGTATAAAAAAGAAATATTCAATCGTTCGAGCACATACGCCACCGCTTTTGATGCGCCACCTGTGCCTAAAAGCAATGCGTGTGTATGATGTTTTTGCAAAAGAGGTGTAAGTGTAGTTTCAAACCCGATGACATCAGTATTAAAACCTTTTAGCCATTTTTGTCCACTTTTTTTGCCGATTTTAATGGTATTTACAGCACCAACTGTAGCAGCTATTTCATCAAGTTCATTTAAAAAAGGTATGATTTGTTCTTTATATGGAATGGTAACATTTAAGCCCTTCCATTCTTTTGAGAACACCCCTTTTACTTCTTCTATACTTTCTAATTCGCACAAAGAATAATCGGCATCAATCTTTTCTTTTTCAAATTTATTGGTAAAGTAATCTTTTGAAAAAGAGTGTGTTAATGATTTTCCTATTAGTCCGTAATGCAACATGATACGTGTGAGTTATTTCTTACGTTTGATTAACGCTTTAATAAGGAACCAAACAACAGCCAAAGCGACTAAAACCAGGAATACTACAGATAATTCGTGACTGTATTTATTAATTAAGTCCGCTTGACCATGAGCTAAATAGCCAATAAGTGCTAAAATACAATTCCAAATGCCAGCGCCCAGTGTTGTGTACAGTAAAAAACTAGGCATATTCATTTTTGCTAAACCTGCTGGAATAGAAATTAATTGGCGAATCCCGGGTAGTAAACGACCAATAAACGTAGATATTTTTCCATGATTATTGAAGTAATCCTCCGCTTGTTTAATTTTTTCACTACTCAAAAGGAATAAATGACCAATTTTACTATCTGCAAATTTGTAAACGATAGGGCGTCCAAGCCATAAAGCTAAGTAATAATTGATAAGTGCTCCAATAAGTGCGCCTAGCGTACCAAAAACAATGACCAAAAATATGTTTAAATTACTTTCTGGTTTACTGGCTACGTAAGCTGCAGGGGGAATAACTATTTCAGATGGAAATGGAATAAATGAACTTTCGATAGTCATTAAAATGGTGATATTGGCATAATTCATATTGGCATCATACCATTGTTCTACCTTTTGAATCAGCGATAAAGAATCTTGAGGAGTCGATTCTTGTGCAGATAATAACAGTGGTAATACCAACAATAGAATAAATAGTGCTTTTTTCATAATTTTATTTAGTTAATAAAGATTTTGCATCGGGAAAAACAGATAAAAATATATCAAGTGCATTACTATACGTTTGTTTTGCTAAACTAAAAAAATCTAGTGTTTTATCATAATCTTTTATAGCGTAATAAGCCATCGACATGAGGAGCGTGAGTTTATCGAGTGTTGGGTCCTGCTCAAAGGCTTTTTCGTAACAAGGAACAGCCTGTTCAAACTCACCCGATTGCATGTATAAATCGCCCAATTCTTTCCACGTTTCAGGTTGTTTTTGTTCCAGTTCCAATGAGTGTAGGTAAGCAATTTTTGACTCTTCAATTAAATTATTTTTATCCAAAATTTCGCCTAAAACAGCATAGTTTTCTGCAGAATCAGGATTTGCATCAATGGCTTTTTTAATGTACTCAAAACCTTTGTGGTACTCTTCAGTTTCAACCATACAAATTGCAGCGCCGAGCCAAGCATCGCCATTGCCGGGATTTAATTTAGCAGCTTGTAAAAAATAGGTTAATGCTAAATCGTATACTTCACAATTTTCATAACATTCGCCTAAAAATGCCGTAACGACACTGTCTTCGGGATAGTCAGTTAAGTATTTTTTGTAAGCTTTAATAGAGGGCACATATTCTTCTAAATTGAAGTGACAGTGTCCCTTTTGCAACCATGCAATTGTATCATTCGGATTGATCGCAATGTTGAAGTCGAAAGCATTCAAGGCTTCACGATATTGTTCTAAATTAAAATGGAGGAGTCCTAAACAAAACCAAGCCGATGATTTATAAGGTTCAATATCAAGGATACGATTGTAGATTTCAATCGCTTTTTCAGATTCGTTTAATTGTTCTAAATAAACGGCATATTCTACTAAAAGGTCTAAGTTTTTAGGATCTTTTTTAAGTCCTTTTTGAATAAAATAGGAACTGTGGTGATAGTCTTGAAATACGTGTAACATCATTACAATGTCCAAACAGATTTCGGCTAAGTCGTCTTCTGCATAAGCATTTACTAATTCTTTAAAAAGGATTACAGCTTCCTGTTTATGATCGGTTTTTAGCAAAATTTCTGCTTTTGTAAATATGTGTGCAGGATTGCCTTCCTCTTGAAATTGATTGATAAGATCAAGTGCTTCTTCAAAACGTCCTAAACTAGTATAAATACGTGCTTTTTTACATTGTAAATGCGAGCTGTCAGGGTGTAGTTTTAGGGCAAAACGAAGCGCGTTTTGGGCATTTTCTACATTACCCAAATGTAAATAGTGTTCAATGATAAACTCCAAATCTTCTACATCAAAGTATTCTGAATGCCCTTTTTTATTGGCTTCTTCATAGTTTTTGATGATAGCAAGCTCTTCGTTCGTTAAATCAAAGTCGTTACTGCGCATAACTACAATATTAAATTGCAAAAATAGCTCAACTTACGTGGTTTATAAACAGTTTCAGGAAAAAGTTATTAACAGAATAGGGTATTTGACCGTTTACAATAAAAAAACGCTACATTTTTTAATATAGCGTTTTATAGGTTGGATTGAAGCACCTTATTCTGGAATCTCTTTAGTTTCAAAAGCTGAAATTTGACGATTAAAAACTTCGTCAAGTGAAATTAAAAAAGTTTCAGTATTGCCTATACCTGTTATTGGTGTAATTTTTTCGATGATGATGTCCATCAAATGACGGTTGTCTTTGGCATATATTTTCACAAACATCGTATAACGCCCAGTAGTAGAGTGGCATTCCACTACTTCTGGAATGTTTTTAAGGGCTTCAGTTACACTTTTATAGTATGACATTTCTTTGATGATAATACCTACATAAGCACAAGTTTGATAACCAATTTTATAGGTGTCTATAATAAACTCAGAGCCCTTTATAACGCCAATATTTGTAAGTTTTTGTACACGTTGGTGAATAGCAGCACCAGAAACATTACACTCGCGAGCTACTTCCAAAAAGGGAATACGTGCGTTTTGAGAAATCATTTGTAGGATTTTTTTATCCAGTTTATCGATGTGATGTGCCATAAATTGAGAGGTGTATCTATGTTAATTTAAAAAATCGTTCAAAGATAATATATTTTTTTAAAATATACGGCAAAAATAACAAATTGAATAGTAAAGTTGATGTTTTATGATTATAAATTAAAAAATCTCTTTTCAATAATTATTGTGTTGATAACTTATATCTTCTTGTGAAAGAAATAGATAGGATTTTTTATTTCTGAAATACGTATTCAAGATTTTTTCAATCAATTTTTTTATGTAATTTTGCACGAATTTTCACACATAATACTCAGTATGAAACCTACATTGTTAGTTTTGGCGGCTGGAATGGGCAGTCGTTATGGGAGTCTTAAACAGCTCGATGGGGTTGGTCCTAATGGCGAGACCATTATGGATTATTCCGTTTATGATGCCGTTAGAGCAGGATTTGGTAAAGTGGTTTTTGTTATTCGTCACAGTTTTGAAGATGAATTTCGCAAGCAGATTGTAAGTAAGTATGAAAATCACATTCCTGTAGAAGTGGTTTTCCAAGAGATAGACAAGGTTCCAGCTGGTATCGCCTACGATAAGGAACGTATTAAACCTTGGGGTACAAATCATGCTGTTTTGATGGCAAAAGATGTCGTTGATACGCCTTTTGCAGTAATCAATTCAGATGATTTCTATGGACGAGAGTCCTATCAACTTTTATCAGATTTTTTGACGAAGGTTGAAGGTCAAGTAGGTCGTTATTGTATGATAGGATACCACATTAGCAACACGTTGTCAGAAAGTGGTTCTGTCAACCGTGGCGTTTGTAGAGTCAATGAACAAGGTTTGTTAACTTCTATTGTGGAGCGTACAGCTATAGAATGTTCAAGTGGAATTATTCAATATCCCTTGGAACAAGGTGGGTATGAAACAATTCCTAATACATCATTAGTTTCCATGAATATGTGGGGATTTACGCCTGATTATTTTTCGTTTTCAGAACAATCATTTGCCACTTTCCTATCTGAACGAGGCATGGATCCCAAGTCAGAATACTATATTCCTACGGTTGTTGACGATTTGATTAGCAGTAATAAAGCTACTTGTGAAGTTATTGATACACCTGCAAAATGGTTTGGAGTGACTTACGCCGAAGATCGTCCACAAGTGGTTTTACAAATCAGTAAATTAATTCGTGAAGGAGTTTATCCACAACAACTATGGAAGTAACCAAAAAAATAAAACAAGTGATAAGTATGTTTACATCATCACCAAAAGTGTTGGTTACAGGTGGTACCGGTTATATAGGTTCACATACTGTAGTAGCGCTTATGGAAGCAGGTTTTGATGTATATGTGGTTGATAATTTATCGAATTCGAATATTGAAGTACTTAATGGTATTGAGCAGATCACGGGCAAACGTCCTGTGTTTGAGAATATTGATTGTACCGACTATGTGGCAATGGATAAGTTTTTGACTAAACATGAAGGTATTAAGGCTGTTATTCATTTTGCTGCAAGTAAGGCGGTAGGCGAGTCTGTAGAATTACCATTGAAATATTATCGTAACAACGTAGTATCTTTGGTTACATTGCTGGAATTGATGCCTATTCACAAAGTGGAGAATTTGGTATTTTCTTCATCGTGTACTGTTTATGGACAACCAGATGTGTTGCCTGTAGATGAAAAAGCGCCTATTAAGAAAGCCTTATCGCCATACGGCAATACAAAACAGATTTGCGAAGAAGTTATAGTGGATACGGTTCACGCTAATCCTGCCATAAAAAGTATTTTGTTACGCTATTTTAATCCAATTGGTGCGCACTCTTCGGCTGCTATTGGCGAGTTGCCTAACGGTGTTCCTAATAATTTGGTGCCTTTTGTGGCGCAAACCGCTGCGGGACTCCATAAAAAAATTAAAGTTTTTGGAAACGATTACAATACGCCCGATGGTACTTGTATTCGTGACTATATAAACGTAATGGATTTGGCTTATGCTCATGTTACGGCAGTAGAACGTCTCTTGAATAAAGACATACAAGAACCAGAAGTGTACAATTTAGGTACAGGGAAAGGTTTGTCCGTAATGGAATTGATTAAAACATTTGAAGCTGTAAATGGCGTAAAGGTTCCTTATGAAATCGTTGGTCGTCGCGAAGGCGATATTGAACAAGTGTGGGCAAATCCATCTTTGGCTCAAAAAGTGCTTAAGTGGAAAGCTAAGGCTACTATAGAAGAGACTTTGGAATCTGCTTGGAAATGGCAGCAGCGCTGCATGGAGCGTAAATAATTTTTTGTTGAGATAATTATAAAAACCAAATAAGATGCAGGTCATAATCTTATTTGGTTTTTTTGTTTTGTAATACAGACAATTCTGTATTTTTTTTCTTATCTTTGTAAGTTAAAATATAATTATCAGTTTATGTTGACTAAAATTATTCACGAAGATAATGTATCCCGTTCGTACGAGCTAATAGATACTGCTGAACGTATTGTGATTTTAACACATTTATCACCTGATGGTGATGCTATAGGCTCTTCATTGGCTTTATATCATTTTTTAAAAGAGGTAGGGAAGAATTCTGTTGTTATTGTACCCAATCGTTTCCCCAGTTTTTTTAATTGGATGTCTGGAGCTACTGAGATTGTCATCTTAGAAGAAAACCCTAAAGAAGTGCAAGCTTTAATCGCAGATGCAGATTTGTTGATTGCTGTTGATTTTAATGATTTGAAACGTATTGACGGCGTTAAACCATTTGTGGAACAGTCGCAAGCAAAGAAAATTTTAATAGATCATCACTTGTTTCCGGAAGCATTTGCCGATGTGACCATTTCACATCCTGAAATCTCATCGACAAGCGAATTGGTTTTTCGTTTGATTTGTCGTATGGGATTTTGTCAACAAATTACAAAAGATTGTGCCGAAGCTATTTATGTTGGTATGATGACAGATACAGGAAATTTCTCCTATGCTTCTCAAAGTCCTGAAATTTATAATATTATATCAGAATTGTTGACCAAAGGCATAGATAAGGATAATATTTATCGTTTGGTATATAATACCTATTCAGAACATCGCATACGTTTGATGGGGTACTGTTTGCTCGAAAAAATGAAACTGTACAAAGAACAGCGTACAGCTGTTATTAGCTTATCGTTAGAGGAATTAGAGCGATTTGAATATCAAATAGGCGATGTTGAGGGTTTCGTAAATATTCCTTTGTCAATTGAAGGTATTGATATCTCCATTTTGGTAAGAGAAGACGCTAAAAAAGTGAAATTATCATTCCGTTCTCAAGGTGATATACCTGTTAACAAAATGGCAGCGACTTACTTTAATGGCGGAGGTCATTTGAATGCTGCTGGTGGTGAATGTACCTTGTCTTTAGCTGAAACGCTTGAGAAGTTAGAAAAGGTTATTATTAATAACAATATCGAAACAGTATGAAATATATAGTCATTTTAGGCGATGGTATGGCCGATGAGCCAATTGCAACATTGGGAAATAAAACCCCTTTGCAGGTAGCGCATAAGCCTACTATAGATAAAGTGACTCAGATGGGACAATCGGGCTTGCTACGAACAATTCCAGAGGGGGTTTCTCCGGGTAGTGAAATTGCTAATTTATCGGTTTTAGGGTACGATGTAGCTTCCGTTTTTGAAGGGCGTGGTACGTTGGAAGCTGCTAGTATAGGCGTTCCGATAGAAACCGATGAAATGGTAATGCGCTGTAATTTAATTTGTATTGAGGATAACAAGATAAAAAATCATTCTGCAGGACACATCTCTAATGAAGAGGCTGCAGAATTAATAACTTTTTTACAAGAAGAATTAGGCTCTGAGCTAGTACAATTTTTTAATGGTGTTTCGTATCGTCATTTATGCAAAATAAAGAATGGTGACAAACGTATAACTTGTACGCCACCACACGATGTAGTGGGGACGCCTTTTCAAGATGTGTTAATTACTGCACAAGTTTCAGAAGCGGAAGTAACAGCAAAATTGTTGAATGATCTAATTTTACATTCGCACCAATTGCTTGAAAATCATCCTGTTAATATAAAACGGCGTACTCAGGGTAAAGACCCAGCCAATAGCATTTGGTTTTGGTCGCCTGGTTATAAATCATCTATGAAACCGTTATCTGACTTATTTGGTATTCAATCAGGTTCGGTGATATCGGCGGTCGATTTAATAAAAGGTATTGGTATCAGCGCAGGGCTTAAATCTCTTGATGTTGAAGGTGCTACAGGTTTATTTAATACTAATTATGAAGGCAAAGCACAAGCGGCGATAGAAGCATTAAAAACTGACGATTTTGTATTTGTACACGTAGAAGCAAGTGATGAAGCAGGGCATGAAGGCGATGTGGATTTGAAAATAAAAACCATCGAATATCTTTCAGAACGTCTGATTAAGCCAATTCTTGAAGCAATCACTACTACTATTTTAGAATCGGTGACAATAGCGATATTACCGGATCATCCAACGCCTTGCCGATTGAGAACACACACAGCTGATGCTGTACCATTTGTGATATACAATCCTACAAAAGCACCTGACGAGGTTACTCAATTTGATGAATTTTCAGTGCAAAATGGCGTGCTTGGTACTTTAAAAGCTGATGAATTTATGAAACAATTGTTTAGTAAAACATAAAAACTAATTATAACGTTATGGAACTTTCAGAACAAGAGCTATTTAGGCGTCAGAGTCTTGATGCTATGCGTAAAATGGGCATAGAACCTTATCCCGCAGCGGAGTACCCAGTTGATGCCTTTTCTACTGATATAAAAGCAAATTTCAAAGACGAAGAATCCGGTCAACCTGTGTGTATTGCAGGTCGTATTATGAGTCGTCGTATTATGGGTAAAGCTTCGTTTGTAGAACTACAAGATTCTAAAGGACGTATCCAAGTTTATGTTTCACGCGATGATATCTCTACCGAAGAACAGCCTGAAATGTATAATGTGGTTTTCAAAAAACTACTTGATATAGGTGACTTTATTGGAATCAAAGGATTTGTTTTTCGTACGCAAATGGGCGAAATTAGCGTTCATTGTCAAGAATTAACAGTACTGAGTAAAGCTTTGCGTCCTCTTCCTATTGTAAAGTATAAAGACGGTGTAGCTTATGATAAATTCGACGATCCCGAAATGCGTTATCGTCAACGTTATGTGGATTTGGTTGTAAATGAGGGTGTTAAAGAAATCTTCCAAAAGCGTACGAAAGTTTATCAATCTATGCGTGAGTTCTTTAATAGTTATGGTTATATGGAAGTAGAGACGCCTATTTTACAGTCGATTCCGGGTGGTGCAGCTGCACGTCCATTTATTACACATCATAATGCATTAGATATTCCATTGTACTTGCGTATTGCTAATGAATTGTATTTGAAACGACTAATTGTTGGTGGTTTTGAAGGCGTTTATGAGTTTGCAAAAAATTTCCGTAACGAAGGAATGGACCGTACACACAATCCAGAGTTTACGTGTATGGAAATCTATGTGTCGTATAAAGATTATCATTGGATGATGGATTTCACGGAACGTATGCTTAATAAAGTGTGTTTAGATGTAAACGGCACTGATAAAGTGAACATTGGTAATCATCAGATTAGCTTTAAACCTCCGTTTAAACGTGTTACCATGCTCGATTCGATAAAAGAATTTACAGGATACGATTTGACAGGAAAAACAGAACAAGAGATTCGTGAGGTATGTAAAGCCTTGAATATGGATATAGACGACACCATGGGTAAAGGTAAGCTGATTGATGAAATTTTTGGCGAGTTTTGCGAAGGTAACTATATACAACCAACATTTATCATCGATTATCCAAAAGAGATGTCACCATTGACAAAAAAACACCGTGACAATCCTGATTTGACCGAGCGTTTTGAGTTGATGGTAAATGGTAAAGAGTTGTGTAATGCCTATTCAGAACTTAACGATCCAATCGACCAGTTGGAACGTTTTCAAGAGCAGTTAAAATTGAGTGAAAAAGGTGACGACGAAGCCATGTTTATTGATTTGGATTTTGTACGTGCTTTGGAATATGGTATGCCACCAACATCTGGTATGGGTATTGGTATGGACCGTTTGGTCATGCTAATGACTGGACAAACAGCCATTCAAGAGGTGTTATTCTTCCCACAAATGAAGCCTGAAAAAGTTCAGAAGAAAGATGACGCCGCTAAATTTACTGCATTAGGCATCGCTCCTGAATGGTTTGAACCTTTGCAGAAGTTAGGATTTGATATGGTTGATAAATTAAAGGGGCAGAATCCTAATAAACTACATCAAGATTTGTGTGGTTACAACAAAAAAAATAAACTTGGTTTGACAAATCCTGCCAAAGAGGATGTTGAAAATTGGGTAAAATAATTATTTTAAATCCGTTAAATTTATGAAAACGTTTGGAAAACAACTATTTTTAGTTTTACTACTTTGTAGTAGTGTTACTGCCTTTGCTGTAAATGCGAAAGCGATTCTAAAGAAAGCTAATGTCTATTTTTCTGGTGCAGAGTTAATTCATTCAGCTTCAGCTTCATTGGTTCAGGGCGAAAATGAAGTCATTATCGAAGGTTTAAGCCCACAAATTGATCGTAATAGTTTAAAAATTAAGGTGAATAATGGTGTGATAGTGACAGCTTCGGAGTTTTCGGTTAATTATTTGGAACCAACCAAAGATAATCCGTCTGTGAAATTGTTGCGCGATTCTTTGGAGCTTTATCAAGCGGATTTAACCAAAGTAATGACTTCGATTAGAATCAATAAAGATTTATTGACTTTATTACGTAAAAGTGTTGAGCATAATCTATCATTGGTAGAAAAAGGTGCAACAGTGGCTGAAATAAACTCCAATATGGATTTATACAAGACCAAAGCAATGGCTTTAGAAGCTTCGGTGGTTGCTGATAATAAGAAAAAAGAGCAATTAGATAATCATATAGCACGTCTTAGTAAACAATTACAGCAAGAAATAGGCAAAAGTGGTAAACATACTGGCATTTTGAAATTAACGTTAGCAGCTCCTGCGGCAACGTCAGCTACGTTTAATATTAGTTATTTTACCACATCGGCTAGTTGGACGCCGTATTATGACATTAATATTGCGTCTACTGATAAACCAATTACCATATTAGGAAAAGCTAAAGTGCGTCAATTTACAGGATTGGATTGGAATCAAGTAAAATTGACGCTAGAAACTGCTAAACCTTCATTTAACAAAGAGGCTTCGTATTTTACTACGTGGTTTTTGGATTATATGCAACCAACGTATCGCTATGCAATGGTAGCTGCGCCTTCTATGGCAAATTATCAAGATGGTGCTGTGATTCTTGAAGAAGCTGTTGTTGCAGGTTATGGTACTACTAGACAAGTAAAGTCTTCAAATTCACTGTTGTATATTCTTGATGGTGAGGTTGTTAGTGAATCATATGCACAATCTTTGGATCCTAATTATATTAAATCTAAAGAGACGATAAAAGGTGATCAAGCAGAGTCATTGTACGGTTCTGAAGCTAAAAATGGAGTAGTGCTTATTACAACAAAAAGCATGGAAGATTTTATTACTCAAACCGAAACTGCTTTGAATGTGGAGTATAATATAGAGATGCCTTTTACCATTCCAGGCAATGGAAAAGAACAAACAGTCGATTTAAAATCGTACAAAACCACAGCTAATTTTAATTACTATTGTGCCCCCAAATTGGATACAGAAACGTTTTTATTGGCTGAAATCTCTGATTGGGCAAGTTTGAACTTATTGAGTGGAAAGGCTAATATTACCTACGATGGTTCGTATGTAGGCGAAACTAATATCAATACAAACTCTACCGAAGATAAATTGAAATTAACTTTAGGAACCGACAAACGCGTTTCTGTTGTACGTGAAAAAGTAAAAGATTTCAGTAGTATAAAAACCTTAGGCTCAACAACAAAAGTAGTTTTAACTTATAAGATAACGATTAAAAACAATCAAACGAAAGCCATTCATGCGGTAGTGAAAGATCAATATCCAATTTCAACAAAAAAAGATATTGTAGTAGAGCTACTCAAAGAAACTACGCCTTCTTCTGATCATAATAAAGAAACAGGTGTGTTGACTTGGGAAGTTGATTTGCAGCCGGGTGAATCGCAATCGTTTACATTAAGTTATGGTGTACAATATCCTAAAGGAAGTCGCCTTAATTTGGAATAACTATGGTCTAAGCTCTGATTTATGAAGAAAATTTATATCTTTGTAATTCATTCAAAATTTCAAATAATTTTAATCCTAATATATTTACTATGAACACAGTAGAACAATTAAACAAAGCTGCAGACAATATTCGTCTTTTAGCAGCGTCAATGGTTGAAAAAGCAAATTCTGGTCACCCGGGCGGTGCTATGGGGGGTGCTGATTTTATCAATGTACTTTATTCTGAATTTTTAGAATATGATCCACAAAATCCACGTTGGGAAGGTCGTGACCGCTTTTTCTTAGATCCTGGACACATGTCAGCTATGCTATATTCGGTATTAGCTTGTACTGGAAAATATTCATTAGAAGATTTAAAACAGTTCCGTCAATGGGGCAGTGTAACACCTGGACACCCAGAAGTTGATGTTATGCGTGGTGTAGAAAATACATCAGGTCCTCTTGGACAAGGGCATGCGTTTGCAGTTGGAGCTGCTATTGCTGCTAAATTTTTGAAATCAAAATTTGGCGAAATGATGAACCAAACCATCTACGCTTTTATTTCTGACGGTGGTGTACAAGAAGAGATTTCACAAGGTGCTGGACGTTTAGCTGGACATCTTGGGTTGGATAATTTAATTATGTTCTATGATTCAAATGATATTCAATTATCTACTGAAACAAGTGCTGTAACCAGTGAAAATGTAGCTCAAAAGTATGATGCTTGGGGCTGGCGTATTATCGAAATTGATGGTAATGATGCAAGTCAAATTCGTGAAGCTTTGAGGAAAGCAAAAGCAGAGAAAGAGAAACCAACGCTTATTATTGGTAAAACTATAATGGGTAAAGGTGGGCGTAGAGCTGACAACACAAGCTTTGAAGGCAGTTGCGATACTCATGGTGCTCCATTTGGTGGTGAAGCTTATATTAATACGGTGAAAAATTTGGGTGGAAATCCTGATAATCCATTTGTGTTTTTCGAGGAAACAAAAGCTATTTATGCTAAACGTGAAGAAGAGTTAAAAGCGTTAGTTGCTAAAAAACAAGCAGAAAAAGCCGCCTGGGCAAAAGCTAATCCTGAATTAGCAGCTAAAATGGAGTTATTCTTCTCTGGTAAAGCGCCTAAGGTAGATTGGTCATTGATTGAGCAAAAAGCAAATCAAGCTACACGTACGGCTTCAGCTACGGTTTTAGCTTCATTGGCAAAACAAGTTGAAAACATGGTGGTTTCTAGTGCCGACTTATCAAATTCTGATAAAACAGATGGCTTCTTAAAGCAAACACATGCTATGAATCGCACCGATTTTTCAGGAGCTTTTTTACAAGTTGGTGTTGCTGAATTAACGATGGCTTGTGTTTGTATTGGTATGGCGCTGCATGGTGGTGTTATTCCAGCATGTGCAACCTTCTTTGTATTCTCCGATTATATGAAACCTGCAGTTCGTATGGCCGCTTTGATGGAATTGCCTGTGAAATTTATTTGGTCGCATGATGCCTTCCGCGTAGGTGAAGATGGTCCAACACACGAACCTGTAGAACAAGAAGCACAAATTCGATTGATGGAAAAACTTAAAAATCACAGTGGTAGAAATTCTATGCTAGTGTTGCGTCCTGCTGATGTGCATGAAACTACTGCTGCTTATAAATTGATGCTTGAAAATGTATCAACTCCGTCGGCTATTATTTTGAGTCGTCAAAATATTAACGATTTGCCAGGCGATCGTAAAGTAGAAGCATATAAAGCTGACAAAGGCGCTTATGTGGTAAGTTGTGATGGTAATCCTGATGTAATTTTAGTAGCATCAGGCTCCGAAGTATCTACCTTGGTTGATGCTGCTGCTATTTTACGAGCTGAAGGTAAGAGAATTCGTATTGTATCAGTTCCTTCTGAAGGATTATTCCGATCTCAATCAGCAGAGTATCAAGAAAAAGTTTTACCACGTGGTAGCAAAATCTTTGGTTTAACTGCTGGTTTACCCGTTAATCTTTTAGGTTTAGTTGGAGCGAATGGTAAAATCTTTGGTTTGGAATCATTTGGTTTTTCAGCACCATATAAAGTGTTAGACGAAAAACTTGGTTTTACACCAAATCAGGTGGCTGATCAAATTCGTCATTTTTAGTATAATTTATATTTTCAATTTAAAAACGGTTTTCTGTAAGAAAACCGTTTTTTTTATGTCTTTAAAGCAGCTGTTCGACTGCAAGTTATTTTTGCTTTAACTATCATGATGTGAATACTTTAGTTGCCATTTTAGTGAACCTGTCCTTTTGTAAAATTTTTATTTTGGGAAACTTTTTTGAATTGTTGATAAATTAATTATTTGATAATTAGGTTGTTATAAAATATTTTGGGAAACTTTATAAAAAACAAACTAGGGTCTATTGTTTTATTTTGGAAATAGTTGTAATATTGCAAAGATGTTTTGCTTGATGCAAACCCTTTAATAATCGGACAATATTATTTATAATTTATATTAAAAGTTTATTATCGTGAAAAAACAAATTTATTCAGAAGAAGAGGCTAAAAAAGCCTCTTGTGATTATTTTGGAGGCGATGAGTTAGCGGCACAAGTATGGGTGAATAAATATGCTCTGAAAGATTCAGAACAGAATTTATACGAACGTACGCCCGATGATATGCACTGGCGTTTAGCTAATGAAATTGCACGCATCGAGCAAAAGTACCCAAATCCACTATCAAGCGAAGAGGTATTTGAGTTGCTCAAAGACTTTAAGTACATTGTACCAGCTGGTAGCCCGATGACTGGTATTGGTAACAATCACCAAGTTTCTTCCTTATCAAACTGTTTTGTGATTGGTATTGATGGTGCTGCCGATTCGTATGGCGCTATTATCAAATTAGATGAGGAGCAGGTACAGTTAATGAAACGCCGTGGTGGTGTAGGGCACGATTTATCTCAAATTCGTCCAGAAGGTTCGCCAGTAAAAAACTCAGCGCTTACATCTACAGGTATCGTTCCATTTATGGAGCGTTATTCTAACTCAACGCGTGAAGTAGCGCAGGGTGGTCGTCGTGGTGCGCTTATGTTGTCAGTTTCTATTAAACATCCAGATTCTGAAAAGTTTATTGATGCTAAATTAGAACAAGGCAAAATTACAGGCGCTAATATCTCTGTAAAAGTAGATGATGAATTTATGCGTGCTGTAGAAAATGGAACTTCATACAACCAACATTATCCAGTAGATTCGCCAAATCCAACACATCAAAAAGATATTGATGCCAGTGCTTTATGGAAAAAAATTATTCATAACGCTTGGCGTTCAGCTGAACCAGGTGTGTTATTTTGGGATACTATTTTAAGAGAGTCTGTTCCAGATTGTTATGCTGATTTAGGTTATCGCACAGTTTCAACTAATCCTTGTGGCGAAATTCCTTTGTGTCCGTATGACAGCTGTCGTTTATTAGCAATCAACTTATATTCTTATGTAGAAAATCCATTTTCTAAAAATGCTAAATTTAATTTCGATCTCTTCCGCAAACATGTGCAATTAGCGCAACGTTTAATGGACGACATTATCGACTTGGAAATGGAAAAAATCGATGGTATTTTAGCTAAAATTGCTTCAGACCCTGAAGATGAGCACATTAAATTGACAGAGTCACAATTATGGCAAAAAATTAAAGCTAAAACCTCACAAGGTCGTCGTACAGGTGTAGGAATTACTGCCGAAGGTGATATGTTAGCAGCTCTTGGCTATCGTTATGGAACTGAAGAAGCAACAGACTTTTCAGAAGAGATCCACAAAATCATAGCCGTAGAAGCGTATCGTTCTTCAGTGATTATGGCTAAAGAGCGTGGAGCTTTCACTGTATTTGATTCAGAACGTGAAAAAAACAACCCCTTTATTTTGCGTTTAAAAGAGGCAGATCCTGACATGTATGCTGATATGGTAAAATATGGCCGTCGTAATATCGCTTGTTTGACCATTGCTCCAACAGGTACTACCAGTTTAATGACGCAAACAACATCAGGTATTGAGCCTGCTTTTATGACGGTTTACAAACGTCGTCGTAAAGTAAATCCAAATGATACGAATGTACGCATTGATTTCGTTGATACAGAAGGCGATTCTTGGGAAGAATACATCGTATTCCATCACAAATTTGTAACTTGGATGCAAGTAAATGGTTATGATGTAACAAAACATTATACACAAGAGGAGTTGGATGAATTAGTTGCAAAATCGCCTTACTACAAAGCTACTGCCAATGATGTAGATTGGTTGAACAAAGTACGTATGCAAGGTCGTATTCAAAAATGGGTTGACCATTCCATTAGTGTAACAATTAATTTACCAGCTGATGCTACAGAAGAGTTGGTCGCTCGCTTGTACATGGAAGCTTGGAAAACCGGATGTAAGGGCGTTACTATTTATCGTGACGGTTCGCGTGCAGGCGTTTTAGTAAATGCTTCTAAAAATGACAAAGAAGATGATAAAGAAGATCCAAATAAACGTTGTGTATGCTATACAGAAGACCATTTGGTTCGTCCGAAAGAGTTAGAGTGTGACGTTGTGCGTTTCCAAAACAAAAAGGAAAAGTGGATTGCGTTTATTGGTTTGAAAGATGGAAAACCTTATGAAATTTTTACCGGTTTAGCTGACGATGAGGAAGGTTTATTGTTACCTAAAACCGTTACTGTGGGTAAAATCATCAAAGAGGTGGATGAAAATGGCCAAAAACGTTACGATTTCCAATATAAAAATACACGTGGCTATAAAACTACGGTAGAAGGGTTGTCTCACAAGTTTGACAAAGAGTTCTGGAACTACGCTAAATTGATTTCAGGGGTATTACGTTATGGTATGCCTATCGATCAAGTGATTAAATTGGTTTCAGGTTTGCAGTTAGATAGTGAATCCATTAATACGTGGAAAGCCGGAGTTGAACGTGCTTTGAAAAAATACATTCCTGATGGAACAGAAGTGGAGAGCATGGAGTGCCCAGAATGTCACCAACATTCCATTATGGTAAAAGAGGGCTGTTTTGTTTGTTCAAACTGTGGTTATTCTAAATGTGGAGGATAATTACTTAATAGAAAATAGATATTGTAAAAGAGCCTTTCAGTGCAATTCTGAAAGGCTCTTTATTTTATTGGTAACAATTAATAATAAAAAAGTTCCATAGAAATATGGAACTTTTCACATTTATGCAAAAATTATTTAGCCAAGTACACTGAGCAAGAAACCTGCAGCTACAGCAGATCCGATAACGCCAGCTACATTAGGTCCCATAGCGTGCATTAAAAGGAAGTTACCTGGGTCTTCTTCTTGACCTACCACTTGTGACACACGAGCGGCCATTGGCACGGCTGAAACGCCCGCAGAACCAATAAGCGGATTGATTTTATCTTTAGAAAACAAGTTCATAAATTTAGCTAATAAAACACCACCAGCGGAACCAAAGCTAAATGCTACAATACCCATACCTAAAATCATCAAAGTTTTGACATTTAGGAATGTTGCAGCTGTAGCTGTGGCACCCACTGTAAGACCTAAGAATATGGTTACAATATTCATAAGCTCGTTTTGTACTGTTTTGCTTAATCGTTCAACCACACCTGACTCACGCATTAAGTTTCCTAACATTAAACTACCGATAAGAGCAGCAGCATCTGGTAACAGTAAAGATACAATGACTGTAACAACAATAGGGAATACTATCTTTTCAGTTTTAGAAACGCTACGTAATTGTTTCATACGAATAGCACGCTCTTTATGCGTTGTTAAAGCTTTCATAATAGGTGGTTGAATAACAGGAACCAAAGCCATGTATGAATAAGCTGCTACAGCAATAGGGCCAAGTAATTCTGGTGCTAATTTTGTAGTCAAGAAAATAGCTGTTGGTCCATCGGCACCACCAATGATACCAATAGAAGCAGCTTCGCGAGGTAGAAAACCTAATGCAATAGCACCTAAATAAGTGCCAAAAATACCAAGTTGTGCTGCCGCACCAAGTAGTAGACTTTTAGGATTAGCAATGAGCGGACCAAAGTCTGTCATAGCGCCTACACCCAGGAAGATAAGACAAGGATAAATACCGAGTTTAACACCAAGATACAAATAGTCTAATAAACCTGCGTGTGAGAATTGATCCCAGTGTATAACGCCATCAGCAAACAATTCGGGAGTAAAAAGCCCAGCATTAGGTAAATTACTCAACAACATACCAAAAGCAATTGGCATCAATAAGAGTGGCTCAAATTGTTTAACAATAGCCAAGTACAATAATACGAATGACACAAGTAACATGACTAAAATTTTCCAATTTTGAAAAATTTCAAAAATCCCTGTGCTTTCCCAAAATTCTATCATACTTTCGCCCACGTTGATATCTGCCTCCATAGCGTTATCTTCTGCACTTATGGCAACAGAATCGGAACTTACAGCAACCACTTCTGATACGTCAACCGACAAGACCTCGTCTTGTGCAGACAAAGGATTTGAAAAGGTGACTATCGAAGCAATAATTAATAAAAAATATTTTAAATGTTTCATCATGATAACGTTTTTCAAATTAGTCCATGATTAATAATAAATCATCTTGCATAACGCTTTGACCAGCAGTAACTGCAATTGATTTTACAACGCCATCTTTTTCTGCCAAGATATTGTTTTCCATTTTCATGGATTCTAAAGTTAATAATACATCTCCACGTTTTACGGCTTGACCTTCAGCAACAACCACTTTAAGTACACTGCCAGGAAGTGGCGATTTTACTTTAAAGCCACCAACCACAGGTTTTGGTGCACTAGGTGCAGCTACTGGAGCAGGCTTAGGAGCCTCAACTTTGGGCGCTGGTGCAGGAGTTGGTTTTTCAGTAGGAGCAGAGTGTGATGAACCTTTAGTTTCTAGTTCTACTAATTTATCATCTTGCAAAACATTTTTACCAGGTTCTACTGCAACTGCTTTGATAACACCATCAACTTCTGCTAAAATATTGTTTTCCATTTTCATAGATTCCATGGTTAACAATACATCACCACGTTTTACATTATCGCCAACAGCTACCAAAACTTTCATGATACTACCAGGAAGTGGTGATTTAACAACCATTGTACTAGCCGCTGTGCTATGTGAAGCTGCAGGAGCTACGGTGGCTGGTTTTACACTTGGGCGAGTAGTAACAGTACTTTTTTGTTCTCTTTCTATTTCCACTGTAAATGGGGTGCCATTTACTTCGACTTCGGCTACATTATTTTCAATTTCGTTTACAGAAACTTCGTATTTGCTGCCGTCTATTATAAATTTAAATTTTTTCATACGGATATTATCTTACTAAATTATTGATACCATAAATTTTTGCACTCCAAGGTGAATAGCGGCGTTCTACCTTTTTGATGGTAATAACGTGACTATCTTGGTCGTGCACATCGGAATAATATAAATGTAATGCCATAGCAATGGCAGCACTTGCATTTGCAGGAAGTTGTACTTCGTGGAATTCTGTATTATCACTAATTTCTACTTTAGCATCTTTTGGTGTTCTAACAGCCTTAGGTACACGTACTTTAGGTGTCATTACTTTACCAAAAACAACCAATAATAGAATGAGTAAACACAAAACCACAAATACAATACCCAATCCTAACAAGGTAATGCTGAGTGCATTTGTCCAGTTTATTGTTAGTAAAATCATAATTATAAAGGTATATTAGAGTGTTTCTTTAAAGGATTAGTTACACGTTTTGTTTGTAACGTTTGGAAAGCACGAATAATACGGAAACGTGTGTCGCGTGGTTCAATAACATCGTCGATATATCCTCTAGATGCAGCTTGATAAGGGCTAGCAAATTTATCTTGATATTCAGCCTCTTTTTCAGCAATAAATTTTGCTTTTTCTGCAGGATCTTCTATAGCTTTTAAATTTTTAGCTTCTAAAATTCCAATAGCTCCAGATGCACCCATTACTGCAATTTCTGCATTTGGCCATGCATAGTTGAAATCACCACGTAATTGTTTACAGCTCATAACAATGTGTGCACCACCATACGATTTACGGAGTGTTACTGTTACCTTAGGCACAGTAGCTTCGCCATAAGCAAACATTAATTTTGCACCGTGGTCAATAATACCGGCATATTCTTGTCCTGTTCCAGGTAAGAAACCCGGTACGTCAACCAAAGTTAAGATTGGAATGTTAAAAGCGTCGCAAAAACGGATAAAACGAGCTGCTTTACGTGAAGCGTCACAGTCGAGTACACCAGCTAACCAGTTGGGTTGATTGGCAATAATACCAGTCGATTGTCCATTAAAACGTGCAAATCCACATACAATATTTTTTGCAAAATCTTGATGAACTTCCATGAAATCACCATTGTCAATAATGTTGTAGATAATATCTTTTACATTGTAAGGCTTGTTTGGATTAGCTGGCACTACATCATTCAAACCTTCATCTGCACGATCGATAGGGTCAGTACATTCAACAACAGGAGTTTCTTCCATATTGTTTTGTGGAATAAATGATATTAGGCGACGTACTTCTTTTAACGCGTCTTCTTCGGTTGGAGCAGTAAAGTGAGTTACACCTGATTTTGTTGCATGTATGCGAGCTCCACCCAATTCTTCAACGGTTACATCCTCACCAGTTACAGCTTTTACAACAGT